>Ga0073934_10004409_pt1 | contig 23510 bp, 21 predicted proteins | sample LarsenN4metaG_FD_76834 | JGI IMG/M metagenome (GOLD analysis project Ga0073934, IMG submission 76834) | Hot spring sediment bacterial and archeal communities from British Columbia, Canada, to study Microbial Dark Matter (Phase II) - Larsen... ... | reverse complement strand
GTGGCGATCCCGCTGCTGCTGGACACCCGCGCCAGCGTGCTCGAGGCGGTGCTCACGAGCTGGCGCGTGGTGCTCGCCTCGCCCGGCCCGCTGGCGCTGTGGGCGGCGCTGATCATGGCGCTCACGCTGCTCGGCATGGCGCTCGCGCTGCTCGGGCTGATCGTCGTCGTGCCCTGGCTGGCGCACGCCAGCTGGCACGCCTACCGCGATCTCGTGGTCGGCGGCGCGGGGCGCTGATGTTCGGCTTCACCGAGGAGGAGATCGCCGGCTTCGGGCTGACCTTCGGCGTCGGCGCCTTCATGCTGTACATGGTGTTCATCATCGTGCAGTTGGCGCGCGAGTCCAAGGCCGGGCGCTACGGCACCTTCGTGCTCTTCCTGGCCCTCGGCGTGGGGCTCATCGGCTTCGTCGCCAAGGGCATCATCAAGCTGTTCATTGGCGGCGAGTGAGGGGACACCGGCGAGGCGGCATACTCCGCCGCGCGGTGCGCGCCACGCGGCCGCGCACGAGGGAGAGTCGGCGATGCACCTGCGAAGAGGTGTCCACGCTGGAGTGCTGGTTCTGGTGGTCGGTGTCGGCGCGCCCGCCGTCGTGCCGGCCCAGGGCGCCCGCGAGGACTGGCTGTACCGCATCGAACGCGGCGACACCCTGATCGGGCTGCACCAGCGCCTGCTCAGGCCCGAGGCGCGCTGGCGCGAGCTGCAGCGCCTCAACCGCGTGGCCGACCCGCGCCGCCTGCAGCCGGGCTCGACGCTGCGCATCCCGCTGGCCATGCTGCGCGAGGAGCCGGCGCTGGCCGAGGTGCTGCAGCAGCACGGCGAGGTCTGGGTCGAGCGCGCCGGCGCGCGCCAGCCGCTGGCCGCCGCGGCCAGCCTGGCCGTCGACGACGTGGTCGGCACCGGCGCGCAGTCGTCGGTGGTGCTGCGCTTCGCCGACGGCTCGCGCGTGCTGATCGGCCCCGAGGCGCGGCTGCGCGTGGAGCGCCACGCGCGGCTCGGCGCCAGCGGCGCGGTGGACACGCGGCTGCGCCTGGACGCCGGCAGCGTCGACGCCCAGGTGCCCGCCGCCAAGCCGCCGCCGCGGCTGGAGCTGCGCACGCCGGTCATCAACCTCGGCGTGCGCGGCACCGAGTTCAGGAGCCGCATCGACGGCGCGCGCACGCTGGCCGAGGTGACCGAAGGCCGCATCGGCTTCGGCCGCCTGCCGCTGGAGGCCGGCTTCGGCGCTGCGGCCACGCCGACCGGCCCGGGGCCGGTGCGCGCGCTGCTCGGCGCGCCCGACCTGACGCGCCTGCCCGAGCGCGTGGAGCGCGTGCCGCTGCAGCTGGCGCTGCAGCCGCTGGCCGGCGCGCAGCGCTACCGCGCGCAGGTCTTCGAGGCCGACCGCCTGGTGCTCGACGGGCTGTTCGACGGCCCGGCCGCCAACTGGAACGCCGATCTGCCCGACGGCCGCTACGAGCTGCGCGTGCGCGGCGCCGACGCCGACGGCATCGAAGGCCGCGACGCGCGCCGCGCCTTCACGCTCAAGGCGCGCCCCGAGCCGCCGTTCCAGCTGCGCCCGCGCGCCGACGAGCGCCTCACCGACGACGAGGTGCAGCTGGCCTGGTCGCGCAACCCCGCGGCCGCCAGCTACCGCCTGCAGGTGGCCTCGTCGCCCGACTTCGCCGCGCCGAGCGTCGAGCGCGAAGGGCTCGCCGACACCGAACTGCGCCTGGCCCTGCCGCTCGGCCGCCACTCGTGGCGCGTGGGCAGCGTGCGCGCCGACGGCGACCGCGGCCCCTGGGGCGACGCGCGCACCTTCGAGCGCATCGAGAAGCCGCCGCCCCCGCCGGCGCCGCCGCCCGAGCCGCCGCGCCAGTCCGACGAGGGCATCGTGCTCGCCTGGTCGGCCTCGCCGATCGCCGGCGCCAGCTACCAGGTGCAGGTGGCGCGCGACGCCGCCTTCGGCGACCTGGTGCTCGACGAGAAGACCGCGCGCACCGAGGCCCTGCTGGCCAAGCCCCGCCCCGGCACCTACCACGTGCGGGTGCGCGCCATCGGCGCCGACGGCCGCGCCGGCCCCTGGGGCGCGGCCCAGCTGGTCGAGGTGCCGGGCGCCAAGTGGTGGTTGTGGTTGCTGCCCCTGCTGCTGTTGCTGTGAGCGCGCGTCCGTGGTGGTTGCCGGGGCTGGCCGCGGCGGCGGGCCTGCTCGTGCTGCTCACGCCGCTCAACGCGCTGCTCTCGCGCCCGGCGAGCGACTGGCAACTGCGCCACCTGGGCAGCGCGGCGCGCGCGCCGGACGCGCTGGTGTTCGACATCGACGACACCTCGCTCGCCGCGCTCAAGCCGCGCTTCGGGCCCTGGCCCTTCAAGCGCGACGTCTACGCGCTCGCCGTCGAGCAGCTGCGCGACCTGGGCGCGCGCGCCATCGCCATCGACCTGCTGCTGGCCGACGCGCAGCCGGGCGACGAGGCGCTGGCACGCGCCATCGCGCGCCCCGGCGCGCCGGTGCTGCTGGCCGCCGCCGGCCTGCGGCATGCGAGCGACCGCGCCCTGGCGGTCGAGGGCTTGAGCCCGCCTGGTGCCACCGTTGCCCCGGCGCCGTCCGGCGCCGCCATGGCAACGGTGCCGTCCGGCGCCGCCACGGGCACCGCGCCGCCCGCCCACCGCTGGCCCAGCCTGGCCCTGCCCACGCCGAGCGTGTGGCCGGCGCCCGGCCGGCCGCCGGCGCTGGGCGTCATCACCACGCCGCTGGACGCCGACGGCAGGCTGCGCCGCCTGCCGCTGTGGCACGAGGACGGCGCGCTGCGCCTGCCGGTGATGCCGCTGGCCGTGCTGCGTGCGCTCGACCCGGCCGCTGCCGCCGCGCCGCTGCCGCTGGACGCGGCGGGCGGGCTGCACCTGGCCTTCGCGCCGCTGGCCGCCTGGCCCGAGCAGCGCCCCTTCGTCCAGCTGGCCGCGGTGGCGCTCGGCGAGCGCGACGCCGGCGCGCTGCGCGAGGCCGTCCAGGATCGCGTGGTCTTCATCGGCAGCAGCGCGCTGCTGGCCGACTCGGTGATGACGGTGCAGGGCCAGGCCTCGGGCACCGCAGCGCTGGCCCAGGTCTACAGCGCGTTGCGCCAGCGCGCCTGGGCGCGGCCGCCGGCGCTGACGGCGGACGCCGCGCTCGTGCTGCTGGCGCTGCTGCCGGCGCTGCTCACGGCGTGGCGCGGCCGCCCGGCGGCGCCGCGTGATGCCGCGGCCGCCCTCGGCGCGCTGGCGCTCGGCGCGCTGGCGCTGATGGTCGCGCTCGACCAGGCGCGCCAGCCGCTGCAGGTGGCCGCGCCGTTGGCCACGCTGGCCGCCGGGCTGGCCGGTGCGCTGCTGATGCAGCACCGCCGCCAGCTCGCCGCGCAACGCCAGCTCGAGCACGAACTGGCGGTGGCGGCCGAAGCGGCGCGCGCCAAGAGCGCGTTCCTGGCCAACGTGAGCCACGAGATCCGCACGCCGCTCAACGCGCTGCTCGGCGTGGCCGAGCTGCTGCAGGCGACGCCGCTGGACGAGCAGCAGCGCCGCCACGTGCAGGTGTTCCGCGACGCCGGGCGCGCGCTGCACGACCTGATCAACGACCTGCTCGACCTGTCCAAGATCGAGGCCGGCCGCTTCGAGATCGACGCCGCGCCGTTCTCGCTGCACGCGCTGCTGGCGCACATCGCCGCGCTGCTGCGCCCGCGCGCCGAGGGCAAGGGGCTCGAGCTGCGGCTGGACATCGCGCCCGGGCTGCCCGACGGCGTGCTGGGCGACCGCAAGCGCCTCGAGCAGGGCCTGATCAACCTGGTGGGCAACGCCATCAAGTTCACGCCGCGCGGCAGCGTGCGCCTGCGCGCGGCGCGCGACGCGGCGCGCGAGCACGGCGTGCTGTTCGAGGTGATCGACACCGGCATCGGCATCGCGCCGAGCAAGCTCGAGCTGATCTTCGAGCCCTTCGCGCAGGCCGACGGCAGCGTGACGCGCCTGTACGGCGGCACCGGGCTCGGCCTGGCCATCACGCGCAGCGTGGCCACGCTGATGGGCGGATCGGTCCAGGTGCAGAGCGCGCCCGGCGTGGGCAGCACCTTCAGCCTGCGCCTGCCGCTGCCGCCGGCGGCGCTGCCGAGCGCCGAGGCGCCGGCGCCGGCCGAGGCGGCCGCTGCGGTGGGCGCCGGTCGGCCGCTCGAGGTGCTGCTGGCCGAGGACAACGACGTCAACGTCTACCTGTTCCGCGCCATGCTGCAGGGGCAGAACATCGAGCTCAGCGTGGCGCCCAACGGCGCCACGGCGCTCGAGCTGCTGCGCCAGCGCCGCTACGACCTGGCCTTCATCGACGTGCAGATGCCCGGCATGGACGGCCTCACGGTGACGCGCGCGCTGCGCCAGCTCGAGCGCGAGCGCGGGCGGGCGCGCACGCCGGTGGTGGCGCTCACCGCCAACGCCTACGCGGCCGACGTGCAGGCGAGCCTGGACGCCGGCTGCGACCGCCACGTGGCCAAGCCGTTCTCGCGCGCCCAGCTGCTCGACGCGCTGGTGCAACTCGGCCAGGCGCTGCGGCCGGCGGCGACGGCGCTGCCGCCGTCGGACCCGGATGCCGGCGTTGCGGTGCTCGATCGAGCGCGCGCGCTGGCGCGCATGGGCGGCGACCTGGAGCTGTTCCGCCGCGTCAGCGAGCACGCCGCGGTCTTCCTCGGCGAGTGGTCGCAGAGCTTCGACCATGCCTGCGCAGACGGCAACCCGGAGCGCATGCAGCACCTCGTGCACGACCTGAAGTCGGTGGCCGCGGCGCTCGGCGCGCAGGCGCTGTTCGAGGAGGCCACCGTGCTCGAGCAGTCGATGCGCGGCGAAGGCGCCCGGCCCGCCGGCGACCCCGAGGCGCTGGCGCGCGTGCGCGCCGCCATCGCCCCGGTTCTGGCCGCGGCCAGCCAGGAGGCCGCGGTGCGCTAGGCAGCTCGCCGCCCAGCGGGCCGCCGAACGCGCGCGGTCCGCCCCGCCTCGGCCCCCCGGCCCGAAATCAACCCATGTGCAGGCCGCCGTTGCAGCTGAAGTCCGCCCCGGTGGTGAAGCCCGAGTCGGGCCCGGCCAGCCAGGCCACCACCGAGCCGATCTCCTCCGGCGTGCCCAGCCGCTTGACCGGGATCGTGGCGACGATCTTCTCCAGGATCTCCGGCTTGATCGCCCTGACCATGTCGGTGCCGATGTAGCCCGGGCTGACGGTGTTGACCGTCACGCCCTTGGCCGCCACCTCCTGCGCCAGCGCCATCGTGAAGCCGTGCATGCCGGCCTTGGCCGCCGAGTAGTTGGTCTGCCCGGCCTGGCCCTTCTCGCCGTTGACCGAGCTGATCTGGATGATGCGCCCCCAGCCCTTCTCCACCATGCCCGGCACCACCTGCTTGGTGACGTTGAACATGCTGTTGAGGTTGGTGTCGATGACCGCCTTCCAGTCCTCGGGCGTCATCTTCAGGAACATGCGGTCGCGCGTGATGCCGGCGTTGTTGACCAGCACGTCGATCGTGCCGTGCTCGGCGGTGGCCTTGGTGAAGGCGGCCACCGTCGAGTCCCAGTCGGCCACGTTGCCCACCGAGGCGTAGAAGGTGTAGCCGAGCGCCTTCTGCTCGTCGAGCCACTTGACGTAATCGCGGCTGGGGCCGCAGCCGGCGATGACCTTGAAGCCCTCCTTGTGCAGGCGCTGGCAGATCGCGGTGCCGATGCCGCCCATGCCACCGGTCACGTATGCCACTTTCTGAGCCATCTTCGTCTCCTGGTTGAAGTCCGTCGTTCGGGGATCAGCGCTCGACGGTCAGGGCCACGCCCATGCCGCCGCCGATGCACAGGGAAGCGATGCCGCGCTTGCTGCCGCGCCGGATCATCTCGTGCAGCAAGGTCACGAGGATGCGGCAACCGCTGGCCCCGATCGGGTGGCCGATGGCGATGGCGCCGCCGTTGACGTTGACCTTGCCGGTGTCCCAGCCCATCTCCTGGTGCACCGCGCAGGCCTGCGCGGCGAAGGCCTCGTTGATCTCGAGCAGGTCGAGGTCGGCCGGCTTCCAGCCGGCGCGCTCGAGCGCCTTGCGCGCCGCCGGCACCGGGCCCATGCCCATGTAGGCCGGGTCGAGGCCGGCGCTGGCGTAGCTGGCGATGCGCGCCAGCGGCGCCAGGCCGAGCTGCTGCGCCTTCTTGGCCGTCATCACCACCACGCCGGCGGCGCCGTCGTTGAGGCCCGAGGCGTTGCCGGCGGTCACGCTGCCGGCCTTGTCGAAGGCGGGCTTGAGTCCGGCCAGCGCCTCGGCGCTGGTCTTGCGGTTGATGAACTCGTCGGCGGCGAAGACGACCGGGTCGCCCTTCTTCTGCGGGATCACCACCGGCACGATCTCGTCCTTGAAGCGCCCGGCCTCCTGGGCCGCCGCGGCCTTCATCTGCGAGGCCAGCGCGAGCGCGTCCTGCGCCTCGCGGCTGATGCCGTACTTCCTGGCCACGTTCTCGGCCGTGATGCCCATGTGGTACTGGTTGTAGACGTCCCACAGGCCGTCGGTGATCATCGAGTCGACCATCTTCCAGTCGCCCATGCGCTGGCCCTCGCGGCTGCCCAGCAGCACGTGCGGCGCCAGGCTCATGCTCTCCTGGCCGCCGGCGATGACGATCTCGCTGTCGCCGTCGCGGATGGACTGGGCGGCCAGCATCACCGCCTTGAGGCCGGAGCCGCAGACCTTGTTGATGGTCATCGCCGGCACCGCCGCCGGCAGGCCCGACTTGATGACGGCCTGGCGCGCCGGGTTCTGCCCGGAACCGGCCTGCAGCACCTGGCCGAGGATGACCTCGCCGATCTGCGCGCCCTCGAGCCTGCTGCGCTCCAGCAGCGCCTTGATGACGGTGGCGCCGAGCTCGGGCGCCGGGGTCTTGGCGAGCGTGCCGCCGAACTTGCCCACCGCGGTGCGCGCGGCGGCGACGATGACGATGTCGGTCATGGCTGTCTCCTGCGGGGTCGAACGCGTTTCAGGCCTTGGCCTTGACGTAGCGGCCGGGCGCCGGCTCGATCGGCTTGAACTTCGCGTTGCCCGGGGTCTTGGGCGCGGCGATCGGCTTGCCGGCGTGGCCGGCAAGCCAGCGGCTCCACTCCGGCCACCAGCTGCCGGGGTGCTCGGTGGCGGTGTCGAACCAGTCCTCGGCCTTGGCCGGCAGCTTCGTGTTGGTCCAGTGGCTGCGCTTGCCCTTGGCCGGCGGGTTGATCACGCCGGCGATGTGCCCGCTGGCGCCGAGCACGAAGGTCTTCTTGCCCTTGATGAGCGGCATGCTCGCGTAGGCCGCCATCCACGGCACGATGTGGTCCTCGCGCGAGCCGTAGACGAAGAACGGCGCCTGGATGCGACCGAGGTCGATCTTCTCGCCGCACACGGTGAGCGCGCCGGGCTTCTTCAGCTCGTTTTGCAGGTACATGTGGCGCAGGTACCAGCAGTACATCGGCCCCGGCAGGTTGGTGCTGTCGCCGTTCCAGTACAGCAGGTCGAACGGCGGCGGCGTCTCGCCCTTGAGGTAGTTGCCGACCACGTAGTTCCACACCAGGTCGTTGGGGCGCAGGAAGCTGAAGGTGGTGGCGAGCTCCTTGCCCTTGAGCAGGCCGGGGCCGCCGGGCGCCTTCTTGCCGATCGTCATCTCGCGCAGCTGCACGCTTGGCTCGTCGACGAAGATGTCGAGGATGCCGGTGTCGGCGAAGTCGAGCAGCGTGGTCAGCAGCGTCACCGACTGCACCGGATGCTGGTCGCGCGCCGCCAGCACCGCCAGCGCGGTGGCCAGGATGGTGCCGCCGACGCAGAAGCCGAGCGCGTTGATCGTGCGCGCGCCGGTGATGGCCTGCACGGTGCGGATGGCGGTGAGCGGGCCGTCCTCGATGTAGTCGTCCCAGGTCCTGGCCACCAGGCTCTGGTCGGGGTTGCGCCAGCTCATCACGAAGGTGCGATGCCCCTGCTCGACGGTGTAGCGGATGACCGAGTTGTCCGGCTGCAGGTCGAGGATGTAGTACTTGTTGATGCAGGGCGGCACGAAGAGCATCGGCCGCTCGTGCACCTGGGCCGTCAGCGGCTTGTACTCGATGAGCTGGAACAGCTCGTTCTCGAAGACCACGCTGCCGGCCGTGGTGGCGACGTTGCGGCCGACCTCGAACACGCTCTCGTCGGTCTGCGAGACATGGCCCTTCTGCAGGTCCTCGAGCAGGTGCTTCACGCCGGTGGCGATGCTCTCGCCCTTGGTCTCGATGGCCTTGGCCACCGCCTCGGGGTTGAGCGCGAGGTAGTTGCTCGGGCTGGCGGCGTCGATCCACTGCTGCACCGCGAAGCGCAGCCGCGCGCGCAGCTTGGGGTCGCCCTGCACGCTCTCGGCCATCTGCATCATCGTGCGCGCGTTGAGCAGGTACATCTGCGCGGTGTAGGCGGCGGCCGGGTTGGCCAGCCACTCCTGGCCGGTGAAGCGGCGGTCGGGCAGCGCAGGCTTGGCGCCGTCGCCCTGCGCGAGTGCCAGCGAGCGGTTCCACAGTTCGGTGGCGTTCTTGACGTACTCGGCCTGCAGGTGCGCCAGGTTCTCCACCGGCAGCTTGAGCCCCTGCATCGACTTCCAGATCTCGCCGACGGCGGACCCGAAGGCCTGGGCCTGCGCGCCCGCGTCGGGCAATGCGCTGTCGTGCTTCAAGCTCGTCTCCTCGCGCCGCGGTCCGGGGCGGTGTGTAATCGGCGCAGTTTTACGCCAAGGCCCTGACGGGCGCTTGACGCACCACCCGCAGCATACGGAAACATGTACCTCGTCGCCATCGGCTGGATCTACGTGGTCGGCATGGTCGCCATTGCGGAGGCCGTGTCCAGTCAAGGCACTGTTGTCGGTGCGGTGTTCACCTTCCTGCTGTGGGGGCTGCTGCCGCTGGCCATCGTGCTCTACATCCTCGGCACGCCGGCGCGCAAGGCGGCGCTGGCGCGGCGCGAGGCGGCGGCGGCCGCGCTGACGGCCTCAGCGCCGTCAGACGCGCCAGATGGCGGCGGCCATGCGGCCGGTGACGCCGTCGCGCCGAAACGAGAAGAAGCGTGAGGCGTCGGACACCGTGCACAGGCCGCTGGCCTCGACGCGGCTGACGCCGGCCGCACGCAGCCGCTGTTCGGCCAGCGCGGGCAGGTCGGCCAGCCAGCGCGGCGACCCGTCGGCGCGCGCGCGGAAGCGAAAGCGCGGCTGATCCCGCTCGAGCGCCGGCACGCCGAAGGCGGCCAGCACGTCGGCACCGACCTCGAAATGCGCCGGGCCGATGCCGGGGCCGATCCAGGCCAGCACGCCGGCCGCCGGCACGCCGGCCCCTTCGCGCAGCGCGCCGAGCGTGGCCTCGAGCACGCCGGCGGCCAGCCCGCGCCAGCCGGCGTGCGCCGCCGCCACGGCGCGGCCGTCATCGGCGGCGAACAGCACCGGCAGGCAATCGGCCGCGCCGACCAGGCAGGCCATGCCGCGGCGGTCGGTCCACGCGGCATCGGCGGGCTCGGGCGGATGTTCGGGCGTGTCTTCGGCGAGATGCAGCACGCGCGTGCCGTGCACCTGGTGCAGCCAGACCGGCCTGACGCCCGGCCCGGCGTCCGACCCACGCCCGGCACCGAGCGCGGCGACGAAGCGCCGCCGGTTCTCGGCCACCGCTTCGGCGTCGTCGCCCACGCCGCGGCCGAGGTTGAGGCTGGCGTAGCGGCCGCTGCTCACGCCGCCGGCGCGCGTGGACATCAGCGCGCCGACACCGGGAACGCGCCAGGACGGCCTGATCACGCCGTCGCCGCGCGCCGCGTCCATCACTCCGCGTCGGGGCAGCGGTCGGGCTGCGTCTGCGCGAAGGCGTCGAGCGTCATGCAGGCGTCGAACACGCGCATCACGTGGGGCACGTGGTCGAGCCGGCACTCGAGGCGCCGCGCGTTGAAGATCTGCGGCACGAGCGTGCAGTCCGCGAGCGTCGGCGCCTCGCCGTGGCAGAAGGTGGCCGGCTGCGCGGCGAGCTGGCGCTCCACCGTCTCGAGCCCGGTCTCCACCCAGTGGCGGTACCAGCGGTTCTTGTCGTCCTCGCTGACCTTCAGGTCGCGCACCAGGTAGCGCAGCACGCGCAGGTTGTTCAGCGGGTGGATCTCGCAGGCGATGTCGTAGGCGATGGCGCGCACGCGCGCCCGCGCCACGGGGTCGCGCGGCAGCAGCGGCGGGATCGGGTGCGTCTCGTCGAGGTACTCGATGATCGCCAGCGACTGCGTCAGCACCTTGTCGCCGTCGCGCAGCAGCGGCACCAGGCGCGAGGCCGACACCGCGGCGTAGCTCTCGTTGAACTGCTCGTTGCGCGTCAGGTGCACCGCCTTGTAGTCGTAGGCGAGGCCCTTGATCGCCAGCGCGATGCGCACGCGGTACGAGGCCGACGAGCGGAAGTAGTTGTACAGCTCCATCGCGGCCGGCGCCTTCAGCGCACCGCCACGCGCAGCGGCGGCAGGCCGGCGATGCTGCCCTGCATGACGTCGCCGCGCACCACCGCGCCCACGCCGGCCGGCGTGCCGGTGAAGATCAGGTCGCCGCTTTGCAGCGTCCAGGCCTTGCTGATCTCGGCGATCGTCTCGTCGACGCTCCAGATCAGCTCGCGCAGGTCACCCTTCTGGCGCGGGGTGCCGTTCACGCTCAGCGCGATGGCGCCCTCGCGCAGCACGCCGCTGTGGGCCAGCGGCACGATGGGGCCGATCGGCGCCGAGTGGTCGAAGGCCTTGCCGATGCACCACGGCCGGCCCTGCTTCTTCATCTCGCCCTGCAGATCGCGCCGCGTCATGTCCAGGCCCACGGCGTAGCCCCAGATGTGGCGCGGCGCGTCGGCCACCGCGATGTCGCGCCCGCCGCGCCCGATGGCCACCACCAGTTCGATCTCGTGGTGCAGGTTGCTGGTGAGCGACGGGTAGTCGATGGCGCCGGTCTCGTCGGCCGCCACCGGCACCACGGCGTCGGCCGGCTTGAGGAAGAAGAACGGCGGCTCGCGTCCGCTGAAGCCCATCTCCTGGGCGTGCTCGGCGTAGTTGCGGCCCACGCAGTAGATGCGGTGCACGGGGAACAGGCCGCCGCCCTGCACGGGCACGGCGGCGACGGCGGGCGGCGCGAAGACGTAGGACATGGCGGCTGCAGGGTCCGATGAGGGAGCGGTCGGCCGATCATGCCACGCCGCTACACTGCCTCGATGCTCGAGGCGCGCCGCATCCGCCACTGCCGACGTTGCGGCTCACCGGCCGCCTACCGCGTGCCGCCCGACGACAACCGCGAACGCGCGGTGTGCACGGCCTGCGGCGAGATCCACTACGAGAACCCGATCAACGTGGTCGGCACGGTGCCGGTGTGGCAGGACCAGGTGCTGCTGTGCCGGCGCAACATCGAGCCGCGCTACGGCCTGTGGACGCTGCCGGCCGGCTTCCTCGAGCTCGGCGAATCGAGCGCCGAGGGCGCGCTGCGCGAGACCGACGAGGAGGCCGGCGCGCGCGTCGAGCTCGAAGGCCTGTTCACCGTGCTCAACGTGGTGCGCGTGGGCCAGCTGCACCTGTTCTACCGCGCGCGCATGCTCGACACGCGCCTCGCGCCCGGGCCCGAGACGATCGAGGCGCGCCTGTTCCGCGAGGACGAGGTGCCGTGGGACGAGATCGCCTTCCGCACCGTGCGCCAGACGCTGCTGCACTTCTTCGACGACCGGCGCGCCGGGCGCTTCGACGTGCACGTCGGCGACATCGGCTGAAGCGACTCGCTCGGGGGGCGCCGCGCAGGCAGCGCGCGCGCACCGCGACTCAGTCCGTCGGCGGCGGCACCGCGGCGCCGGTGGCGCCGTCGAAGCCGATGGCCCAGGCGGCGAGCAGGTCGCGCGGCTCGTCGATGCCCTCGGCCAGCGCCGTCAGCCCGAGCCCGTGCAACAGCGCCACCAGGCTCTGCGCGTAGCCGCGCACCGCCTCGTCGTCGGCCAGGCCGCGCAGGTGGCGGCTGTCGACCTTGACGTAGTCGACGCCCAGCTCCTTGAGCGCCGGCAGCGCCTTGGCCGAGGCACCGGCGTGCTCCACGCCCACCGTGACGCCCAGGTGGCGCCAGCCGGCGAGCGCGGCGCGCAGCTCGGCGGTGTCGGCGCTGTGCGCGCCTTCGGTCCACTCGATGGACAGCCAGCGCGCCGACTGCGGCGCCGCCTCGAGCCGCGCCTGCAGGCGGGCCGTGAAGTCGGAGCCGTTGAACGAACGCGGCGTCACGTGCACGCAGCGCGGGCGGCCGTCGGCCTCGATGGCGGCGAGCGCGAGGTCCACCGCCGCCAGGTCCACCTGCGGCAGCAGGCGGCTGCGCGCGGCCATGGCCAGCCAGCGCCGCGCCACCAGGTACTCGCCGCCCGGGTGCAGCTGCACGCGCAGCGGGCACTCCAGGTGGATGAGGTTGCCGCGCGCGTCGACCACCGGGTAGGCACCGAGCTGCACGCGGCCCTGATCCAGCGCGAGCGCGATCTGGTCGCGCCAGGCGCGCGAGCCGACCGGCTGCGCGTCGGAATGGTCGTCCACCGCGATGCCGTCGGCACCGGCCTCGGCGCGCGCCAGCGCCGCGTCGGCCGCGGCGAGCGCGGCGCTCGCGTTGACGCCGCGCAGGCCGTCGACGCCGCCGAACAGGAACTCCGCGCCGGCCAGGCGTGCCGCCGGGGCCGCCTCGAGCGCGCCGCGCAGCGACTGCGCCGTCTCCAGTGCGATGCCGGCGGCCGGCAGGCCGAGGGCGAAGTCGGTGCCGTTGAGCCGGCCGGCGCAGGTGCCGCTGACGCGCTCGACGTAGGTCAGCAGCACGTCGGCGAGCGCGGCCAGCAGGCGGTCGGTGGACTCGCGGCCGTGGCGTTCGTTGAGCCGCTCCAGATTGGGCACGCGCACGATCAGCAGCGCCACCGGCGGGCCGCCGGCGTCGGCCAGCAGGTCGACCAGGCGGCCCATGAACTGCTCGCGCAGCGGCAGGCCGCTCACGCCGTCGGTCTGCGCCTGCTGCTGCAGCTGCGCCACCTGCTCGGCCTGGGCCTGGAACAGCTCGCGCAGGCGGCGCACCATCGCGTTCATCGCCCGCGTGACTTCGCGCAGCTCGGGCAGCGCAGGCTCCTCGGCGGTGACGAAGCGCGCCTGCTCGATGGCCTGCGCCTGCGCCACGCTGGCCTTGAGCGGGCGCCACCAGCCGCGCAGCGTCCACCAGGCGAGCGCCGCCGACAACGCGGCCAGCACGAGCAGCACGAGCGCGGCGCGCAGGGCGCCGCTCCACAGCGCCTGGTGGGCGGCAGCAGTCGAGGTCTCGACGAGCACTTCGCCGGCGCCGCCGGGCAGGGTCGCACGGCCCGCGGCGGGCTGCAGGTGGAGCGTGGCGACGAACCAGGCCGGTGCGCCCTCGGCGCGGGGTGGCGGGGCGCGGAACTCGCGCAGCACCGCGCCATCGGGGCCGCGGTGCACCAGGCTCCGGTGGCCGCCGGCCTCGGCCAAGCGCGCGAGGGCGGCGTGCAGCGCGGGCAGGTCGGTGGCGCCGCTCGGGCCGGATGCGCCCGACGCGCCTGAAGCGCCTGAAGCGCCCGACGCCGCGGTGGCGCCGGCACCCAGCAGCTCGACACCCTGCGCCACATGGGCCGCGGCGAGCGTGTTGTGCGCCGCCAGCTGGGCCTCGAAGGCCGTGCGCAGCGCCGCCACGTGCACCACCCCGGCCCCGGTGCAGGCCAGCAGCCACACCGCCACGAGCAGGACCGCGATGCGCCGCGACAGCGTCAAGCCCCACCCCCGTCGGGTGGGCCGGTGAGCCTCGGGCGGCGTGCGGGATGGGCGTGGATCACGAGGGGTCGGGGTGGGCGCGACGCTTGATCGTAAGATCGCCGGCGGCGGGCGCAACCCGAGCCCGACCGCCGACCGTGGGGGACTGTCCTGTCAGCGCCACTCTCGCGTGCGGCGTTAGCGTCCTGCATGCTGCCGCGCCCTCCCCGACCCGGCAGGTGAATCTTGCCTCAACCATGGAGCCCCAACCAATGACTTCTCGCCGCCGATTCATCCAGATCGTTCCCGTTGCCGGCGCCGCGCTGATCGCCGCCCGCACCGTGCACGCGCAGGCCAACATGGTCAGCGAGAAGGATGCGCAAGCCGTCGCGCTCGGCTACGTGGCCGACACCAACAAGGCCGACAAGGCCAAGTACAAGAACTGGGCCGCCACGCAGAACTGCGCCAACTGCGCGCTCTACCAGGGCAAGCCCACCGACGCGGCCGGCGGCTGCCCGCTGTTCGGCACCAAGCAGGTGGCCGGCAAGGGCTGGTGCAGCGCCTGGGCCAAGAAGGCCTGATCGCGGCTTCGCCCCACCCCTGAACGACAAAGCCCGCCTGACGGCGGGCTTTTCTTCGTGCGGGCCGCGCGTGCGGCTCAAGCGTGCGCCGCGCGCAGGCGCAGCGAGAACTCCTGCAGCGCCGCGATGCCACTCTCCTCGGCCTTGCGACACCAGGCCTGCAGATCGGCCACCAGCTGCGAGGGCGAGACGTTGGTGCGCGTCCACAGCGAGCGCAGTTCCTCGCGCATCGCCACCAACTTGGCCAGCTTGGGGCTCTCGCGCAGGGCCTGCGCCAGGCTGGGCTTCACGACGGGCGGGATCTTGTCGTCGTCACGGTGCAGCCAGGCCTTGGCCAGGCGCAGGTTGTGCCAGCGGCCGCTCGCCGCGCCCTCGTCCTTCAGGCGCGACAGCTCGGCCGCCACCGCCCGCTTCAGCTCGGCGGCGTAGCTGGCCATCAGCTCGTAGCGGTGCGCGATCAATGCCTCGAGCGTCTTGTCGTCGGCCACCGGCTTGACGGCGCCGAGCGCCATGCGCGGCGGCGTCTTGCGCACCTTGGCCAGGCCGAGCTTGGCGAGCACGCTGATGTAGAGCCAGCCGATGTCGAACTCGTAGGGCTTGACCGACAGCTTGGCCGAGGTCGGGTAGGTGTGGTGGTTGTTGTGCAGTTCCTCGCCACCGATCAGGATGCCCCAGGGCGCCACGTTGGTCGACGCGTCCGGCGCCTCGAAGTTGCGGTAACCCCACCAGTGGCCGATGCCGTTGATCACGCCGGCCGCGGTGACCGGGATCCAGGCCATCTGCACCGCCCACACCGCGGCGCCGACGGCGCCGAACAGCAGCAGGTCGAGGATCAGCATCAGGCCCACGCCCTGCCACGTGTAGCGGCTGTAGAGATGGCGCTCGATCCAGTCGTCGGGCGTGCCATGGCCGTACTTGGTCATAGTCTCGGCCACGTGCGATTCGGCGCGGTACAGCTCGGTGCCCTCGAGCAGCACCTTCTTGATGCCGTGCACCTGCGGGCTGTGCGGGTCGTCGACCGTCTCGCACTTGGCGTGGTGCTTGCGGTGGATGGCCACCCACTCCTTCGTGACCATGCCGGTGGCGACCCACAACCAGAAGCGGAAGAAGTGGCCCACGACGGGATGCAGGTCGAGCGCACGGTGCGCCTGCGAGCGATGCAGGAAGATCGTCACCGCGGCGATCGTCACGTGCGTGGTCGCGAGCACGAACAGCACCACCTGCCACCACGAAGCAGCGAGCAGACCGTCGGCAAGCCAGGTCACCAGCGCGTCGTGGGTGAGAAGCAACTCGGGCATCAGAAGCCTTGTAACTGAAGAAGGTACGTTGATTGTAGGAGCCAGGGCTGACGTGAAGCTGTGGTGAATGCCTAGGGTAGTCACCCAGTTCCGCAGTCGGGCCTGTTCTGGACAAACGAAGACAACGAGATGCCGGCGGTTGGCGCCCGTTCAATGCCGTTGCCAGACGGCAGCAGAGAATCCGTCGGTTCGGTGACGGTGTGGCCAGAGCTTGAGCAGGCCGCCTTCGGCCAGCGAAGCCGCCTCGGCGACGCCGGCGGCGGCCAGCGCTGCGCCGGCGTCCAGGCGCTCGAAGTCGGCGCCGGGGCCGGCCTCGAAGGCGGCGACGACCTGCTCGTTCTCGGCCGCCAGCAGGCTGCAGGTGGCGTAGACGAGGCGGCCGCCGGGCTTGAGCAGCCTGGCCGCAGCCGCCAGGATGGCCTGCTGCTTGGCCTGCAGCTCGGCCACCGTGGCCGGCGACTGGCGCCACTTCAGGTCGGGGTTGCGCCGCAGGGTGCCGAGGCCCGAGCAAGGGGCATCGACGAGCACGCGGTGCACCTTGCCGGCCAGGCGCTTGACGCGCTCGTCGCGCTCGTGCGCGATCTGCACCGTGTGCACGTTCTGCAGCCCGCTGCGCGCCAGGCGCGGCTTGAGCGCCGCCAGGCGGTGGCCCGACACGTCGAAGGCATAGAGCCGGCCGGTGCCGCGCATCGCCGCGCCCAGTGCCAGCGTCTTGCCGCCCGCGCCGGCGCAAAAGTCGACCACCATCTCGCCGCGCTTGGCGTCGGTGAGCAGCGCGAGCAGCTGGCTGCCCTCGTCCTGCACCTCGATCGCGCCGGAAGTGAAGAGCGGCTGCTTGTCCAGCCCCGGCTTGCCCGCCACGCGCAGGCCCCAGGGCGAGAACGGCGTCGGCGTGGCCTCGATGCCGGCCTCAGCCAGCGCGTGCTGCACGTCGTCGCGCCGGGCCTTGAGCGTGTTCACGCGCAGGTCCAGCGGCGCCGGCTGCGCGAGCGCCTCGACGAGCGGCCAGAAGTCGTCGCCGAGCGTGGCGCGCAGCTCGCCGGCCAGCCAGTCGGGCAGGTTGTGACGCAGCTTCTCGGGCAGCGCGGCGCGGTCGATGCGGGCCACCTCGGCCAGCCAGGCCTGCTCGTGGGTGCCCAGCGCGCCGCGCAGGAAGGACTCGCTGCCGCGCCAGGCCAGGATCGCCAGCCGCCGCTCGAGCGCGCCGCTGCCGCTTTGCGCCAGGTGCTGGTAGAGCAGCCGCTCGCGCAGCAGCACGTAGGCCGTCTCGGCCAGCGTGTGCCGCTCGCGCGGGCCGAGGTTGCGGTGGCGACGGAAGAACTCCGAGATCAGCGCGTCGGCCGGCTGTTCGAAGCGCAGCACGCCGCGCAGCAGTTCGGTGGCCAAGTCGAGCAGCGCGTTGGGGTGCATCGCAGGATTATCCCGGGCACCCCGCGGCGGCCGATGTCGCGAGCCCGGTGATTGAGGCAGCGCATCACCCGTTCGCGGGCGCGGCTCAGACTGGACCCGAGCCATCACCGCGAAAGGAACCAGCCGTGATCCGCCGCCGCCCCGCGCTCGCCCTCGCCGGCATCGCCTTGTTGCCCGTGCTGCTCGCCGCCTGCGAAACCGGCCTGAAGGAGCGCAGCGAGACGCGCCAGGGCGCCAGCGTGATGCGCTACCTGTTCCCCGAGGACGCCACCGGCGCGCAGATGGCGCCGGCCGACTTGGCGACGCTGCGCGTGCCCTTGCGCATCGGCGTGGCTTTCGTGCCGGGGGACGGTCTGGCGCTGACCGACGTGCAGCAGGATCAGCTGCTCGGCCGCGTGGTGCGCGCATTCGAGCGCTACCCCTTCGTCGGCGAGCTCAAGCCGATCCCCGCCTCGTACCTCAAGGCAGCCGGCGGGTTCGCCGACCTCGATCGCGTGGCCGCGCTTTTCGGCATCGACGTGATGGCGCTGCTGTCGTACGACCAGGTGCAGTTCACCGAGAAGACGCGCAGCTCCTTCTGGTACTGGACGCTGGTCGGTGCCTACGTCGCCGAGGGCGACCAGTACGACGTGCACACGATGATCGAGGCCACCGTCGTCGACGTGCGCAGCCGGCGGCTGCTGTTCCGCGGCTCGGGCACCAGCGTGCAGCGTGGCGGGGCGACGATGTCCAACGTGGCCGAGACCACGCGCGCGGCGCGCTCGGGCGGCTTCGAGCAGGCCACCGAACGGCTGATCCCTTCGCTGCAGGCCTCGCTCGAGGTCTTTCGCACGCGCGCGCGGGCCGGCACCGAAGGCGGGGTGAAGCTGCAGCTGCCACCCGGATACGACCCGGCCGCGAGCGCCCCGCGGCGCTGACGGCGCCGGGCCGCGCGCCCTGCCTGACTGCGCCGGGCCGCGGCGCCCTACCGCCCTACATCAGCACCTGCGAGGCCCCGTCGAGTTGCAGCACGCGGCCGCCTTCCACGCGCAGCCGCCCCTCGACGAACCAGCGCACCGCCAGCGGGTAGATCACGTGCTCGGTGGCGAGCACGCGCGCTGCGAGGCCCGCCTCGTCGTCGCCGGCGCGCACCGGCACCACGCTTTGCATGACGATCGGCCCGTGGTCGAGCTCGGGCGTCACGAAGTGCACCGTGGCGCCCGTCGCCTTGCAGCCCGCCTCGAGCGCGCGCCGGTGCGTGTGCAGGCCCGGAAAGGCCGGCAGCAGCGAAGGGTGGATGTTGAGCAGGCGGCCTTCGTGGCGGCGCACGAAGTCGGCGCCGAGGATGCGCATGAAACCGGCGAGCGCGAGCAGGTCGGGCGCGAAGGCGTCAACCGCGTCGGCGAGCGCCCGGTCGAAGGCCTCGCGCGAGTCGAACGCCCGGTGGTCGACGACCCGCGTGGCGATGCCGCGCTCGCGCGCGAAGACCAGCCCCTTGGCGTCGGGCCGGTTGGCGATCACCGCCACCACCTGCGCCGGCCAGCCTTCGCAGGCGCAGCGCTCGACGATGGCCTCCATGTTCGACCCGCGGCCGGAGATCAGGATGACGATGCGCTTCATCGCGGCGCGAGTGTAGGGGCGGGGCGGCCCTCGGGCAGAATCGGCGCTCCCTCGAAGCCCTCCACGAAGCGAAGCAGACATGCGAGCCCGCGTCCTCTCCGGCATGCGCCCCACCGGCAGCATGCACCTCGGCCACTACCACGGCGCGCTCAAGAACTGGGTGCGCCTGCAGGACGAGTACGAGTGCTTCTACTTCGTCGCCGACTGGCACGCCCTGACCACGCACTACGAGGAGCGCGAGGTCATCGAGAAGTCGGTCTACGACATGGTCGTCGACTGGCTGGCCGCCGGGCTGGACCCCGACCGCTGCACAATCTTCATCCAGAGCCGCCTGCCCGAGCACGCCGAGCTGTTCACGCTGCTCGCGATGGGCACGCCGCTCGGCTGGCTCGAGCGCGTGCCGACCTACAAGGACCAGATGGACAAGCTCAAGGACCGCGACCTCGCGACCTACGGCTTCCTCGGCTACCCGCTGCTGCAGGCGGCCGACATCCTGATCTACAAGGCCAACTACGTGCCGGTGGGCGAGGACCAGGCCTCGCACGTGGAGCTCACGCGCGAGGTGGCGCGCCGCTTCAACAACCTGTACGGCCGCACGCCGGACTTCGACGCCCAGGTGGCTGCGGCGCTGGCCAAGCTCGCCAAGGACGACGCGCGCTACTACGACAGGCAGCGCAAGGCCTTCGGCGAGACCGGCAGCGCCGAGGCATTGGCCAAGGGCGAGGCGATCGTGAAGAAGGCGGCGGGGGCGGCCGCCGCTTCTGCCTCAGGTTGGACCGCGCACGACACCGAGTTGCTGCTCGGCCACCTCAAGGGCGGCGGCAAGAGCGTGCTCACCGAGCCGCAGGCGCTGCACACCGAGGTGCTGAAGATGCCGGGTCTGGATGGCGCCAAGATGAGCAAGAGCTACGGCAACGCCATCCTGATGCGCGAGGAGCCGGCGGTGCTGACGAAGAAGGTGCGCGGCATGGCCACCGACCCCGCGCGCGTGCGCCGCACCGACCCCGGCGACCCCGAGAAGTGCCCGGTGTGGGACTTCCACAAGATCTACAGCGACGAGGCCACGCGCGACTGGGTGGTGCAGGGCTGCAAGAGCGCCGGCATCGGCTGCCTGGACTGCAAGCAGCCGGTGATCGACGCGATGCTCAGGGAGCAGCAGCCCTGGCGCGAGCGCGCCGCGGCGCTGCTGGCCGAGCCGAAGAAGGTGCACTGGATCGTCGAGAACGGCACCGAGCGCGCGCGCACGGTGGCGCGCGCGACGATGAAGGACGTGCGCGAGGCGATGGGGCTGAACTACTGAAGCCTTGAGGCTTTCAAGCGCTGAAGCCCGAAGCGCGGGCGCGCGGCGGCCTTCAGCGGATGCGCCGCGCCTCGACGTAGTAGCGCTTCTCGTGGGCCTCGCCCATCGAGAAGGTCTTGCGCGGCAGCGGCCCCTCGCGCACCACGCGCGCGAGCAGCTCGCTCTTGCTCACGGTGCCGATGTGCAGCCCGACGCAACCGGGCTGCTGCGCCAGGCGCTCGAGCGTCTCGTCGCCGTGCACGTAGTCCACCGACGCGGCGCTGGACTGCTCGACCAGCCGGTCGACGAAGGGCTGCACGGTGCCGACGGCGAGCGACGAAGGCGGGTTGGCGATCTCGGCAACGGCGAAGCGCGCTCCCGGCCCGATCAGGCCGATCGCCTGCCGCCCGGGCGTCATGCGCTCCAGGCGCTCACGCATCGCGGCACCCGTCGGCACGTCGACCAGGCCCGCGCCGAGCTGATCGCGCAATGCCGCGCGAACGTCGGCCTGCACGCCGAACAGCAGGCGGTGGATCGGCTCGAAGGCCAAGGCCGGATCGTGGATGTTCTCCACCTCGACCAGCGCCCAGCGGCTCGGGTGGTCAGGGCCCACGCGGTGCTTCACGCGCTCCCAGATCGACTTGGCGGTGGCCAGCGAGTGGTTGCCGTCGCCCACCGCGAAGAGCATCGGCGGCGCACCCGCCGGCTGGCCGTAGCGGCGCGCGTTGGCCACCGGATCGGCCAGCGCCTGCAGCGCGCGCACCGCCTGCGCGGCCTGCGCCTCGGGGACCGCGTAGCCCGCGACGTGGCCGCCGCCCTGCATCAGATCGGTGGCGTAGAGCGAGCGGCCGCGCGCCGCCGCGAGCGGCTCGATCACGGTGCGCTCGGGGTCGTCGATCAGCACCAGGATGTGCGGCAGCTCGATCTCGGCCTCGCTGCGCACGGCGATGCGCGGCGCCAGCCGCGCGACGATGGTGCCCTCGGTCGGGCGGATCAGGCTCGTGGAGTCGGCGCTGAAGTCGTAGTGCTCGAGGTCCAGCTCGAGCAGCAGGCCGCGCCGCACGCGCGCGCCGAGCTGTCGCTCCACCAGCACGGCGCCGGCATGCGGCACCAGCAGCCCGTCGGCCAGGTAGCGCCGCATCGTCTGCTGGATGCGCCCGATGCGCGCGGGCGCGTCGGCGTCTTCGAGGTAGACCTCGGGGAAGATCAGGTGCAGCGTGGACGGCGCGTCGCCCACCTCGGCGGCCACCTGCTGCCAGTAGGCGCGCTCGGAGGTGTACTGGTCGCAGGCCACCACCGCCCAGCGGCGCAGGTCGAGGCCGGGGCGCGGCAGCAGCAACTGGGGCAGGCGAAAGCCGTCGGGCGGGGCCATGGCGCTGTCTCGAACGATGGAGCAGCCGATCGTAGCCGCCGCCCGCACCCTTGCAGCCCGTAGCATCGCGCCATGGACCTGCCGCAGACCATCGAACTCCACCCGGGCGCCGCGCCGCGCGCGACCATCATCATCCTGCACGGCCTGGGCGCCGACGGCACCGACTTCCTGCCGATGGCCGACGAGCTGCGACTCGCCCCGGTCGGCCCGGTGCGCTACGTGTTCCCGCGCGCGCCCGAGCGGCCGGTCACCCTCAACGGCGGCATGCGCATGCGTGCCTGGTACGACATCCTCGGCACCGACCTGGCGCGCCGCGAGGACGAGGCCGGCCTGCGCGAATCGTTCGCCCAGGTGCACGGCATCATCGACCGCGAGGTGGCGCGCGGCATGCCGGCCTCGCGCATCGTGCTGGCCGGCTTCTCGCAGGGCTGCGCCATCACGCTGGGCGCCGGGTTGCGCCACCGCGAGCGCCTGGCCGGCCTGGTGGGCATGAGCGGCTACCTGCCGCTGGCCGACACCACCGCGGCCGAGCGCCACGACGGCAACGCGCTGACGCCGGTGTTCCTGGCGCACGGCAGCCGCGACGGCATCGTGCCCGCCGACCGCGGCCGCGCCAGCCGCGACCGCGTGGCCGCGCTGGGCAACCCGGTCGAGTGGCACGAGTACCCGATGGAGCACTCGGTGTGCATGGAGGAGGTGCAGCACCTGCAGGCCTGGCTGCTGAAGGTGCTGGCTTGATGCGGCTGGTGCGCCCGGAACCCGCGCACCTGGCGGGTTATGTCGCCGCCCTCGAGCGCGGCTGGTCGCCCGACAACACACGCGGCGCGGCGGCCGCGCGCGAACAGCTCGAGCAGATCGCGTCGGACCCGGCGGCCTTCTTCGCGTTGATGGACGACCCCGACGGTGCCGGCCCGCCGGTGACGCTGCCCGACGGCACCCAGCGCCCGCGCATCCCGAGCCTGCGCCGCTGGATGTGGGTCGACGAGCCCGGCGGCGAAGGTGGTGAAGGCGGCTTCGCCGGCAGCATCGGCCTGCGCTGGATGCCCGGCCACGCGCCGCTGCCGCCGCACGTGCTCGGCCACATCGGCTACGCCGTGGTGCCGTGGAAGCAGCGGCGCGGCCACGCCACGCGGGCGCTGGCGCTGATGCTGGCCATCGCGCGCGAGCGCGGCCTGCCGCGCGTGGAGATCACCACCGACCCCGACAACCTGGCCTCGCAGAAGGTGATCACGGCCAACGGCGGCGTGCTCGTCGAGACCTTCGACAAGGGCGAGGCCTACGGTAACGCAAGAGGCCTGCGCTACGTGATCGAGCTGGCCTGATCGCGGCCCGGCTCGGTCAGGCAAAGCGTCCCTGCAGGTACCACTGCGGCTGCCCGGCCGGCGCCGGCAGGCGCGCGCGCCACAGCCAGACCAGCGAGCCGTCGGCGCATTCGGCGATGAAGTAGTCGCGCGCCTCGGGCGCGCCGTCCCACCAGCCGACCTCGATGCGCTCGGGGCCGCTCAGCAGTTGCAGCGGTCGGCCTTCGAACACCGGCAGCGCGTCGCGCTCGGCCAGCGGCAGCGGCTCGGGCAGCAGGAAGGCCGGGCGGTGCAGCGGCAGGGTACTCGTCAAGGTCTGCGGCGATCCGCACGGCGCGCCGCCGCCCGGCTGCAGCGCCGGCACGCTGCGGCTGGCCTGCGCCGGCCGGTGGTCGGCCAGCGCCTGCAGGCGCTGCACGCGCTCGTCGCCCAGGCGCGCGCACAGGCGCTCGAGCAGCCGCACGAGGCCCTCGCCTTGGCTCTGGCGCGTGGGGAAGAGCTCGCCGCTCGCCGCCGCGCCGGCCTTCAGCTCGTGGCATCGCACGTCGAGCTCGAGCGTGGGCGCGGGCAGCACCAGGCGCGCCAGCCGCTCGCGCAGCAGCAGTTGCAGGTGCGCGGCGGCCAGCGAGGGCTCGGCCAGCTCGATGCGCAGCACGCTGGCCGGCACCGGGGCGCCGTGGCGCGTCTCGTGGTGCATCGTCAGCGTGAAGGCGGCGATGCGCGCACAGCGTGCCTGCGCCCAGGCCACCAGGCGCGCCAGCAGCACGCCGGCGGCGGCCAGAACCTGGTCGGTGTTCTCGGCCAGCGTGAACAGCTCGAGCCGGCTCTCGAAGCGCTCGGGCAGCTCGATCCAGCGCTGCGCTTCGGCCTGGCGGCCGAGGGCGCGGTCGAGGTCGTCGAGCAGGGCCGCACCGAAGCGCCGGCGCTTCGGT
>Ga0073934_10004408_pt1 | contig 23520 bp, 16 predicted proteins | sample LarsenN4metaG_FD_76834 | JGI IMG/M metagenome (GOLD analysis project Ga0073934, IMG submission 76834) | Hot spring sediment bacterial and archeal communities from British Columbia, Canada, to study Microbial Dark Matter (Phase II) - Larsen... ... | reverse complement strand
CGCTTGGCGTCGATCCCCCAACTGGCTCGCAACGCCAACCGCGTCCGCCAGATTGTCACCATTCTGAGCCGCTACGGCATGGCCGACTGGCTCAGCCGGCTTGGGTTGCGCTTCACCTTCGGGCTGTTTCGCGGGTCTGGGGGGCAGCAACTGGTTTCGCTCAGCCACGAAACGCGTATCCGTCTGGTGCTTACCGAGCTGGGCACGACCTTCATCAAGTTTGGCCAAATTCTCAGCACACGTGCCGACATCGTCGGAGCCAAGCTCGCGCAAGAGCTTTCCCATTTGCAGTCGAGCGCCCCGGCCGACCCGCCTGAAGTTGTGCGGGCCCTCATCGAGCGCGAGCTGGACGCTCCTATCGACTCCCTCTTCGCCAGGTTCGAGGACACGCCACTCGCTTCCGCGTCCATCGGCCAGGTGCATCGCGCCCGCCTGCATACCGGCGAGGAAGTGGCAGTGAAAGTCCAGCACAAGGACATAGACAAGGTTGTTCGGGCTGATCTTGATATTCTGCTGACGCTTGCCGAACTGGCGGAGAAGCATATCCCCGAGATGCGCATCTATCGCCCCCGGGCGATAACGGCAGAGTTTCAGAGGATTCTCCTTCGAGAGCTGGACTTTCGCCGAGAGGAGCGGAATCTGGCCCAGTTCGTCAGCAACTTTGCCGGCGACTCGACAGTGCGGTTTCCCAAGCCATATCACCGACTAACTACCAGCCGCGTGCTAACCATGGAGTGGCTTGACGGCGTGAAGCTCCATGAAACCGCACTCCTGCACCAACAAGGGGTGGATTTGCAACAAGTCGCGCGCCGTGGAGCGATGGTCTTCCTGGAGATGATATTTCGAGACGGGGTCTATCACGCCGATCCGCATCCAGGCAACTTGCTGGTCCTCAAGGACGGCGTAATCGGAGTGCTGGACTGCGGCATGGTGGGCCGAATCGATGGAGCCATGCGCGACGATCTGGAAGAAGTGCTCATGGCACTGGCTCAGCGTGATCCCGTGCTCATTACCGCGGTGGTCATGCGCGTCGGAAGGGTTCCCCCCGAACTGGATGAGGCCGCGCTCAGCACGGACCTGGCCGAGATGCTGGCGGACTACACCAACCAGCCGCTAGATGAGCTTAACCTTGGAAACGCACTCAATGACATCACCGAGGTCATTCGCCGCCACCGCATCATCCTGCCCACCGGCATCGCGCTGCTGATCAAGGTGCTGGTGATGCTGGATGGGACGTCGAGATTGCTGCACCCCCAATTCAATCTCATCGAGTTGATTCAGCCGTTCTACAGCCGGCTGGTCTGGAACAGGCTTTCTCCCACGACACAATGGAAGAAGCTGCGTCGGCTTTACCATGAGTGGGAGTACCTGAGCAGAATGCTCCCCCGCGGTCTGGTGGGGCTCGTGCAGCAGCTCCAAAGCGGGCGATTTGACGTGCATCTCGAGCACAAGCGGCTCGAGCCTTCGGTGAATCGCATGGTGCTCGGCTTGTTGTCCAGTTCGCTATTCCTTGGCTCAGCCCTGATGTGGACGCACGAAGTTCGGCCCTTGTTCCTCGGCGTTTCAGTGTTCGGCGCACTGGGCTGCCTGCTCAGTCTGGTGATGGGGATCCGACTCCTCTGGGCCATCCGCAAGTCAGGCCATCTCGATCGCTAACGCCGAACCAGGGAGAGTTCAAGCTGCTCCCATCGCCTCAACAGCTCGACTTGAAAAATGCTCCCGAGACCTTGAGGGCACGAGATGGCCAAGGAACTCCCGCGTGCACTTTTCCCAGGAATTGCTCATTGCGAAAGCGCGACAGGCGCGGCGGTCGGTGTACTGCAGGCAGTAATCGACGGCTCGCCCCAGGTCCTCGTCCAATGCTCCTACAGCATTCTTGCCGCCAATGACATCGAGGGGGCCTGGGACAGGGTACGCTGCCACCGGAGTCCCGCAGGCCAGGGCTTCCAGCATGACAATGCCGAAGGTGTCTGTCTTGCTGGGGAACACCAGGACATCGGCGTCCGCATAAGCGGCAACAAGTTCCTCCCCGTGCAGCGCTCCCAGGAAGGGAATCCGTGGAAACCGCCGTTCCAGCTCAGGCCGATGGGGGCCGTCCCCCACGACGACCTTGTCGATCGGTCGGTCCAGCTTCAGAAAGGCTTCGATGTTCTTCTCCACGGCAACACGGCCAACGTAAACTGCAAGCGGGCGAAGCCGTTGCGAGCGGGCCTCCCTGGGACGGAACAGTTCGGTATCGACCCCGCGCCCCCAGCGAACGAGATTCCGAAATCCCCAGCTAGCCAAAGTTCGGGCCAGCGAAGTGGTCGATACCAGCACTTTCCGGGAACGACTATGGAAGAATCGGAGTACACGATAAGTCAACTGGGGAGGAACTAGCAGATAGCGCCAGAGGTAAGCGGGGATGTCGGTGTGGTAGCTCGAGGTGTAGGCACGACGATTGCGCAGCAGCCAGGCGCGTGCCGTCACTCCCAGCGGGCCTTCGGTCGCCAGGTGTACGCAATCGGCATCGTCGAGCTGGCGTCCCAGGTCGTCGGATCGCGTCCACGCCATGCGGATGTCGGGATAAAACGGAACTCGCACGGCGGAGAACTGGCCTGGATGGAGCACCCGTACATCATGCCCCATGCCCCGGAGAATTCCCATCGTCGTGCGGAGCGTCCTTACGACGCCGTTGATTTCCGGTTCCCAGGTGTCGGTGACGAGGCGGATCTTCATGGCAGGCCTCGCAGACTTCAAACCAGGGCCAGCGGATCAAGTCTCGGCACGAAGTGGCATAAGCCCACTTGTCCGTCGCGGACGCTGAGATAGCCGCAGGGAAGCTCTGTCCAGCAGCCGCTGTTGAAGTAGCCGAGCGTCCCGTCCGGGCTCTCGGCTTCAAGGTGAGTGTGGCCGCAACAGACTGCATCGAAGCCCTTCCTGGCCGCATAAGCCATGGCTCTTGCCTGAACCTGGGCGGCGCAACGAAGAAAAGTCTTGCTCGCTCTCTTGGCCCGACGCGCGACGCTGAAGCTCGGATCGACCCGTTGAAGGGCTCGATAGAGCAAGTCCGCAGCGCGGGTGATGACTGGATGATCGTCCAGGAACGTATCAAACTGGTGGCCATGCAGAACCAACACTTTGCGGCCGCCGCTCGTCAGTTCGTGTTCCTCTGCGAATTCGACTCCGATAAGGGAGGAGATTACTTCCGCTGGCCCGTCGTGGTTTCCATTGATCCAGGTGATGGGCAAGTCGTCCGACATCCTTCGGAGGAGAGAGAGAACCTTCCAGTGATTCCGTTTCAGTCGACGAAAGTCGTGAGAGTCGAAAACGTCGCCATTCAGGATGAGCTCACGGGTGGGCAACTCGCCATGCCGTATCATGTCCAGGAACTCGCGCAGCGCAGCAACCTGAGCGTTGTCGCTGCCCAGGTGCAGGTCCGAGATGATGATGGCATCGTGCATCGGGTTCCCCGCGTTCGACTCAACGCGGCAAATCTATACTGGCAGGCCTGGCAGCTGCCATAGATCTCGGGCCTAATCGGCGCTTATTCGTCAAAGTATCTCGCGGCGCTAACCAGAAGTTTGCGCACCGTGAGGAGATCGATTCCTGGGGCCCACGGCGAACGTCGCATGGTCAAGCTCGGTCGGCCAGCCAAACCACGCTTGCACTTCGGGCCTAACCCAGAAAAGCAGCAAGGGTATGGCCATGGCCATGCCGAGAACCCCCTCCGAACAACCCAGACCCATGACGAGGATGTGAAATGCGTAACCGGTCGGTGATCGTGGCATGAAGAAACTGAGTGCAACAAGTAAAAGTCCCGTGCCGACCATCAGCAGGACGGCCGAGCCTGCCAGGCTAAAGAACGAAGCGGGACCAGACCAGGTGCTCGCTCCCGGCAGGACCTCGGGAAAGAAAGTCAGAAGGATGCCGAGGGTTCCCTGCGTTACGTACAGGAGTACAAGTAGGCAGCGATAGAGCGAGTACCAGAACAACACCTTCGGCCTTCCTCTGGAAGGCTCCACAACTTGAAGAGCTTCACTCACGAGAGATCATCTCATCGAGGTTGAGTATTGCCCTGGCTGTCAAGGTCCAGACGGCGCGTTCTTTGACATCGTCAGAGCCAGGACCAGCTATAGCTCGCGCATCCAGTTCTGAGCTGTGTAAACGCTTTCGTTGGTCGATCTGGAATCGCTCCAAGGCGTGCAGCTCTTGATCCGAGGGCGGACGCACGAGACAACGTCGGAAGAGATGCCTTATCCGGTCCATCGACGATTCTGTTCGCGCAGCCATCTCTCGGCCCAAGGCCTGTGCGGCTTCGACGAATACCTGGTCATTGAGCAAGGTTAGCGCTTGCAATGGGGTGTTGGAAATCTCGCGTCGAGCAACACAGGCCTCCCCGCTCGGCGCGTCAAAGGTGGTGAATGCAGCATACGGTGCGGTGCGCTTGGCAAACGTGTACAGTCCGCGGCGGTATCGATCCGGTCCTTCGCTGGCTTTCCAGTTCAGTGCGCCATAGGCTCCTTCAGATGTAACCCCCGGGGGCTGGGGCGGAAAAACACTTGGCCCGCCCAGGCGTTCCGAAAGCAGGTTGCTGGCCCGAAGAGCGGAATCGCGGATCAGTTCCGCCTCCAGGCGGAAGCGCGGGCCCCGGGCAAGCAGAATGTTCTGCGGGTCCTTTGCCAGCAACTCAGGCGTCACACGCGATGATTGCTGGTATGTGGCACTGGTGACAATAAGCCGATGCAAACGTTTGACCGACCACTCGAGTTCTCCAGAAAACTCCAGAGCCAGCCAATCGAGAAGCGCGGGGTGGGAGGGCATCTCGCCCTGGTAACCAAAGTCATCGATCGTGCGCACCAGGCCACGACCGAAGAATGCCGCCCAGTGGCGATTGACCGTAACGCGAGCAGTCAGCGGGTTCTGCCCATCGACAAGCCAGCGCGCCAGCGCCAGACGATCTGGATGGGACTGTAGCTGCGGCAAGAAGGCTGGCACACCAGGCTCGACTTTTTCCCTCGGCTGCAAGAATTCGCCGCGATGATGCACGAAAGTTGGGCGGGGATTATTGGCAGGCCTTTCTTGCATGACGAGCGTGGTTGGGTGAGACGGCAGGCGCGAGCGAAGCTCTTTCAACCTCGACTGCTCGCTACTCAGCTCGGGGCAGGTGAGAAGGAACCGTCGAAGCAGTTGATCCCGTTCGATGGGCGTCCGTTGCAATGCGGGCTTTAGCAGTACTGGTTCCAGCCCCAACGGCACCTTCGGCGAACGCAGAGGTTCGGGGTCGGTGGTAACTGCTACTCTGAACCGGCCCAGACCAGCAGCATAGTATCTCTCGAACAGGAGTTGAAGTGTTATGCCTTGCACCGAACCTAGCGGCTCCGCCAGTTCGAAGATGGCGAGGATTGGCTCACCTTGGCTTCCGTCAATGCTCCATCCCGTCAGCGGGTCTCCGTCGATGGCGCGAGCCGCCTTGTTGTTGCCATTGGCGAAGCTCTCGATCGCTCTGGAGATCTTGACAGGTTTCTGATCGGCAAACAGGCTGATCTCGCTCAGGAAGAAATCACCGTGCGGCCCCTCGTAGTAGACCCTTCCAGGTCCGCGCCGCGGCAAGCTGGGATCGGGCAGGCACTCCAGGCGAATGGCGGTAATTCCAGCGGGAATCGAGCCAAAGCGAAGATCGTAGACATCTCGTTTACTCATGTCGCCGCTGACAAGCACTGAGTCATCGTCGAGCACGGTGAGCAGCGGAAGGTTGCTGGTTGCCACTGCAGGTCGAAGCGAATTCCAACGAACGAGACTGCGTTCGGCATCAGCCAGCCACTCGCTGAATCTAGTGTCGAGATGGGCCCTCCGACGCTCCTCGGTCGAGCCGTTCCGTGCAGTGATCTGACCCAGGCTCACTCTAAACTTGCCCAGCATGTGCCTGGAGCCGTACCGCTGCTCGAGTCGGAGTTTGAGTCGAGATTGCGGCTGAACATTAACAGCTTGCTTGAGGTGAAAAATCGCGGTTCGATTGACATTCCACTTGCCTGCCACGTGGATAGCCCAGCCGGTAGTGGCCCGTGGGTCGAGAGCTCCGTTGGGGGGAAAACCATCCTGGGCGGCATCAGCCTCGGCTCTGGCGAATTCCAGGGGACCTACCGGATTGCCATCGGCTCGCTCAATGGCGGCTTCCAGATACGTCAGGACAAAGTTCCCATGCGTCGTGCGACCTGGACCGGTGCTAGGTAATGACATGTCCGTCAGGGCTTCCAACCGCAGGGCGGCGAACTCTCCTGGCGGCAACTCAAGTACCAGGGTGTAGGTATCGGTTTCCGGAGTCGGTCCGGATGCCAGTACGGAAGCGTCCGGCTGCAGCGTGAGTCGAGCACCGCCCGCCGAGGAAGCGCTTTGCACCTTGGGGGTCACCCAACTGTAGTTCCCAGGCGGAGGAAAGCGGTTCGCAAGGTCGGCCTCCAAGTCGGCGATCTGCTTCTCAACAACGGCTCTGCGAGCAGCGACGCTGGAATCTGTAATGGTTAGTTCTGGCTCATCGGCGTTGTTGAGCAGGGCGAGGAACTTGTAGTACTCATCATGACGAATGGGATCATACTTGTGGGAGTGGCACTGAACGCAGCCCAGAGTGAGTCCGAGCCAGACGGCGCCGGTCGTCGCCACGCGGTCAGTCATGGCGTGGAACCGGAACTCCAGCGGATCGATCCCTCCTTCTTCGTTCAGCATGGTGTTCCGGTGAAACCCAGTGGGAACCAGGTTCGGGGGATCCAGGAGATCTCCAGCCAATTGCTCGATGGTGAATCGATCAAACGGCAAGTCGGCGTTCAGGGAGTTGATGACCCAATCGCGATAAGGCCAGATGGAGCGAGGTCGGTCCTTCTCATAGCCGTTGGTGTCCGCATAGCGGGCCAGGTCGAGCCACCGCCTGGCCCAGCGCTCCCCGTAGTGAGGGGACGCCAGCAGTCGGTCCACGACGCGTTCGTAGGCGTCTGCACCGGTGTCGGCCAGGAAGGCGTCAGTCTCCTCTGGCGTCGGCGGCAGGCCGATGAGATCGAGATACACGCGGCGGATCAGGGCATACCGATCCGCCGGAGGCGAAGGCTTGAGCCCCTCGGCCTTGAGTTTTTGCCCAACAAAAGCGTCGATTGGGTTGGAACTCCACTCCAGGTTTGCAGGCACTTGGGGCTTCTTGGGAGGAACGAAAGCCCAGTGGGGTTCGTAGGGCGCTCCGGCGGCAATCCAGCGCTCCAGAATGGCTTTCTCAGATTCTGTCAGAGGGTGCTTGGTCGATGGCGGGGGCATGACCTCCTGCTCATCGCTGGAGCGGATACGGCGGATGAGTTCGCTGTCCATGGGCCTACCGGGAACAATCGCCGAGGCTATTGCTGACGCCCGATCGTCCAGGCGCAGATTAGCCTTCCTGGTCTTGTCATCCATGCCGTGGCACTTGAAGCAGTGGCCAGACAGGATTGGTCGAACTTCGCGGTTGAAATCAGGTGGCGCGGCGAGAGATAAACGGGTGAAGAACAACAGCAATGGCAAGAGGGAGAGCCAACGCATGGCCAGTCCTCGAAGCGACGGCGGGCAAGGTATGAGAATAATCTTACCATTCCCAACGCTCTCGGACGATGCCCTGGCGCGCGAAAGGGCGGGCTCTCGCTGCTTCGAGAGAGCCCGCCCATTTTCAGAATCAGGCCGATTGGCTTAGTGGCAGCAGGACAGCAAGCAGCACTTCGGCCGGCACTTCGGAGCACAGTAGGGGACGTAGCAAGCCGGAGCAACTGGCACGTTCACCGTGCAGGTGTAGGGCACCATCTCGCAGTAGGTTTCCGTGCGATTCTCGACGGTCGGGACGCACTCATAGACGGTGCGGGTGCCGGTCTTCTTCACCGCCTGGCAGGAGACGACATTAACCGTAATCTCCTTCTGAACCGGGACGGTCTCGCACACGCGGCGGACGCCCTGACGCTGCTCCGTCGTGTACTTGCACACGTTCACGGTGACCTCCTTCTGCACCGGAACCACCTCGCACACGCGGCGAACGCCCTGACGCTGCTCGGTCGTGTACTTGCACACATTCACAGTGATCTCCTTCTGCACCGGAACGAGGTTGCAAACGACCTTCTTGCCAACGCGTTGCTCCGTGGTGCAGGTCGTGACGGGAACAGTCACTTCGCACTGCTCAGCCACGGTCTGGCAGACGGTCTTGCAGACAGTCTGGTTTTCCGTCACGCACTGGCAGGTATAGGTGCAGCAGCCCGTGCACGGATCAACAACCGGAACCCTAACCATGCGGGTGACTGGAACGACTTCGGTCACGGTTTGCGGAACGGCGCGGTAACGAGTAACCGTCTGCTTCTGGTAAGTTGTGACCGGTACGGTAACGGTGTAGGTGTAGTCCACGGTGTTGCTGACAGTCTGATACTCGGTGACCATCCGCTTCTCGGCGGTCACGACCGGGACCTGGACCGTGTACGTGTACGGCACGTCCTTCGTCACGGTCTGGTACTCGGTGACCATCCGCTTCTCGGCAGTCACGACCGGAACCTGGACCGTGTACGTGTACGGCACGTCCTTCGTCACGGTCTGGTACTCGGTGACCATCCGCTTCTCGGCGGTCGTGACTGGGACCATCTCGGTGTAGGTGTAGGCTTCTTCGCGGGCGACGGACTTGTAGACCGTCACGGGCACCACTCGCGACCGCAATTCGCTGCGGTAGGCGGTGTAAGTCTGGGTTACGTACTGCGGACCGCAATCCGCGACGTATCCGCCACCAGCGCACGGCCCGCAATCGCCGGCGAAACTGCTCACCGGCAGGCCAACAGCACCAGCCAAGGCCAGGAGGACAACAGGAACAGACACTGAACGAAGCATGGAAGAAACTCCCGAGGACGACAGGCGATCAACCGCTACCCATTCGAGGTGATTCCACCTGGCGTAATTCGACGAACTGATGTTAGATTTCTCAGCCGTCACACCCAACCCCAACTAGCCAATTCCTCCATTTTTACAAAGCCATAGCTGCCTGCGTATTCGCTACAATCGACACAGGCCCACCAACTTTCGCTGAATTTCGGCTCCCAACAGAACGCAACGCCCAACTTTTCACAAGAATGTAAGGTTCGAGCACGCTGGAGTGGCGTTCTGGTGGTGGAGAGGGGTGTCAACGAGGAGGTGACGCGAGCTCAGGGGAGCCCGATCGTAGGCAACCAGTGGGGTGCACGCTATAGTAACCTGACGGCGACGCACCTTGCTGCGATCGCCCACGGAAGGGAGCATCATGCAGCAGTCGTTCCAGCCCTATCCCACGCTGGCTAATCGCACGTTCATCGGCCTGATCATTGCCCAATTTCTGGCGGCATTTAACGATCAGTGCATTCATGCTGCTGCGATGTTCTATGCCATTCGGACCGACACCCTGACCGAGGCATCCGCCATTTCGCTCATGCCAATTCTCTTCTATGCCCCTTGGGCTATCTTCTGCACCCTCGCGGGCTACCTCGCGGACAGGTACAGCAAGCAGCAAACCCTGATCTTCTGGAAATTCGTGGAAATTGCCATCACGCTGGTGGCCTTGCTGGGGTTCTGGCTGGGCAATGCCTGGAAGCTTCCCATCGGACCGTGGATCGTCCTGGCAAGCGTGTTCCTTATGGGCTTGCACAGCGCCTTCTTCGTTCCCGCCAAGTATGGAGTGATGCCTGAGATACTGCCGCACAGCTTGCTCTCCAAGGGAAACGGAGTGCTTGAGTCTACTTCCTTCCTGGCGGTCATTTTTGGGACTGTCGCTGGGGGCATCCTTTCGGACAAGCGCGTTTTCAAGGGGCAGGAAGAGTTCATTGGGCTCGTGCTAGTCGGTCTGGCGATTGTCGGCGCGCTGGCCAGCCTCATCATTCGCAGGATGCCGGCAGCCAATCCTGACCGCCCATTCCCTGGGCTGCTGCCACAGAACCTGTATCGACCCCTCTGGAAGAACCTTGGGATGCTGTTCCGCTCGCGGCCTCTGGCTTTAGCAGTGCTCGGGATCGCGTTCTTCACGTTCATTGTCGCATTCATGCGACAGACCATGTACATGCACGGGGAAACCCGAAGTCCGCGCTGGGATGAGTTTCACATTAGCGTCGTCGTCGGCACGGTGGCCCTAGGCATCGGACTTGGGAGTCCGCTCGCGGGTTGGCTCTCGGGCGGCAAGGTTGAGCTAGGATTGGTGCCGCTAGGCGCGCTCGGCATGGCTGCAGCCACGTTTGCCGCCTCGTTCATGCTGGACTGGGAACCTGGGCTCGTGATCTGCATCGTCGCTCTGGGTTTCTGCGTTGGGTTCTATTTCGTTCCCCTTTACGCCCTCCTGCAGCACCGCGCGCCCAGATCCAGTAAAGGGGACGTGATAGCCACCAGCAATTTCATCAACGTCAATGGTGCGATCATGTCCTCGCTGTTCTTCTTCGGGGTGGTCGCCCTGGCCCACTGGATGCAACTTACGCCCCGAATCGAGCAGCGGGACAACTTCGTGGCAGGACGACTCTTGCGACCCATCGAATATCACAATGGCCGACCTTCGTTCTTTGAGGTCGAGGTTCCAGGTCCGCCGCAGCGTATCGTGGCATTCGGACAGCCGCGTTCGCCAAGCATCAGGAACGGGGAGCAGGAGGAGGACATCGAAACCACGCGGATCAGCGTCGACGAAAGCGAACTTCAAGTGGGCGCGGGCTTGCAACCTGGCATGGAGGTGATTGTCAGCACTTACGTGATGCATCTGGATGGACACCCAGTGGTCCACTATCGACTTCGAGCTGCTGATCAGAAACTGAAGCCCGTCTATGACAACCAGGGCATGCCGCGCTTCCTCTTCGTGGGCGGCAGCGTGATGACCCTCATTGTGCTGCTGGTCCTGTGCCGCATGTTGCCGGACTTCTTTATCCGCACACTTCTCTGGGTTCGCGCCCAGGGGCGTTACTCCATCCGCGTGACGGGGATTCAGTACCTGCCCAGCGAGGAGCCTGCGATCCTTGCGACGAACTGCCAGCGATTCACCGAGACCATGCACGTTCTGGCGTGTACCGATCGCAGCGTGAGGTTCATTCTCCACGAAACCCAACCCATGGAGGAGCATTCGACTGTGCTCCGCTTCCTGGCAAAAATTACCGGAATGCTCGTGCTGCCTCCGGGAGTGGTTTCTCCGCTGGTGCTGAGCGAGGCGACAAACGCGGCTCAACGGACGCTCGAACAGGGAGACGTCGTCGCCCTGACGGTGGATGACGACACGGAGCATGGCGTTTTCGCTAACTTGCTGGGCGCCTTGCAGCAACGGTTTGCTGCCAGCATAGTGCCGGTGTACTGTGCAGCACTTCCAGACGCAAGGCGGCCTGATGATCCCAAGCACGTCCGCGTGATCATCGGCTCGCCGTTATCGCCCCACTCGACGCCACAGGAAGTCCGCCATGCCTTGGCCCAGCTCGCCTCAGGCTCGGCGGAGCTCGGCAGCGCCGGCGAGCTTACCGCGTCTGCGACCCATGCGGAGCATTAGCACCGGACCTGAACAGCGCAATCAGCCGCTCCGGAACGTGCCCGGCCCCGAGAGAGCATATTGCGTTTTCTCAGTGGCGTCGGTATGCCAGCCAAGCCTTCCCCCTGGCTCGATTTCTTGCACCATGGTGGACGACTGAGTGCCTCCCTTAACGCCACGCGAAGCAAAGGCGCCCGACCAGCGAACATGGGAATCATCCTCAGCCCAAACCTTGGCGCGTTCCAGCTTTTCTGACGCAATCACAGAAACCATGGCAAATCAGCTCCCTGGCACCTAGGTGCTGGCGGACGTCCACGCGGATTCGGGATCGTTAGGGGAATGTCAGGAGGATACAAGGCCTAAGCAGGTCAATGGAGCGCAATCCTGGGAGAGCAAAGGATACATTTGTCCATGCAAGGAGACGGATCAAGCTCTTGTCGGCAGCGGCTCACTGGGAGGCGTCTGATCACCAGCCAGGATTTGGCGCCGGACGCGCTGGGCTGCGCCGGCACGATCGGGGCTCGGTTCGCGACGCACCTCGAAAGTCAGCGGAAGGCCTTCCATCATCTCGTCAAAATCCAAACCGCTTTCGAGGTCAGTGAGGTGGAAGAAGTAGTCCCGGCCATCCGTCGCCTGGATGAAGCCGAAACCGCGGTCAGCCACCTTCTTCTTCAGTTCACCGCTCATGATCTGTCTCGGGGCGGCAAGCGAACTGGGCGTCACATCCATGGGGGCGTCCATGGCGCGGGTAACATATTCTTCCTGAGCCTCCTGCTTCTGGCGGGCGAATTCCGCTCGGCAGGCGTCGCAGTAAAACTTCTGCCCCTTGCGAGGATGGAATGTCGTCCACACCATGCGATCCGGACCTGGATGGCTTGGCGATTCACAGCGGAGTTGATGCTTTTCGTACCTGAGTTCGAGCTGCGCCAGCAAGTCATCGAGCCAGATTAGGTCAAAGTCCTTCACACGGGCCTCGTCGCGAAAGTCAGCGAATTCAGGCGCACAGCTTCCTCTGATGCTCGCGATTGCGACCCGTTTGCCGAGGCGGCGAACGTGCTGTAGCACCGGCTTGAAGTCCTGGTCGCCCAGCACGCCGATGGCAATGTCATACGCGTTTGGAATGGCCGCGTAGAAGAGCATCGAAGTTGCGAGCGAGATGTCGACGCACTTCTCCTTGGGCTCAAAGGGATCGCGAGGATCGCGATCGGCGCGGCGGAGACGGCGCCCCCGAAAGTTGATCGGGAAAATCTCGACCTCGTAGTGGTACTCCTCCTTCAGGAGCGAGAAGAAGTCGAGCCGACGCTGAACGGAGTCCTCGTCCTGAAGGTCGTAATTGGCTGCGTAGCTGCCGAAGAGATAGGTTCGGACGACGTCGATCTCGCTGCCGCCCATCTGGGCGGCGACCTGGTCGGCCAGCACGCGCGGCAGCTTGCCGAAATCGACGTGGTAGTCCGCTTTGCCGTAAGTTTCCGCGAGCTTGGGGGTGTTCGAGTATAGCCAGGTTCCGTCAATGAATAACATTGCCTTCGGCACTGTGTACTCACCTCCGTCGCGACGAATAGCCCTTGCGAACGCGTGCTAGCAGCGACAATCAAGCAAATGAGGGAGGGGCCGTGCATGCCGCCTCCCTCGACTTGATGCAACCTGACAGTCTAAACAAACGGCGTCTTGCCTGGCACAGGAACTGGCGGCACGGGCAGACTGGCATTGGCGTCCAGCTTGTCTGGCATGGTCTTCTCCTTGGAGTTCAGCGCCTGCTCCCAGGTGATTACCTTGCCGGTGTAGGCAGACATGCGGCCCATGATGGCAGTTAGCGTACTCTCGGTGACGTTTTTCAGCTCGTTGATTGGCTTGGCGCCACGCATGCTTTCAATGAGATCGGTATGCTCCTGGATGTACGGGTCCCTTGCGCCGCGAACCTGCTGGCGAGTCGCCACCTGCTGGCCGTTGATGCGATACTGGTCGATGTTGGCCGAGCCCTTGGTTCCGACAACGGCTTCCGAGACGCCGGAAAGTCCAGGGAAATTGCCGTCCACGTTGTTGATCTGCCGGCACATGCTCTGCACGCGAAGGCCGTTCGGGTACTCGTACTCGACTGCAAAAAAGTTGTACTTGTTTCCATCTTCATTGGGGTCTTTGCACGGCGTGACGCGCCCGCCCATGCCGAGACAGCGAATGGGGTGGGAGCGCGTGGCCCAGTTGATCACGTCGAGATTGTGGACGTGCTGTTCGCAGATGTGGTCGCCGCAGAGCCAAAGGAAATGGTACCAGTTGTACATCTGGTAATCGAAGTTGTTCTGTCCAGGCTTCCGCTTGCGAAACCAGATGTCGTTGGTGTTGTTCCAGTAGCAACGGCCGGCCACGATATCGCCAATCTCGCCGTCGTGGATCCGCTTGATGGTTTCGATGTACGGAGCCTGGTGCCGCCGCTGCGTGCCCGCAGCAATCCCCAGGCCCTTGGCCAACGCTTGTTCGTAAAGCTCGAAACAGAGGCGGACTCCTGGACCGTCCACGGCTACAGGCTTCTCGGCAAAGACATTCTTTCCGGCCGCGATGGCAGCCTGGAGATGGTAGGGTCGGAAACCTGGGGGCGTGGACAGGATCACGTAGTTGAGCCCAGGCGTATCCAGGACCTTCTTGTAGGCATCGAGACCGCCGTAGACTGCCGGTTCGACGCACTTATTGCCAAGTTCCTTGCAGGTCTTGTCTTCCTCGGCGAAGGCCCTCAGTCGGTCCTTCAGCGCATAGGCGTTGTTCTCAAAGTAGTCGCCGAGCGCGACAACCTCGACTCCCTTGGCGGATTGCAGCACGTTCTCGCCCGCACCCGAGCCTCGCCCGCCACAGCCGATGATACCGACTTTCACGGCGTCACTGCCGGCCGCATGCACTGCGGGCACGAATCCGAGGCCCGTGACGGCGGCTCCGACTGCGGCAGCCGCCGACGTTTTCAGGAAGTCTCTACGGGTGTCGCCTTGGGAGGGTTGAGACATCGAATCGCTCCAGATGGAAGGTTGAGACGGCAGCACTACCGATGAGCCGCCAAGCTATTGACCAGGTGTCCAGATGTACTTGCTTTCCTTGGTGACCTTGGAACGGACATTACGCAGCGGCTCGGGGTCATCAAGGCCCCGCACCACGCGAAACCCGACAAATACGCCCTCGGTCAGCCACCAGATGCTCTGCGGTCGTTGCGGGTCCTGACGCAGCCACTCGCGATTGGAGGCCCTCCGTGCGGCGCTGCGCAGAGCGGGCGGGTCATCGTCCCACGAGCCGCCTCGCGCCACATGAGGGAACCGACGATCGCTTGGCGGTACAAACGGATTGAGCGTCGGTTTGTCGGCGCTCAACTTCTCGTACTGGTTTTTGTCGAAGTGATCGATGCACCACTCGGCGACGTTGCCGTGGATGTCGTAGAGTCCCCAGGGATTCGGCTTCTTCTTGCCGACAGGATGCGGCTTGGCATCTGAGTTCTCGAGATACCAGGCATACTCGCTGAGCTTGGCAGGGTCGTCGCCAAAGAAGTAGGCCGACTTGGAGCCGGCTCGACAGGCGTACTCCCACTCGGCCTCGGTGGGTAAGCGGTAGTGCTTGCCCGTCTTGGCCGAAAGCCAGCGGCAATACTCCATCGCTGCATGATGAGTCATGCAAATGGCGGGGTACCCCATCTTGCCGTAACCGAACGTCATGTCAGTGTACGGGGGCGTTGGGCGGCTGATGCCGTCCAGCTCGAGCTTGCGATCCTTCAATTTCTCTGATTCATCCTTCAACACCGTGCTTTCGGCAAACAGGTCGAACTCATCCCAGGTTACCTCGTGCTTTCCCATCCAGAAGGGCTTGATCTCGACGGGGTGCTGCGGACCCTCGTGATCCTCGCGGTCCGCCTCGCTCTCCGGGCTGCCGCGAACGTACGTGCCGCCCGGGATGGGAACCATATCAAACTTGACGTTGGTTCCAGGAATAGTCTCAGTGTAGAGCTTCATGTCCGCGGCTGAGTCTGCAGAGAGGCGGCCCGCTTCTACGGCGAGGATCAATAGCGCCAGCATCCCGACGGACGCCGCGAAGGCGATTCCAAACCGAAGCTGCTTGCACGGGCCGTGAGAACTCCTAGGCATGATGTTTTCCTGCAGGTGGGATACAATTCACTTCAGATTGACCCAGGACCATCCTAAATCGAGAGCCGGCATTTGACAATGATCCACCAGCGAACTTGCCTGCCCCTGGCAATAGTGCTTCTGCTGGCCCAAGCTCTGTCAGTCGAGGCCGAAGGGGCGGATGCTCTGCGGCGATACGCCTTTGCCGAGCCGCACATGGGCACGACCTTCCGTATAGTCCTTTACGCACCGGATGAAGCAAAGGCTCGGAAGGCGGCGGAGGCTGCATTCGCTCGCATCCGCCAACTCGATGAATGCATGAGCGACTATCGTGAATCCAGCGAGTTGATGCGGCTTTGCAAGCACCCAGGCCTATCTCCTGTCGCTATCAGTGACGATCTTTTTACCGTTCTCGAGAAAGCTCAGGATCTTGCAAAGCGGAGCGACGGCGCATTCGACGTCACCGTCGGCCCGCTGAGCAGGCTTTGGCGGCGCAGCCGCCGTCAGAAGCAGTTGCCCTCGCCGGAGCGTTTGGCGGAGGCGCGAGCCCTGGTCGGACACGAGAAGCTGTCCCTGGATCGGAGCCAGAGAACAGCGACGCTTTTGAAGAACGGGATGCTTCTCGATCTGGGTGGCATTGCCAAGGGCTACGCAGCCGACGAAGCCCAGAAAGTCCTGCGTGCCCACGGCGTAACTTCCGCGCTTGTTGCTGCCGGAGGGGACATTGTCGTCAGTGAGCCTCCGCCGGATGCCCCAGCTTGGATCGTGGGAATCGCGCCTCTCGATGATCCCAATCGGCCTCCGACGAAGGTCCTCGAACTGAACCGTGCTGCCGTCTCCACATCCGGAGACGCGGAACAGTTCGTCGAAATCGAAGGCAAGCGTTATTCCCACATCCTCGATCCTAAAACCGGGCTGGGCCTGCAGGGACGCCAGAGCGTGACCGTCATCGCCTCGGATGGCACGACTGCGGACAGCCTGGCGACTGCCCTCAACGTCCTGCCTCCTGCAAAAGGACTGGCCCTGGTTGAATCCACGCCAGGAGCGGCAGCCCTGATCATTCATGCCGGCCCCCAGGGAGAGACCGTCACGACATCCTCGCGCTGGCCTGGAACCAGGCCCGCGCAGTGAATGTCGCGGCACACTGGGGATGGCTAGCGTTCTAGTGGCACGCCCCGTAGCATAGGTCCAGGAGTCGGGTAGCAAGCCACAGTGGGGTCGGCACATTTGAAAGCACCTCTCGCGGAATACCTGGAAGCCCGTCGAGCGTTAATCGAAGCTTGCCTGGCCGGTTACCTGGATGCAGAGGCGAAGGCGCCGCCAATGCTGATCGAGGCGATGCGGTACAGCCTTCTAGGCCCAGGCAAGCGGCTTCGGCCTCTGCTGGTCGTCATGGCCTGCGAGGCGTGCGGCGGCTTGGTTGAAAAGGCAACCCCGGCGGCGTGCGCACTAGAGATGGTCCATGCGTACTCCCTGGTCCACGATGACCTGCCGGCTATGGATGATGATGATCTGCGTCGCGGTCGGCCTACGTGCCACAAGCAATTTGACGAGGCGACAGCTATCCTGGTCGGCGACGGCTTGCTCACCCTGGCGTTCGAAATCGTCAGCAGGGAAGTTCAGCCTGGCGCCCTGGCCGCACGCTGTTGCCTCGAGCTTGCCCGCGGCGCTGGCGTCGCGGGAATGGTAGGCGGGCAGTTTGAAGATCTCGCCTGGGAACGTCGAGCCGGAGGTACGATGGCGGTCCTCCAGGACATTCACCATAAGAAGACAGGGGCGCTGTTTCGAGCAGCCATTCGGATCGGGGCGATCCTGGGTCTGGAGGTCTCAGCAAGCCAGCCTGATGTGCATTGCATCCGAAGGCCGGATGCAGACCGTGGGAAACTGCTCGCAGAACTGGACGGCTATGCGGAGTCGCTTGGCCTGGCTTTTCAGATCTCGGACGACCTGCTCGACGTCGAGAGCAGTGCCGAGAAGACTGGCAAGCGGGTCGGGAAGGATGCGGCCGTGGGCAAGCTGACGTATCCGGGGCTTCTCGGAATCGCGGCGAGCCGAAAGAAGTTGGACGAGGTTTGCTCGGCAGCGGTCGAGCATCTAGCAATCCTGGGGGAGAGAGCGAATTATCTCCGCGAACTCGTCCAGTTGATCCAGAACCGTGATCGATGACCATTGGCCTCGGAATCCTGGGCCTGATAGCTACGACTGGCGAAAGGAGTGACCGATGCCCCGCCTGCTCCAGCGAATCGAATCGCCCGCCGATCTCCACAAGCTCAGCGACTTCCAGCTCGAAATGCTCGCCCAGGAGATTCGGGATGAGCTGGTCCGCGTCCTCAGCATTCGGCCGGCTCACTTTGCCAGCAACCTCGGCGTTGTTGAGCTGGCAATCGCACTGCATCTCGTTTTCGACTTTCGTCACGACCGCCTGATCTGGGACACTGGGCACCAGGTTTATCCCCACAAGTTGCTGACGGGCCGATACAAGGCCTTTGAGACGATCCGGACCAAGGGCGGGCTGATGGGCTACCCCAACCCCGGCGAAAGCCCATACGACCTGTTCATGACTGGCCATGCGGCGTGCAGCATCTCTTGCGGCCTGGGCCTTAAGGTGGGGGACGACCTCCTCGGGCAAGATGATCGCTTCAGCGTGGTGGTCATCGGCGACGGGGCGCTACCTTCCGGCATCGCCTACGAGGCGTTGAACAACGCCGGCGGGTTGCAGAAGAATCTCCTGGTCATTCTCAACGACAACCAGATGTCGATCTGCCCGCGCACCGGCGCACTCGCGCATACCCTCGATCGCGCCCGCATGACCAACCTGTATCAGGATGCCCGCGACACCGCCCAGAGCCTTGTCGGGCGGGTCCCCCTGTTCGGCAACCTTGCCAACCAGGCGGTAAGCCACATCAAGGACGGTCTCAAGGCCCTCCTTAATGGAGGCATGCTGTTTGAAGAGCTCGGCTTGCGCTACTTTGGGCCAGTCAACGGGCACGACCTGCCCGGATTGCGCCGGTGGCTTCGCAATGTGAAGGACCAGAAGGGGCCGATCCTGCTGCACGTGCTCACGAAGAAAGGAGCGGGAGTGCCGCAAGCGTGCGAGGATCCCGTGACCTACCACACGCCGCCCGTGTTTGAAAAGGTCGGGCCCGAGCGGACAGTCCTGGCTTTCAAGAAGAGCAGCTCCCAGTCCTATACCGATGCCGTGAGCGCAGCCATCCACGAGGCAATGAAGTCTGACACCAGGGTCGCGGCCATCACGGCTGCCATGTGTCAGGGCAACAAGCTGGAGAAAGTTCGCCGCGATTTCCCCAGCCGCTTCTTCGATGTCGGCATTTGCGAGTCGCATGCCGTCGCCTTCGCAGCAGGGCTGGCCAAGGCGGGCATGAAGCCGATCGTGGCGATTTACTCCACCTTCCTGCAGCGTGCTTTCGACCAGATCTTTCAGGAGGCGGCGCTGCAGGACTTGCCCATGGTCTTCTGCCTCGATCGAGCGGGACTGACGGGGCCAGACGGACCAACCCACCATGGGGCTTTCGACATCGGTTACTTGCGGATCTTTCCGAATCTGGTGGTCATGGCGCCAGGCGACGAGCTGGATGTCGGGCCGATGCTGCGATTTGCTCTGGATCAACCACACCCGACTGCAATGCGCTATCCCAAGGCGAATCTCGAACGCGTCGAGCGATCGGCCGTGCCGGTCGAGCTGGGCAAGTCGGAAGTTATCGAATGGGGGGGAGACGGAGCCATTGTGGCGTTTGGCAGCTTGCTGCCGACCTGCGTCCAGGCGGCTCGGAAGCTCCGGCAAGAGACCGGCCTGGATATCGGCGTGATTAACGCCCGCTTTGCCAAGCCGCTCGACCAGGAGACGCTCTTCCGAGCAGTTGAAGAACTTCCCTTCGTGGTCACGGTGGAGGAGGGCGCTCTAGCAGGAGGGTTCGGCAGCGCACTCCTCGAAGCTGCCTCCGCTGCGGGTCTGGATACTCGCGGCATCGTCAGGCTGGGCCTGCCCGATCGCTTCATCGAGCACGGGGAACGGCCTGAGCTACTGAAGGACCTTGGCCTGGATCTGGATGGACTTTGCGCCAGGCTGCGTGAGCTGACCAATGCGGCGAACCAACGCGCGCCTAGAGCGTGGCCCACCGGCCAAACCGCCTAGGCGCCTCTCGGCTCAGTTGGTGAGCACCTTCTCGAAGATCACCAGGTTGTCGCCGCGGTCCGGATCCCAGCGAATGCCCACGATGTCATATTCCTTGGCGATTGCCAGGTGAAGCATGGGGCGATGGCCGTTGTGGCATTCGAAGCGGACGGATTCGTAATCCTGTTGGCGGGCCCACTCCTGCACGACATCCATGAGCTGCGAGGCGATGCCTAGCCTGCGGTACTCAGGGAGCACGCCATAAAACCAGGCAAAAAAGACCGTAGGCTTCAGCTCAAACCCGATGAAGAAACCCACGGGTTCGTTGCCGATGCGGGCGAGCAGGCGGAGCACGTTGTACCGGCCGCGAAAGCGTCTCTCAAAGGATTCCTGGGTCCGCGGCGGACGGAAGATCTGGTTGTACAGGTCTACCAGGACAGGCATGTCGTCCGGTCCTAGCAGGTCAATGACGGCGTCGGTCATGGTCGAAAAGTCCTCGCTGTCCCGCGCCTCCGTTCCGATCATGGCATCTTACGTCGCTAGGGCCTGGGATGCAACGCACGCTAAAGCAAGCCAGCCCACGGCGTTGTAGCCGCGGGCTGGAGAATCGCTACGTCGAACAGGGTTTACTTCACGATGCTCTGGAACATGTCGAAGACCCTGCTGCCCACGGCCGTCGGCTGGTTGTAGCCCCAGATGCTCCGCAGCATTTCAAAGAGCAGGAAGCCGACGAACAGCAGCACAATCGTCGTGGGCAGGTGGATGAGCGACCACCAACCCCAGTCGGCAGGCGGAGCTTCAACCGCAACGGGCTGAGCGGGGCCCCGAGCGACAGGCTCGTCCTCAAGAGCTTCCTCCACCATGACCTCTTCGGAGGCTTCCTGGACCTCTTCCACCTCCATGTCGCCTACTTCTTGTGGCTTGACGGCGGTCGATTCGCCGGAGTCCGAATCCTCGTCGATGACGATAACCTCGCTGCCGGTATCTCCTTCCGCGGCTGCACCTTCGTCATCCAGGGCCAGCTCGAAATCCGACGTTTCCAGGTTGATGTCGCTGCTGGAGCCGCCGCTCGAGTCCTCGGTGGTGAGCGACAACTCCTCGGAGCTTCCCTCATCGCCCTGCATCGGCAAAACCATGTCGGTGCGGACTTTTTCCTTCCCCTCCTCTTCCAGGGGAGCGAGGCCGCCGTCATCGTCGAGGGTCAGCTCGAACTCGCTGCTGGAATCGACCTCGGCCGCCGCGCCTTTCTTTTGCGGCTTGGGAGTGTTGCCCACGCCGCTGTCGTCCGAGAGGTCAAAGGTCAAGGCTTCTTCACTCGAGGAATCGTCCAGAGGCACGCCCTTGTCCGAGGGCTTGGCGAGGTTGATGCCGCTTGCTCCAGACGCTCCGGTCAGGCTCTTGGGGCCGTCGCTGTCGAAATCCAGGGCAAGCTCCTCGGACGAGGAATCGAAAACGCTGTCCGACGGGCCCTTGTCCTCGGGAGCAAGGTCGAACTCGCTGCTGTCCGGCTTGCGCTTCCCCTTGCTCGTCCCCGATGGCTCCTCGCGAGAAATCTCGAAGGGCGCGGTCTGCTTCTTGACCTTGAACGGCGGGCGGGAGGATTCTTCCGCCAGGCGCAGTTCCTCGTCGAGATTGATCTCGTCGGTTGGGCTGGAGATATCAACCTTCTTGGGACCGCTCCGGCCGCTGCCTTCGTCGAGCCGCACGCCGCTGTCGGGTTTGCCGCCGGACCGAGGTTCGCTGCCCAGGCCGATGCCAGAACCCTCGTCGTCAACGAGCTTGACGTCGCTATCGCTGTCCGGCACCAGGCGCGAGCCGCTGTCGGCGGGCAATTTCCCCTTGTTGAGCCTGCCGGAGGAGGGCGGCTTGCTCGAAGGTTTTTCCATTGTCAGTTCCACGTCGCTGCCCTGCGGGACCAGCCGGACGTCGCTGTCCGATCCTGGGGAACCTTTGGCGGGCGTTGCGCTGAAGATCTCCGTGGCGTCGCCCTGGCCTTCCTCGCTGATGCTGAAAGGGAAGACGTCGTCTGGCTTGCCGGTCCTGGCGGCAGGCTGCTGCTCGACGCTGGAATCGCCGAGCTGAAGCTCGACATCACTGCCCATGCCGCGGCGCCGAGCCAGCTCCTCGACCTCATTTCGGCGGAAGCGCATGGTGCCACGGTCCATGAACGCACGAAGCTCACGCTTGTTCGCCATCTCGGTCAGCTTGTCGCGCGAAAGCCCTAGCCGCTTGGCGGCCTCATCGAGGTTGTAGAAATCTTGCGGCATGCGACACTCCAACGTCTTCCAGGCCGAGTCCGAAGGGGTTGCGAGCGGCCGAGGAAATGGACAAGTTCCGGAAACCTTGTCAGGTACAACGGCTGCACTGTCTCCTATCGATTCTAAAGCGGTTTGCCTTCATTGCAAGTGCAATGGGCTGTTGCTTGAACAACTTGCGCCGCGCCAAGCGGCAGAGTGCTGCCGGCTTTGCCGGCCCTAACGCTTGCATCGATCAGGCCGAGTCTTCCACGTTCCCCAACTGGGCCTGCCTCCCCTCCATCATGTGAATGCTGGAATCTCGGTAACACTTTGACTCCGTTTGCGCCTGGCCTTGAAGAGGCGATCGGTCGCCGTCACGCAACGGGCGAACTCCCATGGGAACTACGATGCTGCCAGGGGCAGCGAAGGAGAACTGCAATGTCGAAGTCCACTCAGAAGTCGTATCGTCCTGGTTTCGAATCGTTGGAAGATCGGTCGCTGATGACAGCCACCCTCTTTAACAATGTTGTCACCATCGAAGGGACCAACAGCAAGGACGTGGTCAAGGTCACCATCGAGCCGGCTGCCCGAGTCGCTCAGCGGTCTGCCGGGAATCTCCCTGGCGCGGTTGTGAACTTGAACCACCTCGTCGTTCGGGAGAACGGCAGGGTCACTGGCAGATTCAATCTGAGTGGCATCCGGCTGATCGAGTTCTACGGCTTCGATGGCCACGATACCTTCAAGAACATGACGGGCATACGCTCTTACGCCGAGGGAGGAGCTGGCAACGACAAGCTGATCGGCGGTGCGAACACGGACGAGTTCTATGGCGGCATCGGCAACGACGCCCTACTGGGCAACGGCGGCATGGATTACCTCTTCGGCGAAGCTAACAGCGATCGTCTCGATGGCGGCTTCGATGGCTGGGCTGACGAACTTTGGGGCGGCGCCAACGCCGACACCTTCGTACGCGAGCCAATGGGAGTTTCCATCTACGGCGGCCCGAACCGCGACGCGCCCATGGACTTCAACCTGTTCGAGGGCGACCAGCTGGAAGGCTTGATTCTCGAAGCGACGACCGGCCAGGCGAGCAGCAGGCTGTGAGGCGCCCGTCATTGAGGAAAAATCTCTCAGCCCACGCTTCGGCGTGGGCTTTTGCTTTGGGCTCAAGAGGACGGAGAAAACTGCCGCCGCGTGATCGTCAAGGGTAGAGGCAGTTCTGCGGCGGGCGGCGAGTCTAGCTTCCGATGTCCACCAGCAGCGGCCCCGTAGAGCGCTTTCCTGGGAGGCCGGTTTGCGGTAGCATGAGATGCAAGCGGTCCTGCCAGCCGGCTGCAGGGAGGGGTGGCAGAGCGGCCGATTGCACCGGTCTTGAAAACCGGCAACACGAAAGTGTTCGAGGGTTCGAATCCCTCCCCCTCCGCTTGCTGGAACGGTCGAGCGCCCCGGGACGCCCGTCACGAGCGGTGTTACCAGGGGTTCGTCCTTTTGGTTCTCAGGAGACCTGGCCCCTCCCCGTTCGTTCCTTCCAGTCGCCCGATCGAGCATGCTCGTGCAGTCGCCCCTGGTCGCCTTTGCCGGGTG
>Ga0073934_10004407_pt1 | contig 23522 bp, 24 predicted proteins | sample LarsenN4metaG_FD_76834 | JGI IMG/M metagenome (GOLD analysis project Ga0073934, IMG submission 76834) | Hot spring sediment bacterial and archeal communities from British Columbia, Canada, to study Microbial Dark Matter (Phase II) - Larsen... ... | reverse complement strand
CACCGAAGCCCTGCGCGCGCTCAAGCGCCGCCTATCCGACGTCGTCTACCGAGCACTCCTCCTCGACGCCAACCCGGCCCAACCGAGTTGCCTCGAAGAGGCCGCTTGACATAGGAGCAAACGCGTGCCTGTGAAGGAAGGTCCGGTACCGCCGTTCCCCGAAGGTGCCGATCCCGACGAGTACGACCGGCTCCGCCGCCGCGTGCTGTGGCGGATGCCTTCGGGCCTCTACGTCGTCGGTGCTACCGACGGGGGAGCGCGCCGCAACGGGATGACGTGCAACTGGGCAACACAGGTGTCGTTCGATCCGAAATGGGTCGGGGTCAGCATCGAACGAGGCGCGTACACGCATCAACTGGTCACCGCCGGGCGCGTCTTCTCCCTGTGCCTCATAGCACGTCAGGACCGTACCCTCGTACGCAAGTTCACCAAGCCGGTCGACGTCGATCTCGCCGCGAAAACGCTCAACGGCGTCGCATACTTCGACGGTCCGTCCACCGGAGCGCCGGTCCTGGGCCAGTCGGTGGCGTACCTCGAATGCGAGCTGCGCCAGCCGGTCGAGGTCGGGAACCACATGCTCTTCCTCGGCGAGGTCGTCAACGCCGCGTTCCTCCAGCCCGAGGACACGGAGGTCCTGCGGATGGAGGACACGAGGATGAACTACGGCGGCTGACCGGTCGGCCGGGCGGTGACAGGGGTCACCGGGCCGGTGCTCCCGGCTTCAGCACCCGGGCGGTCGTTCCGACACTGCGGTGGTGACGAGCGCGCTCGTGCCGTTGCTGCGCGTGCCGACCCCCTGCCCGGGGACGGTGCGCCGCGTCGGCGGGTCGGCACGCGGCACGTTCCGTGTCGTCCTCGAAGGTGAGTCGCGGGGCGCGCTCGATCTGGGTTGCGACGTGGGTGAGCGGTTCCCGGGCGACCTGCGGATCGGGGAGTCGCTGCGGCTCGCGCTCGAGCTCGAGCTGTCGGTCCTCGTCGTCGACGTGCGCGTCTGCGGGCGCACCGGTAGCACGTTGCGCGTGACGCTGAGCGGGCTGCCGAGTGAGCAGCCGCGCCGGCGGCGGCACACGCGGGTGCGCGTGAACCAGTCGGTCTCGGCGCGCATCGCGCGTGCCGACGGCAAGGTGCTGACGGTTCCGGCGCGCATCGTCGACCTGTCGCCGGGCGGGTGTTCCCTGCGTCTCGACGTCGTCGTCACCACGGGCACGGAGGTGACGTTCGAGGCCGACGTCCCGGCGCGTGTGTCGCTCGCCGGTGTCGTCGTGCGGGCCGGTGGCGGCGACGCGGGCACGATCGGTGTGTCGTTCGTCGACGTTCCGGCCGAGATCTCGGGCATGTTGCAGCAGTTCCTGCGCGAGGCGGGCCGGCGCCGGTCGTCGTGAAGGCCTGGACACGCCACTTGTAGGCTGCCACGCGTGAGCAAGGCGGCCCGAAGCCTGACCGACGTCGCTGTCGGGCGCGAGCGCGCTCGGGATGGTCTGCTGTCCAGATGGAAGTACGTCCTGGCGACGACCAACCCGCCGCGTGGCCAGATGGACGCCGTGTCGAAGTGGCTGTACCTGACCCGCGCGGGCGTGTTGCCCATGACGCTCGTCTCGGCCGCGGTGGCCGGATTGCTCGCCGTGTTCCGTGACGCCGACGTCTCGTGGGGTTGGTTCGCGCTCGCCGCCACCGGGATCGTGCTCGCGCACATGGCCAACAACCTCATGAACGACTTGTTCGACCTCGAGGTCGGTACCGACCGCGAGGAGTATCCGCGCAACCTGTACTCGCCGCACCCGGTGCTCTCGGGGGTGGTGACGCGGCGGCGACTCGCGGCGTACGCACTCGCCGTCAACGTCGTCTGCCTGGTCATCATGATCGTCCTGGCCGTCGCGCGCGGGTGGGCGATCGTCGCGTTCGCGCTCGGCGGCTTCCTGCTGTCGGCCGCGTACACCGCGCCGCCGTTGCGGCTGAAGAAGCACGGACTCGGCGAGCCAACCGTCGTTGCGGTGTGGGGGCCACTCATGGTCGGCGGCTGCTACTACGCCGCGACCGGTGAGATCCCCGGTGCCGTAGCGCTCGCGTCGCTCCCGTACGCGGTGTTGTGCACGACGGTCCTCATGGGCAAGCACATCGACAAGATCCCGTGGGACGCGCCCGACGGCACGCGCACACTGCCCGTGATCCTGGGCGAGGCGCGTTCGCGCGCCGTCACCAAAGGCATGTTCGTCGGGTTCTACGCCGGTGTTGTCGCGCTCGTCGCCGCGCAGGTGCTACCGATCGCGTCGCTGCTGGTCCTCGCGTCCTTGCCGGCGCTGGTGCGCGCGTGGAGGGCGTACTCCGAACCGAAGCCTGCCGAATCGCCCGTGCCGAACCCCGTCTGGCCCTTGTGGTTCGCCGCCGTGTCGTTCCTCGTGACGCGCCGCGCCGGCGCGCTGCTCGTCGCCGGCCTCGCCGTCGGCGCCGCCACCTCTGTTTGAAGACTTGTGGCCCCTCATGGGCGCCGCGGCGTCGCCGACCTCTCACTCGCCGCGATCGCCGCGTTCTCCTTCGGTTGCACGATCGTCTTCAACCGCGCGGTAGCGCGCGACGGACTCGCGCCGAGCGTCGCGCTCGGCGTGCGCTTCGGGATCGCGGGCATCGCACTCCTCGCGGTGCTCGCGCGGCAGCGCCGCCCGCTCCTGCCGCCACACGGCGAGCGCGCGACCGCGATCTCACTCGGCGTCGTGCTGTACGCGGCCGAGGCGACCGCCTTCTACATGGCGCTCGAACGCGGAACCGCCGCTGCCGTTGCGCTGATCTTCTACGCGTACCCGGCGGTCGTCGCCGGCCTCGAAGTGCTGTTCACGCCGAATCGCATGACAGTTCGGCTCGCGATCGCGCTCGTCCTCGCCATCGTCGGTGCCGCGATCGTCGCGCTCGGCGGCGGCGACGTGAGCATCACCACGACCGGAGTGCTCTTCGTCTGCTGCTCGATCGCGCTGTTCGCGACCTACGTGCTCCTCGGGGACCGGCGCCTGCGCGCCACGGACTCGCTCACCGCGGCAACGTGGACCGCGCTCGGCGCGTCGGTCGGCGTCCTCGTCATCGGACTCGTGCGCGGCGAGCTGGAGGAACCCGGTGCCGGCGCGCTCGCCGCGCTCGTTGGCAACGGGATCGCGACCGCGGTCGCGTTCACGCTCTTCTTCGTGGTGCTCGGTCGGATCGGCCCGACCCGCACCGCGATCGTCATGGCGCTCGAGGCCGTGTCGGGAGTCGTGCTCGCCGCGATCTTCCTCGACGAGTCAATCCGCGCCGTCGTCGGCGCCGGGGGAGTGCTGGTCCTCGGCGGCGCCGTCCTCGCCGCGTTCACCGTGCCCGACGAGGTCGAAGCCGCCGTCGGCGAGCCGCCGTAGAAATGCCCGTACCTCGTTGCCGTCGACGGTCCGCTTGAACGGCGGGAGCGAGTCCAGCAACGCCCGGCGGTACCCGGCCGTCGCCAGGCGGCGGTCGAGCACGGCGACCACGCCCCGGTCGTCACGGCGCCGGACGAGGCGGCCGGCCCCTTGCGCGAGCAGAAGTGCCGCGCGCGGCACGTCGACGGCGTGGAACGGGTCACTTCCCGCCTGCACGGCGCGGTCGCGGCGCGCCGCGTGCAGCGGCTCGTTGGGTCGCGGGAACGGAATGCGGTCGATCGTGACGAGCGTGACGCCGAGGCCGGGAACATCCACTCCAGTCCAGAAGCCCATCGTCGCGAACACCGCGACCCCGCCGGTCGTCGCATGCTCGCGCAGTGCGTCGACGAGCGTCTTGCGCGGCGCGTCCCCCTGGCGCAGCACGTCGTACGTGCCTGCCGCTGCGCACCGTTGGGCGGTCGCTCGCATGGCGCTCCACGAGGTGAACAGCGCGAGCGTGCGCCCGCCCGCGGCGACGATGAGCTCGTGCAGCTCCCGCGCACTCGCGTCGGCATACGCAGGGTGGCGAGGGTCGGGAAGCGAGCGCGGGACGTACAGCATTGCCTGCGTCCGGAAGTCGAACGGGCTCGGCACGCGCACGCCGTCCCACTCGCCGCTCGCAAACCCGAGCCGAGGGGCGACGGCGTCGAACGTTCCGCCCACGGTCAGGGTCGCAGACGTCGCCACGACGGTGGCGTGCGGTTGCATGCGATCGGCGAGGAGCTCGCCAACGTCGATCGGCATGACGAGAAGCCGGCCGGTACCCCTGTCGATTTCGCACCAGGCGACGTGCGATTCGTACGTCGACGCGTCGAGTGCGAGCCCGACGTCGCGCGCCAGCGTCGTCGCGGTCTTGTCGGCCCGTGCCTTGCGTGACGCGAGCGCGCTGCCGCGCTCGGGAGTCGCGTCGCGGATCGCTCGCGCGACCTCGGCGACCGCGACCCGTACGGCGTCGAGTGCGAGTGCTGCTTCCCCCTCACACGCGCGCACGCGCGGGTCGTCGCCGCGCGACAGCGTGCTCCAGAGCACGTCGAGGCGCGTCCCGAGATCGCGGAGCCGTTGCTGCGACTCGGCGCTCGCAAACGGCGCAGCCACACCGGCAAGGTTGCGCAGGCGGCCGGCTGCGACGTCGAACCCGAACTGGTCGGCGAAGACGTCTTCGGCGAGATGCGCTTCGTCGACCACGACCGCGTCGTGCTCCGGCAGCACTTGGCGGAACGCCGCGAGGTGCGCGCCGTAGAGCGCGGTGTTGACGACGACGATGTCCGCCTCGTGCGCCCGCGCGCGTGCGCCGTCTGCGGCGCAGCGTTCGCCGGCCGGGCACGCGGCCGCGCCCGGACAGTCGGTCGAGGTCGTCGACACCGACGCCCAGACCTCGTCGGGGACGTCCTCGGCCAACTCGGCGCGGTCGCCGGTCGGCGAGGCCTCCGCCCACTCGCGCACCCGCGCCAAAGCGGAGGCCCGCTCGGTCTCGTTGGCCGTACGCGCCTCGAACATCGCGTCTCGGTCGTCGCCGGTGGCGAGCTCGTCGAGCTTCGCCGCGCAGACGTAGTTCGCGCGCCCTTTCAGCAGGGTGAACGAGAACTCGATGCCGTGCGCGGCGAGCGCCTTCTGGAGGAACGGCAGGTCTTCGTCGCAGAGCTGCTCCTGCAGCGCCTTCGTGGCGGTCGTGACGACGACCCGGGCGTCGTCGGAGGTCCGGGCGTGGAGTGCGGCGGCGACCGCGTACGCGAGCGACTTGCCCGTGCCCGTGGGCGCCTCGACGAGCAGATGCCGCCCCGCCTCGAAGGCGGCCGCAACTGCCTCGCACATGTCCACCTGGCCCGCGCGTGGCTCGGCGCCGGGCATGGCGGCGAGGGCGAGGGCGAGAGTGTCGGAGGCGCTGGTCACGTGGTTAACGTTCGCTCATGACCCCGGCGACGATGCAGGACTTCCCCCTCACGATCGCGGCGATCCTCCGCCACGGCCGCCGGGTGCACGGCACGTCCGAGTGTGTCACGTGGATGGGAGATCGTGCGCGCCGAACACCGTACGCGGAGGTCGCGAACAATGCCGACCGGCTCGCAGCCGCGCTCGCGCGGCTCGGCGTCCGCAACGGTGATCGCGTCGGAACGTTCCAGTGGAACGGGCAGGAGCACCTGGAGGCGTACTTCGCGGTGCCCTGCATGGGCGCCGTCCTCCACACGCTGAACATCCGGCTGTTCCCCGAGCAGTTGGCGTACGTCGTGAACCACGCCGAGGACAAGGTGGTCATCGTCGACGACTCGCTCGTGCCGCTGCTCGCGCGAGTGGCAGGTGAGCTCAAGAGCGTCGAGACCTACGTCGTCGTCGGCGACGGCGACGCGTCGGCGCTCCCCGGAACCGTCGTTCGCTACGCCGACATCGTCGGCGCCGAGGATCCCGGTTACGAGTACCCGCAGCTCGACGAACGTGCGGCGGCCGCGATGTGCTACACGTCGGGCACGACCGGCAACCCCAAGGGCGTGGCCTACTCGCACCGGTCGTCGTTCCTGCACTCCATGGCCGCGACGTCGGGCCTCCAGCTCACCGAACGCGATCGTGTCCTCGCGATCGTCCCGATGTTCCACGCGAACGCCTGGGGACTGCCGTACACCGCGTTCATGTGTGGCGCGTCCCTGGTGATGCCCGCTCGCTTCCTGCAGGCGGAGCCGCTCACCCGCATGGTTGCCGAGGAGCGCGTCACGTTCTCGGGCGCGGTGCCGACGATCTGGGCCGACATCTTGCGCTACGGCGACGACCACGAGATCGATCTCTCGTCGTTGGAGCGCATCGTCTGCGGCGGTTCTGCCGTCCCGCGCTCGTTGATCGAGCAGTTCGAGGAGCGCTACGGCGTGCGGATCACCCAGGCGTGGGGGATGACGGAGACGTCGCCGCTCGCTGCCGTTGCGCACCCGCCGGCCGAGGTCGACCCTGCGAGCGCGGAAGCGATCGAGTGGCGCTCCAGGACAGGGCGCCCGGTCGCGGGTGTAGAGCTGCGGATCGTCGACGACGCCGGCAACGAGCTGCCGTGGGACGGCGAGGCCGTCGGCGAGATCGAGGTGCGCGGCCCCTGGATCACGGCGGCCTACCACCGCGACGACTCGCCCGAGAAGTTCGACAGTGGGTGGCTGCGCACAGGCGACGTGGGCTCGGTCGATCCCCGCGGCTACATCCAGATCACCGACCGCGCCAAAGACGTGATCAAGTCGGGCGGCGAGTGGATCAGCTCCGTCGAGCTCGAGAACCACCTTATGGCCCATCCTGACGTCGTCGAGGCGAGCGTCATCGGGGTGCCCGACCCGCGCTGGGACGAGCGCCCGCTCGCGTGCGTCGTGCGCAAGGAAGGCTCGTCGATCGGGCCGGGCGAGCTCGCGGCGTTCCTCGAGGAACGCGTCGCACGCTGGCAGGTGCCCGAGCGCTGGAGCTTCATCCCCGAGGTGCCGAAGACGAGTGTGGGCAAGTTCGACAAGAAGGTGCTGCGCGCCGCGCACGAGAAGGGTGACCTCTCCGTTGAACGACTGGATCGATGAACGCCGCCGGGCGGGCGGAAGGCCGAGCGGGGCGGAGGCCGCACCCGCCGCCACGGTGGTCGTCGTGCGCGACGGTGAGAGCGGCCTCGAAGTGCTGCTCGCACGAAGATCGTCGCAGCTCGCGTTCCACGGTGGTGCGTGGGTGTTCCCGGGTGGTCGCATCGACCCCGAGGACTACGCCGACGATCCGGCCGACCTCGTGGCGGCCGCCCGGCGCGCCGCCGCGCGCGAAGCGAAGGAGGAAGCGGGTGTCGACGTCGATCCCGCCGCGCTCGTGCACCTGTCGAACTGGACGACGCCGGAGATCTCACCGAAGCGCTTCGCGACCTGGTTCTTCGTCGGCCCCGTCGAGGGTGGCAACGAGATCGCCGACGGCGCGGAGACCGAGGCGATCCAGTGGTTCTCCCCGCACGAGGCGCTCGAGGCGCGTGCTCGCGGCGAGATCGAGTTGGCTCCGCCGCAGTACGTGACGTTGCTCGAGTTGCTGCGCCACTCCTCGGTGAGGGACGCGCTCGCGCACGTGGCGGCGTCCGAGCCGGTCGACTTCACGCCGCGCTTCCACTTCCTCGACGACGGCGGAGCGATCTGCGTGTACGCCGAGGACGTCGCGTACGCCGACCTCGGCCAGCTCGACGCGCCCGGCCCCCGCCACCGCCTGGTCATGCACAAGACGGGCTGGGAATACGTCCGCGAGTGACGGTTCTGGCGACACGCGACGACCGTTCCGGTCGCCGCGTGCCGCCAGAACGCACTACTTGTCGGGCTGTGGAGTGAGGCGCAGGTACGGCTTGAGAGCCTTCCAGCCCTTGGGGAACTTCTCCTTGGCCTCTTCGTCGCTGATCGCCGGAGCGATGATGACGTCCTCGCCGTCCTTCCAATTCACGGGCGTCGAGACGTTGTACTTCGCGGTGAGCTGCAGCGAGTCGATCACGCGAAGCACCTCGTCGAAGTTGCGACCCGTCGACATCGGGTAGACGAGGATGAGCTTGATCTTCTTGTCGGGCCCGATGACGAAGACGTTGCGCACCGTCATGTTGTCGGCCGGCGTGCGCTTCGTCGGGTCGCCCGACACCTCGGCCGGAAGCATCCCGTAGAGCTTCGCGACGTTGAAGTCGGAGTCGGCGATCAACGGGTAGTTGGGCGCGGTGCCCTGCGTCTCTTCGATGTCGCCGACCCAACCCTTGTGGCTCTCGAGCGGATCGACCGACAGCCCGAGGATCTTGACGTTGCGCTTGTCGAACTCGGGCTTGATCTTGGCCATGTAGCCGAGCTCGGTGGTGCACACCGGGGTGAAGTCCTTCGGGTGCGAGAAGAGAACGCCCCAGCTGTCGCCGAGGTACTCGTGGAGATTGATCGTGCCTTCGGTGGTCTCTGCAGTGAAGTTCGGGGCTTCGTCGCCCAGACGCAGCGCCATCCGCATTGTCCTTCCTGTCACCTGCAACGGGTGAGGTCAGGGTACGGCGCGGACCTAGCATCCCCAAAATGCGGACCGAGCGGACACGGCGGCGCTCGCTGCGCCGCTCGGTCGCCCGGCTCGCCGTCGACGTGTCGCCGCTGCGGACGTCGCGCGACTTCCGCCTGCTGTGGACCGGCGAGCTGATCAGCCAGACCGGCCACCAGATCACGACCGTCGCGCTGTTCATCCAGATCGACCGCATCACCGGCTCGCCCGCGGCGGTCGGCGCCGTCGGCCTGGTGCAGCTGGTACCGATGATCGCGGTGGCGCTGGGCGTGGGGCCGGTGATCGACCGCCGCGACCGCCGCGGCATCCTGCTCGGAGCGCAGGCCGGGCTGACGGGGGCGTCGGTGATCCTGTTCGCCGGCGCGCTCGCCGGTCAGCCCCCACTTGCGCTCCTCTACTGCGCCGCCGCGCTCAACGCGGCGCTGACGTCGATCGTCATGCCGACCCGCGCCGCGATGACCCCGAATCTCGTGCCCCGCGAACTGCTGCCGGCCGCGGCCGCCCTCAACCAGGTGATGTGGAACACGGCGCAGATCGTCGGACCGGCCGTCGGCGGCATCGTGGTCGGCCGCGCGGGTCTCGCGTGGGCGTACGGCATCGACGTCGCGACCTATGTCGTCGCTGTCGCGTTCGCCGGGCTGCTGCGGCCGCAGGAGCCCGCGCGCTCCTCGCCCGACTCGGGGCAGGAGCGCGGCCGCGACGCCGTGCTCGCGGGCGTGCGTTACCTCCGCAACAAGCGTGTGCTGCAATCGACGTTCACGGTCGACGTGATCGCGATGGTGTTCGGGATGCCGCGCGCACTATTCCCGGTCCTCGCGCGGGAGCGGTTCGACGCCGGCGAGGAAGCCGTCGGCTACCTGTTCGCAGCCGTCGCGGCGGGCGCGCTCGTGGGCGCGCTGTCTTCCGGGTGGGTCGGACGCGTGCGACGTCCCGGACGCGCGGTGCTCGTCTCGGTTGCGGTGTGGGGCGGCGCGATCACTGCGTTCGGACTCGCGGACCAACTTGTACCGGCGATGGCCTTCCTCGGTGTCGCGGGAGCGGCCGACGTCGTGTCCGCCGTCTTCCGTTCGACGATCCAGCAGACAATCGTGCCCGACGACCTGCGGGGCCGCCTGTCGTCGTTCAACATCCTGGTCGTCGCGGGCGGTCCGCGCCTCGGCGACTTCGAGGCCGGGCAGGTGGCGATCTGGTTCTCGCCCGCGGTGTCGGTCGTGTCGGGGGGACTGCTGTGTGTCGCGGGCGTCGCCGTGCTCGCCGCCGCCGTACCCCGTTTCGCGTCGTGGCGAATCGGCGATCCTCCATGACGTACCGCTGCCCCGGTCGGCGTCCGATTGACCACCGGCTGGTGCTGCGATTGACTGCGCCACCGTGGCGGGTTACTCGGGGACACCCCTGCCCCAGAAACTCGGCATCAAACCCGGTGCGCGCGTTGCGCTCGTGCGCGCGCCCGACGGTTTCGAGCGCACGCTCGCGCCGCTGCCGGACGGCGTGACGCTGCGCACGCAGGCGCGCGGCACGCAGGACGTGATCGTGTTCTTCGCGACGCGCCACGCCGAGTTGGAGCGACGCTTCGGCGCGTTGTCGCGCGCCATCGAGCCCGCGGGCGGTCTGTGGATCGCATGGCCGAAGCGGACGGCCGGCGTCGCGACCGACCTTACCGAGAACCGCGTCCGCGAGATCGGGCTCGCGAACGGCCTCGTCGACAACAAGGTGTGCGCCGTCGACGACACGTGGTCGGGACTGCGCTTCGTCTACCGGGTCCGGGACCGACCGCCGGGGTCGAAGCGCACGCGCTGACCCGGACGCTCAACCCGCGCGGTGGAGCGGCACCACCGCCGAGTACCCGCCGTCGGCGAATCGCACGGCGGCATCCGGCGACAGCTTGCGGACGAGGCCCAGTGCGGGCCGGTTGTCGGGCAGCATCGTCGCGATGAAGCGCTCGAAGCCGTGGTCGAGCGCGTGCACGGCCAGGCGGCGTGCGAGCCGGCGCCCGACGCCGCGGTGCTGCCACGCGTCCTCGACGAGCACGGCGATCTCGGCCTCGTCGGCTCCGCACTGGGCGTCGTAGCGGGCGACGGCGACGATCTCGTCGCCGTCGAAGGCGACGAGCGCCTCGCGGCAGTCGTGGTCGACTGTCGTGAGCCACTCCAGCATGCGCTGCGGCGGTCGCTGGATCGGCGAGAAGAACCGCCGGTACACCGTGAGGGGCGACAACCGGTGGAACATCCGCTCGAGCGCGGCGACGTCTCGAGGTTCGATGGGCCGAACGGTGAGCACGGCGCCGTCGGCGAGGTGGAGCTCGGCGGCGGTCATCGCGCACCGCCGCTGCGCGTCACCAGGCACGTCGACGTCGCGTGCGCGTAGAGCGTGCCGGCATCGTCGACGACGCGCGCGTCGGTCGTCGCGATGCGACCACCGACGTGGACGACGCGGCCTTCGGCGCGCACCCGCCCCGTCGTCTGCACGATCGGCCGCACGTAGTTCGTCTTCAGCTCCAGCGTCGTGTACTGCGCCCCGGAAGGGAGCGTCGAGGCGACCGCACACCCCATCGCAGAATCGACGAGCGTCGCGATGATCCCGCCGTGCATCGTCCCCATCGGGTTCTCGTGCACCTCGTCCGCGACGAGCGAGAACACGACGCGACCGCGCTCGACTTCGTCGATCGTCATGCCGAGGAGTGCGGCGGCCGGAGGAGGTGCGACCTCGCCCCGCTGGACCGCGCGCAGCTGGTCGAGCCCGTCGCGCTCGCGCTGCCGGAACCGACCGCGCGCGGGGTCCGTCCAGCTGATCACGCGCGTACGGACGCCGTCGGTCGACGTCGGGAGGGTTGCGGTCATGGTCGGCGCTCCTGGTGTTCGGGGGGACGCAGGGTTTCGAGGTGGGCTTCGAGGTGCTCGGCGACCCGGTCCATGTGGCTCGGGTCGTCGAACAGGCGGGCGAGCATCTGGCCGCCTTCCAGCGCGGCAGTCATCACCGACGCGAGCCGGTACGGGTCGGTACCGGCTGCGATCGACCCGTCGGCGACGCCGTCTTTCACGCGCCGGCCGATGAGGCGGTGCCAGTCGTTCATCGAGCGGCGCGCGCGGTCGCGCAGCTCCGGGTAGGTGTCGTCGGCTTCGATGGCGGTGTTCATGATCGGGCAACCGCCCTCGATCACGGGCCGGCGAACACCGGCTGCGAACGTGCGGACGATGCGTACGAGTCGCTCGTATCCGGTCGCGGGTGCTTCCTGCGAGCGGGCGAGCGAGCGCTCGACGAGGCTCATCGCGTGGTCGTAGGCCTCGAGCGCGAGCTGCTCCTTCGAGCCGAAGTGGTTGTAGATCCCGCCTTTCTCCAGACCGGTCGCGTCGACGAGGTCGCGCATGGAGGCCCCGACATACCCCCGGCGATTGAAGACGGGCGCCGCGACCTCGACGATCCGCCGCCGGGTCTGTTCGCCCTTGCTCGTGATCGCCTTGCTCGGGGTCACCGCTGCTCCCTGAAAAAACCGACCGTTCGGTCTCATGATGGAGGACGGCGAGGGCGCCGTCAAGGGGATACCTTCACCGTCGTGTGCGGGCGGTACGTGACGGCCTCCTCGCCGGCCCTGCTCGCCGAGCGGTTCCGCGTCGAGGAGGTCCGGGTCACCCGGACCGAGCCCGATTACAACGTCACGCCGCGGGCGGAGGTGCCGGTCGTCGCCGTGAGCCGCGGCACCCGCGTGCTCGATGTCGTCCGCTGGGGGCGCGTACCGTCGTGGGCGAACGACGTGAAGATCGGCGACCGCCAGATCAACGCGCGCGCGGCGACCGTCGCGACGAAGCCGGCGTTCCGGCGGGCGTTCGAGCGCCGGCGGTGCATCGTCCCGGCCGACGGGTTCTACGAGTGGCAGGCCGTCGGCGGCACGAAGCGCAAGCAGCCGTGGTTCATCCACCGGCGCGACGGCGAACCGCTCGCGTTTGCAGGTTTGTGGGAGCGCCGGGGCGACCTGCGCACGTTCGCGATCATCACAACCGAGCCCAACGGCGTGCTCGCTCCGATCCACGACCGCATGCCGGTGGTTCTGCCGGAACATGTGTGGGACCGTTGGCTCGACCCCGACTTCCGCGACACTTCGGCGCTCCAGAGCCTCCTCGTTCCGCTCCCCGACGAGGAGCTCGAAGCGTGGCCCGTGTCGACGCTCGTGAACGCGCCGGCGAACAATTCCCCCGATCTCGTCGCGCGCGTCGAAGTAGCGTCCACGACATGACGCTCGAGCACGCGTACTACGTCGACGCGATCCGCCGTGAGGGAGCCGAGCTCGTACGCGCCGCGCGCGCCGCGGGTGTCGGCGCCTCCATCGCGTCGTGCCCGGGTTGGACGATCGCCGACCTGCTCGCCCACGTCGGTCGGCTGCACCACTGGGTGGCGAGCATCGTGGAGGCCCGGCCCGCCGACCCCGCCGCCCACTGGTCGAAGATCGTGCCGCCCGAGGGTGCGGAACTGGTCGGCTACGAGGAGCAGGGCTACGCGCGTCTCGCCGACGCGCTCGAGGCGGCGGGGCCGGACGAACCGGCCTGGACGTGGACGCCCGACAAGACCACCGGATTCTGGGCACGCCGGCAGGCCCACGAGCTCGCGGTGCACCGGTGGGATGCGCAGTCGGCGCTGGGCGCGCCGACCCCGATCGAGCGCGTGCTCGCCGTCGACGGCATCCAGGAGGTGTACGACATCCTGCCGGCGCGTCCTCGCGCGGAGCCGATCACGGGATCGGGCGAGACGATCCACCTGCACTGCACCGACGGCGACGGCGAGTGGCTCGTCTCCCTCGACCCCGACGGCGTGCACGTCACCAACGAGCACGCCAAGGGCGATGTCGCCGCGCGCGGCACCGCCTCCGACCTGTTGCTCCTCGTCTGGGGTCGGGTTCCGCCCGACGCGGTCGAGGTGTTCGGCGACGCGTCACTGCTCGCGCGCTGGCAGGAGCTCGCGAGGTTCTAGATCCGGCCGCCGCGCCCATGAGGGCCACGAGTCTTCAAACCGGTGGGGGGGCGACGGCGGTGCGCAGAACGTCGATCACGTGCTCGCGGCGCGCTTCGAGTGCGGCGGCCGACAGCGGGTCACGATCGAGCAGGCCGGTCATGAGCGGTGCGTCCGAGAGGTACGACAGCACCGCGCCGTACCCCGTCAGCAGGAGCTGGCGAGCGTCGTAGCGGCGCAACCGCCCCGCGTCCATCTCGCGCTCGAGGAACGCGGCACCGCGCTCGAACAGCGGGCGGAGCAGGACCGCCAGCTCGTCGCGCAGCACGGGACCGCCTTCGAGGGCTTCCCACCGCACGAGCCGCACGAAGTCGGGGCGATCCTCGAAGAACCGGAACGCGGCGCGCAGCACGCGCTCGACCTGCGGCCACCCCTCGCGCGGGCCTTCGATGGCCTGGTCGACCAGCTCCGCCCAGTCGCGGAAGGAGTCGAGAACGACCTCGCGGTACAGCACGTCCTTCGATGGGAAGTGGTACAGCAGGCTCGGGCGCCGGATGCCGACCTCGTCGGCGATGGCGTTGAGGCTCGTGCCCGCGTACCCGTGTTCGGCGAAGCGCTGCCGTGCGACGTCGAGGATCTGCTCGCGGGTGGTGGGCGCAGCTGGAAGGGCCATCCGATACCAGTCTACCTACAGGTAGGTAGTACGCTTGCTCTCGATGTCTTGGGTCCACCTGCTCGCTGCCGTCGTGGCCGCGCTGCTCGTCAGCCAGGTCGCGATCTTCATCACGACCGTCTATCTACACCGTGCGCTCGCGCACCGCGCGCTGACAGTCAGTCCGGTGGTCTCGCTGCCGGCGCGGTTCCTGCTGTGGATCACCACGGGGATGCGGCCGCGCGAATGGGTCGCCGTGCACCGCCGGCACCACGCCGCGACGGACACCGCGGAGGATCCCCACAGTCCGGCGGTCGTCGGGTTCTGGCGGGTCCAGCTCGGCAACGTCGGGCTGTACCGCAGCGCGGCCAAGGACGACGAGACGATGCGCAAGTACGCGCGCGACCTGCCGGCCGACCGCTTCGACCGCGTGCTCTTCGACCACGCGTTCGGCGGTTTGGCTGTCGGCGTCACCATCCTCGTCGTCGTGATGTGGGCGCTGGGTTTCGGGCTGGTCGCCGGCTTCCTCGCGGCGGGCATCCACGCGCTCACCTACGTGATGCTCTCCGGTGCCATCAACGCGGTGGGGCACAAGTTCGGCAAGCGGCCCTACGCCAACAGCGCGACCAACGGCCAGGTGCTCGCCCTCGTCACCGCGGGCGAAGGCCTGCACAACAACCACCACGCCGCACCCACCTCTGCGCGCTTCTCGCTGCACCGGCGCGAGATCGACCCGGGCTGGTTCCTCGTGCGCCTGCTCGTCGCGCTCCGCCTCGCCAAGGTGCGCCACGACGACGTCCACCTGAAGCACGCCGCCTGAGGGGTTTGAAGAGTTGTGGCCCCTCAGGGTCGCAGCTCGCGGCGCAGGAAGTCGACAGCGACGCGCCCGTTCCATGCGTGGCCGCCGGGGAAGACGTCGAGGACCGCCCGGTCGGATGCGCCCAGGTGGTCGTAGACCCGGCGCACGCCCGCCCACTCGGCCCGCGCGACGTCGGCCGGGAAGAGGTCGTCGTCTTCGGCGTTCTCGCAGCACAACGCCCGTGGGGCGACGAGCGCGGCGACGTCCGCGTGCTCGACGCGACCGAGCATCCCCCACAGCACCTGGTTGCCGCACATGTTCCACGGCACCGCGTGCGCCGCACGCCAGGAAGAGAAGAAGCACGACACCACGGCGGCCTGCACGCGCTCGTCCAGCGCGGCGAGCAGGAGCGACAGCGTCCCGCCGTAGGACCAGCCCGCGCAGCCGAGCCGCGAAGGGTCGACGAGCTCGTGCGCGCCGAGCACGTCGAGCGCGCAGCGCAGGTCCCACAGGTTCTGCACCAACGGTTGCTCGCCGAACATGACCGCGCACACGAGCGGCCAGTCACAACGGAAGTGCTCGCCGAGCACGTCGCCGACGAAGTCGCCGGGCTCGGGGTCGGGCACCGGCAGCAACGTGTCGGCGCGCTCGCCGAAGGTGCGGAGGTCGGGCGCGAGCACGACGAATCCCGAGCGGGCGAGTTGCGCGCCGTAGCCGTCGCCCGCGGTGACGGAGTCCTTGTCGAGGCCGTGGCCGTGGATCGCGACCACTGCGGCGCCGGGTTCGGTCCGCCCGTCGGGGACGAGGACGTACGCGGGGACCGCCATGAACCGTTCGCTGTCGTAGACGATGCGTTGCCGCCGGAAACCGTCGCCGCGTTCCTCGTCGAGCACTTCGACGTTCGGTTCGACGCGCGCCGGCCACGGACCGACCAGTGCTCGCAGGCGGTCGCCGGCGCGCACCCGCCACGCGTCGATCCGGTCGGCTTCGTCCGGGATCGGGTCCGCGCGGGCGAGCTCCTCGAGGCGCAGCCGCCAGTACGCCCACACGGAGAAGTTGCGCGCCATGCCGCTACGGCTTCAACGCGCGCAGCACGTCCCGGAGCTGGTCCGGACCGCAGAACAACGCGGGTGCCGGCGTCGTGACACCGTTGTCGATGTAGCGCTGGATGTGCTCGCGGCACTGCTCGGGCCTGCCCCACACGAGGAGCTGGTCGACGACGTGGTCGGGGATCGCCTCCGCCGCCGCCTTGCGATCACCCTCCTTCCAGAGCCGCCACAGGTCGGCGAGCTCGTCGCCGCGGCCGAGCCACTCGTGGAATGCGGCGTAGACCGGAACGGTGAGGTACGAGGCGATCGCTCGCTTGCCCACCGCGCGCACGAGCCCGGCGTCGTCGGTCGGGAACACGAAGATGCGCGCGACGATCTCCTTGTCGGGGCCCACGTGCGGCACGACCGTCGTGACGTCGGCGTCCGAGAGCCAGTTGATGATCGCGCCGTCGCCCTCGCGGCCGGCGAGGCGCAGCATGCCCGGGCGCAGCGCGGCGACGAGGATGGGCGGCTGCTCGGCCACGGGGATACCGAGCCGAAAGCCGCGCACGCGAAATGTCTCGTACTCCTCGTCGACCTTCTCGCCCGTGAGCGCGGCGCGCAGGAACCGGATCGTGTCGCGCACGCGCTGGTACGGCTTGTCGAACGTCATGCCGTTCCAGCGCTCGACGATGACGTCCGACGACGTGCCGATCCCGAGTGCGAACCGCCCCGGAGCCGCCTGGCACATGCTCGCGACGGTCGACGCGAGCGTGTGCGCACCGCGGGTGTACGCGGGAACGATCGCCGTGCCGAAGCGCAGCGCCGGCGACCACTGCGCGGCGACCGCGAGCGGCGTGAACGCGTCGTAGCCGCCCGATTCCGCGGACCACAGGTCGGTGTAGCCGAGATCGGCGATCTCGGCGACGATCTCTCGTTGGTCGACGAGCGGTATCCCGTCGAACGGGAACGTGACGCCGTAGCGCTGCGGGACGCTCACTGGGGCTCCTCGTCGTCGGGCTCGTCGCCAGGGTGTTCGCGCCATCCATCATGGCTCCCTCGCTGCGCCGTCCGTGGCTTCGCTGCGCCCGCACGGTGCTCGCGTACGATCGTCGACTGGCTCGCGGTGCCGAGCAGCGTTCCGTCCTCGGCCCACAGGTGCACCAGTCCGTGCGCGAAGCCGTCGCCGATCGCATGAACGCGCACGTCGGCGAGCACCCACTCGGTCGGCACCCGGTGCGCGACGCGCAGCGTGTTGTCGAGGCTGTTGCCGCCCGCACGCGCACCGAGCGCTTGCCCGATGCCGAACGGCACGAAGTCTCCGATGATCGCGAGCGACCCCGCCGACATCTCCAGCAGCTCCGGCATCCGGACCCAGAGCGCGCTGTTGCCCGTGCCGCGCGGACCCGGGAACTCCTCGAACGAGCGCCCGATCGCGAGCTTCATCTCGAGCCGGTCGTGGATCGTCCCGGCGTGGTGCTGCTGGCGCGGCCGCGGCGGCGACTCCGAAGGGGGCGGGACGTCGGGCCGCACGGCCCACTGGTCCTCGAACGGGCTCTCCCGGTGCCCGCACGCGCCGACGACGGTGAGCACCTCGGTGGCGCCGACGTGCGCGATCACCCGCGCCTGGCTGATCTGATGGCCGCGCACGACTTCGAGCACGTCGAGCTCGAGCACCGACGGCGGGGTCGCATACGTCAGGTACTGCGCGGTCGCCCAGATGCACGGCCGACCGGTGACGGTCTCCATCACCTCGATCGCGGCTCCGAGCCCGCAACCGCCGAACAGGGCCCGCCGCCCCGAGGTGAGCCCCGGGACGATCGGCATGCGCCATCGAGTCGGCACGGCGGTCGGCTCGAGTCCGTAGAAGGTCCGGGCGTCCATCAGGGTCCGGAGGCTATAAGCCCGTGTTCTGGGCACGCGCATGTACGGCCTGGCGGAGATGGGAGTACCCAGAACGGTTAGAGGCGTGGGGCGCGCCGCTCGACCAGGCCGGCGTGCATCGTGAGCTTCATGCCGGTGAGCGTGCGTTCGGCATGCCGCATCCGCCACGCGAGCATGCGCTGCGCGTAGTCGAGCACACGCGCGGCGCAGGCGGGGTCCGCCGCGCGGTTCACGGTCTGCGCGGGATCCGCGTCGAGGTCGAAGAAGATCGGCGGCAGCGCACGATGGCCGGCGAACTGCACGTACTTGCCGTGTTCGTCGCGCAACACGGCGAGCGAGCACTCCTCCATCGTGACGCCGAACGCCTCTTCGAGCAGCGGGCTGTCGGGATCTCGGAAGTCGAACTCCCAGTGGACCTCGTCGCGCCACGAAGGCGTCTCGCCCGACAGCCAGGGTACGAGCGAACGGCCGTCGCACTGCAGCGGCACGCCGGCGCCGAGGAGCTCGCACACCGTCGGGAGCACGTCGACGTGCTCGGTGAACGCCTCGACGACCCGGCCGTGCGTGTGCGCACGGCGCGGGTCGCGCACGATCAACGGGACGTGGTACGCCGAGTCGAACCAGCCGAGCTTGTGCAGGAGCCAGTGGTCGCCCATCAGCTCGCCGTGGTCCGACGTGAACACGACGATCGTGTCCGAGGCCTGCCCTGTCTCATCGAGCCAGTCGAGGATGCGCCCGAGCTGCTCGTCGACCTCGCGCATCATCCCGTAGTACGTCGCCTGGAGCTCGCGCTGCTCCTGCTCGTCGTCGGGCGACTTCAGGAACGGGTGGTCGATCATCAGCCCGAGCAGGGGGTGCTGCGCGCCCTCCTCGGCGCGCGACGCGGCACGCACGGGCGCGGGGACCGACGCGGGGTCGTACATGGTGTCGTAGGGCGCGGGTGCGAGGAACGGCGGGTGCGGCCGCAGCCACGACACGTGCGCGAACCACGGCCGGACCGCGGGCCACGCGTCGAGGTAGGCGAGCAGGCGGTCGGTCAGGAAGGCGGTCTGCGAATGGGCGGCGTCGTACTGCGTCCGCCAGCGCGTGCTCGCTGCCGGCCGGTCGACGAACGCGCGCCAGTCGGCCGGCACGTCGTAGCCCTCGGCGCGCAGCCAGTCGAGCCACTCGTCCGGCTCTCCCTCGGGGAGGTGGCACACGGGGTCGAAGCCCGGGAGCACGCCTTCGTAGCGGTACAGCCGCGGGTCGTCGGGCTCGACCGTGCGGGGGTCGACGCTCGTGTCGGTGTAACCGAACAGCGCCGGCTCGTACTTCAGCGCCCTCGCCTCCAGCGCGACGTTGGTGTGCCGCGCGTCGAGCGGCGTGCCGTTGAGGACGGACCTGTGGTTCATGAGGTACATCCCGGTGTACAGCGACGCGCGGCTCGGCCCGCACGGCGCCGCCTGCGCGAAGTGCCGCCGGAACGACACGCCGCCGGCCGCCAGCCGATCGAGGTTCGGCGTCTCGACCACGGGGTGCCCGGCCGCGCCGAGGCAGTCGCCGCGCCACTGGTCGGCGGTGATGAGCAGGACGTTCATTGCCTGCTTGGTCGCCCCTCGCTGCTCGCCGGGATACCCGGCTCGCGGTCGCTCGGGGCTCCGGCGAGCTCCCTCCGCTCCTCCGTCGCTCCGGTCGCCGCGTCGTCCGACCGTCCGTCACGGCCCAAACCTGACTGCGGGAATCGACAATAGGGCTGGACCGTTGTACGGGCACTATGTCAGACACACGTACGCAGACGCTGCCCCTCCTGCCGCTCACGGCCGGTGTCGTGTTCCCGCAGATGGTGGTCACCGTCACGATCGAGAGCGACGAGGCCCGGCGCGCGGCCGCCGCGGCCGAGCGCGACGGCGGGCGGCTGGTGCTCGTTCCCCGCGTCGACGGGCGGTACGCGTCGGTCGGCACCATCACCCAGATCGAGTCGGCCGGCGACCTCCCCGGAGGCGGGCGCGGCCTCGTCATCCGGGGCGTCGCGCGTGGGCGGGTCGGCGCCGGTGTCTCCGGGCCCGAGGGTGCGCTGCACGTCGAGGTCGAGCCGGTGGTCGAGCCGGCCGCGACGGCCCGTACCCACGAGCTGGCGCGCGAGTACCGGGCGATCGTCGAGACGATCCTCGAACACCGGGGCGCGCGCCGCATCGCCGACGTCCTCGCCGGTGTCGACGACCCGAGCCAACTCGCCGACACCGCCGCGTACGCGCCCGACCTCACGATGGAGCAGCGCGTGCAGCTCCTCGAGACGGTCGACGTCGACGCGCGCCTCGAGCTCGCGATCGAGTGGTCGCGCGCGACGCTCGCCGATCTCGAGCTGAAGGACAAGATCCGCACCGAGGTCAGCGACGACCTCGAGAAGCAGCAGCGCGAGATGCTCTTGCGCCGCCAGATGGACGCGATCCGCAAGGAGCTCGGCGAGTCCGACGACGACGAGGTCGCGCAGTACCGCGCGCGGGCTGCCGAGAAGGAGCTGCCGGAATCGGTGCGGGCCGCGGTCGACAAGGAGCTCGACCGGTTCGAGCGCATGGGCGCGCAGAACCCGGAGCACGCGTGGGTGCGCAACTGGCTCGACGCGGTGCTCGACCTCCCGTGGGGCGAGTTCGCGCAGGAGCAATCGGACCTCGGGCAGGCGCGCCGCGTGCTCGACGACGACCACGAGGGTCTCGACGAGGTGAAGGAGCGCATCCTCGAGTTCCTCGCCGTGCGCGTGCTGCGCCGCGAGCGCGGGCTCGGCACGGTGAGCGGGCGCGGCTCGGGCGCGATCCTCGGGCTCGTCGGCCCGCCCGGCGTCGGCAAGACGTCACTCGGCGAATCGGTCGCTCGGGCGCTCGGCCGGCCGTTCGTGCGCGTCGCGGTCGGCGGGGTGCGCGACGAGGCCGAGATCCGCGGTCACCGGCGCACCTACGTCGGTTCGCGCCCCGGCCGGATCGTGCGCGCGCTGACCGAGGCGGGCGCGATGAACCCGGTCGTGCTGATCGACGAGGTCGACAAGCTGCAGGCGGGCGGATGGAGCGGCGATCCCGCGTCCGCGTTGCTCGAAGTGCTCGACCCCGCACAGAACCACACGTTCCGCGATCACTACCTCGAGGTCGACCTCGACCTGTCCGACGTGCTGTTCCTCACGACGGCCAACGTGCTCGAGACGATCCCCGGACCGCTGCTCGACCGCATGGAGATCGTGCAGCTCGACGGCTACATCGAAGACGAGAAGGTCGCGATCGCGAAGCACCACCTCTTCCCGCGCCAGCGCGAGAAGGCCGGCCTGCGCGACGACGAGTTGACGATCACCGACGGCGCGTTCCACGCGATCGTCGAAGGATGGACGCGTGAGGCCGGAGTCCGCGGCCTCGAGCGCCAGATCGGCAAGATCGCGCGCAAGGCCGCGCGGCGGATCGCCGAGCACGCGGCACCGGTCGTCGTCGACGAACCCGACCTGCCCGAGTACCTCGGACGGCGCAAGTTCCGCGCCGACGACGCGACCCGCGCCGCGATCCCCGGTCTCGCGACCGGTCTCGCGGTGACCGGCGCGGGCGGCGACGTGCTCACGATCGAGGTGACCGCGATGGAAGGCGAGCCCGGCCTGCACGTCACCGGGCAGCTCGGTGACGTCATGTCGGAGTCGGCGCACATCGCGCTGTCGTTCGTGCGCGCCAACGCCGGCGAGCTCGGCGTGCCGGCGAGCGCGTTCGACAAGCGGCGGTTCCACCTGCACGTCCCCGCGGGTGCGGTGCCGAAGGACGGTCCGTCGGCGGGCATCACGATGACGACCGCGCTCGCGAGCCTGCTCTCGGGCCGGCCCGTGAAGCCGGGTGTCGGGATGACCGGCGAGGTCACGCTCCAGGGACGGGTGCTGCCGATCGGCGGCCTGAAGCAGAAGGTGCTGGCCGCGCACCGCGCCGGCCTCACCGACGTCGTGCTGCCGATCGACAACGAACCCGACCTCGACGACGTGCCCGAGCGCGTGCGCGAGCAGGTGACGTTCCACCCCGTGCGCGACGTGCGCGAGGTGCTGGAGATCGCGCTCGCGTAGCCTCCCGCCGATGGCGGGGTTGCTCGACGGAAGGGTGGCGATCGTCACCGGCGGCGGTGGGGGGATCGGGCGCGGGATCAGCGAGCGGTTCGCCGCCGAGGGCGCCAAGGTCGTCATCGGGGAGATCGACGCAGCCCGCGCCCGCGAGACGCAGGTCGCGATCGGCGAGGGGAGCGTCGCAGTCGTGTGCGACGTGCGCGCGCCCACCGCCGCGCACGAGCTGCTGACCGCGGCGCTCGATGCCTTCGGTCGCATCGACGTGCTCGTCAACAACGTCGGCCACTACGGCGGCGCGCGCAAGGCGTTCCACGAGCAGACCGACGAGGAATGGGACGACCTCTACCGCGTCAACCTCGGCCACGTCCTCACGTGCACCCGGGCCGTGCTGCCGCGGATGATCGAGCAGGGCGACGGCGGGAGCATCGTCAACGTGTCGACCATCGAGGCGTTCCGCGCCATCCCGACGCGCGCGGTCTACTCCGCGTTCAAGGCGGGCATCACCGGGCTCACGCGCAGCCTCGCCGTCGAGTACGGGCAGCACCGCATCCGCGTCAACGCGATCGCACCCGACGTCACCGAGACGCTGCAAGTCCCGTACTCGCGCTGGCTGAAGCCCGAGGACGAGCAGATGATCCCGGCATGGGTGCCGATCGGTCGCTTCGGCACGCCCGCTGACATCGCGGGCGCCGCGCTGTTCCTCGCTTCGGACCTGTCGGCGTTCGTCACCGGCACGACCGTGCACACCGACGGCGGCACGCTCGCGTCGAGCGGCTGGTTCCCCACGGAGGAGGGCGGGTGGACCAACCGGCCGCGGCGACCCTGACGGATCGCCCGCCCGCGCTGCAACGCCTCTGGACGATCTACGTCACCGACGTTCGCGCCGACGCCAACGCACGCGCGCAGACGACGGTCGCGACCGACCGCCGCGCGGTCGCCGTGCTGCTGACGGCCGCGATCAGTCTCACGTTCTCGGAGTTCTGGGCGACACGCGAGGAAGGGGCGCTCGACGGGCTCGCGAGCTGGGCGCTCGTCACGATCGCGTGCTACGTCGTCCCCCCCGTGCTGGTGATCCGCTTCGTGTTGCGCGACCGCGTGCGCGACTACGGGCTGCGCATCGCGGGAATCGGCCCACACGCACGCATCTACGCGATCCTGTTCGTGCTCTCGTTTCCCGCGGTGGTGCTCGCGTCGTTCGGCGACGGCTTCCAGGCGAAGTACCCGTTCCTCGACATCGCAGCCGGCGACTCGCTCGGCCCGGACCTGTACCTCTGGTGGGCGCTGTACTGGCTGCAGTTCGTCGCGCTTGAGTTCTTCTTCCGCGGGTTCCTCGTACACGGGCTGGCGCCGCGGCTCGGGTGGGTCTCGATCTTCGTGATGGTCCTGCCGTACAACATGCTGCACTTCGACAAGCCGATGCTCGAGGCGCTCGCGGCGATCGTCGGCAGCGTGGTCCTCGGCACGCTGAGCCTCAAGACCCGCAGCATCTGGTGGGGCGCGGCGCTCCACATCGCGATCGCGGTAACCATGGACGTATGCGCACTGTTGCACGCAGGACGGATCGTCCAGTTGTAGAGTCAGTTGCGGTCGGCGCCGGCGGTGCGCTGCTCGGGGGAGTCGTGCTGCGCCCGCTGGGTCTTGCGCCCGCCGGCGCCTTGATCGCCGGGGCGAACGGCGCGCTCGCCGGCTGGCGCGGGATCTACGACTGGCGGCGCGCCCGCGGATGGGCCGCGGCCGTGCTCGACAGTTCGTGGGGGCT
>Ga0073934_10004406_pt1 | contig 23524 bp, 25 predicted proteins | sample LarsenN4metaG_FD_76834 | JGI IMG/M metagenome (GOLD analysis project Ga0073934, IMG submission 76834) | Hot spring sediment bacterial and archeal communities from British Columbia, Canada, to study Microbial Dark Matter (Phase II) - Larsen... ... | reverse complement strand
GGTGCCCAAGGAGTGGGGCGGGCACGGGGCGGACTTCGTGACGCAGGCGCTGGTGATGGCGGAGCTTGCGCGGGGCGACAGCGCGATTTCCAAGACCTTCAGCCAGTGCTGGAAGTGGAGCCATTTGATCGCCGCTTCCTGCACCCAGGACCAGAAGGAGCGCTTCCTGAAGCCCTTCCTCGCCGACGACACCTACGTGCTCGGCAAGGGCGGCAGCGAGGCGAACGCCGGTTCCGACAACCGCATGCCGCCCGAGGACGACCCGAAGGCCGGCTATCGGCTGCGAGCGGAGCGCAGGGGCGACGAGTGGATCCTGAACGGCTCGAAGCTCTACATCGCGAACGGGAGCGTGGCCAAGCTCTTCTTCGTGGACGCGAGGACGAACCCGGACGTCAGCATCCGGCAGGGCGGCACGCTCTTTCTCGTGCCGAGCGACACGCCCGGCTTCCGGGTCGGCAAGGTGTTCAACAAGAGGGGTTGGCGTTTCTACCAGAACGCGGAGCTCATTTTCGAGAACGCGCGCGTGCCGCACGCGAACGTCGTGGGCGAGGTGAACGGGGGCCTGAAGGCGCGCGCCACCGACAAGTCGGAGTTCGGCGACCTCGAGCTCGCGGCGAACGCGCTGGGGGTGTGCGACGACGCGGTCGGCATGGCCATGAGCTTCGCGCGGGCGCAGCAACGGGCCGGCAAGCCCTTGATCGACCACCAGTTGATCCAGCTCAAGCTGAACGAGATGCACATGCTCACCGAGGCGCTGCGCTCGTACGTGATGCGCGTCGCCTGGGAAAGGGACCGGGCGTTGCCCGATGCCGGGAACAACGTGCTGGTGATGAATTTCTCCTCCGACGTCATCCAGCGCGTGACGCGGCTCAACATGGAAGTCCACGGCGCCGAAGGCTGCATGATGAACGCGCGCGTGGACAAGCTCGTTCGCGACGGCATGATCTGGACGCACCTCGCCGGCGACACCGTGCAGCGCGTGAAGGTGGTGAAGCGCCTCGGGAGAGCGGTGCCGGCGTCCGAGCTCAGGGCGGGCGCGGATTGAAGTGCGTGAACGGTTGAGCCCGCCGGGAATCGCGTGCGATGTTGATCCACGTCAACACGGCGGGCCGCAATTTGTAATGTAATTTTCTTTCGCCGAAAGAAGGCGGCGAATGGAGGTAACCATGCTGGTCAAGGAAATCATGACGTCCAAGGTGGAGTTCGTGGGGCCCGCGTTGTCGATCCAGGATGCCGCGCGCAAGATGCGCGACCTCAACATCGGCTCGCTGCCCGTCTGGGAAAACGGCCAGCTGCTCGGGATGATCACCGACCGCGATATCTGCTGCCGTGCCGTCGCCGAGGGCCGGGATACGGTGAAGACTGCCGTGCGCGAGATCATGTCTCGGGATGTGAGCTCCTGCTTCAGCGACGATGACGTCGCCGACGCAGCCCGCCTGATGGAAGAGAAGCACATCCGGCGGCTCGCGGTGGTGAACCGCGACCGCACCATGGCGGGCTTCCTGTCGGTGGACGACCTCGCGCACCACTCGTACCATCTCGCCGGGGAAGTGCTCGACGCGGCGCGGCCGACGCACTGAACGCGCGCCGGACGATGGAAAGGGGGCAGGCGCGGCCCCTTTGGGGGGCCGGCCGGTCAGGTCGCGCATGAAAACCGCAGAAATCTATCGCGACACGAAGACCGCCAGGCTCGGCTATCGAGTGCGCGAGGACGGGAAGGCGCTCGAGGAAGCGCTCTCCGAGCACACCGACATCCGCAAGCTGCGCCGCCATTTGCGACGGAAATTCGGCAAGAGCGTGAGAATGGAGGCGCTGGGGGCGTGAGCGGGGGAGCGCGACCCGCAGCGCACGCGATTGACCGGATCGGTGCCGGAGGCCCGCGCGACGCGTCAATCCAGCTTCGCGCCGGAATTCACGATGGCTTGCAGGACGGGCACGACCGAATCCGGCTCGCGCCCGGCGAAGCGCGCGGGCAGGCCCATTTCCGCGATGGCGGCGATGACCGCGCGGGTGGCGCGCGTCATGCGGCTCGAGGACTTGAGCGAGCGCAGCAGCTCGAGCGCATCCTTCATCTCGTGCACGCGGCGCTCCGCGTGCACCGCCGTGCCGCAGACGAAGCGCTGGATGACCTGCTCGAACGGGCGGTCGTTCAGCCATCGCGCGACGTCCGATGTCACGGCCTCGCGGATGCCCTGGCGCTCGGCGGCTTCCAGGGTCTCGATGAGCAGCGCGGCGAGACCCTTCATGAAGACGCTGCGGATGAGCTTCATCGCGCTCGCGGCGCCGGCGGCTCCCTCGATCACCTGGATGTTCATGCCGTAAGGCGCCAGCAGCTCCCGGAAGCGCGCGGCGCACGGGCCGCTCGCCAGCGTCAGCACCCGGATGCCCTCGATCGGGACCGGCCCCATGATCGCGGCGTCCACGAAGCCCGCTCCGCCTTCGAGCAGCTTCTCCGCCTGCTTCATCGCGGCGACCGATGCCGCGCTCGCGTCCACGTAGATGTGCTGCGGGGCGAGATGCGCGCGCGCCGAGCGCAGCGCGGAGAGCGCGCTCCGCCCCGGAGTGACGGCGATGATGAGCTGCGCGCGCTCGCACAGCGCCCGCGGCGTCGCGACGAGCTCCACACCGGCCTCCGCCGCCCGCAGCCGAACGGGGTCGCCGGCGGCCGCTCTTGCCCCGGAACGGCTGTAGGCGACGATGCCCGTCAATCCGGCCTGCGACAACTCCTTCGCGAAGTGATACCCGGCCTCCCCGAAGCCCATGAAACCCAGGCGCAGCGGCTTCGCGTCCATCGGGTCGTCACTGGGGCGGTATGCCGGCCACTTGCGCCGCTTTGCGGTAGCGTTCGATCTCCCTGCCGAGGAGCCCGTCGAGCTCGCCCACGGTGAGCGGCCACGGCTGGGCGCCTTCGTTGGCGATGAACTTCTTCATTTCGGCCCCGGCGAGGATCTTGTTGACCGCGGCATTGATGAAGCCCAGCCGGTCGGCGGGGATGCCCGCCGGCGCGAAGAGCCCCCACCACAGCTCGTAGGAATACCCCGGCACCCCGGACTGCGCGATGGCCGGCAGCCCCGGAATGAGCGGTGAGGGCTCCAGGCTGGTGACGCCGAGGGCGCGCAGCCTTCCCGCCTTCACCTGCGGCATGAGCGCGGCCGCGCTCGCGATGATGAGCTCGACCTCTCCCGAGGCGAGGGCCGTGACCGCCGGCGCGATGCCCCTGTAGGGCACATGGACCATCTTGACGCCCGCCGCGGAGGCGAACAGCGCGCCGGAGAAGTGATTGTTGCCGCCCGCCCCCGAGGATCCGTAGTTCAACTTCCCCGGATTCTTTTTCGCGAGCGCGACGAGCTCCCTCACGGATTTCGCCGGTACCGAAGGATGGACCGCGAGCAGCATCGGGGCCTTGGCCATCATCGCGACCGGGACGACGGCCTTGGCCGCATCGAAGGGCAGCTTCGCCCGCACCGAGGCGGTGGCGGGATACGATGAGGTGTGGCCGAGCAGCGTGTGGCCGTCGGGCTCGGCCTTGGCCGCGATCTCGGTGCCGATCATGCCGCTCGCGCCGGGGCGATTGTCGATGACGACGGTCCTGCCCCAGGCTTCCCCGAGCGCCTTGCCGACCGCGCGGGAGAAAAGGTCGATCGAGCCCCCCGCGGAGTAGGGGACGATGATCTGGACGTTCTTCGACGGATAGGCCTGCGCCGCCGCGTGCGGCGCCGCGAATCCCCACGCCGCGGCGATGACCGCCGCCATGGCCCGGTTGAAGCAAGATTGCAATGCCTTCATGGTCTTTTCTCCTGCGGAAAAAAAGCCCGCTCATGCGCGGTCTTGTTCAAGCCCCCGGTTGTTGCGCCGCGCGCGCTCCGCTCATGCCCCACGGCATGCCGCACCGCAACGGGCCGCGGCGCGCGCCTCGCGAGGATTATCTCCCAGATTGTTTCGGCTCTGGCCGCTTTTTTGACCGAGGGAGCGAGCGGGCGTAGCATGTTCCACGAGCCGCGACGCCCGCTCTCGATTCGAATCCGGGCGTGCCGGAAGACCGCCGGAGGCGGGATCGCCAGAGAGCAGCCTATCCGTTCGGACGCATTGGCCGTGTTCTTCGACTGGAGGCTTGACATGCCGCACCGTTCCATTCGGGAGATCATTGCGCAACAGGAAGTCGTCACCGCTGCCGGGGGGACGACCGTCAGCGACGCTGCCCGCCTGATGCGGCAAAAACAGGTCGGCGCGGTCATGGTGGTGGAGCAAGACAAGCTCGCCGGTGTCTTCACCGAGCGCGACGCGCTGTTTCGCGTGCTCGCGGAGGGCCGTGATGCCCATAGCACCCGGCTCGCCGAGGTCATGACTCCCAACCCGCAGACGATTCACCCGGACAAGCCGTTCTCCGAGGCGCTGCACATCATGCACGAGGGCGGCTTTCGGCACGTGCCGGTCGTGGAGGACGGCCGGCCCGTTGGAATGGTCTCCGCCCGCGACGCCCTCGGGCCGGAGCTGGAAGATTTCATCTACGAGCTGCTCCGCCAGGAGCAGGCGCAGGACGTTCTTTCCGGATAGATCCGCGCAGGAGCCCGCCGCGGCGCCGGCGCTGCGCGCACCCGACGCGCGTTTCGAGCCTTCGCCGATGGAATCGGCTTTGCCAGTTTGCCCCGGGCGCGGTTTAATGCCACTTCGCCCGGGAGTTTGTCGGGCTTAGCTGCGACAAACTCCCGGGCAAAACCGGCCGCAGAAGTTGGACAGGCTGCCAGGAGACGGGACATGGAACTGAAGTCGACGCTGAGGGTGATCAACGAGAAGGACTTCAAGGGCCAGCGCGGCGTAACCGAGGGCCAGACCTACACGCGCCTCGTCGGCTGGCCGGAAGTGCAGGCAACCGACAGGGTCCGCCTGGGGCGGGCGAGCTACGTGCCCGGGACCGTCGAGCAGCTCCACTGGCACCCGATCGAGGCCTGCTATTACGTGATTTCCGGGCGCGCGACCGTGCGGGACATCAATGGCAAGGAATACGAGGTGGGTCCCGGGTCCGTCATCTACGCGCCGCCCGGCATCGCGGGCGCCCACGAATGGGAGGTCAAGGAGGGGCTCGAGCTGCTGGACATCCGCGCCACGACGGAAACCAACCGGAAAATGCAGTTCACGGTGGACAAGAAGAGCAAGCGCTCCTACATCGACCTCGACGAACTGGCGAGGCGCGAGGCGATCAGCTTCAAGTCCCATTACTGATGAAGCCCGAAATCCTGCTCACCACGCGGATCTACGCCCCCGCGGTGGCCGACCTCGAAGGCGAGTTCACCGTGCACAAGCTGTGGACGGCGCGGGATCCGGACGCATTCATCCAGGAGTTGCCGCGGGGCGTGCGCGGCGTGGTCACGACAGGACCGGCCGGATTCAGCCGCCGGCAGATAGAAGCCTTGCCGAACCTGGAGATCATCGCCTGCTTTGGCACGCCTCACGGCACGGTGGACCTGGGCGCGGCCAAGGAGCGCCGGGTGGTCGTCACCAATACGCCGGATTCCATAGCCGATTCCGTGGCGGATCTGGCGATGGGGCTCATGGTCGCGGTGATGCGCCGGATCTGCGAGAGCGACCGCTTCGTGCGGGCCGGGAAGTGGCTTCACGGGCTGATGGCGATGGGCAGGGAGCTCGGCGGCAAGACGTGCGGCATCATCGGCCTTGGCAGGATCGGGAGACAGATTGCGAAACGGGCCGAGGCCTTCGGCATGTCCGTGCGCTACCACGGGCCGCGCCCAAAGCCGGACGTTGCCTATCCCTATGATGCGGATCTTGAACGCATGGCGCGGGCTTCCGACTGCCTCGTGGTTGCCTGTGCGGCGACACCGGCCACCCGCGGCCTCGTCAACGCGCGCATCCTGGAGGCGCTGGGAGCGGAGGGATTTCTCATCAACGTTGCGCGCGGCCCGATTGTCGAGGAGCGGGCGCTGGTCGCGGCGTTGAGGACGGGGCGGATCGCCGGCGCGGGGCTCGATGTATTCTGGGACGAGCCGCGGGTGCCCGCGGAGCTGACGGCTATGGAGAATGTGGTGCTCCTCCCGCACATGGGATCGTCCACCCGGGAGGTGCGCGAAGGGCGCCGCACGAAGCTGATGGCGAACCTGCGCGCGCATTTTGCCGGCGAGCCCGTTCCCAACCCATTGCCGGGAACGGACGAAGGAAGAAGGAAGAAGGATGAAGGATGAGGGACGAGGAACGAGAAACGAGGAACGAGCAACCAGGGTAGCAGGCGAGCATGTCGGAACGAAATTGAGCGGTTGTGCATTCGTGTGTGGTGTTCGCAGCGGTTGCCGTTCTCGGCGCGGGGCCGGCCGCGGCGCAGGTACACGTTCCGGACAAGGGCGAGACGCCCGCGATCACCGAGGCGATCAGCGGCCAGGTCGCGATGCTGTTCGCCACCTCGGTGGGCGTGGCCGGGCGCCTCAAGAGCGGCAGGCTGCGCCTGCTCGCGACCTGCGGCGAGGAACGCGCGAAAGCGTTTCCCGCCACACCGATGATGATCGAAGCGCGGTTGCCCGGGGGTGGTGACCGGTTGGGGCGGGTTCCTCGCCCCGGCGGGCACCCCGCGCGGGATCATCGAGAAAGCGCAGCGGAATACCGCGCGCCTGCCAGGGCCTGCAGCCCGCAGGGCGTTCTTCTCGTTCATCAACCTTGCCGCGAACTCCCCGCCCCCAGGAGCGGTCGAAAAGGGCTGAATTCTGTCCGATCGTTCTGCTGCCCGCTAGCGCAATTGGTAGAGCGTCCGCCTCTGAAGCGGAAGGTTCGCGGTTCGAGCCCGCGGCGGGCTGCCACCTCCCCGGAAGCGGTCTCAAGAACGGTTTGGAACCGCAGATACAAGATAAACACAGACGTCGGAAACGGTCCCCGGCAGGGGATTTCATCTCCGTTTCTTGATTCTCAAGGCCTCCCCCTCGCCGGGGACATGACCGCCGAGGCGTGCAAGGGGCTCGCGGCGCTCATCACGATCCATGACCTCAAGGAGGGCGAGGCGCTGGTCCGCGAAGGCCAGAGCGACTGGCAATGCCTGTCCGCGCCCGCGAGTCCGCCGAGATCGGCCCCCTTGCCGGAACCGACGCTGGTGACGAAGAACGTCATGGCGGATTGCTGCGCCTCTGGCCCGCCGGCGAAGCCCAGCGAGAGGAGCGCGAGGGATGTGATAGCGCCGAAACCCGTCTTTCTCATTTCACAGCTCCGCAGGTTTGTCGTGCCTGGCGGTAAACATCGGCACCGCACATCGTATTCCACCAAGGTAACGAAGTGACGTGCGCCGCCGCCCCCCGGGTGCGCCCCCCGGGTCGGACGAGACAAGGCCTTGATCCAGAATTGCCAATGCGTGATTTGCGGCTTCCTCAGGCACTTCGAGGCTTTTTTTCCGGCAAAACGCTCGATTTGAGGAAAGTTGCCGCAGCGGGGCAGTTCTTGCCTCCTGCGCGTTGCGGGCTCTGAGCGCTGAGTTGATGTGACCAACAGCGTTCCCGGTATGCCACCCTTGGCGTTGTCTTCGCGACCTTGATCTTACGATTGAATCCTTCGCGTCCTTCGCGGTGAGGCTTTTCTGTTCCTTCGCGGCCTTGGGTGTGCCAGGCCAATTGTGACACTGCTTCCTCCTCTACTCTACCGGCCTTGGCGGTGAAGCTTTACACTTCCGTCACTCGTCCCTCATCCCTCGTCACTTCGTCGCTCCGTCACTATCAAGAAAGGACAAAGCATGCCCGCCGCAAACTACCTGCCCGATGTCCTCGACACGACCGAAGCCGAGCGCCTCGCCACCGGCTTCGTCTTCACCGAAGGCCCGCTCTGGCACCCCGACGGTTTCTGGCATTTCGTCGACCTCCGCCGCAACAGGCTGCACCGCTTGGCGCCCGGGCGGGCGCCGGAGCTCGTCCGCGAAACCGCCGGGGGAAACGGTACGACCTTCGACCTCCAGGGGCGTCTCATCCTGTGCGAAGGCACGGCCCGGCGCGTCGTGCGCATCGACCACGACGGCAAGGCCGAGGTCCTGGCCGACCGCTACAAGGGCGGGCGCTTCAATCGCCCGAACGATGTCGTGTGCCGTTCGGACGGCAGCCTCTACTTCACCGACCCGGATAAGCGCGTGCCCTACACCGAGCGGGAAATACCGCCGCCCGCCGGCATTGACAACACCTGGGACGGCGCGGCCGTGTATCGCGTGATGCCCGACGGCGCGATCAGCCAGCTCGCGCTCTGCGAATATCCCAACGGCCTCGCGTTCTCGCCGGACGAGCGCACGCTCTACGTCGCGAACACGCGCTCTTCGAAATACATCCACGCGCTCGAGCTCGATGCGGCTGGCAACATGGCGGGGCGGCGCATCTTCGCCGACATGAACGAGGGCACGGCTCCCGGCATACCCGACGGCTTGAAGGTGGACAGCCAGGGCCGCGTGTTCTGCACCGGGCCGGGTGGAATCTGGGTGTTCACGCCTGAGGGCCAACGCATCGGGATCCTCCAGTTTCCCGAACAGGCGGTGAACTTCGCGTTCGGCGGCGCGGACCTGCGGACGCTGTTTTGCTGCGCCTGCACCTCCGTCTACACCCTGCGCGTGAAGGTGCCGGGAAATCCGCATCCGTGGTACAAGCTGCGGGCATGATCAGAGATCAAGAGCCTTGCCGCGAAGGACGCCAAGGACGCGAAGCATTCAATGCGCGGCGTGCACCGGCAGCAACTGCGTGACGGATTTTAGTTCGATCACTACCGCATCCTCGACGACCAGGTCCAGGCGGTATCCGATGTCGAGCAGGAGCTCGTCGTACCGCTGCGGCATGGGAACCTGCTTCTTTACGGCGAGAGAGCGCTTGCCGAGTTCATACTCCATGCAGGCCTCATAGGCGGACTCGAGCATCCCTCGCCCGAGCCGCGTATGCACGCGGATCGCCGAATCCACGATTTCCCGCGCAATCGTGTCGAACTCCATGGGTGGTGCCCGCAAGTAATCCTTTGCTCGTCAACGGGCATCCCTGCTTCGGCTTTTGCTCTCAATTACTGTTCCCTTGGCATCCTTAGCGTCCTTTGCGGTGAGGCTTTAGCCTCCCGTCTCCCGTCACCCAGCGTCGTTGTCGCCCGTTTCTTCCGCTTCGTCTTCCCAGTCGTAGCGTTTGCGCGGCGGCACGTCCAGGCGCCGGAGCGCGATCGCCAACACCCCGCCGATCAGCGCGGCCGCGAGGTGGGTTTCCCAGGAAACCCCGGGGATGACCGGGAATACTCCCCACACGAGGGAGCCGTAGAGAAAGGAAACCAGCAGGGAGGCGGCGATCGCGCGCCGGTCCCGCCGGATCACGCCGGCCACGAAGATATAGCTCACCAGCCCGTAGACCAGTCCGCTGGCACCGGCATGGATGGATGATGATTTCGCGAACAGCCACACCGCGATGCCGGGTCCCAGGAAGACCGCCGGAAGCACCTTGAGGCACGAGTTCGGATACAGGTACAGCATCCCCGTCCCCAGCACCAGCAACGGCAGGGAGTTGGTGACCAGGTGGGCGAAGCCGCCGTGCAGCAGCGGCGCGAGCAGAATGCCGGGCAGCCCGGCCAGCTCGCGCGGACGGACGCCGAAACGCTGCAGTTCCAGATCGAGCCCCCCGTTCAGCAACTGGATGAGCCAGAGCGCGGCGACGAAGGCGAGCGCAATTCTGGCCGCCAGCCGGAAGTTGGCGCGCGCCCGCTCGGAGCTGGTGTAGGCCGGGTCGGGGATGTCAACCTGCATCGCGGAAGAAGATACTTCGTCACCCGTTGTCGTCACTCAAGACTGCCCGGCAAGAGGTTAAACTTCGCCTGTCCAAACGCGCCCCCGCAGGACTCCCCATGACCGAACGCCAGCGCCGCCCCGTCAAGGCCTATCGTAACCCAGGGTTTCTGAACAGCAAGGACGCCCGCCCCCTGCGCATCCTGTCGGAATATCTCGAGCCGAAAAGCCGGCTCGAGCGCCATCATGTCGACGACACCATCGTGTTCATGGGCTCGGCGCGGGTGAAGTCGCGCGAGCAGGCCGAAAAGGCGCTGCGCGAGGCCGAGGGCGGCGGCGATCTCGAGGGCGCGCGCATGGCGCTCACGATGTCGCGCTACTACGAAGCTGCGCGCGAGCTCGCCTTCCGCCTGACGCAGTGGTCCAAGGAGCTCGACCCGCATGAGCGGCGCTTCGTGGTGTGCACGGGCGGGGGTCCGGGCATCATGGAAGCCGCCAACCGGGGCGCGGCCGAGGCCCGCGGCATGAACGTGGGGCTGACCATCTCGATCCCGGTGAAGGAGTTCGACAATCCCTACGTCACGCGCGAGCTCGGATTTCACTTCCACTACTTCTTCATGCGCAAGTTCTGGTTCGCCTATCTCGCGAAGGCGGTGGTCGTCTTCCCGGGCGGGTTCGGCACGCTCGACGAGCTGTTCGAGCTGCTCACGCTGGTGCAGACGCGCAGGATGACCAAACCGATGCCGATCGTCGTCTTCGGCACCGAGTACTGGCGGCAGGTGGTCGACTTCGATGCGCTCGTGCGCCACGGCACGATCGATGCGCAGGACTTGAAGCTGATGCATCACACCGATTCGGTGGACGACGCCTACGACTGGATCGTGCTGCAGCTCGCCGAATACGCCCTTGGCCAGCCCGGCCCAATGCTGTGACGCCCGGGGGATGAGGGACGAAGCCGCCAAGCAGAAGGATGAAGGAAAAAACCGTTGGCTGGTGTCCTTCTGCCTTTGCGTCCCGGCGTCTTGGCGGTTAAAGTCCGTTCCGGGTTTTCCGAGACGGAGCGGAGCATGGGCAGGAAAATAGCCGTACTGGGCGCCGGGGCCATCGGCAGCAGCGTCAGCGCCGATCTGACCAAGGCGGGTCACGACGTCACGGTGATCGACCAGTGGCCGGCGCAGGTGGAGGCGCTGAAGGCGGGCGGCCTGCACATCCAGATGGCGGACGGGGACGTCAAGGTGCCGATCCGGGCCCGCCATTTGTGCGACCTCGCTTCGGCCAACCTGGAGTTCGACATCGTGTTTCTCGCGGTCAAGTCGAACGACCACCGCTGGATGGCGGAATTCATCAAGCCCTATCTCAGGAGCGACGGCGTGCTGGTCGGCCTCATGAACGGCATGAATGACGACTCGCTCGCCTCCATCGTCGGCCGCAGCCGCACGGTGGGCTGCGTGGTCGAGCTGTCGGCGGAAATCTTCACGCCGGGGCTCGTCCAGCGCAACACCACGCACCAGGGCACGTGGTTCGCGGTGGGCGAGTTCGACGGCCTCTATTCCCCGCGGGTGCGCGAGATCGCGTCCCTCCTCGGCCACGTGGGCCGCTGCGACGTTACCGGCAACATCTATGGCGCGAAGTGGACGAAGTTGATCGCCAATACCATGACGATGGGGCCGCACGGGCTGTTGGGGCTCACGAACGGCGAGGCCGCCCGGCTGCCCGGCATGGCCGAGATCGCCGTAAAGCTCGGCCGGGAGTCGCTCGCGGTGGGCGCCGCGCTCGGTTACCGCATCGAGCCGATATTCGGCCTGCGCGCGGATGAATTCGCGGGCTCCGGCGACGAGAACCTGGTCACGGCGAGAAAGACGCTGCTCACCCATGTGGGCGGCCGCTCCCGCACCGCCCCCATCCACGACCACATCAAGGGCCGCAAGAGCGAGATGGAGTTCATCAGCGGTCTCGTCGCGCGCAAGGGCAGGGAGCTCGGCATCCCGACGCCATGCAACGATGCCGTCGTCGCGATCGACCGGAGAATCAACAAGGGCGAGCTCAAGATGGACGCCTCGAACTTCGAGTTGCTCAAGGCCGCAGTCGCTGCCCCGACGAAGTGAGGTGGTGACGGAAATCCGCAAGCCCGTCGCTTTCTTCTGTCCGTGTGATTCCGTGGTCAATGATCTTCGGGTTTCAGCGGTTTTTTGAGCCCGGTTCTCGTCGCCTGTGGCGGGTTCCCGTCATCCAGGCGCCTGCTGTGCCGCGAGCATGCGGCTGCGAATGCGCGCGAGGACTGCGCTCAGCACGACGCCGATCACGCACAGCGCGCTGATTCCGAAGAAGCCCCACGTGAACGTTCCCGCCGCGTCCTTGACGACGCCGAGCGCATAGGCGGACACCAGGCCGCCGAAGTTGGCGAAGAGGTTGGTGAAGCCGGTGGCGATGCCCGCGGTGCGCGAGCCGAGGACCTCGACCGGCACGAAGAACAGCGGCCCGAAGTAGAACTGCAGGAACGCCGCGTTCACCGCGACCACGAGCAGCAGCAGGGCAAGCGGCTCCACGACCACCAGCAATGCCGATGCGCACGCAAGCACGGCGAGCGAGCCGCCGACGACGAGCGGCGGGTTCTTCAGGCGATCGGACACGTAGCCGCCGAGCGCGTTGGAGAGCGCGGTGAACGCGGCGCTCATCGCGGTCACCACGCCCGCCGCCGCGAGCGACATCCCGCGGTCGGCGACGAGCAGCGAGGGCAGCCAGAAGTTGAAGCTCGCGACCACGGCGAAGCGGACGAACTGGATGGCGCCGCAGACCCACAGGATCCTGTGCCTGAAGACGCGCACGGCCTCGAGCAGCCCGAAGTGCGGCCCGCCGCCCGTGCGCGGTTTCTCGGCGCCGAGCGCCCGGTAGGCGAGCGCGGCGGCGACCCCGAGAGCGGCGAAGACGATGTAGGTGGAGCGCCAGCCCATGTGGTGCGCGAGCAGCGGGCCGAGGAGCGCGAGGACGATGGTGCCGGAGAAGCCGCCCACCATGTAGAGGCTCATCGCCGTCGCCCGGCGCTCCGGCGGGAACCACGATGCAAGCAGCGCGAGCCCCGGCGCGAAGAGAAGCGCCCGGAACGCGCCGGCGACGAGCTGGTTGACGACCCCGGCCCAGAACGCGTGGATCAGCCCGAAGTTCAATGACAGCACCGACCAGCCGAGCAGCCCGATGAAGAAAAGGCGCCGGGGACCGAAGCGGTCCGAGAGGTAGCCCGCCGGAATCTGGCCGAGGCCGTAGCTCAGCGTCGCGGCGGCGGACAGCACCCCGGCCTGCGAAAAGCTCATCTGCAGATCCTCCCGGATCAGCGGCAGAAAGAGCGGAATGGCGCCGAAGGTGAGGCCGTGGAAGACCTGGCAGGCGACGACGAGCGAGACGTTGGTGACGGGAGCCTGCTTCGCGCGTTGCGCTGCCGCTCTCGATTCCGCGGGGGTCGAGCCGTTCACCGTCGTCTTGCGCTGAGGGAGGAGGAAGCGAGGTTAAGGCAGAAGGATGAAGGAAAGAGAAGGGGCAGGTTTCGCTTGGAGTAAACCCCGCTTCTGCCTTCTTCCTTCTGCCTTCATCCTTGATCTAGTCCCACGCGGGCGCGCGGCCCTTTGGATTCGCGATCCGGCCGTCGGGCCGCCTGAGCGCGAAGATCCTTTTCATTTCATCATCGGTCAGCTCGAAATCGAACACTTGCAGGCTCTCGGCCATGTGCTTCGGGTTCGCCGAGCGCGGAATGGGGGCGACGTTGCCTTGCTGGACCAGCCAGCGCAGCGCGACCTGGGCGATCGTCTTTCCTCTCGCGCGTGCGATTTCGCTCAAGACCGCGTCGTTGAACAGGCGCCCGCGGGCAAGGGGGCAGTAGGCCATGAAGATAAGCCCGGTGCGCCGGCAGAACGCCAGCACCTTGGATTGGTCGAGATACGGGTGGTACTCGGCCTGCAAAACGGCGAGGGGCTCGGGGCACAACCGCCTCGCCTCCTCGGTCAACGCGATGTTGAAGTTCGCGACGCCGAGGTGGCGCGCCGTGCCTTCGCGCCTCGCCTTCGCCAGCGCGCCCATCGTCTCCGCGAGGGGAATCCCGTCCGTGCTCGGCCAGTGCACGAGCAGGAGATCCACGTAATCCACCTGGAGGCGTTCGAGGCTTTCGTCCACCGAGCGCGCGAAGTCGGCCGCGCGCAGATACTCGTGCGACACCTTGGTGGTGAGGAAGATTTCTTTGCGCGGGACGCCGGACAGGCGCATGCCTTCGCCGACCCCCTTCTCGGTCCCGTATTTCCACGCGGTGTCGATGTGGCGATAGCCGAGCTTGAGCGCCGTCGCGACGATCTCGCCGCAGTCGCCGAGCGAGGAAGTCCCGAAACCGATGACCGGGATCTCCGCGCCATGGGCGGACAGTCTGGGAACGAAAGGCCGCGCTGTCGCGAGCATAGCGGCGCCTTACTTGATCACGGCCCAGGGGCGCGCCTTGTCGAGCGCGTACTGCTTCACCGCCTTCTCGTCGAACTTGAAGCCCAGCCCCGGCGCCTTGTGCAGCAACAGATCGCCGTTCTGGTGCTGGAGCTGCTTGTCGATCAGGCGCCGGAAGTTGAGCACCTGGTCGTCGGGGAAGAACTCGACGTAGCGCGCGTTCGGGGTGGCGGCGACGAGGTGCGCGTGCACGTCGTGGAACCAGTGCGGGCTCACGGTGACCCCGTAGCTCGCGGCGGTTGCCGCGATCCGTCGCCATTCCGTGATCCCGCCGCAGACGCAGGCATCGGTCTGCAAGATCTCCGCGCCGCGCTTGTCGAGCAGCTCCTTGTGATACCAGCGCCCGTAGGCGATCTCCCCGGTCGCGACGACGATCGGCGTCAGCCGGGCGAGCTTCGCGTGGCTGTCGATGTCATCGGGCCCGAACGGCTCCTCGATCCAGTACGGGCGGTAGGGCTCGAAGCGCTCCATGTAGGCGAGCGCGGCGGGAACGTCGCTCCACGCATTGTTGGCGTCGAGCATCAGGTGAACGTTCGCCCCGATCGCCTCGCGCGCGGCGCGCACGCGCGCTTCCTCCTCCGCCGGCGGGAGCCGGCCGACTTTCATCTTTACCGCCCTGAAGCCCGCCTTCACGTACGCGGCCATTTCCTGTCCCAGCATCTTCGGCGTCTTGCCGGCCAGGTAATAGCCACCGCTCGCATAGGCCGGCACGCGGTCCGTGACATAGGCGCCGAGGTATTGGTAAAGGGGCAGCTTTGCGGCGCGCGCGTTCAGGTCCCAGAGCGCGGTGTCGAGGATGGAGATCGCGCGCATGACGCTGCCGGAACGGCCCTGGAGCAGCGACTCCTGATACATTTCCTGCCACAGGCCCTCGACGCGCAGCGAGTCCTGGCCGATCAGTTTGCCCGCGAGCAGCTCCTCGACCGCGACCTGCGCGATGCGCCCGCCCGCGCTGCCGACGTAGCAGAAGCCGATGCCCTCGACGCCGTCGGCCGAGCGGACTTTCACGAGGCAGTAGTCGCGCGCGGACACCGTGCGGGTCGCGAAAGCAGTGACGACGTCGAGCGGCACGCGCGCGACGCAAACGGCGACGGACTGGATCTTCGGCATTCCTGCGGCCTCTTATATCGGGGGAAAACGGTAAGTTACCATCCTTTTGTGGCACAGGGGGCATGCAGCGGGTTGACCTCGATGCCGCAAACTCACTAAACTCCGCTCTTTTACCGGCAGTCCGTTAGAAGGAGGAAACATGCGCAAACTCTTGCTGGGCCTGATCGCCTGCACGGCCATCGCGTTGCCTGCCGCCGCGCAGCAGAAGATCACGCTCTCGATCGCCACCGGCCCCACCGGCGGGGTCTATTATCCGATGGGCGGAGGCATGGCGAACATCCTCACCAAGTATGTCCCGGGCCTGAACGCAACGGCGGAATCCACCGCCGGCTCGATCGCGAACCTCGAGTTCATCCTGACGAAGAAGGCCGACGTCGCGCTCTCCATGGCGGACGCGAGCTGGGACGCCTACATGGGACAGCAGAAATTCCAGGGCAAGCCTGTGCCGGTGCGCGGCCTCATGGTGCTCTACCCCAACAAGTTTCACATCGTCACGCTCGAGGGCCTCGGCATCAACAAGGTGGCCGACCTCAAGGGGCGGCGCGTATCGACCGGCCCACCGCGCAGCGGCACGGAAGTGAAGGCGAACCGGGTGCTGGAGGCGGCGGGCCTGAACCCCGACAAGGACATCGTCCGCGAGCGTCTCACGGTGCAGGAGTCGGGCAACGCGCTGAAGGACCGCAAGATCGACGCCTTCTTCTGGTCGGGGGGCGTGCCCACCGCCGCGGTGACCGATCTCGCGGCGAGCCCCGGGGTCAAGATCAAGCTGCTCGACCACCAGGAAGTGCTCGAGCCGCTCAACAAGAAATACGGCCCGCTCTACGTGAAGGACGTGATCCCCGCCAACTCCTACCCGGGGCAGGACAAGGACGCGCTGGTGACCACGATCTGGAACGTCCTGGTAACGGCTGCCGACACCCCGGATGAGGTCGCCTACAACATCGTGAAGACGATGTTCGAGAAGAAGGACGAAATGGTGAAGGTGCACAAGGAATCGCAGTATTTCGACTTCAGGTACCAGACGAACGCGGCGATCGTGATCCCGTTCCACCCGGGCGCGGTCAAGTATTTCCGCGAAAAAGGGCTGAACGTCAAATAGCCCTCTGGCAGGCTGTCGGACCAGGCTTCCGCCAGGCCGCTAGCGGGAGAGGGCTGAAATCCAGCGCGCGGCGCGCGCTGGATTTTTTGTTGGTGCGGGCCGGACCTGACAGGGAGGGGCGCTGATGCCGGAGATCAGGGAGCCGAGGCAGCCGCGGCAGGACGAGGTCCAGGTCAGCGAAGAGGCGCTGCACCGCGCCGAGGAGTACATCGAGGTCGAGGAGGGCGTCCACAACCGCCTCGCCGGCGCCCTCGGCAGCTTCGTGACGGCGGTCGCCGTCGTGATGTCGGCTTTCCACCTCTACGCGGCCTACGCGATCGTGCCGACCCAGCAGCTGCGCATGATCCACGTGGGCTTCGTGCTGTTCCTCACCTTCCTGCTGTTCCCGGTGGTGAAGCGCCTGCGCAATCGCGTCTACTGGTGGGACTGGATCGGCGCCGGCCTCTCGCTCGTCGCGATCGGCTACGGCATCGTCGGCGGCGACGACTTCACCGACCGCAGCACGATCCCCAACAACACGGACATGGTGCTGGGGGTGATCCTCACGCTGCTCGTGCTGGAGGCGGCGCGGCGCTCGACCGGCTGGATCATGCCCTTCGTGTCCGTCCTGTTCGTGGCCTACGCCATGCTCGGCCCGTACCTCGGCGAGCCGTGGACGCACCGCGGCTACGACATCTCGCGGCTCGTCGGCCACATGTACATGACGCTGGAGGGCATCTTCGGCGTCCCGGTGGACGTCTCTTCCTCGCTCATCATTCTCTTCACGATCTACGGCGCTTTCCTGCAATTCTCGGGCGCGGGCAAGTTCTTCATCGACTTCTCGTTCTCGGCCATGGGCGGGAAAGCGACCGGCGCGGGGCGCACCATCGTGCTCTCCTCGTTCCTGCTCGGGGGGCCTTCCGGCAGCGGCGTCGCGACGACCGTCACCCTGGGAACGGTTGCCTATCCGATGCTCGCCAAGGCCGGCTACGGCAAGGACGCCGCGGGCGGACTCCTCGCGGCTGGGGGGCTCGGGGCCATCATCTCGCCGCCGGTACTGGGCGCCGCCGCCTTCCTCATCGCCGAGTTCCTCAAGATCTCGTACCTCGACGTCATCCTGATGGCGACCATTCCGACCTGCCTCTACTACTTTGCCCTCTTCTTGATGGTGGAGCTCGATACGCGCAGGTTCGGGATGAAGGAGGTGGCGTTCGAGAGAATCGAGACGCTGTGGAACCTCACCAAGCAGTTCGGCTTCCACTTCCTGTCGCTCGTCGCGATCATTTTCTTCATGCTGGTCGGCTTTTCGCCCGTGATGTCCGTGTTCTGGGCGACCGCGGTCGCGTTCGTCGCGAGCGCGCTGCACCCGGACTGCGCGCTGATCACCCGGCGCCAGATGATCCTGTTCTGCGCCGTGGTGGTGGCGGTGTCCCTCGCTTACGCGGCGGTCAAGGACGGCTTCAGGGCCGATGCGCTCTCCTGGGCGCTCCCGGCCGGCGCGTTGGCGCTCATCGTTGCGGCCTTCGTCAAACCCGGCTGGCGCCTGTGGCCGGAAAAGCTGGTGGCCGCCCTTCGGGCCGGCTCGGCGGGCATGTTGAATGTCGCGGCCACCTGCGCGGCGGCGGGCATCATCGTCGGCGTGGTGACGCTGACCGGCCTCGGCCTGAAGTTCAGCGCGATCGTGATCGGCTACGCCGATTCGCTCACCCGGGGCACGACGGGCCTGCTGTCGGCGGCCGGCGTGGCGGCCACGCAGGCACTGGTGCACGACGTGAAGCTGCTCTACACCGCCGTCTTCACCTCGCTCATCGTGTGGATCGTGGGGCTCGCCGTGCCGGTGACCGCCTCCTACATCATCTGCGCGGTGATCGCGGCTCCGGCGTTGATCACGCTCGGGGTGCCGGATTTCGCCGCACACATGTTCATCTTCTACTACGCGGTGCTCTCGGAGGTCTCGCCGCCCACCGCGCTCTCCCCGTTCGCGGCCGCCGCGATCACCGGCGGTGATCCTTACAGGACGACGCTGCAGTCGTGGAAGTACACGCTGCCCGCGTTCCTGGTTCCCTTCATGTTCGTGCTCGACCCGGCGGGGCTGAACCTGCTGCTGCAGGGCTCGTTCAAGGGGCTCGCGAAGGCCTCGGTTGCCGACATCGCGCTCGTCAGCGTGACCGCCATGCTCGGGATCGCGGCGCTCGCCGGCGGCCTGCAGGGATGGGTGTTGAGGAAGACGACGAGCCTCGAGCGCTGGCTCCTCGTCATCGCGGGACTCGCCCTGGTTTACCCGCGCGCGGCGTTCGACTATATTGGGCTGGCGCTCCTCGTCGCAGTGCTGGTGATGCAGAAGCTGCGCGGAGCCGAAGCGCGTGCCGCCACGGGCTGAATCGCACAAGACATTAGTCTCGGTTTTGATGTTTGACACCGGGTCTGGGTACTCCGCGAAGTTCCCGGCGCCTTTCGCGGTGCTCGGCATCCGCACGGACCGCGGGCTGCTGACCGGCATCGAGTATCTGCCGCGCGCGGTTGCGGCGCTCGCGCCGCTCGACCGGCTCGCCGAGCGCGTGTGGCGCCACATCGAGCGCTACCTCGACGACCCGCAATTCCGCTTCGATCTGCCGTTTGAATATCGCGGAACGGAGTTCCAGTGCCGGGTATGGCGCGCGATCGCCCGCATTCCCAGCGGCCGCACGCTCGCCTATGCCGAGCTCGCCGGACGCCTCGGCACCGCGCCGCGGCCCGTCGGGGCCGCGTGCGGCGCGAACCGCATTCCGCTGGTGATCCCCTGCCACCGCGTGGTGGCGGCCGGGGGCATCGGCGGCTTCATGGGCACCCGCAACGGCTTTCCGCTGGAAGTGAAGCGCTGGCTCTTGAGGCACGAAGGCGTGACGTGATGGAGCGCGACCGGACCGCCCTTTCGATTCACCATTCACGATTCACGCTCTGTGGCCTGGCGAAAAGCGACGGCACGGTTGATTCGCGATGGCGGCTGGAAAAGCGCTAGGTGTCATTGACGAGTTCTGCGACGCGCTGTGGCTGGAGGACGGGCTCGCGCGCAACACGCTCGACAGCTACCGCCGCGACCTGACCGCGTTCGCGACATGGCTCGGGCAACGGCACGGCAGGGACCTGCTCCAAGGCGGCGCCGCCGATATACAAGCTTATCTTGCCCATCTGTTTAGAAAGAAGGCGCGCGCATCAAGTGCCGCGCGGCTTCTTTCCACTCTCAAGCGCTTCTACCGCTACTGCCTGCGGCAGGGCCGGGTGAAGGCCGATCCCACGCTGCGGATAGCGGCGCCGAAGCTCCCGCGCCCGCTGCCCAGGGGCCTCACCGAAGAGGACGTCGAGAGCCTCCTCGGCGCGCCCCGGCTGGACCATGCGCTCGGCTTGCGCGACAGGGCGATGCTCGAGACGCTCTACGCGAGCGGCCTGCGGGTCTCCGAGCTGGTCGCCCTCAAGCTCGCGCAGGTGAGCCTGGACATGGGTGTGGTGCGCGTGATGGGCAAGGGCTCGAAGGAGCGGCTGGTGCCGCTCGGCGAAGAGGCGCTGTCGTGGATCCGGCGCTACATGAAGGAGGCCCGGCCGGAGCTCGCCGCGGGCCGCGCCGCCGACGATCTCTTCGTCACGGCGCGCGGGGCGGCGATGACGCGCCAGATGTTCTGGCACCTGCTGCGCCGCTACGCGCTGCGGGCGGGGCTGAGCAAGCCGATCTCGCCGCACACGCTCCGGCACGCCTTCGCCACGCACCTCCTCAACCACGGCGCGGACCTCCGCGTCGTGCAGCTCCTGCTCGGCCACTCGGACATCTCTACCACCCAGATCTACACTCACGTCGCGAGGGAGCGGCTGAAGCAGCTGCACGCCAAGCATCACCCCAGAGGCTGAATCGCAGAGAACGCGATTGAGCCTGAATGAGAAGCGGACTGCAGCCGGGGCGGTGCCGGTGCGAGGCGAGGAAAACCCCCTCGCGAAACGTGTACGGAAGGATCATTCGCGCTTGGTTCAGGCGCAAGGGCGGCTCATGCCGACCTTTCGCCTCGCTCGATGGTGACGCCGAGCCGCCTCACGTTGCGGAGCGGTGCGAGCTTGGTGACGCTCACTCTCACCCACGGCGAGCCGAAGTCGCGCAGGATCAACTGGGCGACGTGCTCGGCGACCTTCTCGAGCAGCGAGAAGCGGTTTTCGCGCAGGCTCGCCTCGATGCGCGAGACGATCGCCGCGTAGTCTATGGTATCGGCGAGCCGGTCGCTCTGCGCGGCACGCGCGTCGGGAATGCCGATCTCCAGGTCGAACTGCACGGTCTGCGGCACCTTGCGCTCCCAGTCGTAGACGCCGATCAGCATGTCGAGCCTGAGCTCGTTGATGAAGATGATGTCCATAGGAATCAGGGAGGGGCGGCGAGCTCGAGCCAATCGAACCCGAGGGGCTTGCCGCGCTTGATTTCGTTAGAATGTCCTTCATTGTATCTTGACCGCCGTCCCTGATTCCTGACCTTTGACCCGACTTCTTTGAATGACCCTGCTCGCGCTGACACTGATCGCGTACCTGCTCGGCTCGATCTCGTTCGCCGTGATCGTGAGCCGGGCGTTGGGGCTTCCCGACCCCCGCCTCTACGGCTCGGGCAATCCCGGCGCGACCAACGTGCTGCGCACCGGCAGGAGGGCGGCGGCGGCGGCGACGCTCCTGGGTGACGGGGCGAAGGGATGGCTCGCGGTGTTCATCGCGCAGCGCTTCGCCGCGGCCGGCGCGGTCGAAACGACCATGGCGGTTGCGGCCGTCGCGGTGGTGCTCGGCCACATGTATCCCCTGTTCCACCGCTTCCGCGGGGGCAAGGGGGTGGCGACCGCGCTGGGCGTGCTCGCCGCGCTCGATCTCTACCTCGCCGCCGGCGCGGCCGCGACCTGGATCATCATCGCCTTCTTCTTCCGCATCTCCTCGTTCGCGGCGCTGGTGTCGGCGGCGTTCGCGCCGGTCTTCTGCTTCCTGCTCTACGGCATGCACCCGTTTACGGCAGGGGTCGCGGTCGTCGCGATCCTGCTCGTCTTGCGCCACAAGGCCAACATCCGGAATCTCCTCGCCGGCAAGGAAGCACGGATTGGCGGCAGCAGCGGCCCTTAGGCCGGCTGCGAGGCGAGGCTCTGCAGCTCCCAGCGCGGCCGCACCGTGAAGGCTCCGCCACGTGACTCGTGACGCGTGACTCGCGACTCGAGCCGCAGGGCCGCCGCGAATGCGATCATGGCGCCGTTGTCGGTGCAGAACTCGAGCTCGGGATAGACGACGGCGTAGCCGCGGGTTGACGCAGCCTGGGTGAGGCGGTCGCGAAGCGAGCGGTTCGCGCCCACGCCGCCCGCAACGACGAGGTGATCGAGCGCGGTTTCCTCGAGCGCAGCGAGCGCCTTCGCAACGAGCACCTCCACGATCGCAGCCTCGATCTCCGCCGCCAGGTCCGCCCGCGCGGCCGGCTCGAGCGGGCCTTCCCTGACGATGCCCAGCACGGCGGTCTTGAGCCCGCTGAAACTGAAGTTGAGATCGCCGCTCGCGATCATCGGACGCGGCAGGCGCAACCTCCCCGGGTGTCCTTGCTCCGCGAGCTTTGCGAGCGCGGGCCCGCCCGGGTAGCCGAGCCCGAGCAGCTTGGCGGTCTTGTCGAAGGCCTCGCCCGCGGCATCGTCCAGGGTTTCGCCGAGCAGCTCGTAGCGGCCAACGCCCGCGACCCGGACGAGCTCCGTGTGGCCGCCGGACGCGAGGAGCGCCACGAACGGGAAGCGGGGCGCGGGCGCGGAGAGCAGGGGCGAGAGGAGGTGCGCTTCCATGTGGTGCACCCCCAGTGCGGGGATGCCGAGCGCGTAGGCGAGGCCGTGGGCGACCGCGGCGCCGACGAGCAGCGCCCCGGCGAGTCCGGGGCCCGCGGTGTAGGCGACGGCGCCCACGTCCTTCAGCGCGCAGCCGCTTCGCGCGAGGAGCTTTCGCGCCAGGGGCAGCACGCGCCGGATATGGTCGCGCGAAGCGAGCTCGGGGACGACCCCTCCGTAAGGGGCGTGCAGCGCGCCCTGCGAGTAGACGATGTGGCCGAGCAGCCCACGGTCGCTGTCGTAGAGGGCGACCCCGGTCTCGTCACAGGAGGTTTCGATGCCCAGCACCAGCATGGGTTGCCGACTTCTGGCCATGTATCTTGACGCTTGATATAATACGCGTTTCCGTGAACGACCCCGATTGCCATGACGACCGTACGAGTCAAGGAGAACGAGCCCTTCGAAGCGGCGCTCCGCCGTTTCAAGCGCACCGTGGAAAAAACCGGCCTGTTGACCGAGCTTCGCGCGCGCGAGTACTACGAGAAGCCGACGACGGCGCGCAAGAGGAAGCTCGCGGCCGCGATCAAGCGCCACCACAAGCGCCTGCGCGGCCAGCTCCTGCCGCCGCGGATGTATTGACACCGGTAAGCAGTCAGCAGTGAGGGGTGAAGGTGGGGTCCTTCGCCCTTTTTTGCTTTCCAGGCTTCCTCCGCTCACCGATCACTGCTCACATGTCTCTAAAGGCCCGCATCAACGACGATCTCAAGGCCGCGATGCGCGCCAGCGCAGCGCAGCGCCGGGACGCCCTGCGCCTGCTCCTCGCCGCGGTGAAGCAGCGCGAGGTGGACGAGCGCAAGGAGCTCGGCGAGGCCGAGGTGATTGCGGTGATCGACAAGCTCATCAAGCAACGGCGCGAGGCGATCACGCAGTTCGAGAAGGGCGGCCGCCAGGACCTCGCGCAGGGCGAGCGCTTCGAGCTGGAAGTGCTGCAAGCCTACATGCCGCAAGCGATGTCGGACGCCGAGATCGAGGCCGCAGTGGCCGAGGCGATCGCGGTGGCGGGCGCCAAGGCACCCTCCGACATGGGCAAGGTGATGGGAGCGCTGAAGGGGAAGCTCGCCGGCCGCGCCGACATGGGCAAAGTATCGGCGTTGGTCAAATCGAAGCTGTCGGGCAGCTGAAGTAGCACCCGGCGCGGCCTTGCGCCCCTGCCCGCACCCCCGCGCTGCGGCACCGAGTCCGGGGCGCGCCGCTTCAACATGGGCAAAGTATCGGCGTTGGTCAAATCGAAGCTGTCGGGCAGCTGAAGTAGCACCCGGCGCGGCCTTGCGCCCCTGCCCGCACCCCCGCGCTGCCGCGCCC
>Ga0073934_10004405_pt1 | contig 23524 bp, 16 predicted proteins | sample LarsenN4metaG_FD_76834 | JGI IMG/M metagenome (GOLD analysis project Ga0073934, IMG submission 76834) | Hot spring sediment bacterial and archeal communities from British Columbia, Canada, to study Microbial Dark Matter (Phase II) - Larsen... ... | reverse complement strand
CCCACACTCCCCACACTCCCCACACTCCCCACACTCCCCACACTCCCCACACTTCCCCCTCTCCCTTGCCCCCCTGCCCCCCTGCTCCCCCTCTCCCCGGGGCAAACTTCATCTCTATAAGTGATGGTGACAGACATCGCCGCTACATTCAAACGCACTGATGTCACTTCAGGCGCGCTTTCCAGCCAAGTCTCCAGATTCCTCGCGTAGTCAGCATCTTTAGCAATTTTGGGCACCCGCAACCGAACTCGCCCTGGTGTGGCGTGGACGATCGTATAATCTACCCCCTGCTCCCTAGAATCGGGGGAGACGGGGGGACTGGGAGACTGGGGGACGGGGGGACGGGGGAGCAGGGGAGCAAGGGAGCAAGGGAGCAAGGGAGCAAGGGAGAGAGGGAGCAATTTTCCCCCCTGCCCCCCTGCCCCCCTGCCCCCTCCTCCCCCTCCGATCTTAGTGGGATGTAAACGTGTTAGGGTGGCTTGCATGAGTATTTACCCCGATTTACTTCAAGATTGATTAGCGGCGCTATGTGGCCTTCGTTGGCGATGGCGCCCTCTCCATAATTGATACTATTTTAATACTTTTATTGATAAAATTTGCTGTATTTATCATCTTTAATTTTTCTGAAATTGAGAATAGTTTTTATTAGCCTGAAACCCCTGTAAACATTGACTTGTCAGCGTTAGCTATTTTAGTTAATCGCAATTAATTGATAAATATTTTCATATTCTAGAAATGATTTTTGTCTCGGGAGGATAGCTACAGTCTAAATGACGGCGCTCCAATTTTTGGGGGGATAATATTGATCAATTAAAATTTCGCCCTTCCACGGGGACCCGGAGACTGGGGGACCCGGAGACTGGGGGACCATCTCCCCGTCTCCCCGTCTCCCCGTCTCCCCGTCTCCCCGTCTCCCCTGCTCCCCATCTCCCGTCTCCCCACCCTTACAAATGCCCCTCAGTGTCATCAAATCTTGGAAAAGTGGCGATGAAGGCGTGGTGATGGGGCGGCCTAAACCCCTTAAAATGAGTGGGATTTAGTAGGGACACGGCAGTGCCGTGTCCTCTTTGACCCGAATTGGTCAATCATTGGGTTACACCCATTCACAAGATTTTAGACAAAAGGACACTTATGCCGCGTCGCGAAGACCTCCACAAAATACTGCTGATTGGCTCTGGCCCTATCATCATCGGCCAAGCCTGCGAATTTGATTACTCCGGGACCCAGGCTTGCAAAGCGTTGCGAGAGGAAGGATACGAAGTGGTGCTGGTGAACTCTAACCCGGCCACGATTATGACTGACCCGGAAACGGCGAACCGGACTTATATCGAGCCGTTGACACCGGAAATTGTGGAAAAGGTGATTGCGAAAGAGCGACCCCAAGCCATGTTACCCACAATGGGGGGGCAAACGGCCCTCAATCTCGCTGTCACCCTGTCGAAAAATGGGGTTTTGGATAAGTATGGGGTGGAGTTGATTGGCGCCAAGCTGCCAGCGATCGAGATGGCGGAAGACCGGCAGTTGTTCAAAGAGGCGATGGAACGCATCGGGGTTAAATGCTGTCCGTCTGGGATTGCCCACAATATCGATGAAGCCAAAATCGTGGGGGAGCAAATCGGCTCCTATCCCCTGATTATCCGTCCCGGCTTCACTATGGGGGGCACCGGTGGCGGTATTGCTTACAACCTAGAAGAGTTTGAGGAGATGGCTCAGGCGGGTTTAGACGCTTCGCCGGTGTCAGAGATTTTGATTGAGAAATCTCTGCTGGGGTGGAAGGAGTTTGAGCTAGAGGTGATGCGGGACCTGGCGGATAATGTGGTGATTATCTGCTCCATTGAGAACCTGGACCCGATGGGGGTTCATACCGGGGACTCGATTACTGTGGCGCCAGCGCAAACTCTGACAGACAAAGAATATCAGCGCCTGCGGGATGCCTCGATTAAGATTATCCGGGAAATCGGGGTGGAAACGGGGGGCTCTAATATTCAGTTTGCGGTGAATCCCACTAATGGCGATTTCATCGTGATTGAGATGAACCCCCGGGTTTCGCGCAGTTCGGCTTTGGCTTCTAAGGCAACTGGGTTCCCGATTGCCAAGTTTGCGGCTAAGTTGGCTGTAGGCTATACCCTGGATGAGATTTCTAATGATATTACGAAGAAAACTCCGGCGAGTTTTGAGCCCACGATCGACTATGTGGTGACGAAAGTGCCTCGGTTTGCTTTTGAGAAGTTTTCTGGGGCAACCCCACTGCTGACTACCCAGATGAAGTCGGTGGGAGAGGCGATGGCGATCGGGCGGACATTCCAAGAATCTTTGCAAAAGGCGCTGCGCAGTTTGGAAACGGGCCGCGCTGGCTGGGGTTGCGACAAGCAAGAGGTGCTACCCACGCTGACCCAAATCGGTGCCTCTCTGCGCAAACCGAATCCCGATCGCATCTTCACCATCCGTCATGCTTTGTTGATGGGGATGTCGGTGGAGGAAATCTATGAGCTGACGGGAATTGACCCCTGGTTTCTCGATAAGATGGAGGATTTGCTGAAAACAGAAAAATTCCTCAAAAGAACCCCACTGCAGAGCTTGACAAAAGAGCAGATGTATGAGGTGAAGCAGCAGGGATTCAGCGATCGACAAATCGCCTTTGCTACCCATACCACTGAAACCGAGGTCAGAGCCTACCGCAAACAACTAGGGGTAAACCCAGTTTATAAGCTGGTGGATACCTGCGCCGCTGAGTTTGAGGCGTTCACCCCTTATTATTACTCTACCTATGAATCAGAATCGGAGGTAAAACCCTCGGAGAAACCCAAAGTGATGATTCTCGGCGGCGGCCCCAACCGCATCGGTCAGGGAATCGAGTTTGACTACTGCTGCTGTCACGCTGCGTACTCTCTCAGCAGTGCCGGGTTTGAGACGATTATGGTCAACTCCAACCCTGAAACGGTTTCCACTGACTACGATACCTCAGACCGCCTCTACTTTGAACCCCTCACCCTAGAAGATGTACTGAACATTATTGAGGCGGAAAATCCCGAAGGGGTGATTATCCAGTTTGGCGGTCAAACTCCCCTCAAACTGGCGGTTCCGCTGCAAAAGGCTCTTTCCTCGGGTGCAATGGCGGTGAAAACCACAATTTGGGGCACTTCTCCTGATTCTATTGATATCGCGGAAGACCGGGAGCGCTTCGAGCAGATTCTGCGACAATTGAATATTAAGCAGCCCCCCAATGGTCTGGCGAGGAGCTATGACCAGGCTCTGGTGGTGGCGCAGAAAATTGGCTATCCGGTGGTGGTGCGTCCTTCTTATGTGTTGGGAGGACGGGCGATGGAAATCGTCTATTCTGACACGGAACTGGAACGGTATATGCAGGTGGCGGTGCAGGTGGAGCCAGACCATCCGATTTTGATTGACAAGTTTCTGGAAAATGCGGTGGAAGTGGATGTGGATGCGATCGCTGACCAAACTGGCAAAGTGGTCATCGGCGGCATTATGGAACATATCGAACAAGCGGGGGTCCACTCTGGTGATTCCGCCTGCTCTCTCCCCTACATTACTTTGGCGCCTTCCGTGCTGCGGACGATTCGGGAATGGACCGTGGAACTGGCCAAGGCTCTGAAGGTGATTGGACTGATGAATGTGCAATATGCGGTGGTGGGGACACAGACTTATTCGCCGCAGGTGTATATTTTGGAGGCTAATCCCCGGGCTTCTCGCACAGTACCTTTTGTGTCTAAGACGATCGGTGTCCCCTTAGCAAAACTGGCATCCCGAATTATGGCTGGGGAGACTTTGGAGGGTTTGGGTTTCACTACGGAAAAAATCCCAGACCATGTGGCGGTGAAGGAGGCGGTGTTGCCGTTTGACAAGTTCCCCGGTGCGGATACACTGCTCGGTCCGGAGATGCGCTCTACCGGTGAGGTGATGGGGATTGATAGTGAATTCGGCAAGGCTTTTGCTAAGGCGGAACTAGGCGCATCGGTGCGTTTGGCTACTACGGGGACGGTGTTTGTGTCGATGAATGACAGGGATAAACCCCTGGTGGTCCCAGTGGTGAAGGAGTTAAAGGAGCTGGGTTTCAAAATTATCGCCACTTCCGGCACCCGTAAGGTGTTGATGGATAATGGCATTGAGGATGTGGAGTTGGTATTTAAACTCTCGGAAGGGCGGCCCCATGTGGTGGATTGGATTAAAAACCGCCAGATGCAGTTTATTATTAATACTCCTTCTGGGGAGGATGCGCAGGCGGAGGGGCGTTTGATTCGCCGCACGGCTTTGGATTATAAGCTGCCTATCATTACGACGATCGCTGGGGCGAAGGCGACGGCGGCGGCGATTCGGGCGCTGAAGGCTCAACCCCTTGAGGTGAAGGCTCTTCAGGAATATTTGAAGTAAAGTTAGGGAGCCAAGAAGGGGAGCCGGGGAGAAGATATCCCCAACCCCCCCTAAAAAAGGCGGGCAGTAGTTGTAGGGTGGGCAGGGTACTGCCCACCCTACTTTTTTCGCTCAATTTTGTGGTTTGTGATGCTTTTTGGTGGGACGTTGACACTTTAATCTCTAAATCACACCCAGAAAATTCAGGAGTTGCCCCCACCTGGGCAAATCCCGATAATTGATAATTGATAATTGATAATTGATAATTGATAATTGACCATAAAGACAATTTATGATTTGCCCCTAATACTGACAGAACAGGGCAATACCCGGACACGGCATTGCCGTGTCCCTACGGGTGGGGGCGATTCGCGAATCACCCCTACACCACCTAAAAAAATCTGAATGAAATCTTGCTTAGGGTCTAGACAATTCTTACAAAAATGTTACAATTTTTAACATAGTGAAAGTTTACTCTCAGTAAACAGACTATGAAGGACAGTTTAAGCGCGAGGAGGAGGGTTGGATGACAAAAGCCAGTTGTAGGGGCGATTCGCGAATCGCCCCTACAAAGCGATTCGCGGCGGCACGCTTTGGGACAAAGCACTGCCATGTCCCTATCCCAGGGTGAGTTTGTAGCCCGAGCTACATTTAAGGTGAAGCCCCCCAAGGGTGTTATCCCCCTCCCCATGTCCTGCTCCCCCTCGGCGAGCAATAGAAATATAGAAGGTGTTTGGTTTTTCTTGACTCAAAAGTTAAAAATCTACCATAAATCCGATTCTCCAACAGTTATTAAGACTAATGTTATTTGTCCCTTGTCACTTGTCCGCAAAGAGAGCTTGTCACTTGTCCCTTGCAAAGGACAAAGGACAAAGGAGAAAGGACAAAGGACAAAGGACAAAGGACAATTTTGCAGCCCGCTTACTACTCACATCACCGTTTAGTTATAATTCCAATTTAGCGCCATGAAGACTTCTCAGACTTCTGTCGATCTGGTTCGCACCTACCTCCGCGAAATAGGCAAGGTTCCTTTGCTCACTCACGAGCAGGAGATAGTCCTGGGTAAGCAGGTGCAACGATTCAATTTTTTGCAAGAAATCAGAACTGCTCTGTTAGAACAATCTGGGAGCGAACCCACGGAGGCGGAGTGGGCGCAAGCTGCAGATATATCAGTTATGGAACTCCGATCGTCCATCGCTGCGGGAGAACACGCGAAGCGGAAAATGGTGGAAGCTAACCTCCGCTTAGTGGTTTCGGTGGCGAAAAAATACATTAAACGCAATGTTGATTTGCTGGATTTGATTCAAGAGGGGACGATCGGGATGCAGCGGGGGGTGGAAAAATTCGACCCCACTAAGGGCTACCGCTTTTCTACTTATGCTTATTGGTGGATTCGACAGGCAATTACGCGGGCGATCGCCGAAAAAGGCCGCACGATTCGCCTACCCATTCACATTACCGAAAAACTCAATAAAATTAAGAAAGCACAACGCTACCTCTCCCAGCAGCTCGGTCGTTCCGCTAGCATCAATGATTTAGCTACAGAACTGGATATGACGCCGAAACAGGTACGGGATTGCTTAGAGCGAGCCCGGATGCCTCTATCCATAGACCTGCGAGTGGGTGATAATCAAGATACAGAATTGGGTGATTTACTAGAAGATACCGGGCCATCTCCTGAAGACTACGCAACCCAATCGGCAATGCGCGATGATTTGGAAAAACTGATGGATGATTTGACGGAACAGCAACGTCAAGTTATTTCTCTGCGTTTTGGTTTGGCAGATGGCAAGGCGATGACTTTGGCGAAAATCGGCGATACACTGAATATTAGCCGGGAGCGAGTACGCCAAATCGAGCGGGAAGCTCTCAGCAAGCTGCGCAAGCGCAAAGCAGATATTCACGAATATATTGCGAGTTAAGGCAGAAACCGGGTTTCTCAAGAAAGTCGAAGGCTTTCCCAGAAACCCGGTTTCTTTTCCCAGTGACAAAGCAAAAGTGAAAAGTGACTAATGGCCAATGACTACCTAAAAATTATCCGCCTAAATACCGCTTGCCCTCATCACTAATTTCCCACAATCCACGGGGGGAATCATTTTTTACTAGCCCTTTTTTAATCAGAGTATTACGCGCCCAAGCAGCCGTATTATACCAGCGTTGCTCGCCAGTAGAGGGTAATATTTCATAGTCTATTTCTGGTAACATATCTTGCATCAATTCCCCTACCCGCTTGAGTACATCTTTCTTTTTGCCGCTACCGCCTAATTCATCTAACGCTTTGAGGATAGGTATTTCATAAGCAGATTGAGGAGTGATTACGCTTTTATGTAAGCGTTTTTGGGAGTTGGGTTCGTCGAGATTAGACTGGGATTCATCATCGATATCTGGTGTTTCTGCATCATAATCCTCTGGGGGCAAATACCCGGCAAATCTTGCCATTAATCCTACAATGCTGTCAATGCGGGGGCTGGCGGGAATGATTAAGGATAGGATATCAGCGTGATTAAGGCTTTGCTTTTCCATCATTTCCCCCAAGGTGAGGAGGGAATGGACGGAGATAATCCGGAGTTGGTCGGTGCGCCTTTCAGCCAGAATGCTGTTTTCTAGTTGGCTGATTTCGGGGGTCGATCGTCCCACGATGTACAGTCCCGAGGCTTGGTCTCGGCTAGGGATGCGATGGTCGGAAATCAAGGCATCTATATAACCAACTAAGGCAGAGGTTTTGATGGGATAAACTTCGCTGGTTTTGACTTCGGCGACAATATGAAAGTCTTTTGATGGAGATACCCAGTGACCGTCAAAGCCAATTTCTCCCCGGACCCCCTGATAGCGTCCGTAGGTGACTTGAAACCCGAGCAATTCTCCCAGACGATTGACCGTATCTTGGAGAGCGCGGCTGTATTGGTCGCCGGAATTATCAAGGCATTCCCCAATCCAGGCGCGGATTTGGCCAATGTCGGTAATGTGGGATTGCAAATAGCTACGAAACCGCATCCGAGGGGTATCAGCGGCTCCGGCGTCGTCTAGCTTGCCCACGAGGGCTAAAATTTGGGTTAAGGTGGCTACAGTCACTGGTGATATCCGTGGTCTTGATTGCTGACATACCCCATTTCTGGGAGGGATGATGTTTGATTGTAAGGCAGAAAGGGGGGACTAAGGACATGGGTATCGTTGGTCTTGATTCTGGGGATTCCTCCCCGGCTGAGGGATGGGGAGAGATGGGAGACGATGCTGATGCGACGCCCAAAAACGAAACGCCACAGGGCGATCGGGGCAGAAAAAAGTACCTGTAAGGACAATTTCCCGTAGTTTCCCCATTTGCCTGTGATAGAAAAAGGTTAGGATAGAGGCAGATAACCCGTAGAGAGGGGTTCGGTTAGACCTACTTGGCAGTCTGAAGCAGCTTGCTAAATTGAATATGTTGGCGCCCTTCCAAGGCGACCTTTGTTGACCACTAGAGTGTTGCGGCTCGGATAAAAGCGCGGTGGCGAATATCCGGCAATTCACCAACTGTCTCGCACTCTCACAGGAGAGCATCATAGGAGGTAAGAAATGTTTCATCCATCCCAGCGCCCGCCAGAGTTCGTCAATCCCGAAGGGGAAGGTAACAATTTGCTTTGGCAGTATGTGCAATCTCTGAGCCCAGAAACGATTTCTCAGCTTTCCAAGCCTGGTTCTCAGGAAGTTTTTCAACTCATGGAAAGAAATATCGTGGGACTGTTGGGGCATTTGCCTCCGGAACACTTCGGCATTACGATCACAACCAGCCGGGAGCATCTGGGTAGGCTGTTAGCTTCGGCGATGATGAGTGGCTACTTTCTGCGCAATGCGGAGCAGCGGATGAGTTTTGAAATTGGGTTGCAAGCGGCGGAAGCCAATACCCCAGCGGCTGAGTAATCAAGGTTTGGGATGCTCCTTGAGAGTGTTGCTGGGGCATCCCCTAACCTTGGGGCAAACAACTGATAAAACTAAGGATGCAGGCTGCCAGTCGGGGTTGCCTGATTGGTTTTTTTATGGGATGGTTTAATGAAGGAAACTGTTTCTGGACCCCACAAGCAGATTGGGGTGGCGGTAATTTGGAACGATCGAGGCGAGTTTTTGATTGACCGCCGGTTGCCCAAGGGGGTATTTGGTGGTTTGTGGGAGTTTCCAGGGGGGAAACTGGAACCGGGGGAGACGGTGGAGGCTTGTATTGAGCGGGAAATTCGGGAGGAGTTGGGGATTGGGATTGCTGTGGGCGATCGTCTGATTGTGGTGGAGTACGATTACGAGCAATTTAAAGTCACCCTCAACGTCCATCACTGTCGTCACTTAGAAGGGGAGCCCCGACCTTTGGAATGCGCCGAGGTGCGCTGGGTTCGCCTCGATGAAATCGAGCAGTTTACCTTCCCCCCCGCCAATGTGAAAATTATCGAGGCTCTCCGCCAGTGGCGGGGGAGAGGAGCAGAGGCGCAGGGGTGCAGGGGTGCAGGGGTGCAGGGGTGCAGGGGAGAGTGAAATTCTCCCTTTTCACTATTCACTATTCACTATTCACTTTATTTAAGCTGAAGTTTGGCGCTGTTTTCCAGGAATTCCAGGGTTTTCAGGAGTCGGATGGCGGATTCGTAGGATTCTTGGGTTAGTTCGCTGCGTTCTTCCACGGAATCTACTACTTCATCTACCAGCAAGCGGAGAAAACCGATCATGGGGTTAAGGCGGGTGCGGATTTCATAGGAGGTGCTGATGAGGGTTTCATTACGAGCTTTTTTCAGCATCAGCTCTTGGGAGTCGCTGGTAAATTGCAGGGAATAGAGCCGGTTGTAGTAGCCGCCTTTGGTGAGGAGTTCTTCATGGGTGCCTAGTTCGACGAGGCGCCCTTTTTCTAGGACGGCGATTTGATCGGCTTTTTGGACGGTGGAAAGGCGGTGAGCAATGACTAGGGTGGTACGATCTCGTCGCAGGTTTTCGATCGCCTGTTGCACCAAATGCTCCGATACCGTATCTAAGGCGCTGGTGGCTTCGTCGAGAATCAAAATATCTGGTTCGCTCAACAAGGCCCTGGCAATGGCGAGGCGTTGTCTTTGCCCCCCAGACAGGAGGACGCCGCGATCGCCAATCATGGTCTCAAACCCTTCGGGCAGGTGCATGATAAAATCATAGGCATTCGCCAATTTTGCCGCTTGAATTACTTCCTCATCCGTAGCATCAGGTTTGGCATAGGCAATATTAGCTCGCACTGAATCATTAAACAAAAACGTGTCCTGACTGACAATACCCATTGCCCGCCGGACGCTTTTCATGTCGTAATCTCTCAAATCGATGCCGTCGATGGTGATGCGCCCCTCTGTGGGGTCATAAAATCTTGGCACCAAATCTGCTAAAGTTGATTTACCCGCCCCTGAACCACCCACCAGCGCCAAGGTGGTGCCCTTGGGCAGCCATAAGTCTATCTGGTCTAAAACCAATTCATCGTGACCGGGATAAGCGAAAGAAACTTCCTCAAATCGGATGCCTTTATCTAATTTGGTGTAAGGAATCGTGCCATTTTTCATCACCTGTTTATCATCGCGGCGCAAAAATTCATTAATGATTATGGTGCTGGGCACGACGTTGGCAAACCGGCTGCGGGTGTTATTGAGCTGACCGATGATAGGAATCAACCGGTTAAGTACGAACAGGTAGGTGAGCAAAATTGTGGATAGGGACTCAATCCTGTCCGCGAAAATGACGCGCCCCACAGCAATAATAATCAGCAGGGCGCCTAAACCGGTGACTTCATTGATCGGTCCAATGATGGCATAGATTTTTTCTGATTGGACTTCGGCGGTTTCTCGCGCTTCAATCAATTTGACCAGCTTGTGGTACTCCCGTTCTTCATTGCTGCTAGATTTCACCAACCGAATGCCATTTAAAATTTCTATAAACGCGCTGGAAAATTTTTTCGATGACTCGGACAGCAACTCGCCAAATTCCTGGGATTTTTTGACACAATACTGGCCAATTGCGGGCACCATGATTAGCGCCAAGGTGGAAGCCAGGGTTAACTGCCATGATATGGACAGCAAGATGGCCACAAACACCAGAATTGTGATGACCAGGGTCAGCATTTGAATGGCTACCCGAATTGCTCCAGCAGCGCGGGACACTTCTTGGCCAACACAGTTGACAATATCGCCTACTTTAGTCTTATAGTAAAAATCAATATCTACATCCAAGAGCAGTTTAATGCCAGCGATGCGGATATCTTTAACCAGTGCTTTTGATAAATAAGTAGAGGCTAAAGTGCTAGCGTAGGTGGAGGCATTTTTTAACACAATGGCGAGGACGATCGCCCCTGTCATCAGCCAGAATCGATAGTTTTCTGATACACTATCAAACATGGACATAATGGTCTGCATAAAAGGGGGCGCGCCTTCTAGCTTCACCTCTTGACCCAAAAACCCCAAAACCAGGGGCACCAGCAGGGTAGTACTGGCCCCATTAAACAGTGCCCCAGACCAGCCCAGAATTACAGTCAAAATGATCCATCCGGGCTGTCGGCGAGCGAATTGCAGGAGAAGCTGATATGGAGACATGCAATATTTCCTGCCCACTACAAGAAACCGGATTTCCTAACCGACAAACCGGTTAGACTGGAGTTGCTGTTCTGAGAAAGCCGGTTTATATACTCTACCACCTCTCGCCGAAATTTCCCCATCTTGCCCAGAAGATTCAAGGTGGGGCGGGTGTTGCGCCTCAATGCCATCGGGAGGAGCATCAGGGCGGGCGCCAGGAACATGTCATCAATTAAATTTATTGACATTGAGAAATCGCGCTTGCGATGGTAATTGCCATTGCCTCTAGACTGTAGTATTTTACACATCTTGCTCTGGCTCTGATACCTTGTTGTGCTGCCGCTTCTAAGTCAGCAAAGATCAAGGCAATTTGTGCGGCAATTTGTTCGGGAGAACTAGGCGCAACTAAATAACCGGTGTCGCCTAAAATTTCGGGGATGTCCCCCACCCTGGTGGATAAAACTGGTTTGGCCATTGCCATCCCATCAGTGAGTTTCAGGGGAAACTGGGCTTGAGCTGTGAGGGTATCCCGCTGGGGAACTACCACCACATGGGCGGCGGCTACCACTTGGGGCATCTCCTCTACGGGGCACTTGGGCAGTTTTACGATCCACCTTCCCCATTGTTGCATGAGGCGATCGTCATAGTCATCATAGGGACTACCCCCCACGATCGCCAACCGCAAGTCTGGCTCATTCAGCAGATCCAGGGCCTGTAGTACATCTTCGACCCCCTTATGGGGACGTGGCGCCCCCGGAAACATTAAAATTCTATACCCAGACAGCCCATAAAGCTCCCGGCTTTTTTCGGAGTCGTACTTTTGGGGGTCGAACATCTCGGTATCTTTGCCATTAGGGACATACAGGCCCCCAAACCGGTTTTGCAAAAAACTGGTATCTACAGTGATGGCATCGGCGTAAGATACCAGCTTTTCCATGAATTTTACGTACAGGGGATGATCCGGCTCGCGGAGCTGGCCGTTTGGTTTGAATATATCCCGATACAGTTGCTTTGGCGAGGGGCGATAGTGCCACTCATCGCCGCCATACCAACTCATTTCCCAGTCATCCATATCCAGCAGTAGCGGACGCCCCCCCTGGGAAAATTTTTTCAGTAGGGACAACCCAAAGCTGGAGGGTTTGGGTTTGACGGCGTAAATCACATCCCCATAGATTTTTGACAACAGGGAGCTGGCTTGGAACATGAATTCGGGGTATTTTTGCCCCGGTACAGCCATTACCAGTATTCCCGCTGGCGGGATGGCATACAGTTCTTTGCCAAACTGAAATCCCACGATATCCACATCATGGTTCAGTTTTTGCAGCACTTGTGCTAAGAGAAAAGCGCGGATCGCACCTCCCCCAGATAAGTCGCTCACTACTAATGAAATTTTCAATTTCCCTGACCTCCCCTGATTTTGTCACTTGTCCCTTGTCCTAAGTCCCTTGTCAAATGACCTTTGGACAAAGGACAAAGGACTTGTTACCAAGGAAAGTAGTTTTTTTGACCGGGGTCCCCGGTATTTTTCATACAGGATAAAACTGGGGATTAAATTTCTGACCCCATAGGCGAATTTCAGTACAGCCGCTCCTTGAATTGGCACTTTTTTATCCCAGATGGCAAGATTTACCGGCGTTTCAGTTATGGCCACTAGGCGATCGAAGTTGGCTTGCTCCCGATCGCGGATGGCTTCATTCAGCAGATATTCTAAACCAATATCGCACTGGTGCCGCAGGTGGGGTTGCTCGCGATGAACTTTTTCATAAAATCTGAGATAGTAGTTTTTCATATACTGCCAACTGTTGGTGCGGTTGGACTTATGTTTGGTGTAAAAAGCGCCAATCATGGGCGCATAAATAAACTGGGCTCCCTGCACCAAGATGTCTAAAGCGAAGTATCGATCGCCCAACGCCTTCATCTCTTCGGGAAATCGCGCTTTCTCCAACACACTGCGGTGCATCAGCATACATTGCTGGAGCGCGGGATGGGGTGAATTAGCCAAAAAATCTGGTAATAACAAGCGTCTGATTAACTCTGGCGCTGTCATGGCCCCAATCACATTGGGCTGGCTTTCAATTACGCCATCATTTTCATCAAAAAATACTCTTTGGTAATCGCAATATAATACAGTATTTATCTGGTTGTTTAGCGATTTTACCAAATCTAGCTGCAATCTGATTTTATCTGGGTCAATCCAATCATCGGCATCCAAACATTGAATCCACTCGCCCTGGGCTGCTGCGACCCCGAAGTTGCGCGCTGCCGGTAGGCCACCATTTTCTTTATAACAATATCTCACCCGTCCGTCTGCCGCCATTAGCGCTTCTGCTACTTGGCCGGTATTGTCGGTAGAACCATCATCAACGATGATACATTCCAAATCAGTAAAAGTTTGGGTCAGGACGCTGTTTACCGATCGGGCGAGGTAATGACCTTGATTGTAACAATTGACAATAATTGAGACGGGTGGAGTCATAATTCACTGGTGAGGGTGGGGATGACCGGCTCTTAAATCTTAGGTTTGACTCGATTGTCCGTGGCGCTGCTGATGCCACTGCCAAGCGTGAGCGATGATCTCCTCTAGCTGCGGGTATTGGGGCGACCAGCCGAGGATTTGCTTAGCTTTCTCGCTGCTACCCACCAGTACCGGGGGGTCGCCCGGTCGCCGTTCCGTCACTACAGTTTTAACCGGAATGCCGGTGACTTTCAAGGTTGTTTCTATCACTTCTTGTACTGAAAAGCCGCCGCCGCCGCCCAAATTAAAAGCGTCGGAGTTGCCAAGGGCCAGGAGGTATTCTAGTCCGAGAATGTGGGCACTGGCTAGCTCGTTGACGTGGATGTAGTCGCGGATACAGGTGCCGTCGGCGGTGGGGTAGTCGGTGCCGAAAATGGAGATATAATCGCGCATTCCTAGGCAGGTTTGCAGGACTAAGGGGATGAGGTGGGTTTCGGGGTTATGGTCTTCGCCCAAAGTGCCACTGGGGTCGGCGCCAGCGGCGTTGAAGTAGCGGAAAATGACGGATTTTAAGCCGTAGGCGATATCAAAATCATTGAGCATCCGCTCTACCATCAGTTTGCTGGTGCCATAGGGGTTGATGGGGTTTTGGGGATGGTCTTCGGTGAGGGGAAGGGTTTGGGGCATGCCGTAGGTGGCGCAGGTGGAGGAGAAGACGATTTTTTTGACGTTGGCTGCGATCGCTGCTTCTAGGAGGGTGAGGGTGCCTGCGACGTTGTTGCGGTAGTATTTGGCTGGGTCTGTGACTGACTCTCCCACGTAGGCGTAGGCGGCAAAGTGCATGATCGCGCTAATGTTGTGAGTAGCGAAGATGCGATCGAGCAAGGGGCGATCGCTGATATCTCCCTCCACCAACTCCACTTTTAATGCCCGCTCTACTACATCCCTATGCCCATATACCAAATTATCCAAAATCACTGGGTGATAGCCCGCCTGTTTTAAGGCTAACACCGCATGGGAGCCGATATATCCTGCTCCCCCTGTTACTAAGATATTGGCTTTTGTCATTTGTCATTTGTCCTTTGTCATTTGTCCGGCGAGTCCTTTCTCATTTGTTACTTGTCACTTGTCAATTATCCCTTGTCAGGCAGTCCAATGACCAAGGACAAATGACCAAGGACTAACCGCTTATTCATCCACGATGGTGATGCGAGCCGCCTGGATTTGATCAAAGATGCGGTTGATTTCCCGCCGCTGTTCCTCGGTGATGTATTTATCGGCGAGCAGGGCTGTGGTCAGCTCCATCAGTTCTTGCCTTCTGATTTCGGCTGATTCTAGGATCCGCTCAATCATTTCTTTGACCTTGATTGGGGGTTGATTGGGGGATTGTTTGGCCATAATTGCTGGTATGGCTGGGGCAGACCCAGATTGAATATTTTGGGTACTACCAACACTTTTTATTAAACCAAATTTTTGGTGCTAAAATTGTAAAGAGTTGGTAAAGTTTTCTTTCTGGCTTGTGGGGAGCTAGGAGCCCTCCTCAAACCTATCGAGGTATTCAATGCAGATTTATAGAATTCCCGCCCTAAGTGATAATTACATATTTTTGCTCCATGACGAGGCCAGTGCCAGTGCGGCGGTGATCGATCCCGCCGAGGCGAAACCAGTAGTAGCGCTCCTAGAAAGTTTGGGTGCGCAATTGGTGGCGATTTTCAACACCCACCACCACGGTGATCATGTGGGGGGCAACTTGGCGCTGCGCGATCGCTTCCCCAATATCACTATCTATGGTAGCGGCGCCGATGCAGGCAGAATTCCCGGACAACGGGAATTTCTCGATGAAGGCTCCCGGGTAGAATTTGGCGGACGCTCCGCCAAAATTATCTTTGTCCCCGGTCACACCCGCGCTCACATCGCCTACTATTTTCCCCCAGTGGCGCCAGAGGACACTGGAGAACTGTTTTGCGGCGATACCCTGTTTGCTGGGGGCTGTGGCCGCCTGTTTGAAGGGACGCCCGCTCAAATGGTATCATCCCTGGGTAAGCTCCGCGCTTTGCCCGACTCTACCCGAGTTTGGTGCGCCCACGAATATACTCTGAACAACCTGGAATTCGCCCTCACGATCGAGGGAGAAAACCCCGACTTGCGCCAACGCTACGCCGAAGTCAAATTAGCCCGCTCACACCACCAAGCCACGGTCCCTTCCCTCCTGGGGGTGGAAAAGCTGACTAACCCTTTCTTGCGCTGGGATCATCCGGCTGTCCAAAAAGCGGTCAATAGTACGGACCCCATCCAGACTTTCGCCCGGGTTCGCGGTCGCAAGGATATGTTTTAGTCACCAGGGGGCATCCACTGGGGACAATCCTGGGGTATGATGGTAGTTTGCGCGCTTACGGTTGCACGCCACCGGCGGACTTGCTCCCACGCAGAGAACGGAAACAGGAGGAAATATTATGCACAAACGAGTTCAAATCGTTTTAAGTAAAGATGTGAAAAAGCTGGGCAAATCGGGGGACCTGGTAGAAGTCGCCCCGGGTTACGCTCGCAATTACTTGCTCCCCCAAGGCATGGCAGTACGGGTGACGCCAGGGGTCCTCAAGCAAATCGATCGCCGGAAAGAGGAAGAACGGCAAAGATTGATCGCCATTAAGCAAGAGGCGCAATCTCGAAAAACGGCTCTGGAAACCGTGGGTCGGTTCACCATCTCCAAGCAAGTGGGTGAAGGCGATGCCATCTTCGGTACAGTCACGGACCGGGAAGTGGCAGAAGTCATCCTGCAAAACACTGGGATGGAAGTCGATCGGCGTGGGATCACCCTCCCCGATATCAGCAAGCTGGGTTTCTACAAAGCTCAAATCAAGCTCCATCCCGAAGTTGCCGCCGAAGTAGAAATTCAAGTTGTCTCCATCTAGGAAACGTTGAGCAAAAGTCCTTTGTCCTTTGTCCCAGAGTCATTTGTCACTAGACAAATGACCAGTGACAAATGACCGTAGGGACACGGCATGCCGTGTCCCTACAAGGTGATGGGGAGCAGGGGAGCAGCGGAGCAGGGGAAAAGACCCTCACCCCCTACCCCCTCTCCCAGGTGGGGAGAGGGGATAATTGATAATTATCAATTATCAATTATCAATTATCAATTATCAATTATCAATTATTTTCCCCGTGACAAATGACCAGTGACAAATGACCAAGGACAAGTGACCCATGACCAATCTGCCGGAAAATCGCCTCCCTCCCCAAAACATCGAAGCTGAGGAGGCGATTTTAGGTGCGATTCTCTTGGATCCGGAAGCGATTAACCAAGTGGCAGATAGTCTCCCCACTGCCGCTTTTTCTCTGTTTGCTCACCAGGAAATCTATAAAGCTACCCTGACTCTCTACAATGGGGGCAAACCTACAGATTTGATGAGTGTCACCACTTGGTTGGCAGACCGAAACCTCTTGGAAAAAGTGGGGGGGCAAAGCAAATTAGCGCAGTTGGTCGATCGCACAGTTTCGGCGGTCAACGTTGACCAGTACGCAGCTTTGGTGGTAGATAAATGGATGCGCCGCCAGTTAATCCACTCCGGTCACGATATTGCTGAGTTAGGATACGATACGGCCACGGAGATTTCCTACTTGCTCGACAAGGCAGAGCAAAAAATCTTCGGTCTCACCCAAGAGCGTCCCCAAGTGGGTCTGGTTCCGATTTCTGAAACTCTCATCGATACTTTCCAAAATATAGAAATCCAGCAGCAAGGTTTGGCTCTCCCTGGTCTCGCCTGCGGTTTTTACGACTTGGACGCTCTCACTGGCGGTTTTCAGCGTTCCGACTTGATTATTTTGGCCGGGAGACCGTCGATGGGAAAGACCAGTTTTGCTTTGAATGTGGCGCGCAATATTGCGGAATTTCATAAGCAATCAGTAGCGGTTTTTAGCCTGGAAATGTCTAAAGAGCAGTTGGTGCAAAGGTTGCTTTCTAGTGAAGCTGAAATCGAAAGCAACCGCCTCCGATCGGGTCGCATCAGCCAGAACGAGTGGGAACCCCTCAGCCTCGCCCTCGGCTCTCTCTCAGAGATGCCAATATTTATTGACGATACCCCCAATATCACTGTGACGGAAATCCGCTCTAAGTGTCGCCGCCTGCAAGCTGAACAAGGGGGAGAATTAGGACTAATTTTATTAGATTACTTGCAGTTGATGGAAGGGGGAAATACTGACAACCGGGTGCAAGAATTATCTAAAATTACCCGTAGTCTTAAAGGTTTAGCGCGAGAGCTGCGCGTCCCTCTGATTGCCCTATCTCAACTGAGTCGTAGCGTAGAAGCCCGCACGAATAAACGCCCGATGATGTCTGATTTGCGGGAATGTGTCACTGGCGATACTCTGGTATGGTTGGCGGACGATCGCCTCGTCGCGATTGAAGAACTGGTGGGGCAAACCCCTACAGTTATGAGCATGGATGGGCAAGGGCGTCTCATCAAAGCCCAGACAGATTTGGTTTGGGAAGTGGGAAAAAGACCAGTTTATCAGCTCACCACGGCCAGTGGCCGTCAAATCAGAGCCACTGGAAAGCATCGATTGTATGCCTGGGATGGTTGGCATCTATTGCCAGAACTCCAGGTGGGCGATCGTCTCGCATTGGCCACAATTCCAGACCCCGATGAGCAGAGAACTATCGTAACATCAGAGCTGTACTGGGACAAAATTACTAGGATTGAACCCGCAGGAGAAGAGACTGTTTATGACCTCACAGTTCCAGGTCTAGCCTGTTGGATCGGGAATGGTATCGTTTCCCACAACTCTGGCTCGATTGAACAGGACGCAGATTTAGTGATTATGCTCTACCGCGAAGAATATTATCAGCCTGATACCCCTGACAGAGGTGTTGCTGAAGTGATTATTACCAAACACCGCAACGGCCCAACCGGGACAATCAAGCTCCTATTTGACTCCCACCTAACTAAGTTTAAAAATTTAGCTCGACAGACAAATTATTGATGCTCAATTGACAATTAATAATTGACAATTGATAATTAATAATTCAAATTAATAATTGTCAATGATTAATCATTAATCATCAATCATCAATTATCAATCATCAATCATCAATCATCAATTATCAATTATCAATCATCAATTATCAATTATCAATCATCAATTATCAATTATCAATTATCAATTATCAATTGTTCCCATAACCAATCACATTGACCTTTTGAGATGATGCTGGCAGTGTTTATAATAAAATAAAGCCACGGAATCAGCGGGGTAAATTTTTAAGCAAAATTCAAAAAAATCGTATGCCCCAGCCCAATCTCCCAGGCGAAACAGTAAAATGCCTCGCTCAAATTTTTCTCTGGTGACGAGTTTTTTTTGTTTAATTTCTTCTCCATCAGCATCAAATACTTCAAAAACCGATACCATGTCAGATTTTCCTTTCACTTTGACGCGATCGATAATGCGAATCGCGTACTCGTTAGGGTCTTGTAATTGGGAAAAAGTTTTGTGAGAAATTAATAAAGAAACTCCATAGTTTTTCGTCAGATTTTCTATACGAGCCGCTAAATTTACGGCATCGCTAATCACGGTGCCATCCATCCGGTTATGCCCACCAACGGTTCCCAGCATGAGCAAGCCGGTATTAATGCCAATGCCGATTTCTATGGCTTTGTAACCGGCTCTTTGTCGTCCTTGATTATATTCGCGCAACTGGTGGATCATCTCGATTCCGGCTCGGACAGCATCATCGGCGGTAAGGTTTTCCCTTTCTGTTTGAGTGCTGTTTTCTTCTAAACTGCCACTGAATAAGGCCATAATGGCATCACCGATGTATTTGTCGATAAAGCCGTTGTGGCGGCGGATGGCGGGCTCCATGATGCTGAGGTAGGAGTTGATAAATTTGAAGTTGTCTTCTGGGGTCATGGTTTCTGAGAGGCTGGTAAAGGAGCGGATGTCGGAGAATAATACTGACATTTCCTTTTGCACTGCATCCCCCAGTTTGACTTCGGCGATGCTATTTTTGTTGAGTAATTGGAGAAACTGCCGGGGGACGAACCGCTCCCAGGCTTGGTTAATTTGAAAAATTTCGCTGGTAAAGTTGATGCTTTGGGCTTCGAGTCGGCGTCGATCGGTGATGTCTTGAAAAGCGACTATCGCATAGGCGATGTTGCCTTCTTCATCGTAAATCGGGCTACCCCAGGCTTCGATCGGGATAACTTTATCTCCCACGTGGATTTCTATATCGTCGGCGCTGGTGATTTCGCCGTGCAAAGCCCGCACAACGGGCAATTTTTCTGAGGGATAGGGGATATTGGTGCCTGCGATGTAGTTTTGATACACTTGGGCAATTTGGGCGGCGGTGGTATCAGGGACGACGCCTTTACCGAGAATTTCCCGGGCTTTTTGATTGGCAAAGTAGGGTCGGCCTTTGGCATCAAGGACGCCGATCGCTACCGGTAAGGCTTCGAGAAATCGCGTTAGGGTTCTTTCCTTCTGGAAGTGCATCTGTCGGCTGTAATAAAGGAGGGTGGCGATTCCAGAGGTGGTAGCCCCCACCAGGGGAGGCACCAACGGCACCCACCAAGATGCCAAAAAAGCTAGGTAGCAAACACCAGCAAAGCCACCTCCTAATAGGACAATTGCGCCGATGACTCCCGGAAGGGTGTTTTTGAGGCGGTTACTACTGGGGAGCAACCGTCGCCCCAAGATGGCACCGATGCCGGACCACAGTAAAATCCACAACCACTCCCAAATCGGTTCCCACACATAAATTAAAGGGCGTCCGTCTAGGACACTGCTCACAATTTGGCTGGCTAAATTAGCGTGGATAAAGATGCCAGAGGTGGGTTGAGGTCCGCCGGGAGTGTTGTTGCTGTAGGGGGTGAGGAATAGGTCATTGATGCTGCTGGCGGTGACGCCAATCAAGACAATCCGATCGCGCATCAGCCCAGGGGGAATCCGGTTTTCTAGGACATCAGTCATAGATATGCGGTGGAAACTGGTTTCCATACCCCTGTAGTTGAGCAAGATTTGGTAGCCCCCGGCATTGGGACCAGCATATCTGGGATTCTGGCTACTCAAAGGGATGAATAAGGCTTTACCCAAACGTAATTGGCTTTTTGCGGCGGGTTCCACTATCTCTGGAGTCATGCCTTGATGTTCCAGGTAATTCAGCGCCACCGCTGCTCCCAGGCTCAATTTGATGGTTTCCTTTTCCCGGATGGATATCAAGCCCCGCCGAATTTTGCCGTCCTGGTCTAATATCAAGTCACTGAATGCTACTCGGTTTGAATCTTTTAAAACTGGGGGCGGTGGGATGGGATTGTTGCCGAATTTTTCCACCGCAATCAGGTTGGGGGTGGATTTGATGGCGGTATTGAGTGCATCATGTCCGGGAGGTACGGGCAAATCTCGATAAATGCCTAAGCCGATGACTTGGGGCTGTTGCAATTTCAGATTTTGAATTAACTTAGCCAGGACGCTATCGGGTAAGGGCCACTGTCCCACCCGGCTGATATCGGATTCGTTAATCGTGACAATCACGATCCGATCGTCGGGAGGTTCCGGGGGGCGCAGGCGAAAAAACCAGTCTAAAGCCGCCCACTCCAGCAGCAGCAACCATCCGGCGCTACTGGCGACGATCGTCCCCAGCCCGATCGGCAGTGTTAGCGACAGAACACCTCGCCACTGCCCACTGAGCCGCTGTTTCAGCTTTCGCTGCATATATCCAAGGTCGATCGTAACATGACGTTTTGATGGTGGGATAGGGGAACCAGCGCCAGACTACGCACCAATGTTCTTGGTGAACCCTTCTGGGACGACATGAATCCTAGACAACTCACAAAGAACAGATTTTAATCCTATCGTCTCCGAATTTATTTTATGAGTTAATCTCTGTTCTGGCTAGGGGTTTTCCCTACTTTCGCCCCTCCTATTCCCCCAGCAAAAAGCACTCATACCATAGACACTCATGCCGTAGGTAGGCAAAAGACAATTCTGCCCTGAAGCCCCCAGCCTGAAGCCCCCAGCCTCAAGCCTCATTGCCCCATCATTTCCCCCAATGTGCCAGCCCTCTGTGTCAGGTCAAGCAAATCATCCCCACTGTCCTTATGGTGTGGTGGGGAAATGAAGCTGATTTGATAGGGGAAAGATATGCTTTGACAGGGATTTGTTCCGTCTCCATCTTTGGCCATTTATCGGCAGAGGTTATGCCGCAATACCCTAATTATTATAGCAGTTGTTTGGTAATATTATAATTTCACTTCTCATTTAGAGCTAGTTCAAAATGATGCAAACAATAATTATATAAAATTACCAGCAAAAAAGCAATTAATAGGTGAATCAGAAAAACTTTTTTGGCATAAATTCAAAAATTATTAATCCAATTTAATCCAATAAATCAAGATTTTTTCAAAAAAATTTAGCTATGCTTTTACGCAGATAGTCATTTTCCAGCGATTTGCCAGTCTATCTGGTACAGTGCCTTCACCCCAAACTCTTCGACCATAAAGGGAGAGGGGTTTTGACAGTCCAATATCATTTGACAAAGTGCTGTCATTAAGAATGAGAAGGGTTTTTTGGTTAAACCCCACCCCCGATCCGTCCTCACAAGAGTCCCCTCGACTCTGTTCCCCCAGTCGAGTGGCGGGTCGAGTGGCGGGTCCCCCCCTCTCCCTTTGTGGTCGAGTCAGGGCAATATCGAGTGTTTCATTTTTATTTGAAATGACTATGTGTCAGGCTTGGTGCATTTACTACAAGCATCTTTTTGCCAAATTAAACCAGTATTACTTGTTTAATTTTACTCAATTAGCCAAAATATTGAGAAAGTTCATTAATGCTGTTTTTTTATGTTCGGCAAAAACCAATTAACAGTCGGAAATAACTTAGATAAACCCAACGTCAAAATTTAGGAATCTCAAACTCTTTTGGAAGCTGAAACTATTTGTTGTATTTTGTCTGTCAAAGACAAAATAGAGGCTGATTTGACAATAATATCACGAGCCCCCATTGCCGAACATTGATGGCGCAATTTTTGACTAGAATTGGCTGTGACAACAATGGCGGGAGTTTCGCTGCGACGCTCCTGCAAGGCGGCTAAAACCCCTAAACCATCGAGCTTGGGCATTTCTAAATCGACCAATAAGCAATCTGGGTTATAAGTATCCAACAGCTTTAATAACTCCAAACCGTTGGCGGCTTCCATAACCTTGTAACCATGAATTTCCAGGAATTCGGCTATGGCTTCCCGCCAGTTTTGATCATCATCTGCAATGGCAATTAATGGCATATAATTGTCCCTAGTTTTTTACTTATTTAATTGCAAAAATACGTCCGGTTTTGAAAAAAAATTGAATATATTTTTAAGATTAAAATAACCACTTTTTTAAAGGCGAATTGTTTTTCCAAATAAACTTCATGCAAGAAGTTAAATTAATCCTCTCACTACCATAAAAAGGAGTGAATATGTGGATTTATGCCCAAAGTCCAATCTGAGTCCCATCAATAATTGGGTGGCATCAAATTTTCTGGACTTGATTTAAATTGTAAATTAAAACCTTGAAAATCTCGTGAACAAATTGTAAATTTTAGAGAAAAATAAGTTAAATTAACTTAAAAAATAATTTTTCTGGGGATGATAGGGTATCAAAAATAAGCGCCACAAACCTTAGCAGGAGCAAGGTTGGGGCTGTTCTGCCTGAGTCCTCTCTGTGCAGTTTCCTACTGGTATGTGGAGCGGCGAGAGGCTACACCGATGCTACGCTGAGCTTCGGTTCGGGAGGGACATTTGGCAGATAGCCTTCGGGAATTTGCCTGGGAGCCAACCTTATTTGCTGATATTTTTATCTAGTGGGATTTGGGGAGATTCTATGGTGGGGTGAGACCCACCACACCCACCCGAGATAATTCCAGTGGAATAGAAGAAAAGGTGAGTGATGCGGTTCTTTGAAGCTCCTGGGCGGTTTCCGCTGCTTGGGTGCCCTGACGGTAAATTATAGTGATCGTAATTTTAAATAAAAATGAGATACTCGATCGGACCGATTCCCCCCACCCGCTCTCCCACAAGGGGAGTGGGGAGTGTGGGGAGTGTGGGGAGTGTGGGGAGTGTGGGGAGTGTGGGGAGTGTGGGGAGTGTGGGGAGTGTGGGGAGTGTGGGGAGTGTGGGGGGTGCGGGGTGCGCGGCCACCGT
>Ga0073934_10004403_pt1 | contig 23531 bp, 21 predicted proteins | sample LarsenN4metaG_FD_76834 | JGI IMG/M metagenome (GOLD analysis project Ga0073934, IMG submission 76834) | Hot spring sediment bacterial and archeal communities from British Columbia, Canada, to study Microbial Dark Matter (Phase II) - Larsen... ... | reverse complement strand
CTGGGCGCCGCCGACGTGGACTTCGTCTGTGAGCTGAAGATCGACGGGGCGGCCGTCTCGCTTACGTATGAGAACGGCCGGTTCGTGCGCGGGGCGACGCGGGGGGACGGCGTGGCGGGCGAGGACATCACCGCCAACCTCCGCACGATCAAGACGGTGCCGCTGCGGCTTCGCGCCGCGCGGCCCCCGGCGCTCCTGGAGGTCCGGGGCGAAGTGTATCTCTCCCGAGCCGCCTTCGAGCGGATCAACGAGGAACGCGAAGCCTCAGGGCAGCCCCGGTTTGCCAACCCGCGTAACGCCGCCGCGGGATCGCTGCGACAGCTCGATCCGCGCATCACCGCCGCGCGCCCGCTGGATCTGTTCGTCTACGGGACGGGCGCCGCCGAGGGGCTGCGGTTCCACCGCCACGACGAAGCCCTGGCCTGGCTGCGCGCGGCGGGGTTCCGGGTCAATCCCGAGACCCGTCTGGCGCACACGCTCCAGGACGTTGCCGCCTACGCCGCCCGGTGGACCGCCCGCCGGCACGAGCTGCCCTACGAGGTGGACGGCGTGGTGGTCAAGGTCAACGACTACGGCCGGCAGGCGGAGCTGGGCGCGACCAGCCACGCCCCGCGCTGGGCCGTCGCCTACAAGTTTCCGGCCGAGCAGGCCACCACCGTGGTGCGCGACATCCAGGTCTACGTCGGGCGCACGGGCGCGCTCACGCCGGTCGCGGTCCTGGACCCCGTGCGCGTGTCCGGGGTGACGGTGACCAGCGCCACGCTGCACAACGAGGATGAGATCCGGCGCAAGGACGTGCGCATCGGGGATGAGGTCGTGGTCCAGCGCGCGGGCGAGGTCATCCCCGAAGTCGTGCGCCCCCTCCCGGAGAAGCGCACCGGCGCGGAGCGGGCCTTCACGATGCCCGGGACGTGCCCCGCCTGCGGCTCGGCGATCGTCCGCCCGGAGGGGGAGGCCGTGGCGCGCTGCGTCAACGCCTCCTGCCCGGCGCAGGTGCTGGGCCGGCTGATCCACTTCTGCTCGCGCGGCGCGATGGACATCGACCGGGTGGGTCCCAAGCTGATCATCCAGCTCCTGGAGCGGAAGCTCATCGCCGGCCCGGACGACCTGTACGCGCTGGACCACGCGCAGCTGGCCGGTCTCGAGCGGATGGGGGCGCGCTCCGCCCGGAACGTGCTGAACTCCATCGAGCGCAGCAAGCGCACCACGCTCTCGCGGCTGCTCTACGCGCTCGGCATCCGGCATGTGGGCGGGCACGTGGCCGAGGTGCTCGCGGGACACTTCCGCGACATCGAGACGTTGATGCGCGCCTCGCGAGAGGAGATCAACGACGTCGAAGGAATCGGTCCGGCCATCGCCGAGAGCGTCCACTTCTTCTTCCGCCAGCCGGAGAACGTGCGCCTGGTGCGGAATCTCCTGGCGCGGGGCGTCCGTCCCGCGGCGCCCCCGCGCGCCGGCGGGGGCCCGCTGGCCGGCAAGCAGGTGGTGATCACGGGCACGCTGGCGGGGTTCACGCGCGCGCAGGCCGAGCAGGCCGTGCGCGACCGCGGCGGGTCGGTGGGGAGCAGCGTCTCCAAACGCACCGACTACGTCGTCGTGGGCAGCGATCCCGGGGCGAAGCTCGACCGGGCCAAGAAGCTTCAGGTGACGACCCTGACCGAAGCGGAGTTTACCAAACTCATCGGAGGCTCGTGACGCGTCGCGCCGCCCGGCGGGGAATGCTGCTGGCCGTGCTCCTGGCGGTCTCCGGCTGCCGGCGGGCCCCGGCCACCGCGGACGTGTCCCTCTACTTCGTCCGCACCGAGCCGACCGCGTTCTCGCTGGCCGAGGTGCGCCGGCCCGTGCCGCGCGGCGGGGCGGAAGATCTGGTCCGCGCCGCGCTGGCGGCGCTGCTGGCGGGCCCGACGCCCGATGAGCAGGCGGCCGGACTGCACACCAGCATCCCCCCGGGGACGCGCCTGCGCAGCGTGCGGATCCGAGACGGCGTCGTCTGGGCGGACTTCACGGCCGAGCTGACCTCCGGAGGCGGCAGCGCGAGCGCGCAGGGACGCTTCTGGCAGATCGTCTACACGGCCACGCAGTTTGCGGAGGCCCCGCGCGTGCAGTTCCTGGTCGAGGGGGAGAGGCGCCAGGCGCTGACCGGGGAAGGACTCCTCATCGACGAGCCCGTAGGCCGCCGCGAGACGCCGCCCCGCTTCTAGCGCGCCGACAAGGAAACGTCCGCCGGACGGAGGAATCCCCCACACGACCGCTTCCGGAGGCCGCATGCCCAGCGAAGTCTACGCCGAAGATCTCGAAGCCTTGCTCGAGCGCCTGCAGGGCGTCGTCGCGGCCCGGGTGGTCGCCACCGACGGCGGCGACATCGACCGCGTCTACGTCACCGCGAACAGCGATGCGGACGAGTCAACCATCCGGCGCACCGTCGGGTCGGCGCTGATGTCGGGCTACTCGCTGGCGATCGATCCGTGGCGGATCCAGGTGGCCCGGCTGCGTCCCGCGGCTCCGTCCCAGCCCCGCTGGTTGATACAGCGCGTGGAAGAGGTGCTCACCGCCGCCGAGGTGCGCGTGACCGTGGAACTGCGCGCCGCGGAAGGCTCCGCCGTCCCCCTGGTGGGACGCGCCCGCGGTCAGCTGGATGCCGCGGGCCGGCTGCGCACCGCCGCGCAGGCCACCCTCGATGGGTTGAAGTCCTGGCTGGAGGCCGAGGAGCGCCGTGCCGCCGTCGAGACGATCTCTCCGCTCCCGCTGGCCGCGGGCCGGGCCATCGTCGTGGCGCTGTCTTTGGCTGGACCGTCCTCGTCCGACCGGTACGTGGGCGCGGCGCTGGTGGAGGGGAGCGACGCGGAGGCGGTGATCGCCGCCGTGCTCGACGCGCTGGGGAAACGGGGGACCGCGCTGCAGCGGCGGGGGTGGATGATGCGCGACCGGCAGGACGAGCTGGAGTCGATGGAGGCGCATTTCCGCCGCCTCAGGGAGCCGCAGCGGGTGATGCCGCAGCCTGTCCGCGCGCCGGCGCTCCCGTCCAACGGCCCGGGGGAGGGTTCCCGCGAAGCCGTGTCCGACGACGAGCCCGCCCTGGCCGTCGCGCCGCCGGGCGGGCGGCGGATGGAGGCGGAGGATGAGCGGGCCGCAATGGAGCCGCAGTGGGACGAAGAGGACGAGGTGGCCACGCTCGAGCAGATCAGGCCCGAGCGGCCGGGAGGTGCAGAGGTGGCGCAGCCGATGAACCGGCCCGGGATGGAGCGCGGGCGGTTCGCCGCGAAGAGCTCGATGGAGGACGACTTCATCCGGCAGCTCATGGCCGGCGGGGTGGCGGTGCACATCCGCTGCCGCGACGGCTATGAGATCACCGACGGCGTCGTGAAAGACTTCGGGACGTACAGCCTGCTTGTGGAGACGCGCGGAGGACGCGAGCTCGTCTTCAAGCACGGCATCATCTCCATCCGGCCGCTCGGCGCCGGGGCGCGCTGACACCCGCGCGTGGGCGACGACCTCATCCGCGATCTGCGCGAGCGGCGCGCCCGCGCTGAGGCCCTGGGCGGCGAGGAGCGGGTGAGGCGGCAGCACGACGCCGGCAAGCTCACCGCGCGTGAGCGGCTCGAGCACCTGCTGGACCCCGGCAGCTTCGTCGAGCTCGACCTGTTCGTCACGCACCAGGCCCGGCAGTTCGGGATGGACCGCGCCGAAGCCCCGGCCGACGGGGTGATCACCGGCTACGGAACGGTGGACGGGCGGACGGTGTGCGTCTTCTCGCAGGATTTCACCGTGCTGGGCGGGTCGCTGGGCGAGGCGCACGCCGGCAAGATCTGCAAGGTGATGGATCTGGCCCTGCGCACCGGCGTCCCCGTGGTCGGATTGAACGACTCGGGCGGGGCGCGGATCCAGGAAGGCGTCGCGGCGCTGGGCGGGTACGCCGAGATCTTCTGGCGGAACACGCAGGCCTCGGGCGTCGTCCCGCAGATCTCCGCGATCATGGGGCCGTGCGCCGGCGGCGCGGTGTACTCGCCGGCGATCACGGACTTCACGGTCATGGTCCGCGGGACGAGCTATATGTTTGTCACCGGGCCCCAGGTGCTCCGCACCGTCACCAGGGAGGAGGTGGGCTTCGAGGAGCTCGGCGGCGCCGATGTCCATGCGGCGAAGAGCGGGGTGGCGTCGTTCGTCGCCGCCGACGACGTGGAGTGCCTCCAGCTCATCCGCCGGCTGCTCGGCTACCTGCCGCGCAACAATCTGGAGGATCCGCCGGCGCTCCCGCCCTCGGATGACCCCCGGCGCGCGGACGAGGCGCTGGATACGATCGTGCCCGCCGATCCGGTGAAACCGTACGACATGCACGACGTGATCACCCGCGTGGTGGATCACGGCTCGTTCCTCGCCGTGGCCGCGGCCTACGCCCCGAACCTCATCACCGGGCTGGCGCGCCTGGACGGCCGGGTGGTCGGGATTGTCGCCCAGCAGCCGGCGGCGCTGGCGGGCGTGCTGGACATCGACTCGTCGGTGAAGGGGGCGCGGTTCATCCGGTGCTGCGACGCCTTCAACATCCCGCTGGTCACGTTCGTGGACGTGCCCGGCTTCCTGCCCGGTGTGGGGCAGGAGCACGGGGGCATCATCCGCCACGGCGCGAAGCTCCTCTACGCGTACTGCGAGGCCACGGTCCCGAAGGTGGCCGTGGTCACCCGCAAGGCCTACGGCGGCGCCTACGACGTCATGTCGAGCAAGCACATCCGGGGCGACATCAACCTGGCCTGGCCGACGGCGGAGATCGCCGTGATGGGGCCCGAGGGCGCCATCGAGATCGTCTTCCGCAAGGAGCTGGCGGCCGCCGGCGACCCCGCGGCGCTGCGGGCGCGCCTCGCCGCCGACTACCGCGCCCAGTTCGCCACGCCGTATGTGGCCGCCTCGCGCGGATACATCGACGACGTCATCGAGCCGCGGCTGACCCGCCCGCGGCTGATCTCGGCCCTGGCGATGCTGGCCACGAAGCGGGTGAGCGCGCCGCGCCGGAAGCATGGTAATATCCCCTTGTAGACCCGGATTTCGCCGGACGCGCCCGCCATGAAGAGAGACCCGTCCCGTCACGACGCTCAAGCGGAACCATCGCCGCGGGTCGGTCCCGTGACGCTGGAATACGTCCCGGCAGAGGACAAGAAGTTCCGCGACTGGCTGCGCCGCTACCGGGAGGAGATCGCCGGTGAGCCGCCGCCCGACCCCTGGCTGGACGCCTACCTGAAGCACATCTTTGCCGAACAGGGCCGCACCCGCCACATCTGGTGGGCGCTGGCCGACGGCAAGCGCGTCGGCTTCGCCGTGGCCATCCTCAGCCCCACCCCCGCCAACAACAACCGGGTCCAGGGCACCATCGCGGAGTTCTTCATCTATCCGGAGTTCCGCCGCGAAGGGTACGGGCAGCGCATGGCCGAGGCCGTGCTCGAGTTCCTGCACGCGCAGGGCGCGCAGGACATCCACGCCTCGGTCACCGCCGGCAACGTGCGCGGCCTGCGGTTCTGGGAATCCTGCAGCTTCCTCATCTCCCGCTACGTGCTCGTCCACCGTCCAGGCGTACGGCAGGAAGACGAGGACGACGAAGACGAGCTCTAGATCACCCCAAGATCCACCAGACGGATCTGGGGGATCTCGATCCCCCGCCACCGTGCTCGTCGCCAACCGGGGAGAGATCGCGGTCCGCATCATCCGGGCCTGCCGCGATCTGGGCCTGCGGGCGGCGAGCGTCTACGCTCCCGCCGACCGCCTCGCCCCCCACGTCCGGCTTGCCGACGCCGCCTATCCGCTTCCCGGAGACGCCCCCGCGGACAGCTATCTGAACATTCCCGCGCTGATCGACGCCTGCCGCGCGGCGGGGGCGCAGGTCGTCCACCCGGGCTACGGGTTCCTCGCCGAGAATCCGGCGTTCGCCGACGCCGTGGCGGAGGCCGGCATCCGGTACGCGGGGCCGCCCCCCGGGGTGCTGCGCATCTGCGGAGACAAGGCGCGCACGCGCGAGGCCGTGACGGCCGCCGGCGTGCCCGTGCTGCCCGGCACCGGCGTCGTCACCGACGCGGAGGTCGCCGGCGCCGCGGCGCGCGTCGGCTTTCCCCTCTTGATCAAGGCCGCCGGCGGGGGCGGCGGCAAGGGGATCCATCTCGTCCCGTCCGACCGGCACCTGCCTGACGCCCTGCGTCTGGCCCGCGGCGAGGCCCATGCCGCCTTCGGCGACGATCGCGTGTACCTTGAGCGCTGGCTGCCCGGCGCCCGGCACATCGAGGTCCAGATCCTGGCCGACGGCGCGGGCCGCGTGGTCGCGCTGGGAGAGCGCGACTGCTCGGTCCAGCGGCGCCATCAGAAGCTCATCGAGGAAACTCCCGCGCCGGAGCTGGCCCCGGCCGTCCGCGGGCGCCTGCTGACCGCCGCGGAAGCGGCGAGCCGGGCGGTCGGCTACCTGAGCGCGGGCACCGTCGAGTTCCTCGTGGAGGGAGACGCCTTCTTCTTCCTCGAGGTCAACGCGCGCCTGCAGGTCGAGCATCCGGTCACCGAGGTGGTCGCCGGGGTCGACCTGGTCGCAGAACAGCTGCGCATCGCCCTCCAGGGACGGATGAGCCTCACCCGTGCGCCGCGTCCCGTGGGCCACGCCGTCGAAGCCCGCATCAGCGCGGAGGATCCGCACGAGGAGTTCCTGCCCGTGGCGGGGCGGATCGAGGAGGCCGTGCTGCCCGGCGGGCCGGGCGTCCGCGTCGACGCCGCGCTCGAGCCGGGGATGGAGGTGACGCGCCACTACGATCCGCTGCTGGGGAAGGTCATCGCCTGGGGCCGCACGCGGGCACAGGCGATTGCGCGTCTGCGCCGCGCGCTGTCGGAGACGGTCATCACCGGCGTGCCGACGACGATCCCGTTCCACCTGTGGGCGCTGCGTCATGAGGCGTTCGTCGCGGGCGCGCATACCACGCGGTTCGTGCAGCAGTGGGAGTCGCGCGACCGCGGGCGGGACGAGCCCCTGGCCGTGGCCGTCGCGGCGGCGGTCGAGCACGCCGCGCGCCGGGCGCCCCGTCTGCCGGCGGTCCCCCCGAGCGCCCGCTGGCTGGCGGCCGCCCGCGCCGAAGGGCTTCGTGATGGCTGAGCCCGTCCGCGCCGGGCAGGGCGCCGCGGCGGAGTACGCGGTGGTGTCGCGGGAGCGGCGCTACTTGGTTCGTGTGACCGGCGAGGGGCCGGTCCTCTCGGTCTCCCTCGACGGCGAGGAGATCCCGGTGCGCCTCGAGCGCGCGCCGGGAGCGGCGAACGCCCGAGCCTTCGCGGGACCGGCCGCCCGCCCGGCACTGATCCGCCGGTCAGGCGGCGAGCTCATCGTGACGCTCGACGACGGGCAGTACCGGCTGCGCGTGGAGCCCGCCGTGCCTATCCCCCGGCGGATCCGCGCCGGCCGGTCCGCGGGCGCGGACGTGCGGGCCCCCATCCCGGGGCTCATCGTCTCCGTGGAGGCCGCCGAGGGCGAGACGGTGGAGCAGGGCAGGGCGCTCGTGGTGATGGAAGCCATGAAGATGCAGAGCGAGCTGCGGGCTCCCGTCGCGGGCCGGGTCGCGGCGGTGCATGTGCGGGCGGGGCAGGAAGTGATGGGGGGAACCGTGCTGGTCACGATCGCGCCCTCCGCCCGGGATTCGGAAGCGGCATCCTGAGGAACGTTTGATGGAACGGAAGCCGAAGTTCGAGACCGCCGACGGCGTGGAGATCAAGCCGTTCTACGGCCCCGATGATCTGCCCGCCGGCCGGGCGCCGGGCGATGACGAGCCCGGCGTGTATCCTTACACGCGCGGGATTCACCCGACGATGTACCGCGGGCGGCTGTGGACGATGCGCCAGTACGCCGGGTACGGGAGCGCCGAAGACAGCAACCGCCGCTATCACTACCTGCTGGGCCAGGGGCAGACCGGTCTCTCGGTGGCCTTCGACCTGCCCACGCAGATGGGCTACGACTCCGACCATCCCGCGGCGGCCGCGGAGGTCGGCAAGGCGGGCGTGGCCATCGACTCGCTTGCCGACATGGAGGTGCTCCTCGAAGGGATCCCGCTGGCTGAGGTCACCACCTCGATGACCATCAACGCCACGGCGGCCGTGCTGCTGGCGATGTACGTGGCTGTCGCCGAGCGGCAGGGCGTATCCCCGGCACGCCTCGGCGGGACGACGCAGAACGATATCCTCAAAGAGTACCTCGCCCGCGGCACGTATATCTTCCCGCCCCGGCCGTCGCTGCGCCTGGTCACGGACATCGTCGCGTACTGCGCGGACCACCTGCCCCGGTGGAACCCCATCAGCGTGAGCGGCTATCACATCCGCGAAGCCGGCGCCACGGCCGCCCAGGAGGTGGCCTTCACGCTGGCCGATGGGATCACGTACATGGACGCCGCGCGGGACGCGGGATTGGATGTGGACCGCGTCGCGCCGCGGTTGAGCTTCTTCTTCGCCGCCCAGATGGATCTGCTCGAGGAAGTGGCCAAGTTCCGCGCGGCCCGGCGTCTCTGGGCGCAGTTGATGCGGGAACGTTATCAGGCGCGGGATCCGCGGTCGTGGATGCTGCGGTTCCACACCCAGACCGCCGGCGTCGCGCTGACCGCTCAGCAGCCCGAGAACAATGTCGTGCGGGTCACCATCCAGGCGCTGGCGGCCATTCTGGGGGGGACCCAGTCGCTGCATACGAACGCGATGGATGAAGCGCTCGCGCTGCCCACCGGCGAATCGGCGCTGCTGGCGCTGCGCACGCAGCAGGTGATCGCCCAGGAGACCGGGGCTGCGGACACCGTGGATCCGCTGGGCGGGGCGTACTTCATCGAGGCGCGCACGGCGGCGATCGAGGCGCAGGCCGCCTCCCTGATCCGCCAGATCGAGAATGCCGGCGGTGTGCTGCGGGCGCTGGAGACGGGGTTCATCCAGCGGCAGATCGCCGACGCGGCATACCGCGAGTCGCAGCGGATCGAGCGCGGAGAGCAGATCGTCGTGGGCGTGAACCGGTACCAGACCGGGGGCGCGACCCGGCTGAAGATCCTCCAGGTCGCGCCCGAGGTCGTAGGTCAACAGCGAACGCGACTCGCTCGCGTGCGCCGCGACCGCGATGGTGAAGCCGTCGACCGCGCGCTTCAAGCCCTGAGCCGCGCCGCCGCGGGCGGAGATAATCTCATGCCGGTCATCCTGGATGCCGTGCGCGCCTACGCTACCGTCGGTGAGATCTGCGACACGCTGCGCGAGGTCTTCGGCGTTCACCGGCCCACGCTGGTCGTCTGACCGCCACCATGGCCGATCTGCTCGACGACGTGCTGGGAGGCAACGCGCAGGCCGCCGCGCGGCTGATCTCGCTCGTCGAGGACGGCGATCCCGAAGGGTATGCGCTGCTCCGCCGGCTGCACAGCCGGACCGGCCGCGCGTACGTCGTCGGCGTCACCGGCCCCCCGGGGGCAGGGAAGAGCACCCTGGTGGACGGCCTCACGCGGCTGCTGCGCGCCCGGGGTCAGACCGTGGCCGTGGTGGCCGTGGATCCGACGAGCCCCTTCACCGGCGGCGCGCTGCTGGGCGACCGCATCCGCATGCAGGATCACGCCACCGACCCGGGCGTCTTCATCCGCAGCATGGCCACTCGGGGCAGCCTGGGCGGGCTGGCGCCCGCGACCGCCGACGTCGTCCGCGTACTGGACGCCATCGGCTACGACGTGATCTTCGTGGAAACCGTGGGCACCGGCCAGGCCGAGGTGGACGTGGTGGGGGCGGCGGATACGGTGGTGATCGTCCTTGTGCCCGGGCTGGGCGACACGGTGCAGACCATGAAGGCCGGGATCATGGAGATCGGTGAGATCTTCGTGGTCAACAAGGCCGATCAGGGAGACGCCGACCGCACGATCACCGAGGTGAAGATGATGTTGGCCTTGCACCCGCGTCAGGGCCTCCGGCAGCCCGCGGTGCTGCGCACCGTGGCCGCCGGCGGGGAGGGCGTGGACGAGGTGCGGGTGGCCATCGACGCGCACCGGGCGGAGCAGGAGGCTGCGGGCGCCCTGGCGGAGCGGCGCCGCCGGCGGAGGCGGGACGAGATCATGCGGAGGGTCGAGCTGCGGCTGAAGGACCGCGCGCTCGACGCCGCGCGGCGCAGCGGGCGGCTCGATGAACTCACCGCGCAGGTCGCCGCGGGCACGCTCGATCCGCACAGCGCGGCCGACGAGATCCTCAAGGAGCTGTGAGCGTGACGGCGGCGCACGCGCTGCGGGGCGGGCTCGCGCTCGACCACATCGGCATCGCCGTCGCCGACCTCGCGGCGGCCGAGCGCCTCTATACGGAGACGCTGGGCGGGCGCGTGGCGGTGCGCGAGGACCTGGCCGCAGACGGCGTCCGCGTCGTCTTCGTCGAGCTGCGCGGGGCGCTCATCGAGTTGCTGACGCCGGCCGCGGCCGGGCCGCTGGCGCGGTTCCTCGACGCGCGCGGCGAAGGGCTGCATCACCTCGCCTTCGAGGTCGCCGATCTCGACGCCGCCCTGCGTGAGGCGGAAGCGGGCGGCATGCGGCTCGTGGACGCCCGGCCCCGCACCGGCACGCGCGGACGGTTGATCGCCTTCCTCCATCCGTCCGCGGCGCGCGGCGTGCTCATCGAGCTCGTGCAGCGGCCGCGGCAGTGATGCGGCGGCCGCGGCGCGCGGGGCCCCGGCGGCGCGGCATGAACGGCGCACACTCCGCCGCCTCCGCTGTCTTGTCAGGGCGCAACGTCCGCTGCTATAATTCCCGACGGCTGGATCCTCCCGCATCCGACCAGCCGCAGTCGCCCGGACACCGGTAGCTCGGCAGGGCTCAATTCGCAGGACCCACGCGGAAGCGCCGACGCACCCTCGCCGCACTCAGGCTTCTGTGATGCTCCGTTCCGGAGGTGTGTGTGGAACCGGAACGCCCCGTGGTGATCCGTTCAGGGATCCTCAGCGCGCTCATCCTTGCCGTCGGGCTCTCCGGCGGGATCGGGGGGGCGCTGGGGTACTCGGCGTTGCGCAAGGACGTGACGATCGTCGCCGAGGGCAAGACGCTTCAGCACACGACGTTCGGGCGCACGGTCGCCGACGTTCTCAGTGAGGCGCGGATCCGTCCGCGCCGCGGCGACACGGTATTCCCCAGGCCCGACACGCCGCTCGCCGAGGGCCAGATCATCGTGGTCCGCGGCGCCGTGCCCGTCACCATGGACCTCGACGGCAGGACGCTGCAGGTGCGCACCGGCAGCCCCACCGTGGTCGACCTGCTGCACGAACGTGGCATCGTCCTCGCCGGGCGCGACAAAGTGTTTCCGGGCCGCGCCGCCCGCATCGTGCAGGGCATGCGCATCCGCGTGGTGCGCATCCATGAGAGGACGGCGGTGGAGCGCTTCCCCATCCCGTATCCCGTCCGCACGACGTCCGACCCGCGTATCCCGCGCGGGATTGTGCGCGTCGCGTCGCCGGGCCGCGCGGGCGTCAAGGAGCGTCTCTGGACGGTCACCTACGCCGACGGCAGACCGGTGGCCCGTACGCCCGCGGGAGTGCGGGTCGCCCGCGAGCCGCAGCCCCGGATCATCAGCGTCGGGACGCAGCATCTGGTCGCCTCGCGCGGCGCGTTTGCCGGCAAGGAGATGCTCCACATGGTCGCCACGGCCTACTCCCCGTACTGCTGCCCCGGCGTGGATCACATCACGGCCACCGGCGTGCACGCGGGGTACGGCGTTGTGGCCGTGGATCCCGCCGTGATCCCGCTGGGCAGCCGCCTGTACATCGAGGGGTACGGCTATGCGCTCGCCGGCGACACGGGCAGCCGGATCAAGGGGCTGCGCATCGACCTCGGCTTCGACACCAGGCGACAGGCCATCCAGTTCGGCCGCCGGCCGGTGCGCGTCTATATCGTCCAGAAGAAGGAACGGCGCACGTCCTAGTGGCCGACCTCGCCACCCCGGCGGGGACCGCGCACGTTCTCCGGTCGCACGGGATCCGCCCCCGGAAGCGGTTCGGGCAGCACTTCCTCGTCAGCCGCGCCACGCTCGAGCGCATCCTCGAGGCCGCGGCGCTGACGCCGCAGGACGGCATCCTGGAGGTCGGGGCGGGCATCGGGACGCTGACGGTCGCCCTCGCGCCGCGGGTGCGCGCGGTGGTGGCCGTCGAAATGGATCCCGCGCTGCTCCCGGCGCTGCGCGAGCAGACGGCGCCGTTCGCGAACGTCGCCCTTCAGAGCGGCGACATCATGCGCATGGATCTGCAGGCCCTGGCCGGCCGGCTCCCCCCGCCGCGGAAGACGGTGAGCAACCTGCCCTACAACATCGCCTCCCCGCTGCTGGCGGCCCTGCTCGAGCCCTCGCTGCGATTCAGGCGGCTGGTCGTCACGGTGCAGCGCGAAGTGGCCGAGCGCCTCACCGCATCACCCGGCACGAAGGCGTACGGGGCGCTGTCCGTGGCCGTGCAGTACCGGGCCGCCGCGGATGTGGTGGCCCGCGTGCCGCCCGCGGCGTTCTTTCCCCGGCCCGACGTGGAGTCGGCGGTCGTGCGCCTCGCGCCGCACGATGAGCCCCCGGTGGAGGTGGGCGACGAGGCGCTGTTCCGGCGGGTCGTGCGCGCCGCGTTCGCCCAGCGGCGCAAGACGCTGCGGAACACGCTCGCCGCCGGGCTCCTGATCGCGCCCGACGCGGCGGCGGCCGCCTGCCGGGCCGCGGGCCTGGACCCCGGCCGCCGCGGCGAGACACTGGACCTGGCGGCGTTTGCCGCCCTCGCGCGCGCGCTGGCCGCCGCCGGAGGTAAACTTCCGCGCCCCAGGGAAGACCATAGGTGATGACCGACCTCAGCGAGTTCTACTCCGCCAGCGCGCGGGTAATGTCCCGGTCGCTGATCCGGGAACTCCTCAAGCTCACGCGGCGCGGCGGGATCATCTCCTTCGCCGGCGGGCTGCCCGATCCGTCCACGTTTCCGGTGGACGAGCTGAAGGCGATCACCGCGCGCGTGCTGGACCGGGAGCCGAAGCTGGTCCTGCAGTACGGGCCGACCGAGGGCGACGCCCGGCTGCGCGACGAGCTCGTGCGCTGGATGGCCAAGGACGGCATCCGGGCAACGCGCGATCGGATCATCATCACCACGGGCAGCCAGCAGGGGCTGGATCTCGTCGGGCGGGTGTTCCTCGATCCCGGGGACGTCATCCTGGTCGAGCGGCCCTCCTACATGGCCGCGCTGCAGGTCTTCCGCATGTACCGGGTCGAGATGGTCGGCGTGGCGCAGGACGACGACGGGATGCGGATGGATGCGCTCGAGGAGACGCTGGGCGCGCTGGCCGCCGCCGGCAAGCGGCCGAAGATCATCTACGTCGTCCCCGACTTCCAGAACCCGTCGGGGGTGACGATGAGCGAGCCGCGGCGCCGCCGGCTGCTGGCCCTGGCGCGCGAGCACCGGTGCCTGGTGGTGGAAGACAACCCCTACCGGGAGCTGCGGTTCGAGGGGGAAGCGCCCCCGCCGCTCGCCGCCCTCGACGACGACGGCCTCGTCATCTATCTCTCCACGTTCAGCAAGACGCTGTGCCCCGGGATGCGCATCGCCTGGGTCGCCGCGCGCGACGAGATCATCCAGCAGTTCGTCACCGCGAAGCAGGGGATGGATCTCTGCTGCTCCACGTTCACGCAGGCCATCGCGGCGGAGTTCTGCGCCTCGGGGGCGCTGGCCGCGCGCGTGCCCGGCATCGCCGCGCTGTACCGGCGCAAGCGCGACGTCATGCTCGCCGCCCTGGAGCGGGAGATGCCGCCGGGGGTGAGCTGGACCCATCCGCACGGCGGGTTGTTCCTCTGGGTGCGCCTGCCGGCGGGGATGGACAGCGAGCAGCTCCTGCGGCCGGCGATCGAAGAGGAGGGGGTCGCCTACGTCGTCGGCTCCGGCTTCCACGCCGACGGCGGCGGGAAGAACACGATGCGGTTGAACTTCTCCTATCCGAGCGAGCAGGACATCGCCGAAGGGATCAGGCGGCTGGGCACCCTGGTGAAGAAGCGCGCGCCCACGGAAGTGACGGCGTCATAAAGAACCTGCCGTTCAGCCGAGAAGCCTGAGGGGGGACGCACGCGCGGCGTCCCCCCTCACACTCCCCCCTCCGCGGGCTACCTCCCGGCCACGCTCCGCGAGGACGCGGCTAAGTCTTTGGCCACCATCACCGTGATGTCCGCGGCGCCCCCGGGCTGGCGCGTGACGAGCTTGCTGCCCAGCAGGTCCGCCAGGAACTCCGCGACCTCCGTCCGACCCGTCCGGTCGATGATGGTGGTGATGCTGACCAGGCTCGGCGCGGTATCCACCCGCACCACGTTGAAGCCCAGGCGCCCGAGGCGCTGCGCCGTCAGGCGGGCGAGCCCCGGCACGCCGCTGCCGTTGAGCACCTCCACCGAGGTGGCGGCCAGCGCTTCCGGCGTCACCCCGTAGAACATCTGCGTCAGCGCCAGGCGCACGCGCTCCTCGTCGGGCACCCAGTACGTCGCGCCGATCGTGCCGGGCAGGGTCATGAACGAGAAGTCCGCGCGCTCCAGCCGGGAGACGAACACGCCCAGGCTGATCAGCTCGCGCACGGTCATGTTCGTCTGCGTGTTCTCCACCACCGCGCGCAGCAGCTGCGGGGCGTGCACCATCGTCGCCGGGGACTTCAGCTTGTCGAAGAGCGCGAAGAGCATCTTCTGCTGGCGCTCCACCCGCGCAATGTCGGCCAGCGCGTCGTGGCGGAAGCGCACGTAGCCCATGGCCTGGCGGCCGTCGAGGTGCTGGCGGCCCTTCTTCAGATTGATGTACAGGCCGCCCCACCGGTCCGTGTACTTCATGTCCTTCTCGACGTCGATCTCGATCCCGCCGATCGCGTCGATGAAGCGGGCAAACGACTCCGGCCCGAGCTTGACGTAGAAGTGCACCGGCACGCCGAGCAGATCCTGGACGGTCCGGATGGTGAGCCCCGGCCCGCCGAACGCGTACGAGGCATTGATCTTGGAGACCCCGACACCCGGGATCACGGCGCGCGTGTCCCGCGGGATGGAGAGGCCGCTCACGCGGTTCCGCACGGGATCGAAGCTCACCAGCATCAGCGTGTCCGCCCGCGAGACGTTGACCACCTGCCGCCGGTTGTTGAGCGTGACGTCCACGCCGATGAGGAGGACGTTGACGCGGTGGGTCAGCCGCAGCGGCAGGCTGAACGGATCGGCGGACGCCGGGCGGTCGACGACCTCGTTTCCGGTGTAGACGTCGGCGTGGGTAAAGACGTAGAGAGCGGAGCCGGCGAAGAACCCGAGGACGACGGCGGGGATCCCGGCCACCAGCCACCGCGCATACACCCACCAGCGCTGCCGGAGCCGCCCCCACAGGCCGGCCGGAGGCGGCGGCGCGGGCGGAACGGGCGGCGGGGATGCGGCAGGCGGGAGTGGATGCGACTCGTCCACAGCGGTTTTAATCATACGCGCCCAAGGTGGAGTGTCAAGGAAACTCAACCCCTGCGTGGAACTACCTCTATACCTACCCAGGCAGGGGGTATTCAAGCATCTCTCGCGGGTTCCACGTGCCGCAGCATCACGCCGCAGGTTTCCCCCGCTGCCCGCGTTCACCGGTCTGTGCCCTGGCGATCATCCTGACGGAGGTGGTGCCCTGATGTCTGTGGAGGTGGGCCGGCGCCCCGAGGGAGGCAAGCCCGTGAAAGAGCTCCACCTCAACGCGTACGCGAAGGTCAACCTCACGCTGGACGTCGGCGCGCAGCGCGCCGACGGCTTCCATGACGTCGAGTCGGTCATGCACACCATCGCGCTGCACGACGCCATCACACTCCGCGAGGCGGGGAACGGCGTCGAGCTCGTGGTGCGCGACGGCGCCGACGTCCCCGCCGATCACCGCAACCTGGTGGTCCGCACGGCCCAGATGCTGCGGGAGATGTTCAACGTGCAGCGTTCGGTGCAGATCGAGCTGACCAAGCGCATCCCGGTGGCGGCGGGGCTGGGCGGCGGGAGCTCGGACGCGGCGGTGACGATGCTCGGCCTCGTGCAGCTCTGGAAGCTTCGCCTGGAAGGGCGCCAGGTGCGCAGCCTAGCCACGAAGCTCGGCGCCGACGTCCCCTTCTTCCTCGAAGGCGGCGGGGCCGTGGCGCGGGGGAAGGGCGAGAAGCTCACCTTCCTGCCCCCGCTGCCCACGACATGGGTCGTGCTGGCCCGCCCGCGAGCCGAGGTGCTGACCAGCTGGGCCTACAAGCAGCTGCAGCCCGCGGCGATCGCGAGCCGGCCGGACACGCAGGCGATGATCGCGGCCGTCCGCCGGGAGGATGTCCGTGAGGTGGGCCGGCTCCTGCGCAACGTCTTCGAGCCCGTGATCACCGCGGTCCACCCCATCATCGCCGAGCTGAGGGCGCGCATTCTCGGCGGCGAGGCGTACGGCGCATCGATGAGCGGCACGGGGCCCACGGTCTTCGGGCTGATGGCCAACGAGGCGGCGGCGCGTAAGGTGGCCGACGACCTGCGGGAGCTCCCCGACGTGGACGTGCACGTCACCCGGACATTCGCCGAGAACCGGTAGCCGCGCTGGCGCCTGCGATGCCCGACGCGATCATCCTGGCCGGCGGCGGCAGCGAGCCGGGCCTCGACCCGGGACTGGCCAACAAGGCGTTCATCCCGCTGGCCGGCCGCCCCCTGGTCGCCCACGTCGCCGCCGCCCTGCGGAGCGCGCGGGGCATCGGCCGGATCGCCGCCGTGGGGCCGGTTCAGGCCCTGCGGGCGGCGCTCCCCGCCGGGATCACGCTCGTGGACGACGCCGGCGGGATCATGGACAACGTCCTGCACGCCCTGCGGGAACTGGGGACGGCCGCCCCCGCGCTCGTCGCGGCCAGCGATATCCCGCTGCTCACCGCCCGGGCGGTGGAGGACTTCCTTTCCGATTGCGAGAACAACAGCGCCGACTTCCACTACGCCATCGTCCCGCAAGACGTCATGGAACGGATCTATCCGGGCGCGCGCAAGACATTTATCCGCGTCGCGGACGGCACGTTCACGGGGGGCAGCGTCATGCTGGTCAACCCCGCGGTGGCGGAGCAGGTGCGGACGTTCGTGGACCGGGTCGTCGGCGCGCGCAAGAAGCCGTGGCTGCTGGCCCAGCTGTTTGGGTGGAGCGTGGTGATGAAGTTCGCCTCGGGCCGTCTGACCATCGCCGAGATGCAGGAGAAGGTGACCGAGATCCTGGGGATCACGGCGCGGCCGGTGATCAGCCCCCACCCCGAAGTGGCCCTCGACGTCGACGTCGGCAAGCCGGAGAACCTCGAGATCATCAGACGCGCCCTGGACGCCCGGGTCTCCTGAGCCGGACGGTATGGCGGAACGGCGACGCGAGGGGAGACTACGGCGGGGCGAGCGGATGGTGGTCATGGCCCACCACCTGCTCTCAGCCCCCCACCGCCTCTTCTCCCTGGGGACGTTCGTCGCGCAGCTGGGCGCCGCGAAGTCCACGGTGAGCGAAGACCTGGGCTTCATGCGCGGCGCGTTCGAGCGGTTCGGCCTGGGCCGGGTCGAGACACTGGCCGGCGCCGCGGGCGGCGTACGCTACCTGCCGCATCAGGATCGCGCGCGCATCCGCGCCCTGGTGGAAGAGCTGTGCGGCAGGCTCCGCGACCCCGGCCGCGCGCTGCCCGGCGGGTTCCTCTACACGGCCGACGTCATCGCCACGCCGGGCTACGTGGCCGCGCTGGGCGAGGCGTTCGCGACGTTCTTCGAGGAGAGCCGGCCGGACGTCGTGCTGGCCATGGAGGTGCGGGGGATCCCGCTGGCGCTGATGACGGCGCGCGCCTTCGACGTGCCGCTGGTGACCATCCGGCGCACCGCCCATCCGACCGACGGGCCCGCCGTCAGCGTGAACTACGTCTCGGGATCGTCCCAGACCGTCCAGGCCATGACGCTCCCGCTGCGGGCCATCCCGCCCCGGGCCCGGGTGCTGTTCATCGACGATTTCCTGCGAGGCGGGGGCACGGCCCGCGGCGTCTACAACCTCATGCGCGAGTTCCAGGCCGACGTGGTCGGGGTGGGCGTGCTCATCGAGACGCCCGCGCCGCGCGAGCGGCTCATCGACCGCTACGTCTCGCTCATCCAGTTCCAGGGCGTCACGCCGGCCGGCGAGGTGCTCATCGGCCCCAGCCGGGCCGTGCTCGAACCCGCCCCCCGCTGAGCCCCTGCCCGCTTCCCCCGCGCCCTCTTGACAGCCCCCGCGGGCGCGCGCAGAATAATCTGAGCGTGCACTCAATATGAATGAGCACTCACTCAGTGCGTATCGCGCCCCGGGCGGCGGGGTAAGGGCATGTCCCGGATCGCCGCGGACCTGAAGGCCCGGCGCTCGGAGACCAGGCGCACCCAGATCCTCGAGGCCGCGGTGCGCGTATTCGCCCGGCGGGGGTTCGACGGGGCGACCATCAAGGAGATCGCCCGCGCCGCGCGGCTGTCCGAGGGCAGTATCTACAACTACTTCCGCAGTAAGGAAAACCTGCTCGTGCACATCCCGCATTACCTCATCCGGCCGGCCCTCGACCCGCTCCTGGCGCCGGGCGCTCCGCCGCAGACCGTGGCCGAGGTCGAGCGGCAGCTGCGGCAGGTGGCGCGGGCCATGGTGGGGCGGATCAAGGAGAACGCGTGGTTCCTGAAGGTGTTCGTCTCCGCGCTGCCCCGCCTCAGCCCCAGCGCGCGGGAGCGTTACGTTTCCCTGCTGCCCATGTACGCCGCGGAGAAAGTGGAACAGCTGCTGCAGGAAGGGATGACGGCGGGACTCCTCCGCCGGACCCTTGAGCCGGCGATCGCCGCCCGCGGGTTCGCCGGCATGCTGGTGTTCTTCATCGTGATGCAGGAGGTCTTGCTGGAGAAGAAGATCCTTCCGCACGATTACGAGACGATCGCCGACGAGGTCGTGCGGCTGTTTCTCTACGGCGCGGCCGCGCACCCCGAGCTCGAGCGCTCGCTCCGGTCGTCAGGCGGGATCGCAAGGAGGAGACCGACGTGACCCGAGTCCACCGCATCATCGCCCTGCTGCTGGCCGTAACGTTCGCCGCCGCCGCGGTGCCCGCCGCGTGGGCGCAGGCCCCCCAGCCCGCGCCCCGCGAGCTCACCCTCGCCCAGGCGCTGACCCTGGCCGCGCAGCAGAACCACCAGCTCCGCGTGGCCGCCTACGAAGTCAGTATCGCCCGGTCGCAGCTGGCGCAGGCCCGGGCCGGCGGCGCGCCGCAGGTGAGCGTCCAGGGCAGTTACACGCGGACGAAGGAGGCAGGGCCGACCACGGTCTCCATCGCCGGCATGACCGTCGAGATCCCCGCGGCCTCGCCCAACCTCTACAACCTGGGGCTCGCCCTGCAGTACCCGCTGTACACGGGCGGCCGGCTCGACGCGCAGATCGCCCTGGCCGAGGCGAACGTGAAGGGCGCCGAGGCCGCCCTGGCGCGGGTGACGCAGCAGGTGATCTTCGGCGTCCGCCAGGCCTACTACCAGCTCCTGCTCGCCCAGGCCGGATCCGAGGTGGCCGACCGCAGCGCGGCGCAGGCGGCGGAGAACCTGCGGGTGGCACAAGCCCGCGTGGCCGCGGGCGCGTCGCCCCGGTTCGACGAGGTGCAGGCCCAGGTCGCCGTGGCCCAGGCGCGCCAGAGCCAGGTGCGGGCGAGGAACGGGATCGCCCAGGCGGCCCAGGGGCTGAACGCGCTCGTGAATCTTCCATTGACTACCCCCCTGCGGCTGCGCGACGCGCTGGCCGTGCGACCGGTCGGTCCGGCGGTGGACGCGCTCATCGCGCGGGCGCTGGAGGTGCGCCCCGAGTTTGCCGAACTGCGCGCGCGCCAGGCCGCGGCGCAGGCCGGGATCGCGCTGGCGGAGAGCGGGGCCAGGCCGGCGGTGGCCCTCAACGGCGCGGCCGGCTACGGCAACACAAACGCGCTGTTCGGCAGCGGCGCCTCGACCAGCTGGAGCGTCACGCTGGCGGCCACGCTCAACCTCTACGACGGGGGACTGACCAGGGAACGCGTCGCCGAGGCGCGGCAGCGGCTGGAACAGCTGCGCGCCCTGGAAGCGCAGCAGCGCCAGGCCGTGGAGCTGGAGGTCCGGCAGGCGTTCCTCAACCTGCAGTCCGCGGCCGAAGAGCTGGCCGGCGCGGACGCCGTGGTGACGCAGGCCGCGGAGGCGCTGCGCATCGCCAACGTCCGCTTCGAGTCCGGCGTGGGGACGAACCTCGAGGTGCTCACCGCGCAGACCACCGCCTCGCAGGCTGAACTGGGACGAGCGCAGGCCCTGTTCACCTACACCCTCGCCCGCGCCTCGCTTGAGCACGCGGTCGGGGCCGATGTTCCGTAGGAGAGGAGCAAGGGCGTGAAGCACCGCGCGCGCATTGTCGTGCTCATCCTGCTCGTGATGGTCCTGGGGGCGTGGGCGCTCGTGACCGTGATCCGCCGCGGCGGCGATCGGGCCGACGGCGTGGCGGCGTCGGGCACCATCGAGGCCACGCAGGTCAGCGTGGCCAGCAAGATCCCCGGACGGATCCAGCGCCTGCACGCGGGCGAGGGGGACGAGGTGCGCGCCGGAGATCTGCTCGTTACGGTGGAGGGCCGCGAACTGTCCGCGCAGATCACCCAGGCGGAAGCCGCCGTCTCCGCCGCCCGCGCGCGCGTCGCCCAGGCCCGCGCGGCGCTCGCCCTGCAGATCCGTCAGGTCGACGCGCAGGTCGCCCAGGCCCGCGCGGCGGCCGATGCCGCCCGCGAGCGAGTGGGTCAGGCCGGCGAAGCGCAGACGCTGACGGCCGGGCAGAGCACGCAGGGCGTCCGGCAGGCCGAGGCGGCCCTGGCGGCCGCGCGTGACTCGAGCCGGGCGGCGCTCGCCGCGCGCGAGCGCGCCCAGCGCGATCTGGCCCGGATTGAAGCGCTCTTCCGGGAGGGCGCGGTGAGCGCGCAGCAGGTGGACGCCGCGCGCGCCGCCTTTGCCACCGCCCAGGCGCAGTATGATGCGTCGCTGCAGATGGCGACCCAGGCTGAGGCCACGCTGCGTTTGGCCCGCGAGAACCAGCGCCAGGTCGGCCTGCGCGAGCGCGACGTGCGGACCGCGCAGTCCCAGGCGCGTCAGGCGGACGCCGCGGTGGCGCTGGCCCGCGCCGGCGAGGAGGCGATCGCGCAGCGCCGCGCCGACCTGGCCGCCGCAGAGGCCGCGGTGGCGCAGGCCGAGGCCGGACTGCGCGTGCTGCTGACCCAGCGGGAGAATCTCACCATCACCTCGCCCCTGGACGGCGTCGTGCTCGTGGAGCACGCCCGGGCCGGCGAGGTTGTGGCCGCCGGAGCCCCGATCCTCACCGTGGCCGACCTGCGGCAGGTGTGGATCCGGCTCTACATCCCGCTGCCGCATCTCGGCCGTGTGGCGCTGGGGCGGCCGGCGGTCGTGACCACCGACGCGCTCCCGGGGATGACCTTCACCGGACGCGTGACCGAGATCGGCCAGCAGGCGGAGTTCACGCCGCGCAACGTGCAGACTCCGGAGGAGCGCGTCAGGCTTGTGTTTGCGGTCAAGGTCACGGTGCCCAATGCCGAGCGGCTGCTCAAGCCCGGTATGCCCGCCGACGCGGTGATCGCCACGGCGGAGGCCGCCCCGTGAGCGCCCCGCTCGGCCCGGTCGGCCGGTGATCGCCGCGGATCCGTCCTACGCGGTCGCCACCGACGGGCTGACCCGGCGGTTCGGGTCTGTTCTGGCGGTGGACGGCGTCTCGCTGGCGGTCCGGCCCGGCGAGATCTTCGGCCTGCTCGGCCCCGACGGCGCGGGCAAGACCACCGTGTTCCGGATGCTGGCCGCCGTGCTTACGCCGACGTCGGGGACGGCCCTCATCGCCGGCATGGACATCCGCACCGGCGAGGAGGATGTGAAGGCGCACCTGGGATACATGCCGCAGGCGTTCTCGCTGTGGGCCGACCTCACCGTGCTGGAGAACCTGCGGTTCATCGCCGACGCCTACGGCGTGCCGCGGGACCAGATCGCGCCCCGCCTGGACCGCCTGCTCGGCTTCAGCCGGCTGGCGCCGTTCGGGACACGCCGCGCGGAGTTCCTTTCGGGGGGGATGAAGCAGAAGCTGGCGCTGGCGGCGTCGCTCATCCACGAGCCGGCGATCCTGCTGCTGGACGAGCCCACGACGGGCGTGGACCCCGTCTCGCGCCGGGAGTTCTGGCAGATCCTCGGGGAGCTGAACGCCGCGGGGATGACGGTGGTGGTGGCCACGCCGTACATGGATGAGGCCGAGCGCTGCAGCCGCGTCGCGCTGATCCACCACGGCCGCATCCTCGGCGTGGACACGCCCCAGGCGATGAAATCCCGCCTTCAGGGCGTGGTCGTTGAGGTGCTCGCCTCCCCACGCCGCGCTGCGCTGGCCGCCGCGCGTACGGTCCCGGGCGTCCGCCAGGCTACAGTGTTCGGCCATGCCCTGCACGTCGTCGTCGCCGACGCGGCGCTGCAGTCCGCCCTGCGGCAGGCCCTGGAAGCCGCGGGGGTGGCGGTGGAACGGCTCCAGGTCATCGAGGCGTCGCTGGAGGACGTGTTCGTCTCCCTGATGGCGCGGAGCGCGTCCGATGAGCACGGCGACCAATAGAGACGCTATCCGCGCCGAGGGCCTGACCAAGCGGTTCGGGGAGTTCGTCGCGGTCGACCACGTCGATCTCACCATCGAGCGGGGCGATATCTTCGGCTTCCTCGGGCCCAACGGGGCGGGGAAGTCCACCACCATCCGCATGCTCTGCGGGCTCATGACTCCGTCGGCGGGACGGGCCGAGGTGCTGGGCCTCGACGTGGCCCGCGATCCGGAGCGCATCCGCTCGCGGATCGGCTACATGAGCCAGCGCAGCAGCCTCTACAACGATCTCACCGTCGCGGAGTTGCTCAACTTCTACGCCCGGGTGTACGGGCTGGGCGACGCGGAGCGGCGCGCCAAGGTGGCAGGGTGGATCGAGCGGGCCGACCTCGCCGGGCGCGAGCGGCAGCTCGTGGGGACGCTGTCGGGCGGCTGGCGGCAGCGCCTGGCCTTGGGCTGCGCCATCCTGCACCGGCCGGACCTCTTGCTGCTGGACGAGCCCACTTCGGGAACCGATCCGGTCCAGCGGCGAGAGTTCTGGGAGCTCATCTACCGGTTCGGGGACGAAGGGACGACCGTGCTGGTGACGACGCACTACATGGATGAGGCGGAGCACTGCGACACGCTGGCCTTCATCTACGGCGGGCGGATCATCGCGCGGGGATCGCCGGCGGCGATCAAGCGGGAGGCGGGGCTGCCCACCCTGGAGGACGTGTTCGTCTCGCTCATGGCCGGCGAGGGGGCCGCGCCGGCCGGCCCCGCGGGAGGAGCAGGGCATGGGTAGGCGGCTGGGCGCCATCATCATCAAGGAGTTTCTGCAGCTGGCCCGCGACCGCCGCACGCTGCTGATGGCGCTGCTCATGCCGGTCATCCAGCTGCTCCTCTTCGGCTACGCCATCACCACCGACGTGGAGCATCTGCCCACCATCGTGCTGGACCAGTCCCGGAGCCAGGAGAGCCGGGCGCT
>Ga0073934_10004401_pt1 | contig 23537 bp, 22 predicted proteins | sample LarsenN4metaG_FD_76834 | JGI IMG/M metagenome (GOLD analysis project Ga0073934, IMG submission 76834) | Hot spring sediment bacterial and archeal communities from British Columbia, Canada, to study Microbial Dark Matter (Phase II) - Larsen... ... | reverse complement strand
TGACCTGGAATATCTGGTCAAACCCATGAATTGTCCGATGCACATGATGGTTTATAAGTCGCAGTTACGCTCGTACAGAGATTTGCCGATCCGGATCGCGGAGACGGCGACCGTGTATCGCCGCGAACAATCGGGGGAATTGGCCGGTCTCCTGCGCGTGCGCATGATCACCCAGGACGATGCCCACATGTTTGTACGGCCAGACCAGGTTAAGGATGAATTCCTCCATGTGCTCGACCAGGCTTTATATCAGTTCGGCGTCTTTGGATTCCGGGAGTTTGAGATGTGGGTCTCTGTGCGGGATCCGCATAACAAATCCAAGTATCTCGGCGGCGATGCGCCGTGGAATAACGCTGAGCAGGCCATCAGGGAAGCGCTGGATTCCCGCCACCTGAAGTATATTGTCGCGGAGGGGGAGGCGAAGTTTTATGGTCCTGCCTTGGATATTATGGTGCGCGATGCGCTGGGTCGGAAATGGCAGTGCACAACCATCCAGGTGGATTTTCAACTGCCGGAACGGTTTCAACTCGAGTACATGGACGCAGAGAGCAAACCCCGGCGACCGGTCGTGCTACACCGCGCCCCCCTCGGTTCTATGGAGCGCTTTTTTGCCATCCTGGTCGAACACTATGGGGGGGCATTTCCCGTCTGGCTCGCGCCCGTGCAGATGAAGATTATCCCCATCTCGGATCGACACCTTGACTATGCCCGCCGGGTCGCTACCCGCCTGCAGGCGGAAAAATTCCGCGTCGAGGTGGATGACCGATCGGAGCGCATGAACGCGAAAATTCGAGATGCTCAACTGATGAAAATTCCCTATATGCTGGTGGTGGGCGACAAGGAAAAAGAAGCAGGCACCGTCTCCGTCCGTCTGCGCTCAGGGGAAGATCTCAAGGCGATGTCCTTAGATGATTTTATCGCGCTTGCGCGCCGTGTGGTGGATGGTAAAAGTCTGGAATTAAAGTAAGGAGAAATCCTTAGGCCCGTCCTGTGCTACCGAAGGCAAGGTCGTAGTTACAAAGGGCTCCCCCTGCATCGATAGGTCTGTATCAGTTCAAGGGGCAGGGTTCCCCTCGCTCCTCTTCAAGGGGGAGTGAGAGGGAGGATTTTTCTTGGGTTCACAACCCTTTTTGTCCTTACCTTGGCGCTTAAATCCCTGAAGGGCGGGGCTAACTTCGTCTGCTAAATGGATCCGGGTCCGCATTGACTTTTCCCTTGACAACTTTTAGGGGGAATGCTAAAGTATTATATACTGAGAGTCTGTAAAATTGACCTGCTTTCGTTATTAAAAATTTTACCTTTTCTTTTTTATAGCCTTAGAACTTTGCCTTTACAAAGTAGGCACGTAGCTCAGTGGGAGAGCGCTACCTTGACGCGGTAGAGGTCGATGGTTCGATACCATCCGTGCCTACCATCGTTTTTAATAGCGGATGAGAGAGATTTTGCGGTCTGAAATCCCAAGTCCGCGAAAGTCTTTATCAGCGGAGGTGAGTAGGGACTGGAAGTTGCCAGAATTAATGAAAGAATTCGAGCTAAGGAAGTACGAGTTATAAACCAAGACGGTGAGCAGCTCGGAATTATGCCCTTGGAACAGGCTTTGGAAGAAGCTCGAAAGGCTGAGTTGGACCTGGTAGAGGTGGCGCCTGGAGCGACACCCCCTGTGTGTCGTATCATGGACTATGGGAAGTACAAGTACCAGCAGAGTAAAAAGGCGCAAGAAGCTAAGAAAAAGCAGGTGACCATCCAGGTTAAAGAAATCAAGCTCCGACCTAAAACGGATGAGCATGATTATCAATTTAAAGTTCAGCATCTGATCAGGTTCCTGACGGAAGGGAATAAAGCCAAGGTTTCCGTGGTGTTTAGAGGCCGCGAGATGATGCATGCTCAATTGGGCCAGAAAATGTTGGAGCGTATCGTAGAAGATGTCAAAGAGGTTGGGGTCGTCGAGCAAAAACCTAAACTCGAAGGTAAAACTATGACAATGATTCTCGTACCAAAGGCTAAAGGTGCGGAACAAAAACCTAAGACGTAAAAGGATCCCCAGATGAGCAGAGATAAAATCTTGATTCTGTTCGTAGATGACCCCGATACATACAAGGAGGAGATGGGCTAAAGTACCCACCAGCTTTAAGGACCTGAAAACTCTAAGGGGCTGAGTCATCTGGGGATCGTTTTATTTCAGGATGCCAAAACTCAAAACAAGACGAGCTGCCGCTAAACGATTTAAAAAGACCGGCACCGGAAAGTTCAAAAGGGAGCGGGCTTGGGGAAGCCACCTTTTAACTAAAAAGTCTAGGGATCGGAAACGAAGGCTGAGGAAAAATACGCTGGTTTCCCCGGAGGATACAAAAAAAATAAGACGGTTGCTACCGTATGCGTAATGGATGAACAATGCGCGATGAATAAGGAAGATGCGTTAAAATTTCTGGGTTCGTCGTTCATACCATCTGCATTCGTCATTCAATAAGGATCCATGCCAAGAGTCAAAGGTGGAAATAAGCGATTAAAAAGAAGGAAAAAGATTTTACACTTAGCTAAGGGCTTTGTGGGTGGTAGGCGAAAGCTGTTCAAAACAGCTGCGGAGGCGGTCAGGCGTGCCTTACGTTACGCTTATCGTGATAGAAAAACTCGAAAAAGAGACTTCAGAAGATTATGGATCATTCGTATTAATGCGGCTGCCAGGGAGCACGGGCTTTCTTATAATACGTTCATGTACGGGCTTAAACGTGCGAACGTTACGCTAGATAGAAAAATTCTTGCGGATCTAGCAGTCGGCGACCCGAAAGCCTTTTCCGATTTAGTCCAACTCTCCAAAACCGCCCTTCCGTCTGCCCCTGCTCGAGAGTAAATCAGATGAAAAACTAGAAGGCAGATGGCAGCAAGCAAAGGACAGAAAGTAGAGGGCAGTAGTACCTCGTCCCTTTCATTTGGATTCCTAGAATCCCTTCCTGAGGGTCGTGGCTCAGAGGCGTAGGTGACGCAAGTCCTCAGAGCTGCGACCGTGAGGGAGCGGTTGATCCGCAGGAACGGGACGATGTAGGTGTACGCTGTTTACTTAATTTTGAAAGGATCGTTTTGCTTTCCCCCTCCCCTCCCATGCTGTGGGAGGGGGAAGGCAGGGTTTGAAAGTTACGCAGGAGTTAAGTAAACAATGTAGTAGGCAGTCCGTAAAGGTGGAGAGGTTCTACGGGCTGCTTATCGCCTTCTGCCTGCTGGGTTACTTACTGCCTCTTGCCTTCTACATAGAGATAGGTGAGTCGCCTCGACGAGATTCTAACCGAACTAAGCTCCATAAGGATAGAGGCTCAGAAAGAATTCCAAAGTGCCCGTAGTCAGATAGAACTATCTCAAATCAAGGCTAAATACTTAGGTCGCCAGGGTTTGCTAACCCGCCTATTGAAGCGACTTTCAGAGTTATCCCAGGAAGAACGGCCTCGGATTGGGAGTGCTGCAAATCAGCTTAAGGAAGAGCTGAGTCAACTTTATGAACAGGCGGAACTCAAAATTAAGCGGGAGGCACAACGGAGGGCCCTGGAAGAAGAGCGCATCGATATCACACTCCCCGGTAGACGTCCCCCCTACGGTCGAAAACATCCTTTAACCCAAGTGGCCGATGAAATTAAACAGATCTTCCAAGGGATGGGTTTTGCCATTGCAGAGGGTCCAGAGGTCGAGTACGATTATTATAACTTTGAAGCTCTGAATATGCCTAAAGATCATCCGGCCAGGGATATGCAAGATACTTTCTATATTTCTGAGGATATCGTCCTCCGAACCCATACCTCCCCCGTTCAAATTCGGGTCATGGAGGCTCAGAAGCCCCCCGTCCGGGTCATTGTGCCGGGTAAAGTCTATCGCCATGATTCAGACGTCACCCATAGCCCTATGTTTCATCAGGTGGAGGGTCTACTGGTCGATGAAAAGGTGACCCTGGGGGATCTGAAGGGCACTCTGGAGATCTTCGCCCAAAGGATGTTCGGTAAGGAGACCCGGTTGCGATTTAGAGCCAGCTTCTTCCCCTTCACAGAACCGAGTGCGGAGGTGGATATTTCCTGTGTAATCTGTAAAGGAAGCGGCTGCCGTGTATGCTCTCAAACGGGATGGCTGGAGATTCTAGGGTGTGGAATGGTGGACCCGGCAGTTTTCAAAATGGTTAACTATGATTCTGAAAAGTATACCGGGTTTGCCTTCGGTATGGGGGTAGAACGGATTACCATGTTGAAGTACGGAATCGACGATATCCGGCTACTCTTTGAAAATGATTGGAGGTTTTTGAGACAATTCTAACTGCAACTGCAGATAGACGTCAGTCCTTTAACCGCCGATGCACAGAGGTAAACGCCGATAAGAGGGGTATTTCTCGGTAGTTGGGGCACCGACGTGTATCGTCAGTTTTTTCCTACGGACCTTTGAAAATAAGTTATAACTGGCTAAGAGATTATGTGGAGTGTTCCTTGCCGGTAGAGGAGATGGCTGAAAAGCTGACCATGGCAGGGCTACAAGTGGAAAGTATCGCGCGACAGGTTCGCAAACTCCCGGGTGTGGTCGTAGGTCGAATCAAGGAGATCCAAAAGCACCCTAACGCGGATAAGTTATCTATCTGTCTGGTGGAGGTGGGCTCCGGGGGCGTATTATCCATCGTGTGTGGGGCGCCCAATGTGGCGGTCGGCGCCAAAGTCCCGGTAGCCTTAGAAGGCGCTAAGTTGCCAGACGGAACCCAGATAGCCCTGTCTAAAATCCGGGGCGTTGCCTCTCAAGGGATGATCTGTTCGGAGAAGGAGTTGGAGCTGGGCGAGGGAGTCGACGGCATTATGATTCTTCCGGAGCAGGCTCCGTTAGGAGCTCCCGTAGACGAAGTGCTCCCTGAGGAGGACGTGCTCTTGGAGATCGCTGTTACTCCGAATCGGGGGGACTGCCTGAGTGTCCTGGGCATCGCCCGGGAAGTGGCAGCCTTAACCCACGTGCCCCTTAAAAAACCCTTGACAGATAAGGGCGACCCACCCTATTCTCCTGCCGGGCCGAACATCTCCGAGCTCACCTCGGTAACTATCCTGGCCCCCCCGTTATGCCCCCGGTATACGGCCAGTTTAATTCGCCATGTGGTAATAAAACCCTCCCCAACCTGGTTAAAACATCGATTAGAAGCCGTAGGAATCCGATCTATCAACAATGTGGTCGACGTGACCAACTACGTAATGATGGAACTGGGACAGCCTCTCCATGCCTTCGATTTTGATAAGTTGGAAGAGAACCGTATCGTGGTCAGGCGGGCCGAGGAAAATGAAAGGTTTGTAACGCTGGATCAGGTAGAGCGGATCCTGGACAGCGAGATGTTGGTCATCGCAGATGGCAAGAGAGCTGTAGGCATCGCCGGGATTATGGGGGGGTGGAATACCGAGGTCGAAGCTAAAACCCGGAATATTCTCCTGGAAAGTGCGTTCTTCTCCCCGATCAGCATCCGGAGGACCTCAAAAAAACTGGGATTGCGCACGGAGGCCAGTTACAGGTTTGAAAGGACGGTAGACCCTCTGGGAACCCCCACGGCCCTTAAACGAGCGACCCGGCTTATCCAAGAGGTCGCCGGGGGAGAAATTGCCCCGGGTATCATCGATGAGTTTCCTGTCCCCTTCTCTCCAAGTCGGTTATCCCTTCGGGTCTCGCGGACGAACCGGATCCTGGGCGCCGAGCTGACAGGTCGGGAGATTCAATCCATTCTTACGGGCCTAGAATTCTCCGTCTCCGAGCGATCCGATGCGGTCCTGGACGTGGAAGTGCCCTCCCATCGCTCGGATGTGACTCGTGAAATCGACCTTATCGAGGAGGTGGGAAGGATCTACGGCTACAATAAGATCCCCTCCACGCTCCCCACAGGCCGCATGGCCCCCCAAGAGGAAAGGGCCTCCCAGAAGGTAGAAAACCTGGTCCGGCAGGTTTTGATCGGAGAGGGGTTTTATGAAGTCATCAATTACAGCTTTATGAATAAGTCCGTTCTCGATAAGCTTAAAATCCCTGAGACGGATTACCGAAGAAGGACGATCACCCTGGCAAACCCCCTTATTGAAGAGCAGGCTCAGTTAAGAACCACGTTGGTGCCCCACCTTCTTCAAAATATTAGCCTCAACTTCAAGCATCATCTGGATGCCCTCAGGCTTTTCGAGATAAGCCGGATTTTTATAGGCGCTCAGGGAGAAAAAACCTTACCCGAAGAACCCGAATTCGTTGCCGGGGTGATGGCCGGTTATCGAAATGAAGTATACTGGGGAGAGAAAAGGGACCTTGTGAGTTTTTATGATTTAAAAGGGGTCCTCGAAAATCTGTTTTCGATCCTTAAAGTAGAGTATAAGTTACGAGACGATCCCCCAATCCCTTTTTTACATCCCGGCCAGAGCGCTGAAATTCAGGTGGGGGGCCAAAAGGTCGGCTACCTGGGTAAGATTCATCCGGAGATCTCCGAGATATTTGAGCTGGACCAGCCCGTATATCTCTTTGAAATCCATCTGGATCAGGTCGTCCCTCACGTGCGTACGTCTGTGTCCTTCCAGCCCCTTCCTAAGTTTCCGGCTGTCCATCGCGATCTGGCGATTCTGGTTCCCGCCTCTGTAAAAGCTGAGGCCCTGGAGACCCAGATCCGAAGCGTGGGAGGCGCAATTCTGGAAGACGTCAAGTTATTTGATCTCTATAAGGGAGAACAAATCCCGGAAGGATTTGTTAGTTTGGCTTACTCGTTGATTTATAGAGCTCCAGAGAAAACCCTCACCGACGCCGAGGTCAATGTGATCCATGATCAGATTATTCAAAGTCTGGAGCAGAGATTTGGAGCCCGGTTAAGAACGTAGACAGAATGAAATAGACGAGATTAACGGAATTTACAGGACCTTCATTTTCTTTTATCGGGACCTCCTGTTCATCCTGTTCATCCTGTCTATACTTTATTCATTGGCCATAGTTATAGACGGTAAAGCTGTCTCGGAACAGATGCGGGAAATCCTGAGGAGGAAGATAACCGCATTGCGAGATAAGTACAAAGTTTCTCCTGGACTGGCCGTCGTCTTGGTGGGAGATGATCCTGCTTCCCAGATTTACATCCAAAATAAACGAAAGGCCTGCGAGTATGTGGGCATTCAATCTTATTATCATCATTTACCGGTAGATACTCCCGAGGAAAAGCTGCTCGATCTGATCCATGAATTTAATCAAGATGTTAACGTCCACGGGATCCTGGTACAACTTCCGTTACCTAAGCATATTTCTGAGGAGCGGATCTTAGTGTCTATTTCCCCCGAAAAGGATATCGATGGGTTTCACCCTCTGAATATGGGTAAATTAGTCGCAAATGCACCGGGTTTAAGGCCCTGTACGCCCGCTGGGATTATGGAGCTTCTGGATCGTTATAAAATTCAAATAGAGGGTAAGCATGCGGTGGTGGTGGGCCGGAGCAACATCGTGGGTAAACCGCTTTCTTTGATGCTGCTTCATCGCCATGCGACGGTGACCGTATGCCATTCTAGGACTTCACCTCTCAGTTCGTACACCCGCCAGGCCGATATTCTAGTCGCCGCCGTGGGAAAGCCACAGCTTATACAAGGGGGCATGGTCAAAGAGGGTGTCGCTGTCATAGATGTGGGAACCAACAAGGTTGGTGGGAAACTGGTGGGAGATGTCGATTTTGAATCCGTATCCGCAAAGGCCAGCGCTATTACGCCGGTTCCTGGGGGTGTAGGTCCAATGACCATTACGATGTTACTGGAGAATACGGTTCGAGCTTTTGAGGACATGTTACAAACCTAAAGCTCAACTCTTGGTTGGTCTGGCCTTGGAGCAAATTCAGGGCTAAGAGCTCTCAGCCTGAACTTTCGTTCAAAGTCTCAGCCTAACTAGGAGTTGTAGCGAAGCATCATGCAAGGAAGGAAGGGGGGCATATGTTCTCAGTAGGGGATAAGGTCGTCTATCCAACTCATGGTGTGGGAAAAATTGAGGCTATCCAAGAAAAGGAGGTCGCCGGGGAGAAGATTAGTTGCTATGTGGTGAGTATCTTTGGGAAGGATATTAAAATCATGGTTCCCACATCAACTTCGGAGAAGGTAGGGCTTAGACAGGTTGTGCGGGAGGAAGATCTGGAAAAGGTCTTTAATATTTTGAGGGATGGGATCGACAAAATGCCCGTAAAATGGAATAAAAGATACCTTTTTAACATGGATAAAATTAAGACGGGCTCCATCTATGAAATTGCAGAAGTCTTTCGGAACCTCACCTTGCTGAGTAAGGAGAAAGAGCTCTCCTTTGGAGAAAAGAAAATGCTGGATAGTACCCGGGAGTTGATCGTTAAAGAAATTGCCTATTCAAAAAAGATAGAAACTTCCCAGGCTGAAACTTTAATTAGTAAATATTGTGACGCTTAGGTATTTTAATACTTTTTAAAAGATTATAAGGGTCATATTATATATTATAGTATAACCTGAGTGGACAGGGGGTAAGGGGGATAAGTATTACCCCTTGTTCTTTATTGGAGCGAAGGGGGGGGGAGGGGGGTGGTTAACTTTTAAATATTCAGAACAAGAGGTGAAAAAAGTTGCACCAAAAGATTTGGAAGATAGGGTTTGTGGTCTTTACCTCGTTGCTAGGATATCTGGGATCTAAAAAGCTGGGTGGGCTTCCCTCCCATATCATTGGAGGCGCCAGTGGAGGTCTTCTAGGCTTTTTGATTATCCTGGGAGAATATTACTTAGGGAGAGTCCCTGTACGAGCTATTTTAGGAGGTCTTTTAGGATTAGGAATCGGCCTCATCTTCGCTAACCTGCTGACGTATTCGTTGCTGGAGATCGTTTTACAGACAAGCTTTGTCAAGCCTTATATTTATTTTCTTATCCATGTGGGATTTAGCTACCTGGGGTTGGTTCTGGGATGGAAAAAGAGCTATAACCTTGATTTTCGAGATATCAAGTCTTTCTTTTCGACGCCACCGCCTACTAAAAATTATAAGGTCCTTGATACCAGCGTGATTATAGACGGCAGGATTGCAGATATCGCAGAAACAGGCTTTCTAGAAGGTGTTTTGATTATCCCTCAGTTTATCCTAAAGGAACTTCAACACATTGCAGATTCTCCAGATCCTGTGAAACGAAACCGGGGCCGGCGAGGGTTAGAGATCCTTCATAAAATCCAGAAAAGAATTGACACGCAGGTGGAAATTCACGATAGGGATTTTCCTAAAATTAAAGAGATCGATGCTAAGCTCGTTGAATTGGCGAAAATGCTTCAGGCTAAATTGATTACCAATGATTTTAACCTCAATAAGGTGGCCGAACTTCAAGGGGTCTCCGTATTGAACGTCAATGAGCTGGCAAATGCTCTAAAACCTGTGGTCTTGCCCGGAGAGGTCATCGAGGCGATGGTCCTGAAGGAAGGTAAGGAATTCGGGCAGGGTATTGCTTATTTAGATGATGGAACCATGATCGTGATAGACAACGCCAAGAAATTTATCGGGAAAACGGTGAGCGTGGCCGTGACCAGCGTCCTACAAACTACGGCCGGTAGAATGATCTTTGCGCAGTTGTCTAATAAATCTTAAGTTCCTGGCGGTGGTTCGTGGTTCGCGGTTTTAATGCAACGGGCCACGAACCCCGATCAATGGACAAATGCCAAAAACCACCGCTCTGGTGGTGGCTGCTGGAGCCGGTAAAAGGATGGGGAGGGGGGAAATCCCCAAACAATTTTTGCAGATCGCCTCTTTACCTATCCTGGCCCATACGCTTGCCAGATTTGAGGGTTTTCGGTGCGTTTCTCAAGTGGTCCTGGTCGTGCGGCGAGAGGACGTGGAAAGGGGCCGGTCCGAGGTTGTAGAAAAGTATCATTTTGATAAGGTCAAAGCTGTTGTTCCCGGAGGACCGACTCGTCAGGATTCCGTTTATAACGGCTTACAGGCTGTGGACCCCCAAACAGACATTGTGGTCATCCATGACGGGGTTCGAATTTTTGTCACCGAGGCCGTGGTTTTGGAATCTATTCATGCCGCCCAAAGTTATGGAGGTGCGGTGGTGGCGGTTCCTGTAAAGGATACCATTAAACGGGTGTCTGAGGATGGATTTGTCTGCGAGACCCTTAATCGACATGAATTATGGGCGATCCAGACCCCTCAAACTTTTACCTATCCACTTATTCAACTTGCCCATGAAAAGGCTCGCCAGGATGGATTTTATGGGACAGATGATGCCGTCTTGCTGGAACGCCTGGGATATGCGGTGAAAATCGTTCCCGGATCTTATCGAAACATCAAAATTACCACGCCGGAAGACCTGATCCTGGCAGACCTGATTTTACAAGAAGAATTGAAAGAGCCTCGGCTGTAATGGGTTGGGAGGCCTGGTTTCCTGGAGAAATCGGGTTTCGGGTTCAAGCCATGAGAGTTGGAATTGGATATGATGTGCATAAGCTGGTCGAAGGAAGAAGGTTGATTTTAGGTGGGATTGAAGTCCCTTTTTCTAAAGGGCTACTGGGCCACTCCGATGCCGATGTTTTGATCCATGCCATTTGTGATGCCATCCTGGGGGCTCTTGGGGAGGGGGACATGGGCAGGCACTTCCCAGACCACGATCCCCGGTACAAAGATGTTTCCAGCCTAAAACTCCTCCAGGAAGTTATGTCCTTGACCTGGAAGCATAATTTTGTAGTGGGGCACATCGATGCGGTGGTCCTGGCAGAGCACCCGCGCCTGGCAACTTATATTGAGAAAATGCGAGAGACGATCTCCCATCTGACCCAACAGCCCGTCTCTGGCGTCAATATTAAAGCGAAAAGGGGGGAGGGACTGGGATTCATCGGAAAAGGAGAGGGGATCGTTGCCCAGGCTATAGTTACCTTATACCCGAAGACTTCTGGTTGAGGGTGAAATTAGTCATATTCCTGCTGTGCCAACAGCTCAGGTTTATCCTTACAAAGGCAGAATCTCATAATTACGCCCCTGGTTTTCCTGGAGAGGTCGCCCGAGGCAGGCGCCCTGTCTCTGAAGGGCTCTGTAGGATCGCCCTTGCAGGTTACCGGGGGGCGTAATGAGGTGGGATTAAGGCTTAGAGTACAAGCTATCATGAAACCTATTAAACAGCCGGTTAAAAAAGTCAGTTCCAAAGAGTTAGAGCCTAAAAATCTCGGGGCTCGCGTTGTGGAATCCGCTATCCCTTATACCAAATATATAGCTGGAGCCATTTTTATCCTTCTGGTCCTCCTCGGTATTTTCCTAGGCTGGCGATATTACCAGGCTCGCTTAGAAGAAAAGGCCCTGGCTCTGGAGTACCAGGCCGCCGCCGCCTATCACGAGGCTGGCGCTTCCGAGGGTAAATCCAAAGAACTATATGCTAAAGCCTTAGAGCTTTATAATCAGGTTCGCGCCCAGTACCCCGGCACGGGAAGTGCCGAGCGCGCTCTATTTTATAGTGCAAATTCACAATATTTATCAGCCAATTACGATGAGGCCATTAATCTTTTTTCACAGTACCTCGAGAAGTATCCTAAAGGGGAGTTTTTTGCGGCCTCCATGGAAGGTCTCGGCTACGCGTACGAGCAAAAAGGAGATTATCCAAAGGCCCTGGAGATCTATCAACAGCTTCAGGATAAAGTCTCTTCATCCGCTGCCAGGACGCAGGTCCTCCTGGCTATCGCGAGGTGTTATGAAGCGCTGGGGCAAAATCAAGAAGCTATCACCGTCTATGAGAAAATTGTATCGGATAATTTATCTCCGGCGTCGAAAAATCTTGCCGAAGAGCGATTAAAAGTCCTGAGACCTCAGAAAGCGGAAGACAATGAGTAGTAGGTGGTAATCGAGGGGAGGGGAGCAGGCGCCTTCCCATTCCCCGTTCGTTTTTTCCTATGACCGTTCGGGAAAATTTACAACTTGTCAGGGAGCGAATAGAAAAAGCTGCGCAGCGAGCAGGCCGAAAGCCCGAGGAGATTATCCTGGTCGCCGTCACGAAGACGGTGGAGATCCCGAGAATTCTAGAGGCCATCGAAGCGGGCGTGACCCACCTTGGGGAAAACCGCGTCCAGGAGGCGCACGGAAAAATTAAAGAGATCGGGGCCAGGGTGACCTGGCATATGATCGGGCATCTTCAAACTAACAAAGCCAGGCAGGCCGTCGAGCTCTTCCAATTGATCCATTCGGTGGACAGTCTGAAGTTAGCCAGGGAACTTAGTAGAAAAGCCGAAGCCAGAAAGCGCAGGGTCGATGTGCTGATTCAGATTAATGTGGCCGGTGAGGCAAGCAAATCTGGGTTTCCTGTAGAAGGGATCGAGGAAAATATCCGGGAAATCGGAATGCTTCCCGGGCTAGCCGTTAAAGGTCTTATGACGATACCCCCTCTGGCCGAGGACCCTGGGCAGGCCAGGCCGTACTTTAAGAAACTGAGGGAGATCTCCGAAGGGTTACGAAATATCCCTCAGGTTGAAATGAAGTTCTTGTCGATGGGGATGACCAATGACTTCGAGATTGCTGTTGAAGAAGGGGCTAACATGGTCCGTATCGGGACCGCGATCTTTGGATCTAGACCCTCTCTTCACTGAAGCAGAGCCAGCATGCTAAAAGATAAACAAATCGCCTTTATTGGCGCCGGTAATATGGCGGAAGCTATCGTTAAAGGCTTACTCTCTTCCCCTTTAGGGGTCCGGCCTGAGAATATTCTCTTGAGCGATATTCGAAAAGATCGCCTGGACCTTTTAAGTCAGCATTACCTGGTTCACACTTCGACCGATAACACCCTGGTAGTTAGACAGGCGACCATCGTTATTCTTTCCGTAAAACCTCAGAATATTAAAGAAGTATTAACGGAGATCGCCGCCGAGGTCACAGAGGACAAACTCGTTATCTCCATCGCGGCAGGCGTAAAAATTCAGACGATTCAAGATCTGCTGGAGGCCCGGGTTCGCGTCATACGTACGATGCCGAATACGCCCGCTCTGGTTCAGGCCGGGGCAACAGCTTTAGCGCCTGGAAAGTGGGCCTCCCCAGAGGATTTGCAAATAGCCAAAGCTATCTTTGATGCGGTGGGCGTGACGGTCATTGTAGATGAAAAGCTGATCGATGCCGTGACCGGACTGAGCGGCAGCGGCCCTGCTTATGTGTTTCTGATCATCAATGCTCTGGCAGATGGGGGAGTCAAGATGGGATTTTCAAAGGAGATGGCCCTTAAGCTGGCTACTCAAACTGTGTTTGGTGCGGCAAAATTAGCCCTGGAGACCGGGGAGCACCCCCATAAACTCAAAGATATGGTGACTTCCCCTGGCGGAACGGCTATTGCCGGTATTCACGCTTTGCAAAAAGGTGGTTTGGAAGGTATCCTGATGGATGCGGTGGAAGCTGCAACCTTGAGATCCCTAGAATTAGGGCGCTAAAAAAGCAGCAGGTAGAAGGTAGAGGCCGGGAGATCGAAAATCTGCCTACTACTTTCTGCCCGCTGCCCACGGTCTTTAACCATGTTTATCGCTAGTAATTTCCTCGCGGCTCTAGCCAGGGTGCTGGATATGGCCTTGAGTCTGTATATGTGGATCATTATTATCGCCGTTATTTTATCTTGGATTCCCCTGGACCCGTATAATCCAACAGCTCAGGCCATCAAGGGCTTTTTTACCAAAGCTACGGAACCTGTTTTTAGCTTCGTTCGAAGAAAGCTCCGCCTGTATACTTATACCTACCCTATCGACTTTACCCCGGTCCTCGTTATCTTTGCTATCTATTTCCTGAGGTTCTTTCTTGTCCAGTCTTTATATGATCTGGCGAGAGCCTTGCAGTAACCCCGAGGGAGCTATGATTGAAACCCGGCAGACAGAGAAGGGCCTATTGCTAAAGATCCACGTTCAACCAAAGGCTTCTCGGAACGAACTGGTTGGAAATTATCAGGGCGCTTTAAAAGTAAGGCTGACCGCTGCACCTACGAACCATCAGGCCAATAAAGCTTTGATAGCGTTTTTAGCGGAAAGGTTCCACGTAAAAAAAACACAAATTAAAATTCTCTCCGGGCATGCCGGTCGAGACAAAACGGTAATTTTCTCCGACTGCGAAGAGGGCCTGATTCAGCAGGTGCTGGCTAAATATGAGGGCAGGGAGTTTTAAATCAAAGAGCCCCGCCTGTCCTTGTGGGCCAGGGGAACAACCGCTAAGCATCTATAAATCGCTTTGGGTCGCTCCCGAGACCCCTTGAAGCCTATGGGCTAAGTTCCATGACCGATCATTGGCAGTCGCTTGTAGAACCTGCTCTGGAAGGTAATATCATTTTTGTCCTGGGTGCAACAGATACAGGGAAGACCACGCTGGTCACCTATCTTGCCAACCTTCTTCATGGCCAGGGCCACTCGGTCGGGGTGATCGATACGGACATGGGACAATCGGATATAGGTCCTCCCACAACCCTCGGGCTGGGAGAGGTGGTTCAACCGGTGACCCACCTGAGCGAAGTCCCTTTGAGGGGTTTATACTTCGTGGGCGCAACTTCTCCGCGGGGAAGCCTCTTGCCTGTGGTGGTAGGGGCCAGGCAGTTGCTGGATAAGGCCCTGAGCCTGGGGTTAAAGAAGATCATCTTTGACACCACAGGACTCGTAGAAGGGGATATCGGGAGGGCTCTCAAGGGCCATAAGCTCCAATTGCTTCGGCCTGACGTCGTTATCTGCTTACAATACAAGGATGAATGTGAACCTCTTCTGAGGGCTTACACTTACACCGAGCGCCCTCGCCTCTTGAGACTTCCGCCCATCTCTGAGGGTAAAAAAAAGACGCCGGAAGAAAGAAGACGACATCGAGAAAATAGCTTTAACCGGTACTTCGAAAATTCTAAAGATATTGAAATCGATCTCACCCGGGTCAACCTGATGGAAACGCCCCTTTTCAGTGGGCTTCCCCTCAGTCCTTCTCAATTAAAAGATTTGTCGCATCTAACGGGTAATCCTCTCCTATGGGGAGAGAAATTTCTGAAGGAATTGGTTTTGGTCACGGCAAATCCCTTGGAGGATACGCAATTATGGAGTATAAAAAGATGCTACGAAGGGTGCTATATAAAACCCTATGCCTCTCGAGAATTTGACCGCCTCTTGGTAGGTCTCATGAGCAGAGAGCAAGAAGTCCTGGCCCTGGGGATTTTAAAAGCCCTTAATTTTGAAACGAAACGCGCCATCGTATACACCCCGCTCAGGAAAGATGACGTACAAGGGGTTAAATTTGGGAGAGATCGATTACAAATTTCATAGGATTAATCTGTTCTTTCGAAATTAAGATACAACCTCCCTATTTGTATGTCCAATTTAGACAGTCTTTTGTTTAAAATATGCTTGACCTAAAAGGGTACAGCTACTATATTATAACTAATCATTGTTAATTAAAGAAAACCATCCTAGCAGTACGGATTAGTCTTTATCAAAAATAAAGAATCCTTTTGACTCCAAGGAGAAGATAACTAACTCTCACCCTATCTCCCCCGGGGTCTGGGTTAGATCCTTAATAGGTCTCAATTTTTCTTCTATCCGTTTCCTTATAAAAGGAAAATTTCTCTCTTCCCCCGACTTGTAGGACCCGATTAAACTATAAGCCGGGCGATGGACCTATTAAAATTTATCTTAAACACCTATGATTCTCTATATTTTTTTAGCAGTATTTGTCTACCTCTGCCCCTTTGACGGTGGATACGCCCTTGCTAACGAGAATCTAAAAAATTTGGTAACAAGTTTTGGCTCCAGAGTGGACGATCCGATCGCCGACCGGTACCTGGATGAAGGCAGGCTGGATGAGGCCATTTTTTTGCATAAGAAGCTGCTGGAAAAAAAGCCCTTAGCAGGTATCGTCCACTATCACCTGGGTTTTGCTTACGGATTGAAAGGGCTCTACGATGAGGAGATCGCAGAATATGAAAAAGCCATCAAGCTGGGGCACAAAGAAGAGGGATTATTTTATAACCTGGGGATGGCCTACATCGACTTGGAAACGGATTATAAACGCGCCGTTGACGCCTTTAATAAAGTCATCCAGCTAAATCCAAAGCACGCGGAGGCTTATTTTAATTTGGGTTTAAGTTACCAGAATCTGGGCAACTACCGCAAAGCGACAGAGTCCCTTCTGAAAGCTATCCAGCTCAACCCGGCGCATCTTGAAGCTTATAACGTTCTAGGTGTGGTTTATGCCCTCTCTGGACAACCTCATAAAGCCCGAGAGGCCTGGATGGAAATTCTGAAGCAGGATCCCTCCAACCGACCCGCTTTGATTAACCTGGAGACCCTGAACAAGACCCGCCCGGAGCCAAATGCAGCTCCGCGTTCTCAAAAAATGGTCGAGTCCTCCCCCACAAAAATTTCGACAAAATGAGAAAGCCCTTTAGGCTGCAGCGATTTTCTCCGGCTCCTTGATGATATCCTTTAGATCCTGCAGCCACTTCTTGAAATCTTCTTCCCCCTTTTCCGATCGGGCTCCGGCTTCTTTATACTGCTTGAGGGCTTCTTTAAATAAATTTGTGATATACTCGTAACGGAGTCCGATGGTCCCTATTTTATAAGCGACCGCATCCAACTCGGCCTGATGGGTGACTTGATCTACCGCATCCGCGGACCGACTTATTGCAGCTTTAAAAGCCAGCCACGGAACCTCCTTCTTAATGGTTCCCATGTGGGTCTTCAGTGTCTGGATAATCAACCAGGATGGCATCTCTCTGATCATCTGTTCGATTCTCTACTTAGCCCTGTGAGGATATCCTGCGCCCTCGTTCCCAGACAAAGCTCCCAGGCCCTTGACTTAAGGGGCCAGGGGCTCTTGCGAGGAGCCCTTCGCCGGGCTCGGAATAAATTCCACGACGATACTACCTCCTGGCAGGCAAGAAAAGCTTTGCTCCTTTCCATCGCGCTGCCGATGGCACTTCGGCTTAAGTCCCCCGCATTGAAACAGAGCCCGAGAACGAGTTACAGAACAGGTTATGGATAGAAGTACTACGCTCGGATTCAACTCTAGATAAAATTAACCGTGGGAAGGCTGGGAAGTCAATTAAAATTTACACGTGAGGGAAGTTCTTCCAGATTATTCTCCCTGACCTCCCTGAGTAAAGGACTCTGGCCGACGGACCCACTGCAGCAGGACCGCAATAGCGTGTTTGCAGAAAGGTTCTCGGACAAACGGACAGGTGCAAAAGCTGCTCAGTTGACCCGATGGGTTAGTCATAACTTGCGTATCATAGGCTTCAGCTCCTGTCACGGTCGCTCGAAGAACCTGGCCCTCCAGGGTCGGCTGAGTCACATGCCCCCCCTCGTAATACTCCTCCCCCCGCTGATAAACCTTAGGGCTTACCAAGGTTTTAATTCTCTCTTCCTCTAGAGCCAACCACGCGGGAGCTATCTCTCTTTCTGTCTTCTTCACGAACTTACCTCCCCCTCTATCTGAAAATATCATTCCCCCCTAACACAATATCACTCTCGGACCCGGTCTTTGTCAACGATTCCTTCCGCCCTAAAGGGGAGGGGCGTAACCAGCGTCCCGCGGTTTCTTTTTCATAAATCCTAGCCCTTGGGGGTATCGGAGGGGTACTGGTTTATCTTCCCTTAGAATCCTGTCGTTGACTTAGCAGCTATTTGGATTTAAATATATCTATGTCTCCTTCACAAAGGCCCAAATCCTATCCTGAGCCTGCTGAAGGAACTACTAAGCTTTTTCTTTGTACCTTTGTGAGAAACCCTTAAGTCCGTAGCATCGAGGAGAGACGATACCCATGGATACCATAACGCATGGCCTGGTGGGCGCGCTGATTGCGAAGGCTGGGTTTAGCCAGCGCATGGGAAAGGTGGCGACGACCGTTCTGGTGGTTAGCGCAGTTTTCCCGGACAGTGATATCGTCGTCGACCTGGTTGGAAATGAATTCCTCTATTTAAAATATCATCGGAGCCTGACCCACTCGTTTTTGGGGGCCCTCCTCTTCCCGGCCTTACTGGCCTGGATCTTTTATCGGTTTAGTTCTTACAAGAAATATTGGAACCTCTATGCCCTCTCCCTGGTAGGCGTCCTTAGCCATATCTTCCTGGACCTGATCACGTCGTTTGGAACGATGATCTTCTTTCCTTTTAGTGACCGGCGCGTGGCCTGGGATATGGTCTTCATCATAGATCTCATCTTTACCGGTATCATCGTTCTTTCCCTGGGGATCACCTGGATTTATCAAGACCCCAAGGGGGCTACAACCCGGGCCGGTGTCCTGGGTATCACTTTTTACCTCCTGGCCTTCTGCGTGACACTTTTCCTCTCCCGGGTAGCTCAAAGGCAGGTCCCCTGGAAAATTCTTCTCCTTGTGGATCTCCTTTTTACTTTCTTCATTTTAGCCCCGGGAATTAAAGGATGGATCTACCGACTCGACAAGGCCACACCTTGCCGGATTGGATTAATAGGGCTGTCCCTGTACATCGGCCTCTGCTGGATTAACCATCAGATCGCCTTGGGAAGGGTGGAGGATTATATCCGCAAAGAGGGGCTTCAGGCAATTAGCTATGCCGCTTTCCCCGGCCCCCTTTCCCCTTTTCGCTGGTCCGGCGTCCTTAAAACTCAAGATGCCTCTTATCAAAATTGGTTCAACCTCCTAACCCCGCATAGGTCTGAATTTTCTGTTTTTCAAGACCCTCCGAAGGACGAATATATCACCCGAGCTGAAAACCTCCCCGTCGTTCAGTTGTTCCTCTGGTTCGCCAGGTTTCCTGTGATCGTCTATCAAACCCTTGACCAGACGCATGTGGTAAGGTATTTTGATCTAAGGTTTAATTCCGGGTTTCGACGAACTCCCTTCGTTCTCGAAGTGGTTATCGGACCCAACGGCGAGATCCTTAAACAGGGTTTCGCTGATTAACTGGTGGGCTGAATATTTATAGGGCTGTTCCTAACTTAAAAATGGACCTTGCAAAAAAGACCGCAGAGGTCGAGAAAATCCTCGAAGCCCATATGGGGGTTCCGAAATGGAAAAAGCAAGAGAGCGCTCTGGATAACCTGATTCGTACCATTTTATCCCAGAACACCAACGATGTGAATCGGGATAAAGCCTATAGTGCCCTCAAAGCCAGATTCCCAACCTGGGAACAGGTCGTAGAAGCCGACCCCCGAGACATCGCCGCGTCGATTAAGGTGGCCGGGCTTTCCCAATTGAAAAGCGTTTGGATCCGGGATATCCTCGCCTGGATTCAACGGACCTATGGCCGCCTCGATCTGGAATTCATCTGTGGGATGAATCCCGAAGAAGTGCTCTCCACTTTCTGTAAGCTGAAAGGCATTGGCGTTAAAACCATGTCGGTCGTCCTCATGGCCTCCTGCGGCAAAGATATTTTCCCGGTAGATACCCATGTCCATCGCATTTGCAGGCGTTTAAGATTGGTTCCCGCTAACGCCTCGGCTGAAAAAACTTTCTGGCTTATGTCCAAATTAGTTCCCAAAGGGAAGGCTTATCCCTTTCACATCAACCTGATCCACTTTGGCCGAACGATCTGCAAAGCTATCAGCCCGAAATGTCCTGTCTGCCCTCTGAAGGCGCTTTGTGAGTATTACAAAGCCAACCGGCCCCCAACGACGCTAAGTACTGAGTAATTATCGAATGTCCGGTCAGACGGTTTCTTAAGGATTTGAGCTCCTACGAGCGAGGCCATCTGTTCGGTTACAGCTCGCGGCAAAGGGAGGGCCTCGTCGCCGTCGCTCCGCGCTAGGATATTTTAATCCTTTCTCCGGAGGAAATACCGATGGACAGGACGATTTGGGCCGGGATCGCTCCGCGTCAGGATATTTTAATCCCCCCTTCGGGGAGGGGGCCTTTTTTGTAGCCGGGCGTAGTGTTCGCAATATTCTTTCAATTCACAGATTTCACACCTGGGTTTTTGCGCCTTGCAAACCCGGCGACCATGGTCGATGAGCCATTCGTGGGCAGGAATCCACTTTTCTACGGGCAAATTCTTCATGAGGGATTCCTCGGTTCTCCGAGGATCGCGCCCTTTAGCTAAGCCCAGCCGGTTTGCTACCCGGAAGACGTGGGTATCTACCGGGATGGCCTGCTTTCCCATAGAAAAAGCTAAAATCACGTTGGCGCATTTTCGCCCAACGCCCGGCAACTGCATCAAGGCTTCTCGATCCTGGGGAACTTGGCCGTGAAATTGCTCAAGGAGCATTTTACAAGCTGCAATGATATGCCGCGCCTTCGTTCGGTAGTAGTTACAACTGCGAATCTCTTTCTCCAATTCCTTCGGAGTTAATCGGGCGAAGTCCTCCGGGTTCGAATACTTTTTGAAAAGGTGCGCGGTGGTTCGATTGACCAGGGTATCGGTACACTGTGCCGAAAGGATGGAGGCGATCAGAAGCTGAAAGGGGGTTTCAAATCCCAGCTTAGGGGTCGGAACTGCGTGGAGCTTTTCCAGAATTTCCAAAATTTTAGTAATTCTCTTGGTGGTCATCCTACTCCCAGGTGGATAATTCCCGGGTCATACTCTCTATGAGATTCAGTACGGTCAGTTTATTGTTCTGAATAATCCAGCCGAGGATAGAAAGGAGGCCCAGCCCTCCGAGAATCCCCCAGATCATCCAAGAGGCCTGGTAAAGGTAGAATAAAAGCTGGGTCAAAAGATTCAGGCCGAGAAATAGCGTCCCGACGTAGAGAAACGCCTTAATCCGCCAGGCTAATCCGAACAGGACGCCCGCGAGGCAGAGGCCTGTTAAGAAATCCACCCGCCAGCTTTCATCTATCAGGAGCATTTCGAAGTAGGAAACGGTCAGGATACCTAGAGCGCCGAAGAACTGGATGCCGGCAAAGGTCCTGTGGCTCAGGGCGTTTTTGTTCAGCCAGGCGACCCCGATGGCTGTGAGTGCCAGGGGGATCACGTAAAGCTGAAGACTATAGCCCGGGGTTAACCCCCTCCAAAGCCAGAGCATAAACAGACCCAGGTTACCCGCGGCCAGGCTGATATAAATAAAAGGTCTGGCGGACTGCAGGTAGCTGACCCACAAATAAAAACCTGCTATCGTGAGCATAGATAAAACGCCATAGCCGGTCACTTCCCAGGGCGTAATCAACATCAGAGACATGAGGGGGAGCAACAGGGCGGTATAATAAGACAAACGAACCAGCATATGTGCGTGATATTTTTGCGTGAGATAGCCCAACTCCATGAGCACAAAACTGATTAAGGTGAGCCATAAAGCGATTCTTCCTCCGGCGAAATAGTCTGGCCGGGCCAGATGCATGAAAAAAATCATGGAAGCGAACCCTATTTCTGAGAGATAGAGAAATATCTCTTGTCGCTCAGTCCCGGCTAACCAGATGTAGAGAGCAGTCAGCCCTCCGAGGGTTATCAGGTGCAGGCTAACCCCCAAGAGTTGGGGAGAAGGAACCAGGATGAGAAATAGCCCGGACATCAAAGCGATAAAAATGGGGAGGACGGCCCAGGCCATAAAGAAATGGGGCTTCGCGAAGCTTTTTAAGTAAGCCCGAGCGGGGAGTTCCCCCTGGGCCTCGTAACGTTTTCCCACGTAGGTCCAAAGATAACAAAGGGCTACAGTGGAAAGGCCCAGATAACTGGTGATCAGATAGGGGTTCCCGCCTGAGATCAGCAGGTCTTTCAGCCAAAGGATCCCGTAGAACACGGCTACATCTAGAGCCAGGTTGGCACCGTAGAGCCACCTGTGGGAGCCGAAGATATGGGCGTAGCAGGTATAAATGGCTCCTACAATAACCAGGGTCCAAAGGGTCGTCAAGGATAACTGACCCCGGGTCAAGAGAAGGCTTACGAGGGTGTAGATAAAGACCAGGGGATAAAAGGTCTCGGTCACCGTTTGTCTAACCGGGTCGGAGACCGATAGGCCGAGCTTCTCAAGGGCCTGATTGCCGGAGGGACGGGTGATCAGATAGGTGATTCCCAGCCAGCCTAAAGTTAACAGGGAGGAGCTCAAGGAGAGGTAGCCAAAGTTGATTTCTCTTAGAGAAGCCGTCCAGAAGGAGAAATTTAAAGCGAAGGTGATCATAAAGAGCAGGATCAGGTAAATGGCTTCCCCCTTGAGATAAAACCCAAGCCCGCAAAAAAGGGTTGCCAGAAGGAGGGTATAGAAATCCGAAACGAAATCTGTAAAGAGAAGCTCCCAAAAGTATAGGCCCAGGGAGATTCCAAACAGCAGGATAGACAAATTGAATAGGGGCTGATGGTAGTCCTGTTCCGCCAGCGAGAGGGCCTGAGAAAGGGCGCTTCGGTTTACTTGAACGGCATAGGCCAGCATAAACAGCGTCATGGCCATCACGATAGCTGCAAAGTCCCAGGATTTAACGGGAAGCTGTACAATCCAGCTAAAGTAGATGCTCCCGATAAATAGAACCCCAGCCGGATACATCCAGTACTTCGAGGGATACACGAGGATCAAAAGGAGGTAAAAGCTTCCCAATAAAGTCAGGACCAGGGGATTACTCCGGGTCATTAAAAACGCCAGAATGGAGACCGCAATGGCGCTGTTCAGGACGGGATAGAAATAGAGGCCCCTCTTCTTTTGCCACGTGGAAGTCTCTTCCCCATGGAGGTCTAGATCTACTTTTAACCGGAGGTTTTTTTCGTAGAAGTAAGCGCCGAAGAAATACGTCAGGCTCAATAAACTGCCTATCAGGCCATACCCCTCGTTCGTCGATTTACCGGGGAAGGAGACGGCGTAAAAACCCCCTGCCGTAAAAACTCCCAGGGCCAAATAGACCAGGGATCTATTCGGATAAATCTGCGTTGCCAGGAGATAAAAAGTACCAAGCAGCAAAAAAGCTACAACCTTGAAAAAAGCAGGTCCCCCCTCGGTTAAAAGGAGGCCCAGGGCAATCAGGGAAGTCCCTAAAGAGACGTTCAAGATGGGGGTCAGATAACCCCGGGGGACCCCGCCGGATTCCAGCAGTTGGATCCCCGCAAACTGAGCCAGGAAGAGCAGGCTGAGGCTCAAAGGCAAGAGGGACCCTACCTCCAGATAGCTGATCCAGATCCCAACGGATAGGGTTAACAGGAGGTTGGTCAGATAGATAAAGACCGTATGTCTATATAAATAGCTGCAGATGGCGTATAACCCGCTGTAGGTTAAAAAGATTGCCAAGGCCCAGGCTATCTGATAAAAAGCGACCTGGGAAGGAAAGAAGAGGGCCTGAAGTAAGGGCGTATGGCCGAGCACCTTTACGCCATAGGTTCCTACACCGCCGGATATTTCTAAATTATCGGCCTCTTCAACCACGTATAGCATGCCGAAGGTGACCAGAAGAATTACGAGGGATAAGACAAACGCGACCTGGTAAAGAGGTTTGGAGAGTTGACCGTTTTCCAGGATAGAAAATTGCCCGGCCAGATAGGTGGCAAGGACCGTCAGCGGAATAAAAGCAAAGCAGGTCGCCGGCAAGGAGAGAGGAAACCATCTAAAGTTCTCTCCCCGGACAAAGGAGACGACCTGAGATAGGGCGACCAGGTAAAGGAAGCTAAAGGCCAGGGCACTCAGATAAACAAAGAAAGGGCTTTTATAAACGTAAGCGGAGATGATATACAGGATCGTCGCCAGGGTCAGT
>Ga0073934_10004400_pt1 | contig 23539 bp, 11 predicted proteins | sample LarsenN4metaG_FD_76834 | JGI IMG/M metagenome (GOLD analysis project Ga0073934, IMG submission 76834) | Hot spring sediment bacterial and archeal communities from British Columbia, Canada, to study Microbial Dark Matter (Phase II) - Larsen... ... | reverse complement strand
GCGCAGGTCTGAAACGAGCTGCGCCGTGGCCCGAACGGCACGCTGGTAATGCACTTCCAACAGACGCTCGCCTGCAGGCACGGGATCAGGCTCGTAGGACCAAAACGCCCAACACCAAGTAGCAGCGGCGGCGATGTAAGCCAGCGGCTGCAGGTACTTAATCCAGGGCTGGAAGGGCCGGCCCAGCACCAGCCCCAAGGCAAAATTTATGACAGTCGCGCTCACGAGGATGCTGTAGCCTACAAGTAAGCCGCGCGTGTTTCGTCCCACCGGGATAAGATAGTACGTGAGCAGCCCGATCAAGATCACCAACAACCCAATGTGCGCCGCCCGCATATTTCGGACGAGAACGGCGTAGCCGGGCCAGGGTTGGCTACCGATGGAGGCCAGTAGCGCCCCGGAGGCAAAAATGAGCAATCCCACGGCCATCACCCAGCGGGTGGCCTTGGCCAGACCTGGATAGTGGCGAAAAATCTTCTCGTACATCTCCCAGAGAATCAGGAAACCGAGCACAACGTCGAATAGCTGGCTAAGCCAATACAACTTCGCGTACAGCACCGAGCTTCTCTGAGTGACAAGAAACAGCCCGATCGACCTGAGAAAGTCAGACACGAGATAAGTGAAGAATAAGGGATACTCCCTGATCAGGCGTTCGTGTGCCATGCGGAAGATGAGCAGGCCCAGGAGACCAGTGCCGAGCGACCAAATCCCATATTGCAAGGTGCTGACTTCCATTCCTTGGATATTAACCCAAAAGGATAGGGGCTGCCAGCCTCCTGGCAGCCCCTGGTCACACTACCGCGGCCAAGGCGGTGGTGGTGGCGGACATGGACCACATATGGGATCTGTGTTCGCCGCCGGTTCTGGCATAGCTGGCCCTAGCTGCACACCTGCCAGCAGCACGAACACAACTAACGCAAGCAGCACTTTCTTTCGCATGGTTACCCTCCTTGATTGAGAATGGGGGATCCAGCTTAGGCTAAAGCGGTCTGGGAAGGGACTCCCCTGCCCTGCCTGACCTGCTAGGGATACCAAGCATCTACGGAAAGTCAGAAACGGGCTGAGGGCGAACACGCGTCGCTGCTTGCTTGGGATTGCAACCTTGCAGACGCCTGTTCGTTGTGCAGGCCAGGAGCACCGACAATGCTGGCTTTGCACTACCAGGCACATACATGGGCGTTTTGAAAAGAGCAGCACTGAGATGCCATGTCCTTCTGTTTTGCTTCGGATTGAAAGCAAGCAGTTAGGGAAAGTTACCGACTCTTTGAAAAACCGAGGGCGAACTCTACCTCAAGGAGGGGCGATGAGAGAAGGGCAGCGGCACGCTCCTCTTGCGGCAACCGCCGCACCCACTTCCTCGGCCAGTAGCCAACCGATTCCCCGGTTCGCCCACCTGCGGGAGCGGTGTGTCTGAGGCGCGTTGACTTGTCTGCGAGCCCGCCCTAAGATGGCCCAACCACCGATGAGCGCGTGCGATCCCGCAGGGGGGTCGTGCCAGGTGGGGGGGAAATGTTCGTCCGTCGCCCAGTGTCACGCTTCCGCAACCCGCTGAACCGTTCGTGGGGTCCTGTCGGGATTCTCCTGCCAGCCCTCCTGTTTCTGATCTGCAGTTCCCCTGCGTCTGCACAAGTACCCCCACCTGCATCGGGCGCGGTCTTGCTCCCCGACACACCGGCGCCCGTGTGGCTCGACCGGGATGGCAAGCCGCTGCCCTTCGCCAGCACAGAGGAACTCCTGGATTTTCTCCGCACCGCCCGCGTCGTCCGCTACCGCGAAATCCGCGGCATCACGCGCCCCTACGAAGTCCTCCTGGAGAAAGGTGACATCCGCATGCGCGGGGCCTTCAACTACGCCACGGAGGAGAAAGCCGTCGTCACTCTGGCTCAGACGGGGACGCAGATTGGTTTTCGCGACACCTACCTGTTCAACCTGGCCGCCTACGAATTGAGCCGGCTGCTGGGTCTGGACAACGTGCCGCCCGCGGTGGAACGCAAGGTGGCCGGCAAGCGCGGGGCGTTGTCCGCGTGGATCGAGAACGCGATGGAGGAGCGCACGCGCCGGGCCCGGAAGATTGAACCACCCGATGTGGAGCGCTACAACCAGCAGGTCTACGTGATGCACGTGTTCGACGCTCTGATTGAAAACACCGACCGCACCCTGGAAAACGTTCTCATCGGTCCGGATTGGAAAGTCTGGATGATTGACCACACCCGCGCCTTCCGCCGCTCTCCGGAGCTGAAGAGTCCGGAAGCGTTGGGGCATTGTGAACGCCGCCTGTGGGAGAAGCTCCGTACGCTCGATGAGGCAGTGGTGAGGGAGCGGTTGAAGAAAATCCTGCGGCGGGACGAACTGGACGCCCTGCTCCAGCGCCGCCAGAAGCTGGTGGAGCATTTCCAGAAGCTGATCGAGGAACGCGGCGAAGCGAACGTCCTCTACACCCTTCCGTAGAGCAAATCCCTTCCGCCAGAGCAGTCTTCTTCGCTGGGAGTTGCGGTTGCCCATCCCTTCCACGGGCCTCAGTCAGCAGCGGTCAGAAGTTCTCTTCTTTCTGTTCTATTCGAAGGAGGGGCGGGTGAGGGGGCTGGCAGAGGTGTCCTGGTAGGGAGCCTCGGAGAAGACTTCGGCGGTGAAGGCTTCGAGGCGCGCGCCGGTGCGCCAGGCATCGGGAGGCAGGCCGGCCTTGCGGCAGGTTTCTTCCAGGAAGCGCTCGCGGTCCCAGCCGTACTCGACGGCGACCTGCGGGAGGAGCAAGCCGCGAATCGAACCTTGCGAAACAATCAGGCCGTGGCGGCCCGGCTCCACCTCCTCGGGATGAATGGGGGCGCAGGAAGAGAGCCGCGAGATTTCGATTTCGATCTCGGCGAGTTCGGCGAACTCAAGCGGGGGGAAGCGTGGGTCCTGGAAGGCCGCCGCCAGTGCGGCTTCCATCACGGCTTGGTAGAGGGGCTTGCTGGCCTGGATGAAGCCTATGCAGCCCCGCAACGAGCCGCGCCGGTGCAGCGTAACGAAGGCACCGCTGGGTTCAGCCAAGCTGGGCTCGGGCAGGCTGGCCCGCAGCGCTTCCAAGTCAAGGGGTTGGTCGCGGAACCTGGCTTCCAGGGTGCGCCGGGCAAGTTGGAGCAAGTACCGCGACGCTTCAGGGCTGAGCGGCGACATCCTGCGGTTTCTTTCCTGCTTCCTCGCGCACTTTTGAGACCAGCCTGCCCGACCGCGCCTGCGAGAGCCGGCGCAGAATCGCGAGTCCCGCGCGGCGGTGCTTGACGCGGTCGTCGACCTTTCGCCAGAAGTCGAGGAAGTAATCCATGGCGCTGACCACGGCGAAGAAGAGCACCAGCCAGAGGGCAAACTGCCCGATGGGTTGGAGGTCGGGGTAGCGGCTGCCGAGTACGATGAGGCTAACGGCGGCCACCTGCAGCGCCATCTTGGCCTTGCCGAGGTCGGAGGCGGCGATGGTGAAGCCCTCGGCGCTGGCGATGTTGCGCAGGCCGAGCACGGCGAATTCGCGCCCGACGATGAGCACGACGATCCAGGCCGGCACCAGGCGCAACTCGACCAAGGAAACGAACGCCGCCGAGATCAGCAGCTTGTCCGCGATGGGATCGAGCAGGATGCCCAGCGTGGTCACTTCCGCCCGTTTGCGGGCCAGGTAGCCGTCCAGCCAGTCCGTCAGCGCCGCCCCCAGCAGGATGGCGAGTGCCCAGAGATCGAAATTCTCCACCCGCGTCAGGAGTACAACAACCAGGAAAGGTATCAGGAAGATGCGTATAAGGGTGAGGCTGATGGGCAGGTTCATCGTCGCCGATTCCGCGCGCGCCAGCGGGAATAGGGCGACTATACGCCCGCTCAAGCGAGGCTGTCAAACCGTTGATCGCTCGCCGTCATTTCCGCTTTTGCTTCTTGCTCGGATGGCTGCGATTGCGGACGCGCTGCCACAAGATTGTGCAAAACTCACGCGTTTTTGTCGCCGGTGGGCAGTGCGGAACTCCGCCTGCACCAGCGGGGGCACACCCTCAACCTGCTGAGTGGAAAGCAGTTAGGAAAGTATTCTCCTGGTTGTGGATGTCGAAGCGAAAATGATTAGCGAGTCGAATCGGATTGATAAGCCGGGCATCCACAATTTTTTCCACAGAGAAAAGTCGTTTGCCAACAGTCCCTTAGAACCTGAACCGGCGCCGATCTCGACCTTCACCCAAGGAGAACCGCGGGGAGCACCCCGCTAACGCTAATCCTTCGCGGCTGAGAAGTGGCGGGCAACAAATTCGGGGACTTCCGCCTCCACAACCAGCCGTCCATTCCGATAGCGCTGGCTGTAGACGCGTCCGAAGCGGTGGAGCAACGCCAGGGTTTCGCTTTCGGAAGGGAGCAACTCCAACTCCAGGTGTACGCGCTGGCTGCCGGGCAGGACGCGGTCGAGTTCCGCCCGCAGCTCATCCAGCCCCCAGCCCTTCTCGGCCGAAAGATAGACATTGCCGGCGTGAGTTCGCAGGCTGCGGCGCTCGGCGGCCGGCAGTAAGTCAATCTTGTTGAAGACGTGCACACGCGTGCGGGCTTCGAGTCCGAGCTCGGCCAGGACTTTTTCCACCTCGCCATCCTGCTCGGCGTGGCGCGGATTGGAGATATCGGTTACGTGGACGAGCAACGCTGCTTCCTGGGCTTCCTCGAGCGTGGCGCGGAAGGCAGCAATCAGAGCAGGAGGGAGGTCGCGGATGAAGCCGACGGTGTCAGAGAGCAGGGCGTCGCGTCCCGAGGGCAAGCGAAACGCGCGCACGGTGGGATCGAGGGTGGCGAACATGCGTTGGGAGACGCGCACCTCGGCGCGCGTGAGGGCGTTGAAGAGCGTTGACTTCCCGCTGTTGGTGTAGCCCACGAGCGCGGCCGTAGGGAGCGAGGCCGCCTGGCGGGCGGCACGTTGTTGGGCGCGGCGCTTGCGCACCGTTTCCAGTTCGGCGGCAATCTTGCGCAGACGTCGCCGAATGCGCCGCCGGTCGGTTTCCAACTGCATTTCGCCCGGGCCGCGCGTGCCGATGCCGCCGCCCAGGCGCGACAGCTCAACCCCCCGGCCGGTCAGCCGCGGCAACAGGTAGCTCAATTGCGCGCACTCGACCTGCAACTGCCCTTCGTGCGAGCGCGCGTGGCGCGCAAAGATGTCCAGAATGAGCTGGGTGCGGTCGAGGACGCGACACCCGACGGCGTTCTCGAGGTTGCGCTGCTGCGTCGGGGACAGGTTCTGATCGAAGATGAGCAGGTCGGCCTCCGTGGCCGCTACTTCGGCGCGCAACTCGTCGAGCTTGCCCCGGCCGAGAAAATAAGCGGGATCGGGACGCGGACGCTTCTGGCTCATCTGGCCCCAGACCTGCGCGCCGGCGCTCCGCGCCAGTTCAGCCAGCTCCTCGAGAGACTCTTCAACGGATGGACTGCGTTGCAGGCCGACACCTACCAGCAACGCGCGCTCAGCCTGGCGGACCCCTGCGATGCCTTTCATTCTGGAAGGATTATAACCTGAGAGAAGGTTTCTGCTTGCTTGTCCTCAAGGCCGCGTTGTCTGCCAGTTATACACAAAACCGAATAGTTCTACCAAATTTTGTAGAATGGGGTCGTTTTCGAGCCTGCCCCGTAGGGTCCGACGAAATGCAATTCGCACAAAACAAAAGGGATTCACTTGATTGCGCTTGCCTGCAACGTTGGTATTTGGGTTGCAGGGAAAGGGCGGGGTGAAAGTTTACAATCCTTTGACGGACGGGCTGAATTACGCAACCTTGCAGTATCCGAGGAGGACGGCAATGAAGAGGTTGTCCGTAGGTGTCGTTGTGTGTTTGCTCGCGCTGCTCTGCAGCGTTCCTAGCTGGGCGCAGGGAACTGCCTCACTGACCGGCGTAGTCAGTGACCCGACGGGTGCGGTTGTGCCCGGGGCGCAAGCCAAGCTGAGCAACCCTGCAACCGGAGTCACGCTGACGACTACGAGTGGAGGGGATGGGGTCTATGCGTTCCTTCGGCTGGCCCCCACCACGTATCGGCTGGAAGTGACGGCACAGGGCTTTAAGACTGCCATCCGCGACCGTGTTGTCGTCGCCGTGGGCATCACCACGACACTGAATGTCCAACTCGAAGTCGGCGCCGTCGCCGAAACTGTCGAGGTGGAAGCCGCTACCGCCGCCATCAACACCTCCGACGCCTCCATGGGCAACCCCTTGCTGGGCGCGGAAGTGAGCCGATTGCCCGCGCTTGACCGTAACCCCGCCGGCCTCCTGAGCTTGCAGCCGGGCGTGGCCTTCGTGGCGACCGGCTCGACGTCGGGGTATGGTGGAGGGAGTTTTGACGACGGGCGCAGCGGGTCGGTCAGCGGCAGCCGCAGCGACCAGACCAACATTACCCTGGACGGCGTGGACGTCAACGACCCGCAGTATGGCATCGCTTTCACCAGCGTGCTGCGCGCGACACAAGACTCCCTGCAGGAATTCCGCGTAACTACCGCGAACTACAATGCCGACTTGGGCCGCTCCTCGGGCGGACAGGTCCAGCTCATCACCAAGAGCGGCAGCAATGAGCTGCACGGCTCGGCCTACTACACCCACCGCAACGAGTTCCTGAATGCCAATGACTTCTTCCTCAACCAGGCCGGGCAGGAGGAAGGAAAGTTCCGCCGCCACATCTACGGCGCGTCGCTGGGCGGTCCGGTGGTCAAGAACCGTTTCTTTGTCTTCGGCACGTTTGAGCGCCTGCAGGAGTCGCTCTTCGGCTCGGCCCTCCGTGACGTCCCCTCGATGGGGATGCGCAACGGCGTCTTTATGTACCGCTGTGTGGATAGAGCCGGATTCGCCAACTGTCCGGATGTTCCAACCCCATTTGTGATCGGCTTGGATGGCAACCAATACGGAGTCGGCCCCTTCGGCAGTTGCCGCATCGGCACGTCGGGCTGCGGACCCATCCCGGCTGGGGTCTACGCCCTTTCCCAGGCCGAGCTGCAGGCCCTCGACCCGTTGGGCATTGGCGCCAATCCCAACGTGGCCACCCACAACCAGGGCTTCCCCGCGCCCAACGTACCCGTGGCTGCGGGTGGGGTTTTCGATCCTTTTAACATCGTCGGCTTTCGCTTTGCTGCACCCATTGACAACGAGTACATGACCTACATTTTGCGAGCCGACGTCAACCTGGATGCCGCGGCCAAGCACACGCTCTACTGGCGGGGCACGCTGCAAGACGACGTGACGAACTCCACCCCGCAGTTCCCGGGGCAGCCGCCCAGCACGAAGGAGCTCAACGCCAGCAAGGGCTTTGCCATGGGCTACAAGGCGGTGATCAGCCCCACCACGGTCAACGAGTTCCGCTGGGGGATCACCCGCCTCAAGGAAGGCACGGCCGGACTGCAGGGGCAGGAGTACGTTGACTTCCGCTTTATTTCGAACTTGCAGGACTACGAGAGTGACAGCCTGGGCCGGACCCTGCCCCAGTACCACTTCCGCGACGACTTCACGCTCATCCGCGGGAAGCACACCATCGGCGTTGGCACGGACCTGCGGTTCACGCGCAACCAGTCGTTCGACAACGGCAGCTCTTTCCAATACTTCCTGACCAATGCTTCCTGGACACCTTTCGGTGGTGCGGAACTGCAGCCAGGTTCTGTCCGCTGCATGCAAGGGGGCACTACCCCGGGAACGCCCTGCACCTCCGTGCCGGCCGTGGCAACCCTCTCCGCCTACCGCGATGGGATGATTTCATTCATGGGGGTCATCAGTCAGGCCACGGCTTTCTACAACTTCGACCGCACCGGCGCCACGTTGCCCGACGGTAGTTTCGTCCGCCGGAAGTTTGCTGTGGACGAATACGAGTTCTACGTCCAGGACCAGTGGCGCTTGACCCCCGCGCTTACCTTCACCTACGGCCTGCGCTACTTCGTATCTTCTCCACCCTATGAGACGAACGGAAACCAAGTGGTGCCCTTCCCCAACATCCACGACTGGTTCGAGAACCGTCGGATCCTGATGCTCAACGGATTGCCGACCAGCCAGGCTGGTTTGTTCACCTTCCAACTCGCAGGGCCGGCCAACAATGGCCCCCACTATTACCCCTTCGACTACAACAACTTCTCGCCACGCGTCGCTTTGGCCTGGGCGCCGCGCAACCTGGGCTGGTTCTCCGGTGACGGCAAGCTGGTCATCCGCGGCGGCTATTCGCTGGTGTACGACCGCGTGGGGAACGGTCTGGCCACGAGCTTCGACGCCGGCGGCTCGTTCGGGATGGCCTCGAACCTCACCAACAATCTCGGCTCCTGCAATCCGGCTACCTGCCCGCGCTTTGTGAACGTCTTCAACACCTCCTTCCGGGATGGCCCGGATGGCATCCGCGGCACGGCAGATGACTTCCTGCCCCCGTCGCCCGGTGGAGGTTTCCCCGCCACTCCGCCTACTGCCATCGACGTGTCCACCACACTCGACAGCAGCATCGAACACCCCTATGCCCACATGATTAACTTCTCCCTCCAGCGTGAGTTCGCCGGCAACCTGGTGGTGGAGGCTGCCTACGTCGGGCGCCGTGGCCGGAAGCTGCTGCTTGCACAGGACAAGGCCATGCAGGCTGACCTCTGCGACCCCGCCTCCGGCGTCTGCTGGTTCGAGGCTGCTCGGCAGCTTGTGGCCTACGCTGCCGTCAACACCGGCTTGCCCGACGGCGGATTGTCGGCGCTGGGTCCGATTGCTTACTGGGAGAATCTGTTTCCCAGTTTCGGGCCCGGGGGTATCAATGGTGGCTGTTTGCAGTGGCAGGTATTTGGCACGGGCTGCGGGTTTTCTGCCACTCAGGTGGCCTATGACTACATGATGGGCTATCACGGGGTCTTTGGTGATCCCGGCTTCGGCGCCAGCACGGTCATGCAGGACGTGGACTTCTTCGGTTTCCCGGGCTACATGAACTGCTCATCTGGGAGCGACATTGACGGCGATTTGCTGCCTGATTGTCCGTTTGCGATGTATCCTTCCCAGTACGTACAGTTGAATGCCTATACGTCGATTGCTCGTTCTGAGTACCACGCGCTGCAGTTGATGCTGCGGAAGCGGATGAGCCAGGGGGTGTTGTTCACCATCAACTACACCTGGTCGCACTCGCTCGACCACAGCTCCAACCCGGAGCGTGCTGACGTGGTTTCGCCGTTCTTCGCCGGCGGCTACTCCGGCGCGACCATCAACGCCTGGGCGATTGATAAAGAGTACTCCCACTCCGATTTCGACATGCGGCACCAGTTGAACGGCTACTACGTCGTCGAGCTGCCGTTCGGCCGCGGGCGGCGCTTCGGGGCCGAGGTCCCCGGGGTGGTGAACCAGATTCTCGGTGGGTGGGAGTTCTCCGGCATCGTCCGCATCAACAGCGGCCTGCCCGCCGGCATCATCAACGCGCGCACCTGGCCCACCAACTGGAACCTGCAAGGCAACGCCACCTGCGCTCCTGTAGGGGCGTATGTGCTCGGGCTGGCCTACGGGGCGTGCCCGCCGACTCAGAACGTCAAGAGCACCGTGAGCGGTGGTGGCCCCAACCTCTTCGCGGACCCCGCTGCCGCTCTGCAGCAGTTCCGGTTTACCGAGCCGGGTGAACGCGGTCTGCGGAATGGCGTCCGAGCGGACAGCTACTTCAGCATGGACTTCGCTCTCAGCAAGTCCTTCCCCATCCGCGAAAACCACAAGCTGCAGTTCCGCTGGGAAGTGTTCAACCTGACCAACTCGACCTACTTCGACGCGGTTTCGCTCTTCGCCCGCATCGACGTTCCGTCGCAGTTTGGTAGCTACAGTGGGGTGATGGGCGGGCCGCGGCGGATGCAGCTCAGCCTGCGGTACGAGTTCTAAACTCGTAGCTTGCCTGCGGCAAGCAGGCGCAAAACAAATCGGCCCCGTCCGTACGGACGGGGCCGTTCTGTTTCTAAACGACTTTCCGCGACCTATTCGCGCAGCTTTTCGTAGACTGCGCGCGCCTGGCGCAGAATCTCCAGCACCCCTTGTTTCTCTGCTTCGGTGTTCCAGTCGCTGTGCCGGAGGGTGTTTTCGCTGACGCGGTCAATCCAAGCGATGAAATAGGCGGCGTCCTCCGGGGAACGGGGCGGCGCGGCGTCCACGCTGATGTAGACCGGGCTGGTGGTGGCGTAGGGATAGATGTCGAAGATGGGATGGGTGGCGCGCTCGCTCCAGGCACGCAGCAGGCACCAGCTACTGCTCGCGATCGGAATCGTACCGCTCACATCCGCTCTGTCACGACTGGCTCCGAGCGCCAGCGCGCGCACCACGCGCCCGTTGCAGACGATTTCCAGGTGGTCAACCGGAACCAGGGAGCGCAGCGTCGCCGTAAAGGGCACGCTGTGCTCGCCCGCGGGCAGCTTGAGCTCATCGCCGATTCCCCTCCCGCCCAGACTGAACCAGAGCAGCGGGCCGTTGGTGGCAAAGGTGTGCCCGCGGCGCAGCGCTTGCAGCCAAGACCCCAGGTTAAGCGGCCCGCGCGGAACTTCCACATAGACGCGGTTGAGGCCGAGGGGGCCGCGCAGGGAGGCGAAGTTGGCCATCGCATCGGTGCCGGCACCGGCGGGGATGCGGAAGCCGAGATTCAGCAGCCGATACCAGACGGCAGCAGTGGCGCGGTGGTCGCTGAAGCCCAGCACCTCGAGGTAATCGAGCTTGCCCAGGGCCGCGTCCACCGGCAGGGCGTGCGTGATGCGCGCACTTTGCACGCCCGGATCCCCCGCGCGTCCCGGCTGGCCCCGGGCGAGTCCCCGCGGGTCCGGTTCCGCCTCGAAAGGATGCACATAGCCCACCAACGCACCCTGCGCATGCGCTCGGTCGGCAATCAAGGAATTGTGGGGGTAGAGGCTGGCCGCGGCGGTATTCGGATAGCCAGCGTAGTCTGGAAGCAGCAGGTGCTGGGTCAGATTGAGCAGCCCCATGTGGCCCCAGTAACTCGTGTGAAACTCTTGCCCATGCAGGAGGAGCGTGCGCGAGGTTGAGGCAGGATCCAAGCGCCCGCTGAAGTACTCCACATCGGGAATGCGCTGTTCTTTGTTCACAATGAGGTTGTGAACGACGCCCAGGTTCTCGGCCGCGGCCTGCGCCACCAGATTGTTTGGCGTGTTGCGATAAGCGCCGCCGTAATTCATGTGCACGTGCAGGTCGCCGCTCACCCATTGCGATTTCCCGTCTTCCGGCAGGGGCAACGGCTGGAGACGAATGGTGTGAGAAACCTGGGCATGGGGCTCGACGCGCAACTCGCGCCGCTCGAGCCGATGCTCGAAGCCCTTCAGAACCTCAATTGTGACGCGTCCCGCCGGTACCGCAATCTCGGCGGGCTCCTGCAGGTGAAAGTAATAAGCTTCAAAGCGGCGCTCGGGACGATTCACGCTGTCATCGGCATGAATCCAAGCCCTCTCGGGCGCGTACGCGCGACCGTCTTCCCCCAGAACTGAAACCCGCGCCGCCGTTGGCCGCCCTGCGGTATCCCGCACCACCAGGCGCACGCGTCCCATCGGTTTCAGGTAGCGGCGTTCTTTCAGCGACAACTGCCACTGCTTCCCGCTCACAACTTCCTGAATCCATAATTCCGTGTTTCCATTCCGGTTGGAGATGAAGGCGATGTGCTTGCCATCCCGCGACCAGCGCGCTCCCGTGTTGTCGTACTCGCCATAGGAAAGCGGGAACGCATCGCCACCCTCGGCCGGGATGAGCCAGAGCTGATGCCACTGGCGCCCCGCGTAGGAACTGTAAACCACACGCTTGCCATCCGGCGACCAGTCCGGACGTGCCTTCCAGGTCGTTTCCTCATAATAGATTTCCCGCGGTTCGGCCCCGGGCTCGGCCTTCATCCGCCACAGCCCGCCCGTCCCGTAGAGGCGGCCGCGATTCGAAACAAAGATCAACTCGCTGCCATCCGGCGACCAGGTGGGGCTGATCTCATGATCAAACGGGCTGTAGTAGTAGCGCGGCAGCTCCGTGCGCGTCTCACCCGTCAGCCGTCTGACTGACTCCAGCCGGCCCTCCTTGAATTCCCCCACAAAGATATGGAAGCGCCGATTGTGAGCCGTGGAGACAAAGGCCAAGCGGGGGCCGTCAGGCGACCACCGCGGCTCGAGGTTCACCGCACCGCCCTTGGTGAGCTGACGCGTCTTCCCCGTAGCAACTTCCAGTGCGTACAGCTCGAGTGCCTCCCCATCGTAGGAGCAGTAAACGATCCAGCGACCGTCCGGAGACCAGTCGGGCTGGTAGTCATAGCCCGGTCCGGCGGTGAGCTGCTCGGCGACGCTGGAATCGAGTCGCTGCCGCCACAACGACCCTGCCAGGGAATAGACCACCCACTGCGAGTCCGGTGACCAGGCGACTGCACTGGGCCCGCTGGTGAGCTGCGGCAGGTACATCTCGCGATAGTAATAGGGGTGGGGAAGGTCAATCTGTTTGAGCACGGGCTCGCGCTCAGCGCGGCCGCTGGCCGCAACCGCGAGGACTGCGAAGGCAAGCAGGACTCTCCGCATCAGCGCACCGATAGGCAGGGACAAGGAGCCAGCGAATCAGTTCGCCGGCTTCGCTGTCGGCGCCGCTTCCTCTCCTTTCACGTACTTGGCGTACCAAGCGAGATACCGCTCGTAGAGATCCTTGCGATAAGACGGCTTCTCAATGCCGTGGAACTGCCCCGGATAGACGACGAGTTGCGTGGTGCGTCCCAGACGCCGCAGCGATTGGTAGAGCTGTTCGGAGTTCATGATGGGCACGTTCCAGTCCCTTTCCCCGCCCATCACCAGCGTCGGCGTGACGATGTTCTCAACCGAATTGAACGGCGAAAGCTTCTCCCACAGCGCCCGGTTCTTCCACGGCAGGCCAAGTTCGTGCTCCCACCACCGCTGGTAGTGGTCGTGGCCGTAGTTGGAGACGTAGAGAACTTCGCTGGCGCCCGAGATGGCCGCCTGGAAACGATTCGACTTGGTGATGACGTAGTTGGTCAGAATGCCCCCATAGGACCACCCGCCGACGCCCAGCCGCTCGGGGTCGGCGTAGCCCTTCGCAATCGCATAGTCCACGCCGGCCATCACATCTTCGTAGTCCTTGTTTCCCCAGTCGGCAAAAATCGCCTGGCAGAAGGCCTGGCCGTAGCCGGAGGAACCGCGCGGATTCACCATCACCACCACATAGCCGTTCGCCGCAAACAACTGCGCCTCGAAGTTGAAGCTGTAGTCGTACTGCGCCACCGGGCCGCCGTGAATGCGCAGCAGCGTGGGATAGCGCTGGCCGGGCTTGTAGTCGGGTGGCTTGTAGAGGAACGCTTCCACAGGCGTGCCATCCTTGCTCGTGAAGCGAACCTTTTCCACCTCGCCTAACCGAAGCTGGGCCATGAACGCGTCATTGGTGGTGGTCAGTTGCCGGAGCTTCCCGGCCTCCAGGACGAAGATCTCTCCGGGCAGGTAAGACTCGCTGATGCGGGCAACAATGGTCCCATCCGCGCCCAGATCGTAGCCCGTGACCACGCGCGGCCCGGCAATCAAGCGTGTCACCTCGCCCCCGCTCGCCGCCATCCGCGCCAGATGCTGCTGCCCGCTGTCTTCTACCACGAAGTAAATCCACTGCCCGTCACTGGAAAAACGGGAATCTTCCACATTCCGGTCGAGCTTTTCAGTCAGAATGCGCGCGGCGCCTCCCTGTGCAGAAACGACCGCGAGGTGATAGGTTGCATAGTGCAGCGCCTTCACATCCGTGGCGCTCTGGTAGGTCACCCACTTCCCGTCGGGACTCCAGGCTGGCGCGCGGTGCCGTCCCGGAACTGCCGTCAGTTTCACCAGCGTCTTGGCCGGCTCCGGGCTGTCAACCTCTACGCGCCAGATGTCGGTGTTCTCGGTGGTGTCTTGGTCAGCGTCGCGATAGCTCACAAAAGCGATGAAACGCCCGTCGGGCGACCAGGCAGGCCCTCGGTCGTCCCAATCGCCAAACGTGACTTGCTTCAATTCTTTGCTACCCAGGTCGAACGTGTAGAGGTGGGTGCGCCGCCGGTCGAGGTAGCCAACATAGTCCTGCTTGAACTGCAGGCGGTCAATCACCCACGGCGGCTGGGTCTTGGGCTTGGCGGGCGGGGCTGGCTGCCCTTCCGGTTCCTCGACCTCCTCAGGTTTCGGATCGCGAATGGACAGCAGCAAGCGCTTCCCGTCCGGCGACCACTCGTAGGACTGCACGCCTTGCTTCACGCTCGTCAACTGCTGTGCCTCGCCACCCTTCCGGTCGAGCACCCACACCTGAGTTTTGCTGCCGCGGTCGGCAAGAAACGCCAGATACTTTCCGTCCGGGCTCCACCGCGGGCGCGAGGATGAGCTGCCCTTCGCCGTCATCGGGATCGTCTCTCCCCCCGCCGTGGGAATCATCCAAACCTGGGTTTCCGATTTCTCCTCCTTCAAGCTTGTGGTTGTAACCGTGTAAGCCACCCAGCGCCCTTCGGGGCTGAGTTGCGGGTCCTGGACGCGCTTCAACTGGAAGAGATCGTCCACCACCAGGGAGCGTGGGCCCTCCGCTGCGGGCTTCTGCTGCGCGGACAAAGCCCCGGGCACGACGAGCAGGCTTGCCACCAGCAGCCAGGCGCAGTGTTGAGCCGGAGAACGAGACCACAGGCGTTTCATAGCCACCTTCCTTTTCCTCGGGCGGGCAGGCTAGAATAGAAAGCGCTTTTATATCACAGAAAACACGGGCCGGCCTGTCGGGAAATCACAGGCTTGGCAGAGGGAATCGAGCGATGAGCACGGTGGCGGTGACGCAAGCCTCCAATCTTCCCGGAAAACTCTACCACGACGAGGAGGTCTATCGGCGCGAGCTAGAGCGCATCTTCTTCCGCTCCTGGCTCTGTGTGGGGCGCGAAGAGGATCTCCCGGAGCCGGGCAGTTTCCTCACTCGCAGCGTGGGCGACGAAAGCGTCATCATCGCGCGCAGCAACGACCGCACCCTGCGCGCTTTCTACAACATCTGCCGGCATCGGGGCTCCCGCCTGATCAGCGAGCCCGAAGGCGGCCGGCGCGTTCTCCAGTGCCCCTACCACTCCTGGTCCTACGCGCTCGACGGCAAGTTGGCGGGCGCCCCCCATACGGAGAACCTGAAGAACTTCGACCGGGAAGACTACTCCCTGCTCAGCATCCAGCTCGACACCTGGGCGGGCTTCATCTTCGTCAAGTTCACCAGCGGCCCGCCCTCTTTGCAGCGCTATCTGGGCGACCTCATCCAGAAGTTCGAGCGCGTGCCGCTGGCCGCGTTGCGGCGCGGCGGGCGCAACGTCTATGAGGTGGCCGCGAACTGGAAAGTCCTCTGCGAGAATTTCTCCGAGTGCTACCACTGTCCGACCATCCACCCGGAGCTGAGCCGCATCACCTTCTACCGCAGCGCTGAAAACGACGCTTTCCTGAGCGGGAGAGACCGCCACGGCAGCTACAGCGGCGGCCGGATGGAACTCGCCGAGGGCTGCGACTCGATGACTCTGACCGGGCGCACGAACCGGCCCCCGCTGCGCGGCCTCACCGAGGAAGAGAGGCGGCACATCCACTACTACCTGATTTTCCCCAACCTGTTTTTCAGCCTCCACCCGGACTACTTGATGGTGCACACTGTCTGGCCGAACGGGCCGCGGCAGGCAACCGTCAGCAACGAATTCTTCTTCGAACCCGAGGCGATGGCCCGGGGAGACTTCGACCCGGGCGACGCCGTTGGCATCTGGGACATCATCAATCGGCAGGATTGGCAAGCGTGCGAGCGCGTGCAGTTGGGGATGATGTCACGGGCTTCCCTGCCCGGCCGCTACAGCGAGATGGAGTCCCTAGTCTACGACTTCGACCGCTACGTCCTCAAGCTCCTGGGCAGAAAAGGCAAGAACTGAAGGCCAGGCTCACATGACCGGGGTGGCGGTCTTGCGCGGGGGGCTGAAGAAGGGGAGGTTTACCACCGACGCGGTCACAGTGTGACGCACCGCTTCGACCGTCACCTCCATTTGCAGCCTCGTTCCCACCGCTGCATGCTCGCCTGCGACGCTGCCCAACGCAATCAGTTTCTTCAGCACCGGCGACCAGGTGGTCGAGGTAGCCTTGCCCACCTGCTTGCCCTCCGTGTAGAGCGGCACGTGGACGCGCGAGGCGATGCTCGGCACCTGCGGCACCAGCCCGATGGCTTCATAGAGCTGCTCCACTTCGGTCCAGTTGATTTCCAGGCCCACGAGCTGGCGCTTCGGGCCGCGCTCCTGTTCGGCTTTCAGGGCGGCCTTGCCAATGAAATCTTCCTTGTCGAGGTGCACCATCCGCCCGAGATTGATTTCATAGGGGGTGTACTTCTGGGCTTCGATCAGGGCTTTCTTGCTGCTGATGTAGTCCACCTCGATCAGCAGCAGGGCGGCTTCGATGCGGGAGATATCAAGAGCAATCATTCCCGCCGGGTGGATGTCGAAGGCCTTGCCCGCCTCCATCAGCGCATCCCAGACGCGCACGGCCTTCTCCCAGGGCATCCAGATTTCGTAGCCGAGGTCTCCGGTGTAGCCGGTGCGCGAGATGTCCACTGGTACGCCCGCGATTTCTTTGTGGGTGACGCGGAAGTACTTGAGCGTTTCGATGTCCGAGCCCACGAGCTTCTTCAGCAATCTCCCCGAGGTCGGCCCCTGCAAGGCCACTGCCGCCACTTTCTCGGAGATGTCTTCGATCTGGACGTCCATCCCCACCGCATTCTGCGTGAACCAGCGAAGGTTGGGGTCGGCGGCTGTCCAGCGGTAGACGTTTTCCTCCAGGCGCGTCACTGTTCCGTCGTCAATCACCTTTCCCTGCTCATCGCACCAGCAGGCGTAGATCACCTGTCCGACCGCCACTTTGTTGATGTCCCGCGCGAGGATGCGGTTCACCAGCCGCGTCGCGTCTCGACCCGTGACCCGGTACTTGAAGAGCGGGGTGACGTCGATGAGGGCGGCGGCGTTGCGGATGGCGTTGTACTCATGCTCGTGATGCATCTCATAGACGCTCACCGCGTAGTAGCCCGCCCACTCGCGGTAGCTGAAACTCTCGCAGAGCTTGCTGGTGCGGTCGTGGAAGGCCGTTCCAATGGGCATGATCGTTGCTCCTCGAAGAATTCCCTCGGGGGGTGGCATTATAGCAGGCCGCCGGCACGCCGGGACCCAGCAGAGGCGCCAGTTGTGAGAATCGAGCCAGATGAGTAGAATAGACTTTCTTTTGCCGGTGTAGCTGCAGTTCGCGCCGGAATCACGCGCATGCCCTCTCGCTACGACGTCATCATCATCGGCGGCGGCCACAACGGCCTCGTCCACGCCGCCTATCTCGCCCGGGCAGGGAAAAAAGTGCTGGTGCTGGAGCGCCGGCACGTGCTGGGCGGCGCGGCGGTGACCGAGGAAGTCTTCCCGGGCTTCAAGTTCTCTGTCGCCTCCTACGTGGTTTCGCTGCTGCGGCCGGAGATTATCCGCGAGCTCGACCTGCCTCGCCACGGCTTCGAGGTGCTGCCGCTCGACGGCACCTTTACCCCCATGCCCAACGGCGACTACCTCTGGCGGATGAACGACCATCAGAAGTCGCGCCGGGAAATCGCCCGCCACTCCCGGCTCGACGCCGAGGCGTATGACGAGTTCGGGCAGGCGATGGTGCGGCTCTGCCGCTTTGTCAAACCCCTGCTGAGCATGATTCCGCCCGACCCCACCCGGCTGAAGGTGCGCGACCTCCTGAACCTGCTTTCCTTTGGACGGCGCTTCCGCGACCTAGATGACTTCGACAAATACATCCAGGTCCAATTGATGACGCGTAGCGCGGTGGATTTCCTCGACCCGTGGTTTGAGACCGACGTGCTAAAGGCGACCATGTCGGCCTCGGGGATTATCGGCACCTTCCTCGGCATCCGCTCGCCTGGGACCGCGTACGTGCTCCTCCACCACTACATGGGCGAGATTGACGGCGTGTTTCGGGCCTGGGGCTTGCCCCGCGGCGGCACGGGCGCCATCTCGGATGCCATCGCGGACGCCGCGCGGGAAGCGGGCGCGGAAATCCGCACCCAGACTCCGGTCGCCCGCATCCTGCTCAAAAACGGGCAGGCAAGGGGCGTGGTCCTGGAGAACGGCGACGAGATTCTCGCCCACGCGGTGTCCTCGAGTGTGGACTGCCGCCTGACTTTTCTCCAGATGATCGAGCCGGGGCACCTGCCGGAGGAATTCCTCGCGGAGGTGCGGCGCTACAAGTTTCGCGGTTCTTCCGGCAAGGTCAATCTGGCGCTGGATGCGTTGCCGAGCCTCACCTGCCGGCCCGGAGCGGGGCCGCATCTACGCGGTGCTGTCTCCATTTCACCCGGCATCGAGTACATGGAGCGCGCCTATGACGACGCGAAATACGGGCGCTTCTCGCGCCGCCCCTACATTGACATCGTCATCCCGAGTCTCACCGACCCCAGCGTGGCTCCCCCCGGCAAGCACGTGATGTCGTGCTTCGTCCAGTACGCGCCCTACAAGCTGAAGGAGGGCACGTGGGATGAGAAGCGGGAGGAGTTCGGCGACACCGTGATTGACACGATTGCCGAACACGCCCCTAACCTCAAGAACATCATCCTGGGCCGCCAGGTCCTGACGCCACTCGACATGGAACGCGAGTGGGGCCTGTCGGAAGGCAACATCTTCCAGGGCGAGTTGTCGCTCGAGCAGATTTTCTTCCTCCGGCCCATTGCCGGCTGGGCGCAGTACCGGACTCCGATCAAGAACCTCTACCTGTGCGGTTCAGCCACGCATCCCGGGGGCGGCATCATGGGCGCCCCGGGCCGGCTGGCCGCGTTCGAACTCCTGAAAGACTGGAAGAAAGGAGCCATCTAAGCTCTGCCTCCCAACCGCGACATCGTCATCATCGGCGGCGGCCATAACGCCCTGGTCGCGGCCTTCTACCTGGCGCGGGCCGGGCTGAAGGCGCTGGTGTTGGAGCGGCGCCCGGTAGTGGGCGGCACTGCCGTCACAGAGGAGTTCCATCCCGGCTTCAAGTGCTCTATGCTCGCGCACACCGGCGGGCCACTCCGTCCCGACATCGTGCGCGACCTCCAGCTTGACCGACACGGGCTTCGACTGGTCGCGCCAAACCCTCTGGTATTCGCGCCGTCCCCGGATGGCTCTGCGTTGCTTCTTCACAACGACCCGGCCCGATCGGCGCAGGAAATCGCCCGGCTTTCCCGCGCCGATGCCGAGCGCTACGTCGAGTTTCAACGCGTGCTGGGACACCTCGGCGGTGTGCTCCGGCGGCTGATGGCAGAGACACCGCCAGCCATCGAAAACCCCAGCGCAGGCGACCTCTGGAACTTACTCAAAACCGCGCGGGGAATCCGCAGGCTGGGAAAGAAAGACATGTTGCGGCTGCTGCGCTGGTCGCCGATGCCGGCGGCGGACCTGGTGGCCGAATGGTTTGACACGGAACTGCTCCAGGCGACACTGGCGGCGCGCGCCATCCACGGGACGTCCTTCGGCCCCATTTCACCCGGGACGGGGATCGTTTTCCTGCTGCGCGCCGCGGCAGAAGGTCACCCGGCCGGAACCGCCGTGTTCCCACAAGGTGGGATCGGAGCCTTGACGCAAGCCCTGGCGGCGGCGGCGCGGCAGGCAGGCGCGGAAGTCCGCACCGGAGCCGAGGTTGTCCGAATCCTGGTGAAGAACGGCACCGTAACCGGGGTTGCGCTGGCGAGCGGCGAAGAAATCGCAGCCAAGAGCATCGTCTCCAATGCCGACCCCCCGCGGACGTTCCTGCGGCTGATCGACCCCGTGCACCTGCAGCCCAGTTTTCTGCTCCGGATGCAGAACTACCGCTGTCAGGGGAGCGTGGCCAAAGTCAACCTCGCACTGGCGGGGCTGCCGAGTTTTGCGGGGCTGCCCGGGCTGGGCGCCGACGGGCGCGGGTTCGCGGGGCGCATCCACGTTGGCCCAACCATTGAGTATCTCGAGCGCGCACACGATGAGGCCAAGTACGGGGACTTTTCCCGGCAACCGTACCTGGACGTGCTCATCCCCTCTGTGGCTGACCCTTCGCTGGCGCCCGCAGGCCAGCACGTGATGTCCGTCCACGTGCAGTTTGCCCCGTTTCGACTGAAGGACGGCGATTGGAACGCGCAGCGCGAGGCTCTGGGAGATACGGTGGTGAAAACGCTGGCGGCTTATGCGCCTGACCTACCCGGATTGATTCTCCACCGGCAGGTCATCACGCCGCTCGACCTCGAGCAGACCTACGGGCTAACCGGCGGCCACATCTTTCATGGCGAGTTGTCGCTCGACCAACTCTTCGCCACGCGCCCCCTGCTGGGCTGGGCGCGCTACCGTACCCCCATCCGCGGACTCTACCTCTGCGGCTCGGGAACCCACCCGGGAGTAGGCCTGACGGGGGCCTCGGGCGCCAACGCCGCCCGCGAAATCCTCCGAGACCTGCGCGCTTAGTTGCCGGGCAGCCCGCCTACCTGCCTCCGGCTCCGGTCTTGGCCGGAAGGGTGACAGCGGGGATGTTTTCCTGCCGGATACGGTTATTCAGGGCCGCGACATCACGCGCGAGGATCTCCCTCCATATGCCCACCTGGGCGCTGACTCGCGTCCGCATCTCTTCGGTGTACTCGTAGGCCTGGCGGGTGGGAAGACGGTCGGCGCTGTCCACCACGTCACTCAGCCAGGCAATCTTGCTGTTGAGTTTCGTCGGATAGTTGCACATGTCCTGCGAGGACCGGGCTTTGACTTCAATCAGCTCGGCCTCGACCGCTGACATTTTCTTGTCAATCGCCTCCGCGGCCGTCAAGATGGCAGGGCTGCCGGAATGGCCCGCCAGACGCTTGCGGAGAGCGTTCAACTGTTCTCGCAGGTTGCGAATCTCGAGCACGCTTCCGTGCGCCTCCCCGAGCAGGTTGCGGACTTGCAGGCTCAGGTCAAACTGTTTCTGCAAGTCAGCCTGGGCCGTGCTGACCCGCGGGTCCAACTTGACTTCGAGGGGAGCGGTGTAACTCTTGCCCGCCACCGTGAGCTTGACCTGGTAGCTGCCCGGCACAGCCAGCGGGCCGGCGGGGCGTCCCATGTCGTAGATGGCATTGGGGACAAGCTCGGGCAGCTCGTAGCGCAGGTCCCAGACGACGCGATGCATGCCGGCCTTGGCGGGCAGGCGGTCGGCGTCGTCGTCCCTGCCGGGACGCTCGGGCAAGGGTCTCCCCTCCACCTTTTCCTCGCGACTACTGAACTTGCGAACTACATTCCCCTTCCCATCGAGGATTTCCAGCGTTAACTCGTCCTTCTGCTCGGTTTTCAGAAAGTAGTAAAGGATTGCGCCATTGGGTGGGTTGGCGCCAGTGAACTGACCACCGCGGCCGCCGCCGCGCAGGCGGTGGGTGAGTCGCGGGGTGAAAAGGTGGACATCGGCTTTGGCGATCTGGTCATTGAGCTGGCGCAGCGGCGAGAGGTCATCGAGGATCCAGAAGGAGCGCCCGTGTGTAGCCACCGCCAGATCGTCATCCTTGATGACGAGGTCGTGGATGGGGGCAGTAGGCATGTTGAGCTTGAGCGACTGCCAGTGCGCGCCGTCGTCGAAGGAGACGTAGATGCCGGTCTCCGTGCCCGCGTAGAGGAGCCCTTTGCGTTTCGGGTCTTCTCGCACGGCATGAACGTAGGCGCCCTCCGGAATGCCGTTGGCGATGAGCGCCCAGCTCTTGCCGAAATCGGCCGTTTTGTAGATGTAAGGCCGAAAGTCGTCATTCTTATGCCGATCCACAGCGATGTAGGCCGTGCCCGGGTTGTGAGGGGAGGCGTCGATGATGCTGACCACGCTCCATTCAGGCATTTCTTTCGGCGTCACGTTCGTCCAGGTTTTGCCCGCATCGCGCGTCAGGTGGACCAGGCCGTCGTCCGTGCCCACCCAGAGCAGGTCCTTTTGTAGCGGGGACTCGGCCAGGCTGAAGATGGTGTCGTAGTACTCGATGCTGATGTTCTCGCCGGTGATGGGGCCGCCGGAGAACTGCTGCTTGCTCTTGTCGTTGCGCGTCAGGTCAGGGCTGGCGGGCGTCCAGCTCATGCCTTCGTCGGTGGAGCGGAAGAGGATGTTGGCGGCGTGGTAGAGAATATTGGGATCGTGCTGGGAAACTAGAATGGGTGAGGTCCACTGGAAGCGGTATTTCACGGCAGCGGCCTCGTAGCCGTCCACGTCATCCGGCCAGACCATGATGTTGTGCGCCTGCTTGGTGCGGCGGTCAAAGCGCGTGAGGATGCCCCAGTACTCACCCGCGTAGACGATATCGGGATTGGTGGGATGGGCAACGACGTAGCCCGCCTCGCCACCGCCCACCGGTTCCCAATCCTCGCGACCGATGTTGCCATCATCGCCACGACTGGAGATAGAAACCGAACTGTTATCCTGCTGCGCTCCGTACACGCGATAGGGGAAGCTCGTGTCTGTGGACACGTGGTAGAACTGCGCTGTGGGCTGGTTGTCCTGGCGGCTCCAGGTAAGGCCAGCGTCCACGGTAATGGAGGCGCCGCCGTCGTTGGCGTTGATCATCCGCCTGGAGTTGGTCGGGTCAATCCAGAGGCCGTGGTGGTCGCCGTGAAGATGCCGCTGAGGCTCCCAGGAGCGGCCGCCGTCCACCGACTTGTAGAGCGAAACGCAGAGGACATAGAGGGTGTCGGGGTCTTGCGGGTCGGCGACGATGTGGGTGTAGTACCAGGGCCGATGACGCAAGCGATGGTCGGAGGACATCTGCTTCCAGGTCTTTCCCCCGTCATCGGAGCGATACACCCCACCGGCCTCTTCCTCGGCTTCGATGATGGCGTAGACACGGCTGGAATCGCCGCCGGCAACGCTGACTCCGACCTTCCCCCAAATGCCACCGGGTAGGCCGTTGCCTGTAAGCTGCTTCCAAGTCGTGCCGCCGTCCGCGGACTTGTAGAGGCCGCTGCCAGGACCACCGCTGGTGAGGCTCCAGGGCGTGCGACCCGCTTCCCAGAGGGTGGCGAAGATGATGTTCGGATTGGAGGGATCGAAGGCGATGTCAATGGCGCCGGTTTTTTCGTCTTTGTAGAGAACCTTCTCCCAGGTCTTGCCACCGTCGGTGGTGCGAAAAACTCCTCGCTCGGGGTTGGGGCCGAAGGCGTGGCCGAGGGCGGCGACATAGACGAGGTCGGGGTTGCGGGGATGCACTAGGACGCGGCCGATGTGGCGCGTGTCGCGCAGGCCGATGTGTTGCCAGGTCTTGCCAGCGTCGAGGGACTTGTAGATGCCGTCACCATAGGAGATGTTGCCGCGGATGCAGGCCTCGCCGGTGCCCACATAGATGACGTTCGGGTCGCTTTCGGCCACGGCGATACTGCCGATGGAAGAAACCGGCTGGTCGTCGAAGATTGGCTCCCAGGTAATGCCAGCGTTCACCGTCTTCCACACACCGCCCGAGACAGCCCCGAAATAGTAGACGTCGGGCTGGGTGGGGACGCCCACCGCTGTGAGCGCGCGCCCACCGCGATAGGGCCCGATAAGACGGTATTTCATTCCTTTGAGGAGTTCTGCATCGTATTGCTGCGCTTCGACAGACTGCGGCAG
>Ga0073934_10004399_pt1 | contig 23540 bp, 25 predicted proteins | sample LarsenN4metaG_FD_76834 | JGI IMG/M metagenome (GOLD analysis project Ga0073934, IMG submission 76834) | Hot spring sediment bacterial and archeal communities from British Columbia, Canada, to study Microbial Dark Matter (Phase II) - Larsen... ... | reverse complement strand
GCGATCGCCGATCCGCGTCGGGGCCACGGCCCATCCGATCTCCGTCTCGTGCGGCACCGACGCCAGATCACCCGCCGAGGTCACGGTCGTCTCCGGCCAGGCGGCCCCCCGCTCGACGGCGGGGGTCGGCAACGCTCCCCAGACCGCCGACGGCTCGTCCTCGCCGAGCCGCCAGATGGCCACGCCCGACGCGTCGAGCGCAGCCCCGACGTTCGCCGCCGCCCTGCGGAGCACGTCGCCCAGGCCGGCACCCGACGTGAGGAGCGACTGGATCTCCTCCATGCTGCCGAGGTCCGCGCGGAGCTCGTCGGCGGTCTCGCGCAGGTCGCGCTGCTGGTGCTCGAGCTGGGTCGCCATCTCGTTGAACGTCGAGGAGACCTCCGCGAGCTCCCACCCCCGGTACTTCGGGAGGCGGACCGACAGATCGCCCTCCCCCAGGCGCTCGGCCGCCTCGCCGATGTCGGCCAGGGGCCGCAGCACGCTCTTGCGGATCGCCCAGACCGAGGCGAGGATCCCGAGCAGGAGCGGGATCCCCGCGAACACGAGCGAGGTCCGCGCGCTCCGCACCAGCTCCTCCTGGAAGGGGCGCTCGTCCAGGCGCACCTCGACCGCACCCAGGACGTCCGAGGCTTCCGCGTGACACCCGATGCACTCTGAGCTCTTCGGCACGGGCACGAACACCGACAGGATCCCCTCGCCCGAGGAGCTGACCGTGCGGTTGTCCGCCATCGAGGACATCAGCGCCGTCTTGGCCGACTCGCTGAGGGTCAGGTCGGGGTTGGAGGTCACCCACGGGGTGCCGGTCCTGCGGTACACGGTGACCGACTCGACCAGCTCACCCGCCTCCACGTTCCTCACCGAGGCGCGGATGTCCTCGGGCGAGTTGTTGAGCATGCCGACCTCGAGGCTGTCCTCGGTGGTCTCGGCGACCACCTGGCCGGCCTCGATCCACTGGCGCTCGATCCTCTGGGTCTCCAGCCGCGCCATCACGGCGAGCGCGATCGCGGCGGCCGCACCCAGGAGCACGGCCATCCACAGCATGACCCTGGCTTCGAGCCGCACGCCGACCCCCTTCTGCCGCTACTTCAACGCATCCCTAGGGCGAGCAGCCAGGGCGTGTGTCCCCCAGCCCTGAGGCCGGAAGGTCCGACACCCGATGCGCCGAACCGCGGGAGCCCGAGCGTCCTCAGCCGCTCAGGACCGGGGCGGAGGGCACGAACGCACAGGCGGGATCCTCGGCCAGAGCGTCGCCGAACGTCGCGAACGCCCTCGCGCGCGAGCCGCCGCAGGTGTCCGCGAAGCCGCACACACCGCACCGACCGCTGAACTCGGTGGCCCGGATGGCCTTGAGCAGGGGGTGCTCCCGGTACAGCCGGACGATGTCGTCCCGCCGGACGTTGCCGAGCCGGTAGGGGAGGAACCCGGCCGGGTACACGTCGCCGTCGTGCGCCACGAACAGGATGCCCTTGCCATCGCGCGTCCCGACGCTCTGCGCCCGTGACGCACCCGGCTCCCCCAACCGCTGCCGCAACCTGGACGCGAGGCGTTCGTACAGCCGACCGAGCCCGAACGTCGACACGGGATCCGCGTCCGGACCCGCCTCGCGCCGCTCCGCCACGACGCGGCGGAAGAAGGGCGCCTCGACCGTGCGAACGATGAACCCGTAGCGCGAGGCCTCGTAGAGGAAGTGGACGACGTCCTCGTTCTCCCGCGGCGAGAGCTCCTCGAGCTCGGATCCCCGGCCGACCCGGATCAGGAAGAAGACCTCCCAGATGTGGGCCCCCCAGTCGGAGAGGAGCGCGGCGACGTCCGCCAGCTCCTCGACGTTGCGTCGCATGACCGTCGTGTTGATCTGGACCGTGTGACCCTCCTCGACGAGCATCCGCACGGCCTCCTCCGTCTTGCGGAAGTGGTCCTGGATGCCGCGGACGCCCTCATGGGTGGCCGGGTTGGCGCCGTCGAGGCTGATCGAAACGGTCTTGGACCCCGCCTCGCGCATCCGGACCCCGGCTTCGCGGGTCAGGAGCGGCGTCACGCTCGGCGCGAACCCGATCGGCATGCCGTACGACTTCGCGTGCGCGGCGAGCTCGAACAGGTCCTGGCGCATGAACGGGTCCCCGCCCGTGAAGATGATGACCGGGAACCTCGGCGTGAACGCGCGCAGGTCGTCGATCAGCCGCTTGCCCTCCTCCGTGGTCAGCTGCCCGGGCATCGCCTCGGCGATCGCCTCCGCACGGCAGTGCTTGCACGCGAGCTTGCACGCCTTGGTCGTCTCCCAGAACAGGAGGATCGGCGCCTGCTCGAAGTTGACCGGTGACACCGCCGCCCACCTACCCCAGGATCGACGAGACGTAGGTGTCGAGCGTCTGCGCGTCGATCGGGCCCACCTGCTTGGCGCGGATCACACCCTCCGCGTCGATGAAGAAGGTCTCGGGGAAGCCGAAGACGCCGAAGTTCGCCGCCACCTCGCCCCGCGCATCGACGACGCTGTCGTAGCCGATCCCGAACCGCTCCTCGAACGCGAGCGCGTCTGCCTCGGCGTCCTGGGAGTCCACGCCCAGGAAGACGACCCCCTGTTCGCGCCACCCCGGCTCCGCGGCGGCGAGCAGCGGTGCCTCCTCCTTGCAGGGGCCGCACCACGACGCCCAGAAGTTCAGGACGACCGGACTGCCGCGGAGATCGGACAGGGCGATCCTCTCGCCCTCCCCACCCAACACGGCGAGCTCGAAGTCCGGCGCGGCGCGCCCGAACGGGTCCTGTCCCAGGTCTCCCCCGCTGCGGGCCTCCATCGCCACCCACACCACGGCCAGGGCGATCACGATGACGACCGCCGCGACCGCGGCGCCACGGGCACGCCCGCGCCGCGGTCCCGGCTCCGCTGCCTCGCCGAACACATCGTCGTCGGCACCCAGCGGTCTTGCAGGTGCAGCATCCTCGCCGGCTGCCGAGATCGAGGCGGCGTCGGTCCCGTCCGGTCGCACCCTCATGCCGCGACGTTCCCACCGTGACCGAGGGTCAGCACCGGACCATCGGCCCCATCGTGAGGGGACGCCGGGCCCATACGGGCCCTAGGGCGGAGTCGGACCATTCCCCCCAAAGAGGGCTGATGTAGGCCGATTTCGCTCGTTCCGGCCCTGACCAGCGGCAAGGAGGGAGCTGGAGATGCCCGGCATCGCAGACAGTGACGAGATGGGGTTCCCCGACACCGACGCCCCCGAGGGATACGAGCGCCGTCCGAGCCGCGTCCCGCTGGTCCTGCTGGGCGTGGCCGTGTTCGGCGCGCTCTTCGCCGTCGGCTTCACGATGTTCACCCGCTCGGTCGTCTACTACCACACCCCCACCGAGGTCCTGGAGATGCCCGGCGAGCACGTCCGGGTCTCCGGCGAGGTCGTCGACGGCACGATCGCCATCGACGCCGCGGCGGGGACCGTTGCCTTCCAGCTGAGCGACGGGACCTCCACGGTCCCCGTCGTGTACGAGGGGCCGGCGCCGGACACCCTGAAGGACGAGGCCGAGGCCGTCGTCGAGGGTGCGCTCGGGGCGGACCGGGTCTTCCACGCGGACACCCTGTTCGCGAAGTGCCCCTCCAAGTTCGAAGCCAGGACGGAGTGATCTTCGTGGAGCGACGCCCCGCGCTCGGGATCCGGCTGAAGGGGGTCTCGAAGGCGTTCGGGGCCCAACTCGCGCTCGCGAGCGTGGACGTCGAGATCCCTCAGGGGTCGTACGTGGCCGTGATGGGCGCGAACGGCGCAGGCAAGACCACGATGCTGAAGGTGATCGCCGGTCTGGCCGCCCCCACGAGCGGCAGCGTGACGATCGCCGGGATCGAGATGCGCAAGGCCGGGCCCAGGCTCCGCGCGCAGGTCGGCTTCGTCTCGCACGAGACGATGCTGTACGCCGACCTCACGGCGCGGGAGAACCTGCGCTTCCACGCGAAGCTCTTCGGGCTGCCCCGGCCGCGCGAGGCCGCCGAGCGAGCGGCGGAGCGCCTCGACGTCGGGCACGCGCTCGACAAGCCGGTCCGCGCGCTCTCGCGCGGGACGCGTCAGCGTGTGGCCCTCGCGCGAGCGCTGATCCACGACCCGTCGGTGATCCTGCTCGACGAGCCGTACACGGGCCTGGACGAGGCCGCCGCCGCGTCCCTGTCCGGGCTCCTGGAGGAGCTCGCGACGCCCGAGCGCGTCGTGATGCTCACCCTGCACGACGTCGTGCGTGCGCTGTCGGGTCCGCGGCGCCTGCTCGTGCTCTCCGGCGGTCGGGTCGCCCTCGACCAGCCGGTCGACGGCAGCACGGACGAGATGGCGGAGACCTATCTGGACCTGCTCAGGGCGGAGGCTCGGCGATGAGCGTGCTCGCCCCCGCCCTCACGATCGCCGGCAAGGACCTGCGGCTGGAGATGAAGACGCGCGACGTGGTCGCGTCGGTCGGCCTGTTCGTGCTGCTCGTCGTCGTCACGGCGAGCTTCGCCTTCCCGACCGGCGGCGAGGGTCGCGAGGGCGTCGCCGCGGGCGTGCTGTGGATGGCGTTCCTGTTCGCGGCCCTGCTGGGCATGGGCCGCTCGATGGCGATCGAGAAGGAGGATGCCTGCCTGGAGGGACTGCTGGTGTCGCCCGCCCCCCGGGAAGCCGTCTTCCTCGGCAAGCTCTTCACGAACCTCGGCTTCACGTTCGCGGTCGAGCTCGTGATCCTGCCGCTGTTCGTGATCCTGCTCCAGCTCGAGCCCGGCGGCGGAGCGCTGCTCCTGGTCCTGTCCGCGTTCCTGGGGACGCTCGGTCTCGTGACCGTGGGAACCCTGTTCGCGGCGATGGCCGTGAACACCCGCGGTCGTGAGGCGATCCTCCCGCTGCTGGTCATGCCGGTCTCGATCCCGGTGATGGTCGCCGCGGTCAAGGTCAGCGAGGCGGGCTTCACCGGGACCTGGTCCGGCGGGACGACCTCGTGGCTGCTCCTGATGGTCGGGTACGACGCGCTGTTCCTGCTGGTCGCGCTCGCGACCTTCCAACACGTGACGGAGGAGTGAGGTGAGGTGAAGACGGACGCGCTGCAACAGCCGGTGGGGGAGCTCCGTCCTGTGGGCGAGCCGGGGGCCGAACCGCGGTCCCGCCGGCGCCTGTGGGGCACGCTCACCCTGATCTCCTTCCCGGTCCTTCTGGCCATGGCCTTCCTGTACGCGCCGGAGGACGCGAACCAGGGCGCGGCCCAGCGGATCTTCTACATCCACGTCCCCTCGGCGTGGATCGGCTTCCTGGCCTTCGCGGTCGTGTTCGTCGGGAGCATCGCGTTCCTCGCGACCGGGAAGCGCCGCTGGGACGACGTGGCGGCCGCCTCGGCCGAGATCGGCGTGATCTTCACGACCGCCGTGCTCATCACGGGACCCCTGTGGGGCCGCCCCGTCTGGGGCGTGTACTGGACGTGGGACCCGCGCCTGACGAGCTTCCTGATGCTCTGGCTGATCTACCTGTCCTACATCGTCCTGCGCGGCTACGTGCCGGAGCCGATCCGGCGCGCCAAGTTCGCGGCAGTGCTCGGCATCGTCGGGTTCCTGGACGTGCCGATCGTGTACCTGTCCGCCCGCTGGTGGCGCTCGGAGCACCCGACGCAGTTCGTGGTCGAGAGCGGCGACCTGCCGATGCAGATGCTCGTCACGCTCCTCGTGGGCGTGGCGACCTTCACGTTCTTCTACCTGTACCTGATGGCCGTGCGGCTGCGGGTGGGACGCCTGCGCGCTCGGGTCGAGGAGGCGGAGGTGTCCCGATGACGAACAGCACGGTCTACGTGGTCGCGGCGTACGTCGGCGCCGCGCTCCTGTACGGCGCCTACCTGGTCTGGCTCGTCGCACAGGAGCGCAGGTACGAGAGGAGGGGCCGTGACGCTGCTCGGTGACTTCGCGCTCCTCCTCGCCCTGATCGCCGGCGGCTGGACGGTCGTGACCGGCTTCGTCGGCGCGAGGAGCGGACGGGAAGCGACGGTCCGCAGCGCCGAGGGCGCCTTGAAGGCTGCCGCGCTGGCGCTCACGGTGGCCGCGGCGTCGCTGGTCCTGCTCCTCCTCCGCAAGGACTTCTCGGTCGAGTACGTCGCGCAGTACACGAGCCAGAGCCTCTCGGTCTTCTACACCGTCGGTGCCTTCTGGGCCGGGCAGGCGGGCTCGCTCCTGCTGTGGGCGTGGGTGCTGTCACTGATCGGCGCGGCGGTCGTGTACCAGAACCGCGCCCGCAACCGCGACCTCATGCCGTGGGTGACGACCACGATCGGCATCGTCCTGCTCCTCTTCACGGTCCTGGTCACCTTCTACGCGAACCCCTTCGTCACGCTCCCGACCCCGCCCGCCGACGGGCAGGGCCTGAACCCGCTGCTCCAGAACTACGGGCAGTGGGTCCACCCGATCGCCCTGTACCTGGGCTTCGTCGGGTTCACGGTGCCGTTCGCGTTCGCGATCGCCGCCCTCGTGACCGGTCGCCTCGGCGACCGCTGGATCCGCTCGGTCCGTCGGTGGACGCTCTGGTCGTGGGTGCTGCTCACCGCCGGGATCCTCTTCGGCGCGCGCTGGGCGTACGTCGAGCTCGGATGGGGCGGCTACTGGGCCTGGGATCCGGTCGAGAACGCGAGCCTGCTCCCGTGGCTGATCGGCACCGCCTACCTGCATTCCGTCGTCGTGCAGGAGAAGCGAGGGATGCTCAAGGTCTGGAACGTCGCGCTCGCGGTCGGCGCGTTCGTGATGTCCATCTTCGGCACGTTCCTCACCCGCTCGGGGATCATCTCCTCGGTCCACGCGTTCGCCGAGTCCTCGATGGGGCCGCTGCTCATCGGGTTCGCCTTCCTGTCGCTGGTCGCGGGGACCGTGCTGATCGTCTGGCGGCTCCCCATGCTGCGGGCGAGCGGGCACATCGGCTCACTCGTCTCGCGCGAGGCGTCGTTCCTGCTCACGAACCTCCTGTTCGTCGCGATGACGATCGTGGTGCTCTGGGGGACGCTCTACCCGATCGTCAGCCAGGCCGTCCGCGGCGTCGAGGTCTCCGTCGGCCCGTCGTTCTTCTCGGCCCTCATGGCGCCGCTCGCGATCGTCCTCATCGCGCTCGTGGGCGCGTGTCCGCTGCTCGCCTGGCGGCGGGCCTCGGCCCGGCACCTCAAGCGCAACTTCGCCGTGCCGCTGTCCGTCGGGGTCCTGACCTTCGTCGGGCTCACGCTGCTCAACCGCGGGGACAACGCGCTCGTCGTGCTGGTGCTCGCGCTCGGCGCGTTCGTGCTCGCCACCGTGACGATGGAGGTCTACCGCGGCCTGTCCGCACGGCACCTCCACCACGGTGAGAGCTGGCCGCGGGCGCTGGTCAACCTGTTCGCCTTCACCCCGCGCCGGTACGGCGGACCGATCGTGCACGCGGGCGTCGTCGTGCTGCTCGCGGGGATCGCGTTCAACGTCGGCCTGAAGCAGGAGGCCGAGGCGCAGGTCGCGGTCGGCCAGTCGATCACGGTGGCTGGGACCACCGTGACGTTCGAGGACCTGATCTTCGAGCAGACCCCCGCGAAGTTCGCGCTGATCGGCACGTTCCGGGTCACCGGCGCGGACGGCGAGGACCTCGGGACGATCAGGGCGGAGCAGGCCGAGTACGAGGGCCAGCAGCGCGTCACCGAGGTCGGCATGCGCTCGACCGTGGCCTCGGACCTGTACGTGGTCATGAACAACGTCGACCCCACCGAGCGCATCGCGACCGTCCAGGTGTTCCACGAGCCCGCGGTGTTCTGGATCTGGGCCGGGATGCTGATCGTCGTGATCGGCGGGGTGCTGGCGGCCTGGCCGTGGCGGACCGACCGCGCCGGTCGGCTGGACGCGGAGGAGCTCGAGCAGCCGAGCGCGTTCGAGGAGCCGGAGGTGGCCCGATGATCCCCGTCGCGATCGCCTCCTTCGTCCTGCTCGTCGCGGTCGTCTACCTGATCGCGCGCCCGTTCGTGGCGCCCCTGCGGTACGGGCAGGACGCATCGCTCGAGCAGCTGCTCGCGGACCGCGAACGCCTCCGGGCCCAGCTCCGCGAGCTCGACATGGACTTCGAGACCGGCAAGCTCGCCGCCGAGGAGCACGAGAAGCTCCGTGCGCGCCGGCTCCAGCAGATCGAGGCGACCACCATGGCGATCCGCGAGGCGTCACCCGACGGGCGAGCGGGCGTGCGGGCGGGCGCCGATGACGAGCTCGAACGGCGGATCGCCGAGCGCAAGCGCGAGCTCGAGGCGCTCGAGGTGCGGGCGTGCCCGGGCTGTGGAGAGGTGATCGACCCCGAGGACCGCTTCTGCCGTCGATGTGGAGCGGACCTCGCGACGACGGTGGAAACGGGGTGAGCGGGATGACCAGGGATCGTCGGATCGCGGGGAGATGGGCGCTCCGCCGGACGCTGCCGGTCGCGGTGCTCGTGGTGGCGTTCCTCGCGGGGCCGCACGCGCTCGCGCAGAGCGCCGCCGGTGGCATCCAGGGCCAGGTGGTGAACGGCGCGGACGAGACGCCGGTCGCCGACGTGCAGGTGACCGTGCAGCTGTTCTCCGCCCAGGGAGAGCTGGGCACGCTGTCCACGACCACCGACCGGCGAGGTCGGTTCGCCTTCGAGGAGCTGCCCGAGGGTCTCGCCGGCTACCAGGTGATCGCGGCGTACGGCGGGACCGAGTTCCGCACGGTCGCCGCCGCCTACACGCCGGGGCAGACGGTGGAGCAGACCGTCACCGTCTGGGAGCCGACGAGCGACCCCGCCGAGGTCACCCTGACCGACTACGTCGTGTGGCTGGATCGCGAGGGCGAAGGGGTCGCCCTCCAGCACGACTTCAGCTGGGACAACGCCGGGAGCACCGCGTTCGTTGGGGAGGGCGGGCAGGTCGTCTCGGTGCCGCTCCCACCGGGTGCGGCCGACTTCCAGTACCTCGGGACGTTCCTCGAGAACCCAGGAGAGGTCCGCGGGCAGCGGTACATCTCCGACGCGCCGATCGTGCCCGGGCCCACGTCCGCGACCCTGCGCTACGGGGCGCCCCCGATCAGCGAGCTCACCCTCGAGATCCCGTTCCCCGCGACGAGCGTGCAGCTGTTCGTGCCGCAGGACGTGCAGGTGACCTCGTCGCAGCTCCGACTGGCGGGGACGATCACGGACCAGGGCCTCACGTACCAGGTCTACGCCGCTCAGGACGTCGCCGCGGACACGGTCCTGCGCGTCTCGATGTCCGAGGTGGAGGGCTCTGACCCCTCCAGCCCGGTCGCGTGGATCCTCGCGGGGGCAGCCGCGCTGATCGCCCTCGTCCTGCTGACGGTGTGGATCACCGGCCGACGGAAGGCGCGGGCCCGGCGGCCCGTGAAGGCGGCGCGCAGATCGCGCGCCGCACCGGTCCCGTCCGGTGCCCGGCGGGCGGCCACCTCGAACGGGAAGCCCGGTCCACAGCCGGCCCGGGTCCGCGCCGAGGGCAACGGCGACGGACCGCTCGGTGGGTCGGAGGACGTGGACCTGATCGTGGACGAGATCGCCGCGCTCGATCTCAGCTTCGAGCGCGGCCTGCTGGACGAGCGCACGTACAAGCGCCTGCGCGTTGCCGCGAAGGACCGGCTCCTGCGCGCCGAGGGGGCTCGCGCGGAAGGGAGGACCCGATGAGCGCGGGGGGTGAACGGCCATGCTCGTGACACGCGAGGCGGACTACGCGGTCCGGTGTGTCGTCGAGGTCGCGCGCGCCGGACGGACGAGCGCGGCGCAGGTCGCCCGCGTGCAGGGCATCTCGCCCACGTTCCTCGGCAAGATCGTCCAGTCGCTGGCCAGGGCCGGCATCCTGGCGACACGCCGCGGCGTCGGCGGCGGGATCTGGCTCGCCCGCCCCGCCGAGCGGATCACCCTCCTCCAGGTGATCGAGGCGGTCGAGGGGCCGCTCTGCATCAACGACTGCCTGCAGACCCCGCCGGACTGCGACCACATCCACGAATGCCCGGCGTACCCGTACCTGTCCGCGGCCCAGCAGCAGCTGCACGAGACCCTCGACGTGAGCGTGGCCCGGATGCTGGAGCTGAGCGAGCGAGAGCCGGTCTTCGTCCCGGTCGAGGTGCCCGTGCCGGAGGGCAACGGTGACGGGAAGAGGGGCAACGGCGAGCGCCGACGGGCGCGGACCGCCGATCCCGCCGCGGGGAGGGATGCGTGATGGCCCTCCTCGCCTTCGCGATGACCTACCGGGACGTGCCGCTGGAGGACCTGGAGCGGATCGCGATCCGCCCCGAGGAGCTCTCGGAGGCTCTCCCCTGCCTGCTGCGGGCGCCCGACGTCAGGGAGGCGCTCGTGCTCTCGACCTGCAACCGCGTCGAGGTCTACACGTGGGCCAAGGATCCCGAGGCGGCCGTGGACCAGATCCGGCTCTTCCTGGAGGACCTGAAGGGGCTCCCGATCGGCTGGACCCGGGGACGGGGGCAGGTGATCGTCGGGGACGACGTCATCCGGCACCTGTTCGCGGTCGCCGCGGGTCTGGACTCCATGGTGACCGGCGAGACGGAGATCCAGGGGCAGGTGCGCGCCGCGTACAAGGCGGCCGCCGGACTCGGCGCCCTCGGCCCGCACCTGCACGGCCTGTTCCGCTGGGCGCTGGAGGCGGGCAAGCGGACGCGGTCGACCACCGGCCTGTCCCGAGCGAGGGACTCGTTCCCCCGGGCCGCCGTCCGTGCGATCGAGGTGACCCTGAACGGTCTGCACGGTCGCGAGGTCCTCGTGGTGGGCAACGGGAGGATGGCGGCGGCCTCGGCTCGCGCGCTCACGGCCGCCGGCGCCAAGGTCTTGGTCGCGGCACGCCGGATCGCAGCGGCGCAGGAGCTGGCCGAGCGGTTCGACGGCTCGGCGCTCCACCTCGATGACCTCGAGGGGGCCCTGTCCACCGCCGACGCCGCGATCTTCGCCACCTCGGCGACGGGGCCCTTGGCCGATCCGGCGATGTTCCACCGCGTGATCGGCGCACGGGCCGGTCGACCGCTCGTGGTGGTCGACCTCGGCCTGCCCCGCAACGTCCACCCGGACACCGCCGAGCTGGACGGTGGCAAGGACGGGTTCGACCTGTTCGATCTCACGCGGCTCGACCACGACGGCTTCACGGCACCGGGTGGACGCGAGACCCAGATCGACGTCGCGACCGAGATCGCGCTCGTGGAGGCGGAGAAGTGCGTCGCCTGGTTCCGGTCCAAGCCGGCCGACGCGGTGGTCGCCGCGATCCAAGCGCAGGCCGAGAGGATCGCCGAGGCCGAGGTCTCGCGCGTGACGAGGATCGGCGGGCTCGACGAGCGTCAGCGCGCGGCCGTCGAGCAGCTCATCCGACGCACCGTGCACAAGGTCGTGCACACGCCGACGGTCCGCGCCAAGGAAGCCTGTGCGCGCGGTGACGAGACGCTGCTGCAGTCGGCACGCTGGCTCTTCGGCATCGACGGGAACGACGAGGCCTCGGCGGTGTCCGGCAACGGACGGAGGGTGGCCGAGCGATGAGCCTGTTCCGACGCAGGCGGAAGGTGCCGGGCGCGGGCTCCGACGCCGGCACGCCCCAGGCCGGGCCCGCGGGAGGGTCCGAGGACGCAGTAGGTCCCGAGGACGCGGGAGGTCCCGAGGACGCCGCATCCGGGGAGACCGTGGACCGTCGTCGTCGGTACATCGTGGTCTCGGCTGGGATGCTCAGCTTCGTCGGTGGGGGTCTCCTGCTGCTGTCGGTCTTCAGCTTCTGGTGGACCTCGCAACCGTCCTTCTGCAACCGCTGCCACGTGATGAACGAGTACGTGGCCGCATGGGAACGCTCGCCGCACAAGGACGCCAACTGCGAGACCTGCCACACGGCACCCGGGTTCTTCGGGTTCGTGGGTGGCAAGATCGCCGGGCTGCAGGTCGTCGCCAACTTCGTGCGCGGAGACTTCACCGACGACTCGTTCAACGCGGCGGTCCCGAACGCCTCGTGCCTGCGTTGCCACGAGGACATCCTCGAGGGCACCTACACGAGCCCCGAGACCGGCGTCACCGTGAGCCACGCCCACATCATGGACAACGGCGGGAAGTGCATGAACTGCCACTCCACCGTGGCTCACCTGGAGACGGTCCCGATCGGCTCGGCGACCTACCCGACGATGGACACGTGCATGAAGTGCCACAACGGCGATCTCGCGCCCACCGACTGCGCGATCTGCCACCGCGAGGGCCCCCCGGGGCCCGTCCCGCCCACGGAGACCGAGGACGAGACCGCCGGCGGGGGTGGATGAGGGGTGTCGAGCGTGGACCAGGGCCCGAGGCGGCGGCGGTCGGGAACCGCGTGGACGGTGCCCGCCGTGCTGATCGCCGTCGTCGGTCTCGTGGTGGCGGGCATGCTCCGCGACGGAGAGCCCGAGCCCCAGCCGACCCCGCTGCCCGAGACCATCCCGGCCGCGAACACGTTCCTGTACTGCAGCGACTGCCACGCGGACCTTGACAGGTCCTTCCGGGCCGGCGAGCACCCGACCCTGCTGTTCACCCACGAGATGCACTTCGGGCTCGGCGTCTCGGATTGCGCCGCCTGTCACGTGGCCAACACGCACGAGCCCGACAAGATCAACCGCCCGACCATGGTCACCTGCTACCAGTGCCACACGCTAGGGGAGAACGCCCGAGCGCCCGGGGAGTGCACGGTGTGTCACCCGGCCGACATGGATCCGGAGCCCGAGACCCACCTCGCCGCCACCTGGACCAGCGAGCTCCACCAGCCGGCGGCCAGGGCGAACCCGTTCGACTGCGCCACCTGTCACGAACAGGGGTTCTGCGACTCGTGCCACGGGCTCCAGCTCCCCCACCCGAACGGGTTCGAGGGGCGACCGCACGCCGAGCTGTTCTTCGAGGACCCGGCCCTGTGCGACACGTGTCACCCTCGCGAGCCGCTCGTCCAGCGGGACGAGTGCGACACGTGCCACCACCCGCAGGGTCCGCAGGACTCGACGTGGATCGCGTGGCATCCCAACGTCGTGGAGGACCGGGGGGCGGAGACCTGCTTCCAGTGCCACGCCACCGACACGTGCCGGGCCTGCCACCGCAAGGGACCGGAGGACTTCAGCAACGAGGATCTGGCCGCGGATGAGGCCCTGCTCACGGCCTCGACGACGGGCTCGCCCGCGGCATCGCCAAGCGCATCGCCGACGCCCGGTCCGCCCGGGTGAGTGAGGAGGTCACGGATGGGAAGCGTCGCAACCCCGCAGGACGAAGATCGAGGCACCGGGCTCGGCGCGCTGCTGCGGCTCCAGGTCGAGCTGTGGCTGGTCGTGGTGATGATGGCCCTTGCCTTCGGCGCGGGCATCGTGGTCACGGCCCTGTACGAGGAGCCGCAGGACCAGACCGCCGTCGTCGGCACGCAGCTGCCGAGCGGACAGCTCGTCGCGCCGCCCCTCTCGGACGAGCAGATCTCGCAGGGGCTGCCCTCCGGGCACCCGGACATCAGCGGCGAGACGGGCGCGACGGGCAAGGACGGGGCGAAGGGCGAGGGGGCGGACGCCCAGGGGTCGGAGAGCGCGGAAGGCACCGGGTAGGGAGGAAGCGTGGGTCCAGACGAGCGGCCCGAGGACCAGGGGCAGCCGACGCCCGCCGACGTGGGCGCGTCCGCCGACGTGGGCGCGTCCGCCGACGTGCCCGACGTGGGCGCGTCCGCCGACGTGCCGGTGCCTCAGGACGTGCCGGCGCCCGCCGAGGTGCCGGCGCCCGGGGACGGCCCGGCGGAAGCGCCCCGGCACCGAGCGCTCAAGGCGTTCGCCGTCCTCGGAGGCGCGATGGCCGTCGCGCTGCTGCTCGTGGGCTGGAACCGCGTCGCCACCACCGACGGGTTCTGCGCCTCGTGCCACGACGTCGCGGAGGCGGCGGCCTCGGCCGAACGATCCGTGCACTCCGACGTCCCTTGCCTCTCCTGCCACACCGGGTCCGGGCTGGCCGGCGTGCTCCGGTACACGCCCACGCTGATGCGAGAGGCGCTCCACACGTTCACGGGGTGGGAGGTGGCGCACGGGGTCCTGGAGCCACGCCCCTGCGGGTCCTGCCACACCGACCTGGCGAGCACGCCCGAGCTCGCCGCGGCGCACGGGACCGACCGCACGTGCCTGTCCTGTCACGGCGACGTCGCGCATCCTCAGTACCGGCTCGCGGGGTTCGCGCGACCGGTCGAGCCGGTGGCTGCCGGGGAGAGCCCGCACCCACGACTCTTCGTGCAGACGCACGGCGACGACGTGGTTCGTGAGCCTGACTCCTGTGCCGACTGCCACGGGACCGACTTCTGCGAAGCGTGTCACTTCCGCGAGACCTACCCGCACCCGGGGGACTGGATCACGACGCACGGTCCGACGCAGGAGCAGACGGGCATCCAGGCCTGCGAGGGATGTCACCCGGAGACGTTCTGCGCCGGGTGCCATGGCACGGAGATCCCCCACAACGCGAGATGGCTCGCCGAGCACTGGCGGACCCTCCAGGACGCGAGCCCCGCGCCCTGCATGCTGTGCCACCCGAAGACGGACTGCACCGAGTGCCACGCTCGGCACGAGGTGCACCGGGAACAGGGGCTGTACACGTGAGCGCGACCCAGGACGGCTCGCAGACGGGGCGCCGGAGACGGAGCCGGGGCCTGATCCTGCTCGTCGTCGTCATCGTCGTCGTGCTCCTGGCCGAGGCGGCCGTGCTGACCGCCGTGTTCGTCTCCCCATCCGCCGGGGCGAAGCTCGAGTCGGTCGCTGCGTCCGCCGAGCGTGCGTGGAGCGGGACCGAGGACCAACCCGGTCTGCGCACCCGGACCGCGCGGGCCGCACGCTCGGCGTACGAGGCATGGATCGTGCCCCTGTGGAAGGGACCGGAGCCAGGACCGGCAGAGCCCGAGTTCACCAGCTGCGTGGACTGCCACCCCGACTACGCGTCGAAGCGCCGCTTCGACGTCTACATGAACCACCCGATCCACGCGGAGATCGGCGTCCGATGCGTCACCTGCCACCCGGAGAACCCGCACCCGAGCCCGCCCCGACCGCGCGAGGCCGTGTGCGCCGAGTGCCACCCGGAGGTGCAGAGCCGGGACGACTGCGGCTTCTGCCACCCGCCCGGGTCCCTCCCGCACTTCTACCTGCTCGGTGCGCCACGCACGGCGGCCGTTCGCTGCGACGTCTGTCACCCGAAGGGCGCGTTCGACCTCCACGCGACCGAGCCCAAGGTGGCGCCGGAGGATCTCACCGGCGCCAACGAGGCCACATGCCTGTCGTGTCACGAGAACGAGACGTGCGAGTCCTGCCACGAGCCGGCGCACCCTGTGGGTTGGCTCGAGGTGCACGGCTCCGGCGCGGGCCGAGGTGAGAACACCAACTGCTACACGTGCCACACGGGGACCTGGTGCTCCGACCGCTGCCACGCCGTCACCACGACGGCTCCCTTCCAACCTCGACCGCTGCCGACCCCAGGAGTCCGACCATGAAGACCCCGACATCCCTTGCCGCACGGATCGCGATCCTGATCGGGGTGCTCACCGTCCTGGTCCTCGCGACCATCGGCGGGTCCTACGCGCTCGGCCTCGGTCCTTGGCGAGGGCACGAGCCGGCGAAGGCCGAGGACCAGGGCGACCCGACACCGTTCGAGCCCGCTCCGGCGGGTGGCGAGGTCGTCGCCACCGCCGACGGGGAGCCGATCTACCTCGCGGACGTCCGATCCCGGATCCAGGGGCTGTCCGCGATGCATGGGGAGATCCAGGACTCCCTGGGCGAGGACTGGCACGAGGTGGTGCTCCAGTCGGTCGTGGACGACGCCCTGATCGTGGCCGAAGCCGACCGGCGCGACATCGTCGTCACCCGCGGCGAGATCGCCGCGTCGGTGGAGCGGATCCGAGGCATGTTCGAGACCGAGGCCGAGTTCGGATCCTGGCTGGAGGACCAGGGGATGGGCATCGAGGACCTCGAGCGCAGGATCTGGCTGCAGACGATCGCGGCTCGCGTCTACCTCGCGGTCACGGAGGATGTCACGGTCACCGGCGAGGAGCTCCGTTCGTACTACCGCAACCACAGGGACGAGTTCGAGGGGGCCGACGGGTTCATCACGCCGTTCATCGCCGTGCGTGTCTCCCTGCGACAGGACCTGTTGAAGGACAAGCAGGACCAGGCGTACGCGGCCTGGCTCGAGGAGGCTCGAGCTGCGGTCGAGGTCGTGGTCCTCGATGAGGGATGGTGGAAGGAACTCCCATGAGCGTGAACACAGCGAAGGGCGAGGCACTGCCCAAACGACTGGTCGTCGGTGTGCTCCTCCTCACGGTGGCCGTCCTCGGCCTCGGCGGCGCCGTCATCGCCGTTCGTCTCCGACCCGAGCCGCTGCCGACGAACAGCGTCGATCGAGAGGTGGCGATCTGGCAGGCAGCCGTGGAGGAGGACCCGGACAGCAGCGAGGCGCGGACGGGGCTCGGCTTCGCCCTGATCGCCGCGGGCAGACCGCAGGAGGCACGAGCCGCCCTGGAGGAGGCGATCGAGCTGGACGCCAAGAACTGGTCGGCGCTGTTCCAACTCGCGCTCCTGGTCAGGGACGAGGACCCGGATCGCTCGGTCGAGCTGCTCACGCGGTCCGTCAAGCTCGCGCCCAGGACGCAGAAGGCTCCGGTGGCCGTGGCCTGGGGCGACCTCCTCATGGAGCTCGACGACCCCGAGGGGGCCGGCAAGGCCTACCGGGTCGCGATCGCGGACGCGCCGTACGTGATCGAGGCCCACGTCGGCATGGCTCGGGTCTTCGAGGCCCAGGGTGATCTCGAGGCCGCGTTGGCCGAGTACCGCTACGCGGCCCGCTTCGCGCCCAACGACACCCAGCTGGCACAGGAGATCGAGCGCCTGGAAGCCGCGACCTAGCGGAGGAAAGGAACCGACACGATGGCAACCTCAACCGAACCGGTGGAGCGGGAGGCCCGGCCCGAGCCCTCGCAGGAGGGGGGCGGAGAGGACCGATCCACGCGCAGGCTCCTGTGGATCCTCATGCTCCTCCTCCTGGGCGGCGCGATCGCCCTGCTGGTCCTGCTCTTCTGGCTGCTCCGACCGTCGCCCGCGGCGGCGCCCACCGCCGAGGGCGGATACCCGATCGAGGTCGTCACCACCATCTACGGATCCGGGAAGGAGCCCAACGAGCTCATCCGCACACCGCTCGGCGTGGCCTTCGACCAGGACGGGAACGTCTGGGTCTCGAACACGGGCCAGTCTCGCGTCGAGCAGTACACCGCCGACGGCGGCTTCATCCGCATGGTGGGTGATGAGGAGGACGCCGGTCAGCTCTTCGCCCCGTACGGCCTCGCGGTCGATGGCTCGAGGGGGCGGGTCTACGTCGCGGACTACGCAGGGCGAGCGGTGCAGATCTTCTCCACCGACGGCGGCTACGTCGGGCACTTCCCGGCGGACGACCAGGACCTGGAGGTGTTCGGTGAGGACGGCTTCTCGCCGTTCGACGTCGAGCTCGTCCAGGGACGCGTCGTCGTCGCGAGCAACGACGGCCTGTACTTCTTCGACGAGTCGGGGCACGTCGTCTCGCGGTGGGGAGGGCTCCGCAAGGGCGAGAACGTTCGCGGCCGCGACGTCGGGATGTTCAACTTCCCGGACGCGATCGCCGCGGACGCCGAGACCGGGCGCCTGTACGTGGCCGACTCGCTGAACCGGCGGATCGTCGCGCTCGGTGCGGAGGGCAGGTGGCTGTGGGTCTCGGGCAAGCCCGACGAGGGCGGGCAGACCATGGGGTTCTGGGGGCTCCCGCGCGGGATCCAGGTCGGACCGGACGGCAACATCTACGTCGTGGACACGTTCCGGTACAGCACCAAGGGGATGGGTGAGGGCCACCTCGCGGTCCTCTCACCCGACGGAGAGCTCCTGTCGCTGTTCGGCAGGTCCGGGATCGTGGACGGCTCGTTCAACTTCCCCGAGCAGCTGGCCGCCGGACCGGACGGCCTGTGGGCGATCGCCGACCGTGAGAACAACCGTGTCGTCGTCTTCCGTCTGGTCACCCCCTACCCGGAGCCGAGCAAGCTCGAGGGCCCCAAGTACGAGGGGATGGTCGACCGGCCCGAGGACGTCTGGGCCACGCCCTCACCGCAGCCGGCCGGGTAGCCCGGCGTCGGTCAGGGCTCCGCCTCGCCCGCCGTGTGGGTACGGACGCCGTCGGCGACCTGGTTCGCCTGGCGGACGCAGTCGGGGATCCCCGCGCCCCGGAACGCCTGGCCGACCAGGAACAGCCCGGGCGGCAGACCCGACTCGATCTCGGCGAGGCGGTCGAGGTGCCCGACCTCGTACTGGGGCATCGCGCGGGGCCATCTGACGACCTCGGCGGCCTCCGGCTCTGCGGGGAGCGGGTAGATCTCGGCGAGCTGTCCCGCCACGCGGGCGACGAGCTCGTCGTCGGAGGCATCGACCACGTCCTCCATCCCGGAAGCGCCGACGAAGCCCCGGACGACCGCCCGGCCCCCGAAGGCGGGGTCGGGCCACTTGCGCGAGACGAGCGTGGCCGCGGTGACGGCGAGCGCGCCCCGCGGCGCGACGAACCCGGAGGACTCCGGGAGCCGCTCGCCCGTGCCCTCCGCGTACACGAGCAGCACGACCGCGGTCGTGACGTACGGGATCGCCCGCAACAGCTCGGACGGGCGTGGCGCGAGGCCCTCCACGAGCTCGGCCGTGACGAACGCCGGCGACGAGAGCACGACGGCGTCGGCGGCGAGCTCCCGATCCCCCAGCAGGACGACGAAGCCGTCGCCCTCCTTCGAGATCCCCGTGACGGGCTGCCCGAGGCGCACCCGGTCGGCCCCCAGCGCCTCCGCCAGCGCCGAGGTCAGCCGGCGTAGCCCCCCGCGCAGGCGGAGGAACATCGGCGGCACCGATCCGCCGGCCCGCGCGCGCCCCGCCTTGGTCGCCGCCCTCGCGCCGCGCACCAGGCTCCCGTGGTCGCGCTCCCACGCCGCGAGCTCGGGGAAGGTGGCCTGCACGCTCAGGCGGTCGACGTCTCCGGCGAACAGCCCGCCGAGGAGCGGGGCCACCAGCTTCTCGGTCGCCTCGTCGCCGATCCGCCGGCGCAGCAGCGATCCGAGCGACTCGTCCGTGTCCTCGCGCCGGCGCGGCAGGACCAGGTCGCCGCCGGCCCGCACCTTCCCCGCGTACGACATGCCCGGCCACCGAAGGAGCTCCACCGGATCGGTCGAGATCCCGAACGGACCGCTCGGGAACCGGAGCAGCCCGGCCCCCGTGTACACGGACGCCGGGGCCGACGTGGGGGCCGCGAGCTCGTCCCCTAGGCCCAGCTCCCGGCACAGCTCGACGGCCCACGGCTTGCGGGACAGGAGCGAGTCGGGCCCCGCCTCGAGCTCGATGCCGCCGACCCGGGCCGAGCGGATCTTCCCGCCCGGCTCCTCGTCGGCCTCGAGCACCAGGACCTCCGGCGGCGACGGTCCCGAGACGAGGCGGTACGCGGTCGCGAGGCCGGCGACGCCGGCCCCCACGACGACGACCCGGTCCGTCACGCGGACCCCAGGTGCTCGCGCACCACCGCGGCGAGCAACCGCGCGAACGCCGGGTCGTCGTTGGGCATCTCGGTGCGCGCGAAGTGCATGCCGGCCTCCTCGGCGATCTCCTTACAGGCGACGTCGAGGTCGTACAGGATCTCGAGGTGGTCGGAGACGAAGCCGGCCGAACACACCACGACCGCCCGGTAGCCCTGCTCCGCGAGGGACGGGATGACCTCCTCGATCGGCGGTCCCCACCACGGGTCCGCCGTTCGCCCCACGCTCTGCCAGGCCGTCATGACGTGGCCGAGGCCCAGCCGCTCCCCCACCCCGTCCGCGGTCTGGCGCAACGAGTCCTCGTAGCGGCAGCTCGTGTCGCAGAGGTGGCAGAGCTTGCAGCGCAACGATCCGTCGTCGAGCGTCCGCACGGGGAGGCTGTGCGCGGTGAACACCACCATGGCGCCTTCCCGCTCGGCGGGCCCGAGCGTCCCGAGCGCGTGCGCGACCCGCCCGGCCAGCAGCTCGATGAAGGCCGGGTGGTCGTCGAACCGCTCGACGAACGTGAAGTCGGGTCCGCCCCCCTCGAGCGCGCGCTCGACGCGATCCCGATAGGACTCGATCGACATGCCGGACCAGTGCGGGGCCATCACGATGCCGACGGCCCGCTCGATCCCGTCGGTCCGCATCTGCTCGACGGCGTCGGCGATCCAGGGCGGCGAGTGTTTCATCCCCAGGTACGTCCGGTACCGCCGGGGCTCCTGAGCGTTCAGCTCCCGCTCGAGGCCCTCGGCCTGAGCCCGGGTGATCTCGAGCAGCGGGAACCGGTTACCGATCCTCGCGTACCGCTCCTCGAGCTCGAGGAGCAGCTCCGGGGTCGGCGGTCGTCCGCCCCTGATGTCCGTGTAGTAGCGCTCGATGTCGTCCGGTCCGCTCGCGGTGCCGTAGGCCATCACGAGCACGCCGATCGGGGTCTCGCTCATGACCGACAGCATACGGAGCGGGCCGCACGCGACCGCGGTAGGGCGGGATCCCGTTCAGTCGACCGTCGTCAACGCGTACGCGACCAGGAACCCAGCGCTCGTCGCGAAGGCGACGAGGGCTCCGCCCTCCGCATACGCCTCGGGCATCACGGAGTCGGCGAGCGAGGCCAGGACCGAGCCGGCGGCGATGGCGGACATCATGCCCAGCCCCGCCGCGGATGCGGCCCCGGCGGCCAGTCTCCCCGCGAACATCGCGATCGTGAGCACCGCCGCTGTGACGACCCAGATGCCGAAGGCGTGGGCCGCTGACCCACCGGCCGCGCGGAGCGCGGCAGCGCCGCCCAACGACTCGGGGAAGTTCGAAGCGGCGATCGACACGAGGAGCGCGAGGGAGCCGCCCTCGGCGAGACCGACCCCCAGTGCGAAGTTCTCCGGGATGCCATCGAGCACCACGGCGGCGACGAGCGCGAGGCCGGTCGCCTCACGGCCGGTGTGGCGCTCCAGCGAGACGTCCAGAGCGATGAAGACGGTGGCCCCGACGATGAGCCCCACCGCCGCCTTCCCCAATCCGACCGCCCGGTGCGCGGGCTGGAACAGCTCGAACGCGACCGCAACGATGAGCCCGCCGGCGCCGAAGGCAAGCATCGAGCCTCGGAGCCGTTCCGCCGGTCTCCCGAAGGCCCCCACAGCGGCGCCGAGCAGCAGGGAACCTCCGGCGACAGCGGCGTACACGAGGACGCGGGTCACGACTCACCTCGGCGTGCATCGGGGCGGGAGCCGCGACGGCGAGCTCCAGATCGGTCCACTGGCCTCCCTCGAGGGATCGGCCGGGCTCGGAGCATCGAACCATAGACCCCGGTCGGCCGCGTGTCGAGCGCAGGGCGTGTTCCGTTGCCGGATGGCGCTCGGCCCGCATCGGAAGGGGTGGTGGCTCGACGAACACCACCCGTCGTCGCGGACCTCGTCTGGTCGCACGTGCGCCGCCAAAGGTCCTCCTGGGCACCGGTGTCCGTGCCGGTTGATCCACAGATGCGGTGCGCCCTCGGCGGTTCGACACTTCATCCGTGGATGCCACCGGGGGAGGAGAAGCCTTGTCCGACGAACCGCCGTCCAGATCTCAGCGGAGACGCCGATCGATCCCACCACGGCGCCGCGTGGCCGTGCAGGTGCTCCTGGCGTCGCTGCTCGCTTGGATCGTGGTCGGAGCGATCACGCTGATCCTCGTCGCCTTCGCCGACCGGCCCGTCGGGTCTGCCTTCGGACTCGCCCTGTTGTTCGTCACCTTCGTCGCACTGGCGGCCGGTGCAGCATCCGCCCTGCTCCGGGAGCCACCCGCCGTCGGCCACAGCTTCGACTGGGTGCTCGGGCGGGAGCCCATCGACGATCGTGCGACGGGCGAAGAAGGCGAGGTGGGGGGCCTGACGCCGCTCGGGGTGGCGCTCGTGATCGCCGTCGAGATGGGGGTCGTCCTCGTGACGACGGGGGTCGGCTAGGAGGATGGAGCCTCGACCTGGGAAAGCGACGGCGTGCTCGGTCGGCGCGCGGTGCGGACCAGGCACCCACGCTGCGGACTTCCCGCAACGCATCGGTCACCGCGCCGATGTGGCGCGAGGAGACGCGAGGCAAGATGCCGCCAGGAACGACGAAAGGGGGATCCGACCGTACCCGTCTGCGCCGTGGACCGCGGCCGTGCACAGCGGGAGAGAGAGCAAGAAGCACCGTGAACGATGTCGGATCGACGCTAGGAGGCAACGATGGCGAGTGTCGAGAACGTGGTTGTGGTGCGCTTCCCAGAGGCGAGTAAGGCGTACCAGGCGCTGAGCGTGCTCAAGCGGGCCGATGCCGAGGGGCGGATCGCGCTCAGCGCTGCTGCGGTTGCCGAGCGCACACCGGAGGGTCACCTTCGGATCATCGAGAGCGCCGACAACGTCGGACTCGAGGGGACGGCCGCCGGCGGTCTGCTCGGGATGCTCGTGGGCGTCCTCGGCGGCCCGGTGGGGATGCTCCTCGGCTTCGGTGCCGGCGCGCTGGCCGGCGGTGTCGTGGACCTCACGAGAACGGAGAAGGGCGAGGATGCGCTCACCATGCTCGGCAACACGATCTCGCCCGGCTCCACCGCTGTCATCGCCTACGTCGCCGAGCCCGCGATCGAAGTCGTCGACGGGGAGATGGCCAAGCTGTCGGGCGAGGTGACCCGCCGTCCGGTGGACGACGTGATGGCGGAACTCGAGGCGATCGAGGATGCCTCCGCCGCTGCTGCGAAGGAAGCGCGGCGGAAGCTGCGTGAAGAGCGCAAGGCGGAGGTCTCCGGGAAGTTCAGCGAGCGGGTCGGGAAGCTGAAGGAGCGGCTCCACGTCTCCTAGACGCTGTTCCCACGGAGGTCGTTGACAGGCGAGAGCCTCCCATCACGGTTCGGGGTTGACCGCTCCAAGCCGGAAGGAGGCTCTCGCGGCGCATCGTGGGGCTCCGCTACGGTCGCTCGCGGTCACCGTGCCCGGGATCCAAGCCGAGCCGTCATCACTCCCCAGCAGGATCGCTCTCAAAGGCCGTGATGCCGATCACGATCCCCGCGTCGCATCTCCATGCCCGGGGACCGGTGACCTCCACCGAGGGGCTACGGACGCCGCGGCCTCAGGTCCCGTGAGAGACGCGCGGGGACCCGGACCCGAAGGGCCGCCGGCCGGATCACGCACTCCAGTGGCGGAGTGAGATCGGCAGCCTCCCCGTCGATCCCGGCGTGGACCGCTGCGGGGGCATCGAGCACGAGCATGGGTGCGCTCCAGGCACATCCAACAGGAGGGCCGCCCGCCTGCGGGGCATCGAGGACCACGATCCCCAGCTGGCCGGTGTCGAGCCTCGGTCGCGTGCCGGGCACCGACGGCCGGTCCAACCCGTACGGGTTGTTCGACACGAGCACCACGACGGGATCGGTGTGTTCGTGGCCCTGGTCGTCGACGAGGTGCAGGCCCGAGACGGCGGCGCTTGGACCGAGCACCTCGTTCGCCGTCTCGAGCAACGTCTGGAGCTTCGCGCTCCGGTACCGGGTTCGGTGGACCGCCTCGCCGTAGATCCCCAGCGAGACGTTGTTCAGGAACATACGGCCGT
>Ga0073934_10004398_pt1 | contig 23547 bp, 19 predicted proteins | sample LarsenN4metaG_FD_76834 | JGI IMG/M metagenome (GOLD analysis project Ga0073934, IMG submission 76834) | Hot spring sediment bacterial and archeal communities from British Columbia, Canada, to study Microbial Dark Matter (Phase II) - Larsen... ... | reverse complement strand
CTGTGGTTTCCAAGCGGCGGTGGGCGGCGCTCTTTGCCGTCCACGGCCGCGTCAGCGTCCACGCCGTGGTGAACTTGCGGAAACTGCTCGACTAATTTCCACCACTTGACGGGGCACTACCGTTGTCTTCCTCGAGCAGTTGCGCCGAGTCGCGCCGCATCTCCGTGGCGATCACGCCGTCCGGGTTGGAGTCGAACGCTCGCACGCCGATGTACACGTGCTCGGCGTCGTACAGGACGCGGACCTCCGTCCGTTCGGTCGCCGGCGCGCCGTCGGTCGGCTCCTGCTGCGTGAAGCTGTCCAGCATGGCGGCGTCGCGCCACACCGGCTCGTCGAGCACGCCGTCGACCACCGGCGGACGCGACGCCCGCCTTGCGGAGATTGAGGGCGTGCTTTCGTCGTGGACGTGCGTCTGCGCCAGCGCCGCCGGCGCTGCCGCCGCGACCATGCCGAGCAGAACGAGGAACGAAAGAAGTGTCTGTCGCGCCGCCATCAACGCGTCGCCGTTTCCGCCGCCGCGTCGTAGACAATCCGGCCGCCGACAATGGTCATCACCGACTTGATCAGACGGATCTCTTCGGGCGGAACCGTCAGGTAGTCGCGATCCGCCACGAACATGTCTGCCAGCTTGCCGGGCGCGATCGAGCCCAGGTCGTTCTCCCGATTCATGAAGAAGGCATTGTTCCGCGTGTGCGCGATGAGCGCGTCCTCCCGGCGAATCGGGTACTTCATCGTGACCTGGCCCGCGCCGAGCAGGCGGCCCGTGACTGCCCAGCCGAGCGTCGTGAATGGGCGGTATTGATTGACCTCGAACGCGTCGGTGCCGAAGCCCCACAGGATGCCGCTGTCCTGCACCATCTTCAGGTTCGGCATCGCGTACCCCCGTTCGCCATGCCGGCGGACGAACGCCGCGCCCGAGATGACGCCGCGCGGGTGAATCGCGAGCCACAGCCCGAGCTTTTTCATCCGTTCGAGCTGGCTGGCGGTGACCTGCTCCATGTGCATGAACGCCCAGCGCTTGCCGCGCACCGGGACCTCGCCGGCGAACGCCTCGATCTGCTTCAACTGCTCGTCGATCGTCCACTCCATCGTCGTATGGAGCATCGCCGGAATGCCGGCCTGCGCGACCGCCTTCGCCATCCGGCCCCATTCGTTCCACGTCGATGCGGGCACGGTCGGCTTGGTGTCGTAGACGTTGTCGGGCACGTTGACGAAGCGTTCCCCCCAATTGATGTGGTCGATCCACTCGTCGCCGTCGAAGAACCGCAGCTTCGGAATCTCCGCGATCACTTGGTCGACGCTGCGCCCCTGGCCGGTGGAGGTCCGGAAGCAGCCGAAGCGCATCGTGACGAGCTTCCCCTCCTTGATCCACTGGCGGTACTCGTTCTCGTACTGGCACGCACCGCCCGACGCCGTCAGGCCCGCCATCGCGAAGTCCTTCATCATCTTCATGCTGCTCGACTCGAAGATGTCCTTCGGGATGTTCTTCAGCACACCTGAGGCGTTCCGGAGGATGCCGCCCACCCGATCGCCGTCGACGATGCCGGTCGCCCGGCCGTTCGCGTCGCGGCGGATCTCGGGATCCTTCATCTTCTCCATGCCGGTCAGCTCGATCGCGCGGCTGTTCAGGTAGTACGCCTCGCGCGAGAACTGCAGGAAGACCGGATTGTTCGGGAAGTACTTGTCCAGCTCGTCGCGGGTGAAGGGCCGCGGGTCGTCGGTGAAGACGTCGGGCGCCCAGCCGCCGAGCGTGAAGATCCACTGCCCCGGCCCCTTCATCTTCGCCCGCGCCTGCAGAAGGGCAATCGCCTGCTTCCGCGTCTCGACGCCGTCGAGGCGATCCTCGAGCGTCCAGTACGCGCCTTCCTCCATGTAGTGGGCGTGGTTGTCGATGAAACCCGGCATCACGGTGCGTCCGCGCAGATCGATGCGGCGCGTGTTCGGCCCGCCGAGTCGATTGATCTCCTGGTTGGCGCCGACGGCGACGATCCGGTCGCCCCGCACGGCCACCGCCTGAGCGATCGAGAACCGATCGTCGACCGTGATGATCTTGCCGTTCGACAGAATGAGATCCGCCGAACCCTGCTGAGCGAACGCGACGAATGAGGCCGCCGCGGCCGCCGCCGCGACCAGCGCGATGAATGGCTTGCGTGTCATGCGCGCAATGTTATCGTGTTTGCCCATGCGGATCTACGCAGTGGTCGCCATGCTGCTCGCCGTTCTGCTGTCGTCGGCGCTGCTCGCCCAATCGCCGGCCCCGAGTGGTGTGACGCTGTACGAGGGCGCGCGCCTCATCACCGGCGACGGCGGGCCGCCGATCGAGCGCGCCGCGTTTCTGGTCGAAAACGGCCGGTTCACCCGCGTCGGCCGACAGGGCGAGCTGTCGCCACCGGGCGCCGCCCGCGTCGACCTGACCGGCAAAACCGTCATCCCGGCGCTCATCGATGCGCACTCGCACATCGGCTACATGAAGGACCTGACGAGCGGGCCGCAGAACTACACGCGCGAGAACATCCTCGATCACATGCGGCGCTTCGCCTACTTCGGCGTCGCCGCCAGCCAGGCGATGGGCAGCGACTTCGGCGAGCTGCCGTTCGTGATGCGCGACGAGCTCGCCGCCGGAAAATATCCCGATGCGGCCCGGTTCCTGACGGCCGGACGCGGTCTCGCGCCGCTCGAAGAGATCAGCCCGATGAACATGCGTCACGCCGCCTACGTCGTGACGACCGTGGAGGGGGCGCGCGCGAACGTCCGCGAGCTCGCGCGGCAGAAGGTGTCGATCGTCAAGACGTGGGTCGACGACCGCGGCGGCGCGATCAAGCCGCTCGCGCCGGAGCTTTATCGCGCCATCATCGACGAAGCCCACGCGAACGGGTTGCGCGTCGCCGTGCACGCGACCGGACTGGCGGATGCCAAGGCGCTCCTGCGCGCCGGCGTCGACATCTTCGGCCACATGATCGAAGACGTCGACGAGGAGCTGGTCGGGCTCTTCAAGGCACGCCCGAACACCGCCATCCTGCTCGCGCTGAACGCGCCGCGGCGCGTCGTCTCGGCGCCCTGGATCAATCCGCCTCACCCCCTCATCGTCGAGACCGTGTCGCCGCAGCAGATTGCGCGGCTGCAGAAGCGGCTCGCGTCACAGTCGCCCGAGGCGGCCGCCGAGGCGCGCCGTGCGTGGGAACGGCTGGCGCGCGGCATCCGGATGCTGGCGGCGGCCGGCGTGAAGATCGGCGTCGGGACCGACGGCGGCGGCCAGACCGGCGATCAGTTCGTCGGCTGGACGATGCACGCGGAGATGGAAAACATGGTCGCGGCGGGACTGACGCCGGCGCAGGTCCTCGTCGCGGCGACGCGCACCTCGGCCGAGGTGCTGGGCCTGGCCGATCTCGGCGCCATAGCTGCCGGCAAGAGCGCCGACTTCGTCGTGCTGGACGCCAATCCGCTCGACGACATCACGAACACGCGGCGGATCGCGCGCGTGTTTCTTCGCGGGCGGGAAGTGGATCGCGCTCGGCTGCGCGCCGGATGGACGGGAAAGTAAGTCACAAGTCACAAGGCTCAAGTCACAAATCACAACGTTGTTGAAGTATTTGTTGTGACTTGTGACGTGTGACTTGTGACTTGTGATTTGTTTAGCGCTGAGCGGTGCTCTGCCCCGGGAAATTCGCCACGCGCCGCGCGGCGCCCGTGAGCTCGACGATGTGGAGACCGGTGTTCGCACGGTCGGCGATGTAGATGTAGCCGCGATCGTCGACCTCGACGTTGTTGCTCTGAATCGCGATCTTGCACCGGCGGTCCGCCCCCTGCCCCACGCACCGCTGATCGGTCTTGTCGGTCGTCGCCGGAATGTAGTAGCCGACTTCCTTGATGTCGTACGGGTCGCGGATGTCGATCGCCCGCACGCCGGCGTTGAACCAGCTGATGAACGCCATGCGGCCGTAGTAGATCGGCGTGGTGTTTTCGTGCGAGGCGTGCGCGCCGAAGCGGCCGCCGCGCTCGCAGAAGTTGCCGCTTGCCTCCGGCACGTTGAACGTCTCGACCCCGATCGGATTGGTGTCCCACGTGATGTCGACCATGCGGATGAACTGCCGGTTCTCGAGGCACTCGTTGCCGGTGGTCTCGCCGACGACCAGCAGGAAGTCGCGATGCGGACCGCCGGTCGTCAGCCGCGGGATGGTGTCGCCGTGCTCGTGCCCGGCGCCCGGCTGCGGATGGTTGGCCGGCGGCCGGTTCTTGGCGAACTCCGGCATCGGCATGCCGAGGATCGGCAGAGCCGTGTGGGCACCCGACTCCGGCGGCAGATCGATCTGCGCGATGACCGGGTAGCGCAGATTCTCGGGCGTCGGCTCCTTCGGCCCCTTCAGCAGCTTCTCGCGATCGACGACTTGGACGATTCCCGCGCGCCCGGTGCCATGAGAGAAGTAGACGCGATTGCCCTTCGGCCCGAGCGAGATCGGCCCGTGCAGCTCGGTCGGGACCTCGCCGGTTGCGCCCGGCTGCTGCCCCACGACGCCGTAGTCACGGATGTGAACCGGGCTGGCGGGGTTGCTCAGGTCGTAGATCTTCGTCATGCGCCGCGTGCGCCAGGCCGGATCGCCGGAGACGAGATACGCGATGCCGGTGTCGCACTCCCAGAAGCTCTTGTGCGTGTCTCGCAGGCCGTCGACGACGACGGTGATCCGCGACGGCTTCTCGGGCGTCGTCACGTCCCAGATCTCGTGCGCGCGGCCGCCGAAGGACCGCAGCATGTAGACCTTGGTGCGATCGGCGCGCGGCAGCGTGCTGCCGTTGCAGAGCGCGACCATCTGCGCGCCGCCGCCCTCGCCCTCGCCCGCGTCGCCGGGAATGTGCGTCAGATAGCGCGGCGAGCGCGGATTGGTGACGTCGAGCACCGACGTGCCGTTCGGCTCCATCCGTCCCGTGAGGGGATTCTGCGCCTGCCCGCCGTGATGGCCGACGAACGCGATGTAGCGATCGCCCAGCCGATGGATCGCCGGCATGTAGGCGCTGCGGGCCTGCAGGTCGCTGTGTCCGAGCAGCGCCATGTCGCGCGACTCCGCCCGGTTCTGCGCCGAGAGCCCGGCCGCGAGCGCGACGACCAGTACCACCACTCCAAAATGCCACCGTCTCATACGAATCTCCTGGTAAGAAGTCCCGTCACCTACGAGCTACCAGCTGCCACCTGCGGCTACCGGCTACCGGCTACCACCTACCGGCTAGAGAGTCATGCGCTTATACCATAAGGGCAGCTATGACACACCAGCATCACGTCACCCGCCGGGCGTTTCTCTCGACCGCCGTCGCCGGACCGTTGGCCGCCGCGCACGTGCGCGCGCAGCGCAAGCCCGACTTTGTCTTCTCGCAGTACCACAACCAGACAGCCGACAGCTCGCTGCACCGCCGCCTCGTCGAGATGTGGACGGCGGTGCGCGACGAAAGCGGCGGACGACTCGAGACGCGCGTCTTTGCCGAGAACAACAAGCACCCCGGCAGCGACCCGGGTGTGCTCACGATGCTCGTCGCAGGCGAGATCGAGTTCTTCACGCTCATGGGCGGGATCCTCGGGAACGTCGTCCCCGCGATGAACGTCCAGCAGGTGCCGTTTGCGTTCCGCACGGCCGCGGCGGCCCATAAGGCGATGGACGGCCCCCTGGGCGCCTACCTGCGCCAGGAGATGGCCGCGAAAGGGATCGTCGGCTTCCCGGTCGGCGCGTTCGACAACGGCATCCGGCAGATCGGCGGGCGCACGCGGCCGATTCGGGTGCCGGCGGATCTCGCCGGCCTGCGCATGCGCGTCCCCGACGGCCGGATGTTCGACGACACCTTTCGCGCGCTGGGCGCCGAACCGGTGACCGTCAACAGCAGCGGCATCTACGAGGCGCTGAAAACAGGCAAGGTCGACGCGCAGGAGAATCCGCTCGCCTACATGCACTCGTTCAAGCACTACGAGGTGATGAAGTACATCAGCCTGACGAACCACATGTGGTCGGGGTTCAACCTGATTGCGAATCAGGCGGCGTTCCGCCGGCTGCCGGCGGATATACAGGCGCTCATCGAAAAGCACGCCGCCCGTGCCGTGCGGCTGCAGCGGGAGGACCAGGAGCGCGCGAACGCGGAGGCGCGGACCCAGCTTGCCGCGCGCGGCCTGGCGTTCAACCAGGTCGAGGAGGCCGCCTTCCGTGCGAAGCTCGCCGGCGTCTACACCGCGTGGAAGCCGATTCTGGGTGCGAAGTGCTGGGGGCTGCTAGAGGCGGAAGTCGGCAGGCTCGGCTGATCGCCGGAACGGAACCTTTTCCGGTCCCGACCAGTAAATCGATGTACGCGAATGCCGAACGAACCGGATCTGGAGCTGCTCAGGCGGTTCGTGCGGGGCGAACGCGACGCGTTCGAGGCGTGGTTCCACCGGTTCTCGCCGGAGCTGTATCGCTCCGGTCCGTCGAATCCTGCGCGATCGCGGTGCCGCCGAGGACGCCATGGTCGAGACCTTCTGGGGCGCGTACCGCGGACGGGCGCGATTCGATGCGTCGCGAAGCTTCGGAGCCTGGATACGGCAGATTGCGACCAACGTCGCCCCCCTCTCGGGCACGCTTCTCCTCGTTCCGGAAAGGGCGTGGATCCTGGCGTTTCACTTCTGAGCGGAGGCTGTCATGCGACCGCATCCCTACGTGCGCGCGTACATGGCGGGCATCGTCGTGCCGACCATCGTCCTGCTCGTCGCGGTTGTCCCGCTTTACGTGTACTTCCAGTTTTACTTCGAGGTGCCGTCGCAGTTCGTCGTCGGCCTGCCGGGCCGGCCGCTCGAGCGTGCGATTGTGTTTCCCATGGCGGTCGTGCCGAACGCCTGGGGGCTGTGGAACATGCTGCACCTCGCACTGCGCCGGCGGGTCCAGCTGCCGCTTGCCGTCCACGGTGCGCTGCTGCCGCTCGTCCTGATGCCGTTCGGCGTCCTCGTGGCGCGCCAGTTCGATTTCTTCGGCCTGCAGTGGCAGTTCGTGCTGCCGATGGCCCCCATCGGGATGGCCGCGTACTACCTGGCCTGGAAGTACCTCGTCGGTTTCCTCAACGCGGAGGTTGGGATTGCATAACCAAACCTAAATTCCAAATCCCAAAGTCCGAGATTTGAAATTTTGTGCTCAAGGTCTGTACTTGGGTTTTGGGCTTCGGGCTTTGTTCAGGGCGCCGGCGCGAGGATCGCCAGCACGAGCAGCCGGCCTTTCCCGCTGTTCCGCACGCCGTGCGGCACGCCGGCCGGCGCCACGAGCAGCTCGCCGGCCCGCATCGGCAGCTCCTGCGCCTCGAGCAGGAAGACGCCCTCTCCTTCGACCACCTGATACACCTTGTCCATGTCGGGATGGGCGTGCAGCGCGTGCGACTGTCCCGGCTCGAACGCATTGAGGCCGACGAGCAGGCGCGGCGAGGCATACAGCGTGCTCTTGCCCATCCGGTCGGGGCGGAATTCCGCGTGGTCGTGCGGACGGATGACCGACGGGTGTTCGATGGCCATTGGACGCCGGTATTTTCCACCCTTTTTCCACCGGCGCGCACCTCGGCCGCACGAACGCCGCGAATTTCCCCTGAAAACAGCGGGTACGTCGTTTGAACTGTCCTCCTGCTCGGGGCCGGGACGCCCGGCACCGGCAGACAGGAATGGTCCAGCTCATGCGGATGCGGAAAGCGGTGCAGACCGACGCCGAATTGGGACCCGAGACGCGCTCGGAGCTGCACCGCTGGGTGCACGATCGGCTGCGGCTCCCGCCGAACGAGGAGCACGCGCTGCTCCAGGCGATCGACAGCGTCTTTCTGCAGCACGAGCGCCTCTGGCAGCAATCGAAGCAGGAGGCGATTCAGGCGGTGTCGGCCGGATTTAGCGAGCGGCTGAACCGGATGCGCGACGAGCTGACGGCGCGCGACGCCACCGTCAGCAGCATCTCGCGCTATTTCGAGGAGCTCGTCGCCGACCTCACGGATCGCGTGCACCGCGATCCCAAGACCCGGCTGATGAACTTCCGCCGCTTCGTCGAGCAGCTGGAGGCCTTCCTGGCGCTCGAGCAGCGGGGCCGCTGGTGCGCGGTCGGGCTCGTCGACATCACGTCGTTCAAGTGGTACAACGACACGTTCGGCCACGCGCTCGGCGACAAGGTCATCGACCGGGTCGCGCGCCTGCTCCGCGAGCAGGTCCGCTCCGACGACCTGATTGCGCAGGAGACGGCTGCCGCGCGCGGCACGTCGCCGCAGGAACTGCACGCGCGGTTCGGCGGCGACGAGTTCTGCTTTCTGATCCCGGACCTCGACGAGTTCAGCGCCGCATGGGTCATTGCGGAGCGGTTCCGTGAAGCGGTGCAGCGCTACAACTGGGCCACAGTGGATACCCGGCTCGAAGGACAGCCCGTCCACGTGGACGTCGGGGTCGTCTGCCTGTTGCTCGGCCCCGTCGGCGAGCGCCGTCCGTACGCGCGCCAGCTCGCGCACGATCTGCTCGGACGCGCCGATCGGCTGATGTACGACGCGAAGGCGCAGGGGAACGGCCACGTCTCACCGGTCCGCGTGCGCGTCGCCGACGGCAAACTCGAAGAGATCGGTACGGGCGAACATCCGGAGTAAGCGGGATCAAAGGTGCGAAGATGCGACGGTGCGTCCGAGAGTGCGAAGGTGCGAGCGTGCGAGGTGGGATGGGGCGGATGACGGGTTTCGAACCCGCGACTTCCTGAGCCACAGTCAGGCGCTCTACCCCTGAGCTACATCCGCCATCGTGGCCGCAAAACTCAAGTGTAGCACGCACTTACCGGTCGCACCCTCGCACCCTCACACGTTCAATGCCCTCCCCCTCCTTCGATCTTCCGATCGTGCTTCGTCGCGGCATCCATCAACGCGTCGGGCGCGGGCGACGGCGTATCGGCGCCGGAGAACTGACCGCCAATCGCGCCCGGTGCGCGTCGCGTCAGCGTCGTCGCATCGCGCTCGCCGGGAATCGGCTCTTCGGCGCACGTCGCATGCGGACGCGTCGGATGTGATTCGTGCGCCGGCAGCTCCAGCCCGCCGCTCGCCGCGAGCGTGCTGGTGCCGCCCGGTCCCGTGACCGCACGCTGCATCGCGTCGCGCATCCACTCGTGATCCCATCGGCCGCCGCCGGGCGGCGTGCTCCCCTGGTGCGGCATGGTCGCCTCCTGTCTGCAATGTAGCGCGCGTCAGAACCTGAGCCATTCGGCGGCAACGGTTTTGAATTGCTGAGGCCCAATGCGCGTCTGGCCGGGTCAGCCATACCCCCTCGGGGCGACCTGGACGGGCCTCGGCGTGAACTTCGCGATCTACTCCGCACACGCCACCCGTGTAGAGCTCTGTCTGTTCGAGTCGTCCGACGCGACGGCGCCGTCCGCGTGCGTGCCGCTGCCGGAGCAGACCGATATGGTGTGGCACGGCTACCTCCCCGACATCCGTCCCGGCCAGCTGTACGGCTATCGCGTGCATGGCCCCTACGAGCCCGCCGCCGGCCACCGCTTCAACCCGAACAAAGTCGTCGTGGACCCGTACGCCAAGGCGATTGCGCGGCCGGTTCGCTGGGACGACTCGATGTTCGGCTACACCATCGGTCACGCCGACGCGGACCTGTCGTGCGACGAGCGCGACAATGCCGCGCACGCTCCGCTCGCCGCGGTCATCGACCCTGCGTTCACCTGGGGCGACGACCGCCCGCCGCGAACGCCCTGGCACAAGACGGTGATCTACGAGATGCACGTGAAAGGCTTCAGCCGGCTGCACACGCAGCTTCCCGAGCCGCTGCGCGGCACGTACGAAGCCTTGACGACGGAGGCGGCGCTCGAGCACCTGACGCGGCTTGGCGTGACCGCGGTGGAGCTGATGCCGGTACACCATCACGCGTACGAGCGTCACCTCGCCGAACGGCGGCTGTCGAACTACTGGGGCTACAACACGCTGACGTTCTTTGCGCCGGACCTGCGCTACTCGGCGTCGGGGGAGCCGGGCGCGGCGGTGCACGAGTTCAAGCGGATGGTGAAGGCGCTTCACAGCGCCGGCCTCGAGGTCATTCTCGACGTGGTCTACAACCACACGGCCGAGGGCAACCACTTGGGGCCGACGCTGTCGCTGCGCGGCGTGGACAACGCGACGTACTACCGCCTGGTTCCCGACGACCGGCGGTACTATCTCGACTTCACCGGCTGCGGGAACACGCTCAACATGCAGAGCCCGCAGGTGCTGCAGCTCATCATGGACAGCCTGCGGTACTGGGTGCTCGAGATGCACGTCGACGGGTTCCGCTTCGACCTGGCGAGCGCGCTGGCGCGCGAGCTGTACGAGGTCGACCGGCTCGGCGCGTTCTTCGATATCATCCATCAGGACCCGGTGATCTCGCAGGTGAAGCTGATTGCGGAGCCGTGGGACCTCGGCGCCGGTGGCTACCAGGTGGGCAACTTCCCGGTGCACTGGACCGAGTGGAACGCGAAGTATCGCGACGCGATGCGTGCGTTCTGGCGCGGCGACGACCGCGGCGTCGCCGAAGTCGCGACGCGCATCGCCGGCAGCAACGACCTCTACGAGCACAGCGGGCGCCGCCCGTACGCCAGCATCAACTTCATCACCGCGCACGACGGCTTCACGCTGCACGATCTCGTCAGCTACAACGAGAAGCACAACGAAGCGAACGGCGACAACAACAGCGACGGCGAGAACAACAACCTGAGCTGGAACTGCGGCGCCGAAGGTCCGACCGACGACCCGGCCATTCGCGCCCTGCGCGAGCAGCAGAAGCGCAATCTGATGGCCTCGCTCCTGCTGTCATTGGGCGTTCCGATGATCAGCGGCGGCGACGAGATGGGGAGGACGCAGCAGGGCAACAACAACGCGTATTGCCAGGACAACGAGCTGAGCTGGACGCCGTGGGATCTCACTCTGGCCCAGCAGCAGTTTCTGGCGTTCACGCGGCGGCTCGTCCGCTTCCGGCGGTCGCAGCCGGTGCTGATGCGCCGCCGGTTCTTCCAGGGGCGCGCCATTCGCGGTGTCGGCGTCAAGGACATCTACTGGCTCGATCCGTCGGGTCGCGAAATGACCGACGAGACGTGGAACTCGCGCTCGGCGCGCTCGCTCGGGGTGCTGATGGTCGGCGACGCGCTCGAGGAGGTCGACGAGCGCGGGCGGCCGGTGCATGGCGACACGCTGCTGATCCTGCTGAACGCGCACCATCTCGAAGTGCGATTCGCGCTTCCCACCATCGGTCCGCACACGTCGTGGCTGCGCGTCGTCGACACGATCGCGCCGTACGTCGAAGAGAAGCGGTACGCGGGCGGCGTCACCTATCCGCTGCAGGGGCGTACGCTGGTGCTCTTCGTGCTGACGGCCGAGCATCGTGGAACGGCCTCCGGCCTGACGACGCGAGGACAGTCGTGAACCGCGCGGACGTGCGCGAGGCGCCACGCGCGGCAGCCGCCGCGGCCTCCGATGTTCCGCGCGAGGCGCTCAGGCGCGTCATCGTCGAGCGTCTGGAGCCGCAGGTCGACGGCGGGCGATTTCCCGTCAAGCGGACAATCGGCGAAACGCTCGTCGTGACGGCGGATGTGTTTACCGACGGCCACGAGCAGGTGGCGGGAGTACTCAAGTATCGGCATGTGGCGCGCGCCCTGTGGGTGGAAATCCCGCTCGCGCCCGTCGGCAACGACGCGTGGCGCGCCTCGTTCGTCGTGTCGGAGCTCGGCGAGTACGAGTACACGGTCGAGGCGTGGATCGACCGCTTCGCGACCTGGGCTGCCGCGCTCGAGGCCAAGGCCGCCGCGGGACAGGACGTCGAGACCGAGCTCATAGAAGGCGCCGAGATGATTCAGCGCGCCGCGCTCACGGACAACAACCTACAGCTCCTGGAAGCGGCCGACGTCCTGCGCGGCGCGGCGCCGCAGGCCGCACGCGTCGCCGCCGCCCGCCACCCGCAGCTGCGCACGCTGATGGATGCGCGCCCCGATCGAACGGCCTCGACCACGGTCCAACCCGTTCGCGTCATCGTCGATCGCGAGCCGGCCCGGTGTGGCGCCTGGTACGAGATGTTCCCGCGCTCGTGCACGACCGATCCCTCCCGTCCCGGCACGCTGCGCGACGCCGCGGCGCGGCTTCCGGCGATCGACGCCATGGGCTTCGACATCGTGTACCTGCCGCCGGTACATCCGATCGGCCGCACCCATCGGAAGGGACGCAACAACTCTCTCACCGCCGCGCCGGGCGATCCCGGCAGCCCGTGGGCGATCGGCTCCGAGGCAGGCGGCCACACGGCCGTCGATCCGGGGCTCGGCACGATCGACGACTTCGATCTCTTCGTGGTCGCCGCGCGCCACCTCGGCCTCGAGGTGGCGCTCGACATCGCCTTCCAGGCCTCGCCCGACCATCCCTGGGTCAGGCAGCATCCGGAATGGTTCCGCCATCGTCCCGACGGCTCCATCAAGCACGCGGAGAACCCGCCCAAGAAGTACCAGGACATCTATCCCTTCGATTTCGAATCGACCGACTGGCGCGCGCTGTGGCGTGCGCTGCGCGACGTGTTCCTGTTCTGGATCGACCACGGCGTGACGATCTTCCGGGTCGACAATCCACACACGAAGCCCCTCCCGTTCTGGGAGTGGCTGACGACGGAGCTGCGTCGGCGGCACCCGGAGGTGATTCTGCTGTCGGAGGCGTTCACGCGGCCGAAGGTGATGCGCTATCTCGCGAAGGCCGGCTTCAACCAGTCGTACACCTACTTCACCTGGCGGAACAGCGCACAGGAGCTGCGCGAGTACCTCACGGAGCTCACGCAGACCGAGCTGCAGCAGTACATGCGCCCGAACTTCTTCGCCAACACGCCCGACATCCTGCACGCCTATCTCCAGACCGGCGGCCGACCGGCGTTCGAGGTGCGGCTGATTCTCGCGGCGACGCTCTCGGCCGCCTACGGCATCTACAGCGGCTTCGAGCTGTGCGAGAACGTGCCGGTCCGTCCGGGCTCTGAGGAATACCTCAACTCCGAGAAATACGAGATCCGCGTGCGCGACTGGAACCAGCCGGGCAACCTCAACGAGCTCATCGCGCGCGTCAATGCGATCCGGCATGAGCATCCGGCGTTGCAGTTCAATGAGGGGCTCCGGTTCCACGCCACCGACAACCCGGTGTTGCTATGGTTCAGTAAGACCGCACCGTCGCACCCTCCGGATCGTGTCTTCGTCGTCGCCAACACCGACCCGCACTGGATGCAGCACGGACACGTGCAGGTGCCGATCGGCGAGCTCGGCCTCGGGCCCGATCAGTCCTACGTCGTCGAGGATCAGCTCGACGGCGCGCAGTACACGTGGCACGGCGAGTGGAACTATGTGAAGCTCGATCCGCACGAGCGCGTGGCCCACATCCTGGTGGTCAAAGGATGACGTCGGATTCGAACTGGTACAAGGACGCGATCATCTACGAGGTCCACGTCCGCGGCTTCTACGACAGCAACGCGGACGGCATCGGCGACTTTCCCGGACTGACCGAAAAGCTGCCGTACCTGCACGACCTGGGCGTCACCTGTCTGTGGCTCCTGCCCTTCTACCCGTCGCCGCTCCGCGACGACGGGTACGACATCGCGGACTACACGTCGATCAACCCGATCTACGGCACGCTCGACGACTTCAGGCGGTTCGTCGATGCCGCGCACGCGCTGCAGATCCGCGTGCTCACGGAGCTGGTCATCAATCACACCTCGGACCAGCACCCCTGGTTCCAGCGGGCGCGGCGCGCGCCGCGCGGCTCGCGGGAGCGCGACTACTACGTCTGGAGCGACACCGACACGAAGTACGCGGGCACGCGCATCATCTTCACCGACACCGAGAAGTCGAACTGGACCTTCGATCCGGTGGCCGGACAGTACTACTGGCACCGCTTCTTCTCGCATCAGCCCGACCTGAACTTCGACAACCCTGAGGTCCTCGAAGCCGTCCTCACCGTGATGCGCTTCTGGTTCGACATGGGCGTCGACGCCATGCGGCTCGACGCGGTGCCGTACCTGATCGAGCGCGAGGGGACGATCAACGAGAACCTGCCCGAGACGCACGCCGTCCTGAAGCGCATCCGCCGCGAGCTCGAGGCGCGCTACCCGGGACGGGCGCTGCTGGCCGAGGCGAACCAGTGGCCGTCCGACGTGCAGGCGTACTTCGGCGACGGCGACGAGTGCCACATGGCGTTCCACTTCCCGCTGATGCCGCGCATGTTCATGGCGCTGCGGCAGGAAGAGCGGCACCCGATCGTCGAGATCATGAACCAGACGCCCGAGATTCCGCCGGGCTGCCAGTGGGCGATCTTCCTGCGCAACCACGACGAGCTGACGCTGGAGATGGTCACCGACGAGGAGCGCGACTACATGTACGCCCAGTACGCCACCGATCCGCAGATGCGGCTGAACGTCGGGATCCGGCGGCGGCTCGCGCCGCTCATGGAGAACAGCCGTCCGCGGATCGAGCTGATGAACTCGCTCCTCTTCTCCATGCCCGGAACCCCCATCATCTACTACGGCGACGAGATCGCGATGGGCGACAACGTGTACCTCGGCGATCGCAACGGCGTCCGCACGCCGATGCAGTGGAGCAGCGATCGCAACGCCGGCTTCTCGCGCGCCGACCCGGCGCGGCTGTACGCGCCGGTGATCATGGATCCGGTCTACGGCTACGAGGCGATCAACGTCGAGGCGCAGGAGCGATCGCCCTTCTCGCTCCTGCACTGGATGAAGCGCCTGATCGCGCTCCGCCGGCGGCACCCGGTGTTCGGCCGCGGCTCGCTGCAGTTCATCTCGACCGCCAACCGCAAGATCTTCGTCTACGTCCGAAAATTGGAGGACGACGTCATCCTCTGCGTCGCGAACCTGTCGCGCGCGGTGCAGCCGGTCGAGATTCCGCTGCAGGAGTTCGCGGGGCTCACCCCCGTGGAGCTGATCGGACAGACGGAGTTTCCGCGGATCGGCGAACACCCCTACTTCCTGACGCTCGCGCCGTACGGCTTCTACTGGTTCCAGCTCAAGCACGTCGTCACACCCGTCACCGCGCGGACGGCGCCCGTCATCGAGGAGCACGCGCCCGCGGCGTCCCTCTTTGCAGGCGTGGTGTGGGAATCGACGCTCGACGGCGGTCTTCGCACGATCATCGAGCGGCGGGCACTCGTCCCGTTCCTCGAGCGCCAGCGATGGTTCGGCGGCAAGGCACGGCCCGTGTCGGCGGCGCGGTTCGTCGACTGGACGACGCTGCGGCCGGGCGCGGAGCCGGCGTTCCTCACGATCGTCGAGGTCGACTATCGCGACAGCGGCCGCGATCACTACATGCTGCCGCTCGCGATGTCGAGCGACGGACATGCGCTCGAGCAGCACCCCGCGGCCGTGCTCGCCCGGATCAGCGGCGCGCGCAAAGGACTGCTCTACGACGGCATGTACGACGACGAGACGTGCGCGGCGCTGTTGGCGCTCGTCGAGCACGAAGGCGAACAACAAATGCGTCGGGGACGGATCCGCGCGATGCGTCGGCCGCTGCCGGAGCGCGTGCCGGCCGACCCGGTCCGGCCGATTGCGCGGACGGCCCCGGATCAGAGCAACACGACCGTCCTCTTTGGCAAGCGCTACGTGATGAAGCTGTTCCGCCGGATCGAGCCGGGGCCGAACCCCGACGTCGAGATGACCGAGTATCTGGTGCGCCACGGCTTCACGCGCGTACCGCCGTTCGGCGGTGCGCTCACCTACGCCCGCAACGGCGATCCACCGGCGTCGGTCGCCATGCTCCAGTCGTACATGTACAACCAGGGCAGCGGCTGGCAGGTGACGATCGAAGAGCTGGGACGCTATTTCGAGCGCGTCATCGCGCTGCCTCCGCCGCCCGCCGCGCCGGCCGACGCGCGCATGTGGAGTGCGCCGCCCCCGCACGTCGCGGAGGCGATGGGCACCTATCTGCCGCTCGCCCAGGTCCTCGGTCGCCGCACGGGCGAGCTCCACGTGCGCCTGGCGGGTGACGCCTCGGACGCCGCCTTTGCGCCCGCCACGCTCGCGCGCGGCGATGTGAAGCGTCTGCTCACCGGCGTCGAGCGGCACGCGGCCGACGGGCTCGCCCTCGTGGAACGTCTCCTCCCGCGGCTCGACGATCGGCGCCGCGGCCTGGCCGAGCGCGCGCTCGCGCACCGGCGGGAGCTGCTCGGGCTGCTCGAGGACGCCAGAGGGGTGCGCCACGCAGGGTGCGCAATCCGCTGCCACGGCGATTTTCATCTCGGGCAGGTGCTCGTCACCGAAGGCGACATCGTGATTTTCGATTTCGAGGGCGAACCGGCGCGGCCGCTCGCCGAGCGGCGCGCGAAGGCGTCGCCGCTGCGGGATGTCGCCGGGATGCTGCGGTCGTTCAGTTATGCCGCGCTGACCGCGCTCGGCGCCGCGACGCTGACGCGCCCCGAGGACGTCGAGCGGCTCGCGCCATGGGCCGACGCGTGGGAGATCTGGGCGAGCAGCATCTTCCTGCACACGTATCTCGACACCGTTCGCGAAGCTGCCATTCTGCCGGCGCGCGCCGACGATCTCGAGGCGCTCCTTGCGGTCTTTCTGCTCGACAAAGCGCTCTACGAGCTCGGATACGAGCTGAACAACCGGCCCGACTGGGTTCACATACCGCTGGCGGGCCTCCTGCGCCTCCCGTCGCCGCGCGTCGCCGACACCGCACATCGCTGACCGTGGCCCTCCTCTTGCACGGCCCCACCGGGCCACAGAGACACAGAGGCACAGAGACGACTTGAGGTTCTCCGTGCCTCTGTGTCCCGTTGAGGCAGGAGGGCGCCATGGCAATGCAGACCGTTCAGGATCTGTTCGAGCACGAGCTGCAGGACATGCTGGCGGGCGAGCGGATGCTCCTCGACGCGCTGGCCGAGATGGCGCGAGAGAGCGGAGACCGTGAAATAAAGAAGGCATATACGCACCATCGGAAAGAAACGCAGGGACACGTCCGCCGCCTCGAGCGGATCTTCAGGATGATCGGGCGCAAGCCCGAGGCGTCGTCTTGTCCCGGTATCGACGGCCTCGTGAAGGAAAAGAAGACGTTCATGCGCGAGCGTCCCTCCGAGGAGCTGGTGGAGTTCTTCAACGTCGGGGCGGGACAGAAGGTCGAGCGCTACGAGATCTCTTCGTACGAGAACCTCATCGACATGGCCGACAAGCTCGGCTTCGTCGATGCCGTCGAGCTCTTGGAGCAGACGCTGCAGGAAGAGGAAGCCGCGCTCAACACGCTCAAGACGTTCGCGTCCGAGTTCGACGTGACCGAAGAGATGGAGGCGGAGGTACAATCCCGCGAGTGAGGGTGGTCACTATGGCGAAGAAGAGCACCGAACCTGGGGCGCGCCCCACGACGCGGCGCCGCGCCGCCGGCGCCACCTCGTCGCCAAGCGCCGCGGCCGACACGGCGCCGCGGAACCCGACGCACGACGAGATTGCCGAGGCTGCGTACCGCCGCTATCAGAATCGCGGCGGCGCGCACGGCCGCGACTTCGACGACTGGCTCGAGGCGGAGCGCGAGCTCAGACAGAAATCCCAATGACCAAATCCAAGTCCCAAATCTTGGGATTTGGAATTTGGGGTTTGGGATTTGCACTCCTCCTCCCGTATGGCACGCGCGCTGTGGAAGGGCTCCATTGCATTCGGGCTCGTCAGCATTCCGGTCGAGCTCCACACGGCCGTACGCGATTCCCGTCCCCGATTCCGTCTGCTGCACGCGGAGGATCGGTCCCCGGTTCGCTTCGAGCGCGTCTGCGCGCGCGAAGGGAAGACCGTCGCCTGGGAGGAGCTCGTCAAGGGGTACGAGTACGAAAAGGGGCGCTTCGTCGTCCTGACGAAAGAGGACTTTCAGGCCGCCGCGCTCGAGAAGACGCGCACGATCGACATCCGCAGCTTCGTCAAAGGGCAGGAGATCGACGATCGCTTCTTCGAAACCTCGTACTATCTGGTCCCGCCCAAGGGCGGGGAGCGAGCCTACGCGCTGCTGCGCGAGGCGATGCGTGCGGCAGGGCTCGTCGGCATCGCAACCATCGTGCTGCGCGACGCGCAGCACCTGGCGGCGCTCGAAGTGGTCGGCACCGCGATCGTCCTCACGCAGATGCGATATCCGGAGGAGCTGGTCGACGCCTCCATCTACGCGTTTCCCGATACGAAGGACCTCCGGAAGCCGGAGCTGGAGATGGCGCGGACGCTCGTCGAACACCTCGCGGACAAGTGGGACCCGAAGCAGTACACGGATCAGTACCGCGAGAACCTGATGCGCATCATTCGGGCGCGCATGAAGGGGAAGGAGCCGAAGCTGGTCGAGGAGGTCGAGCCGCAGCAGGCCGACGTGGTCGACCTGATGGAGCGGCTGCGGCGCTCGCTCGAAGCGTCGGGCGGCGGCGCGCGGAAATCGACGCGGGCACGCAGGGCCACTGCGAAAGCGAAGCGTAAGCGCGCGGCGTGACGACCAACTCCGTGTGGCGCGAGGATCCGGCCGCCGTGCGGCCGATGCTGGCCACGACGGCGTCGGCGCCGCTCGACGCAGCCGACCTCGCCTACGAGCCGAAGTACGACGGGATTCGCGCGGTTGCATCTGTCGACTCCCACGGTGCGCGCGTGCGGCTCTGGTCGCGCCTCGGCAACGAGAAGACGACACAGTTTCCCGAAATCGGCGACGCGCTCCGGCACTGGGCCCGCCACCTTCGTCGGCCGGTCGTCCTCGATGGCGAGATCGTGGCCGTTGACGAGCATGGCGCGCCGGTCGGCTTTCAGCGGCTGCAGGGGCGGATACATGTGACAGCGCCTCGTAAGGGTGCGCCCGTCGCCTACTTCGTCTTCGACCTGCTGCGCGACGGCGACGAAGACCTGCGCGGCCGGCCGCTGCGCGAGCGGCGGGCGCGCCTCGAGGCGCTCGCGCGGCCGACCGGCACCGGTCTCGTCCGGGTGGGCGAGCAGGTCGTCGGCGACGGCCGAGGGCTGCACACGCGCGCGGCGGCAGAAGGCTGGGAAGGACTGATCGCCAAACGGCTCGACTCGCGCTACGCGGCGGGCCGCCGATCGCCCGACTGGCGCAAGCTCAAGCTCGTGCGGCGCCAGGCGTGCGTCGTCGGCGGCTGGACCGACCCGCGCGGCTCCCGGCCGTTCTTCGGCGCCCTGCTTCTCGGCCTCTATGACGACCGGGGCCGGCTGCACTACGTCGGCCACACCGGCGCCGGCTTCACCGACGCCGAGCTCGGACGCGTCTGGAAGCGGCTGCACGCGATCGAAACGAAAACGTCGCCATTCGTGGTGACGCCGCAGACCAACGAGCGTCCCCATTGGGTCCGGCCGGAGCTCGTCGCCGAAGTGAAGTTCACCGAGTGGACGGCGGATGGACGGCTGCGCCATCCGACGTATCTCGGGCTGCGCGACGACCTGCGGCCACACGAGGTGCGGAAGGAACCCGACACGCTCTTGCATGTGGCGAGAGCCTTTCCCGGCTCGCGCGGCGGAGACGACAGATCCGCCTCACGTACTGAGCGCGCGACGGCGGCGGATCGACGGGTACGGCCGCGGCTCTCGCCGGCGGCGATCGGCCGGCTGCTCGAGCGGGTCGACGCGATTCAGGGCGACCGCGGCGACGGCGTCCTCGAGCTCCCGGCGGGCGAGCGCCTCGAAGTCACGAATCTCCGCAAGCTGTTCTGGCCGGCGCTGAAGATCACCAAGGGTGACCTGTTTCGCCACTACATTCGCGTGGCACCGTACCTCCTGCCGGCGATCGCCGATCGTCCGCTCGTGATGAAGCGGTATCCGAACGGCGTCGACGGGAAGCCGTTCTATCAGCACCGTGCGCCCGACAAGCGCCCGCCCGGCGTGCGCGTCGAGTACGCCACGAGCGAATCCGAGACGCGGCCCCACATCGTCGGGGGCTCGCTGATCACGCTGCTCTACACCGTGCAGCTCGCCGCCATCTCCCAGGATCCGTGGTTCTCGCGCGTGCAGTCGGAGGACGTTGTCGATCACGTCGCGTTCGATCTCGATCCGCCCGAGGGCGCGCCCTTCTCGCGCGTGCGCGACGTGGCGCGCTGGGTGCGCGAGGAGCTGCAGGCGCTCGGCGCGTCCGCATTCCCGAAGACCTCCGGCTCGGGCGGCCTGCACGTGTACGTGCCGATGCCGCCCGATACGCCGTATCAGGCCGGCCTGCTCTTCTGCCAGATTGTGGCGACAATGCTGGCGCGCAAGCACCCGAAGGCGGCCACCATCGAGCGGTCGCTCAAGCTGCGCGGCAGCCGCGTCTACGTCGATTTTCTGCAGAACGTGCGCGGCAAGACGCTGGCGAGCGCCTACAGCGCGCGCGCCAACGCGTTTGCCGGCGTATCGACGCCCCTCACGTGGGAGGAACTGGACGAGGGCGTCTCGCCGCGCGATTTCACGATCCGCACGTTCGCCGCCCGGCTCGACGCGGTCGGCGATCTGTGGGCGCCGCTGCGGCGGTCGAAGGGGGCGGATCTCCGCGCCGTGATGAAGTACGCGGAGCCCTAACCCCTGTGCGCCGGTCCCTCGTCGGCGATGTCGCCAGCCTCGTCGCCGTCGAGCTCTTCCGACTCGCCGCGGTCCTCATCGGCGTCGCGGTCGCGCTCGAAGCCGCGTTCCTTGGAGCTCTCGGTCGCTGGTCCCGGCGGATCCAAGCCTTCCCAGTCGAGCTCGGAGAACGGCATCAGCCACCTCCCGATGCCGTTCGAAGCAAGCGCAGGTCCCGCCGGGACCCTCAGAACGTGAACCGCACCTCGCCGACGACCTGGCGCCTGAGGACGTCGCCGAAGATGTGCTGCATCACCTCTTCGTCGGCGAGGTTCGTCACCTTGATGCTCGTGACGACGCGCTCGCCGGCCCAGCGGACGCCGAAACTGGCATTGACGAGCGTATACGGCTCGGTCGTACCGGCAAAGCGCGCGTCGAGCACGTCCTGCCAGTACGCCTCGTCCGTGTAGTTGACGCTCATGTTGCCGAGGATGCGGCGATAGCTGAAATCGAATCCGGCATTGAACCGGTTCTTCGGCGGCCAGTTGATGTCGTTGATCGTCGTCCCGGGTGGCAGATCCTTCACCGTCGGCATCGCCTGGTACGAATAGTTGCCGAAGAGATTCAGGTAGCGGGTCGCCGCGACGTCGACACCGAGCTCCACACCTTTGTCCTTGATCGTGCCGAGGTTCAGGTACGTGAAGCGCGAGGGCAGCACGACGGGCGGCGTGAGTCCGGCGAGGATGCCGAGCACGGCCGGCGGCAGCGGCCACCCCGGCGGCGGATTCGCCGGACCGAACGCCGCGATCGGCGTGAAGTAGATCCCGTCGTCGGTGACGTTGTAATAGAACGCGGCGGTGACTGTGGCGCGGCCGTTGATGACGCCGGTGTAGCCGACCTCGTAGGCCGTCATCGTCTCCTGCTTCAGGTCCGGATTCCCGATCGCGCGGATCGGAAAGATGAAGCGCGCGAGCGCCGGCGAGAGCGCGCTCAGGTTCACCTCGTTGAGCACCGTCGTGTCGATGTGATTGTTGATGAACGATGGCGCGCGGAACGCGCGGTTGAACGAGACGCGGAACGTCTGCGCCGGGTCCGGCTTGATCATGAACGTCGTCCGCGGCGAGAACACGGCGTCGTCGATCGAGGAGAACTTGTCGATGCGGCCGCCGATCACCCAGCGGAACCGGTTGGCGAGGAAGATTTCGTCCTGGATGTAGGCGCCGCCCTCGTTGCGATCGTCGCCGGCCGGGGCGAGCGAGATGTCGAAGGCGTTGTGGCGGTAGTTGCCGCCGAACGAGAGCACGTGGCGCGTGCCGATCGTCCGGGCGTCGGCCGCCTCGATGTCGAAGGTCTGCGTGTCGAAGACGAGCGGGAGCGGGCGCCCGGTGGGGCCGAAGGCCAGCAGGTTCGACGCATCGCCGTCCAGCAGATTGGCAAAGAACGCGATCCGCCGCGTGCCGTTCTGATAGCGCGTCGAGACGTAGCCCATCATCGAATCGCTCGAGATGTCGAACGGCCCGATGCCGCTGTGGATGATCCCTTCGGTGCCGGCGACGCCGCCGCTGAACGAGAGGGTGCCGCCGCGGGCGAGGTCGTAGTCGACGCGGGCATCGAACTTCGGCTGCGACGTCCCCTCGTTCGCGAACGGCGGGTACGGCGTGCGGAAGGAATTGGGAATCGTCCCGACCGGGCGCGGCAGCGGATCCTGCGTGAAGTAGCCGGCCGAGAGCTTGAACGCCCAGCGGTCGTTGACCGCCTGCGCGTGGGCGCCGTTGACGTAGAAAAGCGAGCCGCTGTCGCGATCGGTGTCGCGGACGTCGCGGTTGAACGCGCCGGCGCCGATCGTGAGCGTCGTCGGTGCCTGCATCGCCAGCTCCCGGGGCGATCGGGTGAGGACGTTGATGACGCCGCTCATCGCATTGGCGCCCCAGACGGCGGAGGCCGGACCGCGGATGACCTCGATCTGCCGCACTTCGTGAAGGTTCGTCGGCACCAGGTCCCACAGCACCATCCCGAAGAAGTCGAGATAGACGCTGCGGCCGTCAACGAGCGCGAGCTGCGAAGTGGCGAGCGTGGAGGTGGCACCCCGGGTGGTGATGTTGATATCGCGGGCGGAGACCTGCGACACGTTGATGCCGGGCACCGTCCGCAGCAGATCGCCGATGTTCGTGGTCGGCGAGTTCTGGATCGTGGCCGTCGGAACGAGGGTGACCGCTGCGGGTGCATTCACGAGCTGCTGCTCGGTCCGCGAGGCGGTGACCACCACCTGCTCCTCGTAGGAGATTGGCTGGTCTTCGTCCTCCGCCGGCGGCGGCTGCTGCGGCTGCTGCGCCGCGACCGGCACGGCCCACAGCAACGCCACCACCACGAGAAGCGAACGCACGGTCATAGGATCCTCTCCTCGGAAAAGAGTGCGAATGGGGGCGCGGTCATTGTGAGCCGCCCGCGGGGCGGGCGCAAGTACGCGTGCTATGATGGCGGTTCATGCGCCCGTAGCTCAGTTGGATAGAGCGCCGGACTTCGAATCCGTAGGCCGCAGGTTCGAGTCCTGCCGGGCGCGCCATACCTTCCGAAAATTGCTCCATAGGTCTTCTGTCCCAACCCGTCAGCACCCTTCACTGTCAATTTCCGCGTGGCAGGCCGCGTGGCAGGGCGATTCGCGTGGCAGACCGCGTGGCACGTTTCATTCAGCGCGCGTGTTCCTGCGGCTTCAAAGGCGGCGATTGAAGGGTGGCTTAAACACCCTAATCAGTTGCCGCTCCAAGAACTCCGCTTTCCATTTGTCAAGGCAGGAATAAAAGACGACCGTGTCGGTCAGTTGCAGCAATAGTCGTCGAGCGCGGCCGGACTCGGGCACCGTGATCTGCCAGTTCCACGTCAATCGTGCCCCTACCAAGGAGAGGCAATGGTGCCTCAAGAGACGGTGTTCTAACAGGCTGTTGAATTAGTGACTCGTGAGAGCACGTTTTCTCTCCCTTGTCGGTTCATCGTCGGCCCGGCTGGTCGGTGACCAGTCGGGCTGCCGGTCCGGGCTACGCGCAGCGCGGTAT
>Ga0073934_10004397_pt1 | contig 23548 bp, 20 predicted proteins | sample LarsenN4metaG_FD_76834 | JGI IMG/M metagenome (GOLD analysis project Ga0073934, IMG submission 76834) | Hot spring sediment bacterial and archeal communities from British Columbia, Canada, to study Microbial Dark Matter (Phase II) - Larsen... ... | reverse complement strand
GCTTCGCCGCGGCGGTTACCCGCCACTGCGCATGACTCGGGGCTGTCGTGGTTCGCTACACCTTCGACACAAATGACTTTCACATTCAACACCTTGCCGGCTTAACCGGCGCACGGGGGTCTCACATGAACATCGTCACTCTCGGCCACAAGGCCGCGCTTTCCGCCGCCATTGCGCTCGCTATTGGCGCGAAGACCGGCGTCTTCGCACAAGACGAGGAGGGTCTCGAAGAAATCGTCGTTACCGGCTCGCGCATAGCGCGGCGCGATTTCTCCGCTCAAAGTCCGATAGTTACCGTGGATTCGGAAAGCTTCAATGCACGAACGAACATCGGCCTCGAGGCAACGTTGAACCAGCTACCGCAATTCACGGTGGCCGGCACGCAGGCGGCGACGAGCTCCGCGGCGACACCATTCCCGCAAGCGGCTGCGGCGCCCGGCGCGGCGACCATCAACTTGCGCGGCCTCGGGTTGAACCGCAGCCTCGTGCTGCTCGACGGCCGACGGGTCCAGCCCGTCAACGGCCAGCTCGTGGTCGACTTGAACACGATTCCGTCGGCGGCCATCGAACGCGTCGAGGTCATCACCGGTGGCGCCGCAGCCGTGTACGGTGCCGACGCGATTGCCGGCGTCGTCAACTTCATCTTGCGCAGGGACTTCGAGGGGGTCGAATTCGGGGGCCAGACCGGCATCAGCGAGGAAGGCGACGGCGAAGAGACATCCTTGAACGGCTTGCTCGGAGCGACGTTCGCCGACGGGCGCGGCAACGTGATGCTGGGAGCAGATTACAGTAAGCGCGAGATCATCCTCGGCAAGGATCGCGACTGGGTCGTCGAGGGCTGGGACGATCCGGGAACGAACGGAGGCGGCATCGGCAGCTCGAACCTGTCGCAGATGACCGTGACGCCCGGTAACGCCCCTACACTGTTCACACTGCCGCCGGGGCGCGCCTACGTCATCGATCAGAACGGCAATCTTTTCGACGCGATGGATCCGTTGAATCCCGCACACCCCTACACGGGCCCGCTAGACCAGAACTTCAAAATCAACCCGGATGGCGCGCTCGGCTATAACGACCGCGAGCACCGCTATCTACAGTTGCCACTCGAGCGCTACTCGTTGTTCGGCTCGGGCCACATTGAGCTCACCGACGATCTTGAGGTTTTTTCGGAGCTGCGCTTCTCGGAAACGCAGGCGAGCTCACGAGGTTTCGTGTCGAGCCTGTTCAACGTATGGTCGCCCACCGTCCCGTACAACCCTGCGATCGACGACCCGGATTCGCCCACGTTCGGACAGCTGCTGAATCCCGGCGACACGCGCCATCCGGTGCCGGCGGCGTTCGCGGACTTGCTCAATTCGCGCCCCGACCCGGACGCGCCATGGACCTATGTGGGCGGCCTCGATTACCTCGAAAATTTCCGCACGGAAACGACGACGAACGTCTATCAGATCATAGGGGGACTGCGCGGCGAAGCAGCGGTCGGGGACAACACGTGGAGCTGGCAGGCCTTCGCCTCGCACGGCCGTACGAGCGTCAACGCTCAGCAGCCCGAGGGCTTCCCATTCCTGCCGAGGATCCAGAATCTGTTCAACGCCGACCAGTACGGCGAGAACTTCGACGTGTCGAGTCTGCCGGGTGCCGTGCCACTCGCCGTGACGGGACACTGTACGACGGGCTTGCCCATCTTCAACGCCGACGGCAGCGTCGACAACACGCCTTCGGTATCGAAAGACTGCGCGGACTGGGTCGTGCTGCGCATGAACTCCATCACCACGCTGACTCAGGACGTCATCGAGGCGTCCGTGACGGGCGGTCTGGCCGACATGCCCGCAGGCGAGCTGCGGTTCGCGCTTGGCATCAGCACGCGCGAGGAAGATTTCGGCTTCGATCCCGATTCGGGCTACAACGCTAACCAGGCGTTTCCAAACGTCGTTCAGAACATCATCCTGCCCGTCTCGGTCGATGGCACGACGGAAGTGAACGAAATCTTCGCCGAACTCGCCATTCCGCTCGTGCAAGACAAAAAGCTCGTGCAGTCCTTCGAGCTGAATCCGGGTGTGCGCTACTCGGACTATGACACGGTGGGATCGATCGACACCTACAAGCTCACGGCCGACTGGGTTGTCAACGATCGCGTGCGTGTGCGCGGTGGACATCAGTTCGCCAACCGCGCGCCGAACGTGACGGAGTTGTTCACGCCGATCGGGGGCAGCCAACTCGGCGGCGGCAACGACGCTTGTGCCTTCTATCCGATTCAGACGCCTTCGTGGGGCAACCGGCCCGAGAATCCGAACCGGCTGAATCTTCAGACGCTGTGCCAGCATCTCATGGTGCGGGACGGCGCACCGCCGACGCTGTACGAGCCGGGTCAAACGAGCGCCAATACGTACGCGTTCAACGTGTTCGGCGGCACGACGTTCTTTCCATTCACCATCGGAGTAACGGAGGGAAACCCAAATCTCGACTCGGAATCTGCGAAAACGACGACGGCCGGCGTCGTGCTCAGTCTCTTCGAGCGCACGACGGTCTCCATCGATTGGTTCGACATCAGGCTCAACAACGCGATCGGAATCCCGTCACACGATGCCGTCTATCAGCAATGTCTCGACGCGCAATACAACCCCTTGGTCGGCAGCGCACCGGGCTCCGTGAGCGGCGCCGACATGGCAGCCGGCAACCCGTTCTGCGCCCTGATCCAGCGCGAATACGTCGGCGGCGCGCCGTTGACGCCGGGAAACTTCGGGGCTGCGCGCCGGTACAACGCGCGCTATATCAATCAGGGCGGGATCATCTCCGAGGGAGTCGATCTGCAGGCTGACTGGGGCGTCGGCAACTTCAACGTGAATTTTCTCGCGAGCTTTCTCGAGAACTACTCCGAGTCGCCATTCCCGGGCGCAGACTTCATCGACTACACGGGCACGACGTTCAATTCGTCCTTCGATTACCGGCTGTTTTCGACGGTTCGCTACACGAACAACCGGTTCTCCGTGGGGCTGCGCTGGCAGCACTTACCCGAGCTCGACGTGGCGCCGGGCACGGCGGCGAACACGTTTGGCATCGACGCACACGATCAGCTCGACGTGTTCGGCACGTGGCGATTCACGGACCGCATCGTGATGCGCGGCGGTATCGACAACTTGACGGACGCCGATCCGGAAATCGTCGGTAGGACGACCATCAACAACAACCGCGGCAACACGAACAGCAACTACGATCAGTTCGGCCGGCGGATATTCCTGGGCCTGTCCATCTCGCTGTGATCGAAGCAGGAGCCCGGCGGGGCCGGCCGCCGGGCTCCTCGCCTACGACGCCGCCGGCTTCATGTCCAGGTGGGCGAGCTGCAGCAAGGTCGGGCAGTCCCCGCTGCAGACGAGTATTCGCTCGATCTGCGTGTGGCGGAGCTCAGTGGCGCTTCGCCGCCGACGCCGATTTCTGCCGCCGCGCGACGGCGCCCGCGAGCTCGTCTTTGCTCATCCGCGAGCGGCCGGGCACGTCGAGCTTCTTCGCGCGCTCGTAGAGCTCGGCTTTCGAGCTGCCGTAGTAGTCCACGCCGCCGTACGTCTTGCCGCGGCCTTGGCGCGCAGCGGCGCGAGGCTGCCTCGCTCGCGGGTCCGTGCCCGCCGTCTCGGGCTTCGCGGCGCACTTCCGGATGTTCTGTCTCGCGTCCGCAGGGCGCGAGCGCAAGGATCGCGCGTTCGTCACCGAGGCGCTCGTCGAGCACATCCGCACGCTTTGGACCGCGCTCGACCGGCTCGAGCGGCACGGCTACTCGTTTCCCAAGCGCACGCTCCTGCTCAAGTCGACGCCTGCGAAGCGTCATCTCGCGGAGCGCGTCGCGGCGGCGCTGCACGGCATTCCCGCAGCTCACGCCGAGCTCACGCACGGCTACTACGACGGTCTGCGCTTCATGATCGACGTGGCGCTGCCGCAAGCTTCGACTTTGCCGCTCGTCGACGGCGGCGCATTCGACTGGCTTCGCAAGCTAGGAGCGAACGACAAGCTCGTGTTCGTGGCGAGCGGCTTCGGCTCGCAGCTCGCGGCGTTCGCATGCCCAGGCATCGTCGGGCCGGCACTCGAGGAGAACCGTCATGGCGGAAGACGCATTCAGGGCGCGCGCGTACATCAAGGAGGGCTGCCCCTTCTCTTTCAAGTATCTCGTGTTCATGGCGGAAGCCAAGCTTCTAGACGAGGTCGAGATCGTGCGAGTACGCGACGGCACCCGCGAGTACGAGGCGACGAAGCAGGAGCTCGGCAGGCACCTCGGCAAGCCCGCGTCGTTCCCGGCGGTCGAGGTCGAGCCGTCGCGCTACCTGACGGATTCCGACCGCGTCATCGAGCATTTCGCGCGCCGGCACGACTTGCGGCCCGACGACATGCCCGTGCTTTCGCTGTACAAGGCGACGATCTTTCCGCAGCTCCTCAAGCATCACAAAGAGAAGACCGCGCGTCAGGCTTGATCAGCGTGCGGTTTCGCGCGCCCTCGGCCCGGCCGCGGCGCGGATCTGCCTAACGAGCTCTTGCAGGCGCTCGAGCGTCGCCTCGAGATCCGGCAAGTCTCGAAACCCGAGCGCAAGAACGTAGTCGTCGTTCGGCCCCGGGCGGATCGACACCTTGTGGCCGAGCTCGCGCGCGAGCTGGCGCTCGAGCCAGCGCGTCTGCAGATCGATCGTGCGCTTGCCCTTGGACGCGCCGGCCGGCGTCTCGAGCAGCGTCTTGACGGCTCTCTCCACTTTTCGCACCGACCAGCCGAGCCGCACGGCCTTGCGCGCGAGCGCCGCTTGCCGCTCGGCATCGAGCGGCAGCAGCGCGCGTGCATGACCCATGTCGAGCGAGCCCGCGACGACGGCCTCCTTCACGCCGTCGGCCAAATCGAGGAGGCGTAGGAAGTTCGTCACGGAGGCGCGCGAGCGGCCGAGCGCTTTCGCGATCGCGTCGTGCGTCATCGAGAATTCCGCGACGAGCCGCGCCATCGAGCTCGCCTGATCGATCGGATTCAAGTCTTCGCGCTGGAGATTCTCGATGAGCGCGACCGCGAGCGCTTCTTGATCGCTGAGCTCCCGCACGATCACGGGCACGGTGGCGAGCCCGGCGAGGCGCGCGGCCCGCCAGCGGCGCTCGCCGGCCACGATCTCGTACGCCACGGGATCCGAGGGCGCGACGGCGCGGGCGATCAACGGCTGCAGCACCCCCTGCTCGCGGATCGATTCGGCGAGCTCGGCGAGCCCCTCCTCGCGCAGCTGCAGGCGCGGCTGATAGCGCCCCGGCTTGAGCTCGTCGATACCGAGTTGCGTTACGTCGGGCGGTCCCACGCGCGCTTCTTAGCAGGCCGGGCGGCCCGCGACAACAGCGGCGAACGGCGCGCGCTCACTCGCCGCGTCCCACGGCGGCGCGGCCGAGCAATACGAGGCCGATCAGTGCCGACACGGTCGAGGCTATGAACACGGCGATTTTGGCCGCTGCGAAGTCCTGCGCCGCCGGGAACGCCTGACCGGCAATGAACAGCGACATCGTGAAGCCGATGCCGGCCAGAGCACCGGCACCGGCGAGCTGGCGCCAATCGTACGCGCGCGGCTTTGCGGCGAGACCGGTCTTCACGGCGGCCCACGAGGCGGCGACGAAACCGACGGGCTTGCCGAGCGTGAGGCCGGCTGCGATGCCGAGCATCAGCGCGCCGCGCCCTTCGAAGGCGGCCGCATCGAGAACGACACCGGCGTTCGCGAATGCGAAAACCGGCAGCACCAGATGGCTCGAGCGCGGCCCGAAGCTGCGCAACATGCGGTCGGCCGGCGACTCGAGCCGGTCGTGAATGGCGTCGATCGCCTGCAATGCCGGCTCCGACGGGCCGCGCCGGTAATGCTCGCCGCTGTGCATCGCCTCGTTGGAAAGAATCGCGTCGGCTTGCAGCATCAGGGTGTGGTAATCGGGCGGCGGCCGCGTCGGGATCAGCGCCGCGAGCACGACGCCCGCGAGCGTGGCGTGCAATCCTCCGGCGTGCACGCATATCCAGAGCACGACGCCGAGCAGCAGGTACGGCGTGACGCGGTAGACGGACGCGCCGTTGAGCCACGCCAGCACCACGACGACGATCGCGGCCGCGCCGAGCGCGGCGAAGTCGAGCGCGTTCGAGTAGAACAACGCGACGACGAGGATCGCGCCGATGTCGTCGACGATCGCCGCGGCCGTCAGAAAGATCCGCAGCTCGACGGGCACGCGGCTGCCCAAGAGCGCGATCAATGCGACGGCGAACGCCGTGTCCGTCGCCATCGGCACGCCCCAGCCGTGCGACCAAGTGCCCGCCGGCACGAGCAGCCAGTACGTGAGCGCGGGCACGGCCATGCCGCCGACGGCGGCGGCCACCGGCAATGCCGCCGAGCGCCGGCTCGCCAAGTGACCTACCGTGAACTCGCGCTTGATCTCGAGGCCGACGACGAGAAAGAACAGCGTGAGCAGCGCGTCGTTGACCCAATCGAGCAGCGACATGCGGAGCTCGCTGCCGCCCAAGGCGAAGCCGGCCTCCGTTTGCCAGAAGCGCTCGAGCTCGGGGCCCAAGCTCGTATTCGAGAGCACGACGGCGACGACGGACGCGAGCAGCAGCAACAGGCCCGCCGAAGGCGCCCAGCTGGCGAACTTGAGCGCGGCCGTGCGCACGCGGTGGCCGAACGAGCCGAGCAGCGCGTCCAAGAACGAGCTCTCGTCCCACGGGCCGTCGTAACGAACGCCGTTGATGAAGAACGTGGGCGTGAAGCGCACGCCGCTCGCACGTGCGCTCGCCGTGTCCTCGTCGACGCGTGTCTTCGCGCGCTCTACGCGCACGGCCCGTTCCGCCTCGTCGCTCGGCAGAAACTCGGCTGCGACGGCGTCGATGTCGGCCTCGGTCAGCGCACCGGCCGAGCGCGTCATCAGGGCGACGTGCGCGTCCCAAAACCGGTCGAACGGCACGCTTTCGGCGAGCTCGGCCGCGCGCCGCGCACGCTCGCTGCCCGTGACGGGCCGGTGCCGGAAGACATAACGCATGCGCTCGCCGAGCAAGCCGCGAACCTGCGTGATGCGGTCGTTCGCGGCGCGGCAGTGCGGGCAGTCGTAGCTGCCGTACTCGACGAGGGTGAGCGGAGCATCGAGCGGCCCGAGCACGTGATCGCGCTCGCGGTCGACGGGAGGCTGCAGGCGGCCGGAGACTTGCGCGGGCTCGGTCAACGCGTGCTCACATCGGTTTGGCCAGGTTATCTAAGCAGCTCGCGCCACCACCCGTCTCCGCGGAAACGCACCAAGTCGGTGCAGAATCCGTCACGTGACGCGTCGGCGAGCTACTCGGCCGGTAACGCGAACGAAAAGAGCGCGCTGCCGGCCGCGATCGCAACGTACTGCCGCCCATCGACGGCGTACGTCATCGGCGCGGCATTGATCTGCCCGCCAACCGACTCGCGCCAGAGAAGCTCGCCCGTGCGCGCATCGAGCGCGAGGAAATAGCCCTCGCGCCCGCCGCCGAACACGAGATCGCCGGCCGTCGAAAGCACGCCGGCCCACGTGATGTCGGCCATGCGGTGCTCCCACTTCGGATCGAGCGTGACGGGATCGTAGGCGCGGATCACGCCGTACGCTTCCTCGTCGTTGTTGAAGAACGGCTCGAGATTGACTTGCCCCATCGCCGTCTGCCGGCGATGAATGCCAACGCTTTGCGGGAACACGCCTTCCATCGCCACGATGCCGGAGTTCTCCCAGTGCGACACGTAGTAAAGACCCGTGCGCGGGCTGAACGACGTCGGCGCCCAATTGATCGCGCCGTGCACGTGTGGTTGGAACAGCTTCGGCTCCTTCGTGACGTCCATGCCGGGCAGGCGCTGCAAGCGGCCGTTCGCGTCGAAGCCGCCGAACCAGTTGTGCTTGACGTAAGGTTTCCCCGCGAGCAGCTCGCCGGTCACGCGGTCGAGCACGTACATGATCCCGTTGCGGTTCGCCCAGAGCATGACTTTGCGCGGCGTGCCACGCCACTCGATGTCGGCGAGCACGGGCACCTGCGTCGAGTCGTAGTCGAGCTCGTCGTGCGGCGTGAACTGGTAGTACCACCTAAGCTCGCCCGTGTCGACGTCGAGCGCGACGACGGAGTTCGAGTAGAGATTGTCGCCGAGCCGCACGCTGCCGTCCCAATCGGGCGCCGGATTGCCCGTGCCCCAGAACGCGAGATTCGTCTCGGGATCGTAGGCGGCGGCGTTCCAGACGGCGGCGCCGCCCGTGCGCCACGACTCGCCGGACCAGCTCTCGTTGCCTGGCTCGCCGGGGCCGGGGATCGTGTAGAAGCGCCAGACTTCCTTACCCGTCTTCGCGTCGAACGCGGCGATGTAGCCGCGGATGCCCATGTCGCCGCCGGCCGTGCCGACGAGAACCAAGTCCTTGAAGACGTTCGGCGACATCGTGATCGAGAAATTGCGCCGCGCGTCGGCGACGACGCTGTCCCACAAGAGCTTGCCGCTCTTCGCGTCGATCGCGAGCAGGTGCGCGTCGATCGTGCCCATGTACAGCGTGTCGCCGAGAATCGCGAGCCCGCGGTTCACGCGGCCGCAGCATGCGCGCGCCTCGGGGGCCGGCTCGTGGTGATACGTCCAAAACACGCGGCCCGTCGCCGCGTCGAGCGCGACGACGTCGTTCGGCGCCTGCACGGTGTAGAGGATGCCGTCGACGACGAGCGCCGTGGCCTCGAACTTCTCGAGCGAGCGCGCTTGCCACACCCATTGCAGGTCGAGGTCGCGCACCGTTCGCGTGTCGATCTGATCGAGCGGGCTGTAGCGCCGGTTGTCGACGGTGCCCGAGTACGAGAGCCAGTTCTGCGGCTCGCGCTCGGCGTGCAAGATGCGCTCGAACGTCACCTGCGCCTGCAGTGGCAGCGCTGCGGCGAACGCCGCGAAGCCGAGCCGACCGACTGTGGTTCTCATGGTGTCCTCAAGGCGCAGCCTCGCCGCGCAGCGTCAAAAGGTAGCTCACGACGTCGGCGATCTCTTGCATCGACAGCTTGTCGCGCGCGGACGGCATCGGCGTGTCGGCGAAGCCGTGCTCGCGCAGGTCGGCGATCCGAAACGAGCGCAGCCGCTCGTCGAGGTCGATGAGCTGCACGGTGAAGGTGTCGCGATTCAGCAGGCGCCCGGCGACGCGCTCGCCGTTCTTCTGCACCACCTCGTAGAAGCGGTTCTCGGCCTGGATCTCGGCTTTCGGCTCGAGCAGCGAGCGCTCGAGCTCGCCGGCGCGGCGCAGCAGGCCGATGCGCGTCAAGTCCGGGCCGACGCGCGAGCCTTCGCCGCGTACGGCGTGACAGTCCAGACACTCGCCCTTGCCGGCGAAAAGCGCCCGGCCGCGGCGCGGGTCGCCGTCGGCCGCGAGCTCGCGGCCCGCCCCCATCGAGCGCAGATACTCGACGACGCGCAGCGCCTGATCGCGGCTCATCCCTGGGTTCGGCGGCATCGGAGTGTTCGGGAGGCCGGCGACGATCAGCGCCGCCAGCTCGTCGTTCGAATACGGCCGGCGGTATAGGCCGCGGCCGAAGTCGATGCCGGCGATCAAGTTGCCGTCGGGCCCGTGGCAATTCGCGCACGACGCTTCGTAGACGCGCCGGCCGTCGGCGACGTCGAAGGCCGTCGCGTGCTGCGCGCTAACGAGCGCCGGAACCGCGGCGGCCGATAGCGCGGCCGCGCCCGCCCGGCTCAACCACGTACGCGCGCGCCTGAACGGCGCCGTCGAGCTCGCCCCGCCCGTGCACTCGGCCATGCGATCGTACCGCTCCCCCGCTCACGACGGCCCATACTAGGGGCCGCCGCAAGTCAGGGTCAACGCGGCGAGACTGCCGGCTGCCTACCGGCGCTCGGCGCGCCGCGGCGTGCCGATCGCCGCGCGCTCGATGTCGAGCGCATCGAGCAACGCCGGCGCTCGCGGTCCGCTCCCGCTCGGCGACCGAGCCGGGGCGGTGTACTCCGGGCGCGCGCACCCACGGAACCGGATGGCCTCTGCCGTGCTACGGTGCCAACGAGAAGGATTCGACATGTCTCCGCGCGACGAACCGAACGAGCCGAGCTCACCGGTGTGCCTCATGAAGGAGCTCGCCGACGAGCTGCTGCCGCGTCCCGGTGAGGGGCCGCCGGACTGGCCGACGGTGCGCGCGTTCCGCAAGACGAAGCGCGCGGAGCTCTTGGCGCGCCGCAGCGCATTGACGCTCGACGACCGGAAGCGCACCGCCGCGAGCTTGATCGCACGCTTGGTCGAAGCGGCCGATCTCGCCGCGTATCGCGTGCTCGGCTTTTATTGGCCGATTCGCGGCGAGCTCGATCTGCGCGACGTCGCCCGGCGTCATGTCGCAGCGGACAGCGCGGCCGCCCTACCCGTAGTCGTCGAGAAGAACGCGCCCGTCGAGTTTTGGCAGTGGACGCACGGCGCGCGTATGCAGCGCGGCCTCTGGAACATACCGGTTCCGGCCGAGCGCCGCGTCGTCGTGCCCGACGTGCTGTTGATACCGCTCGTCGGCTATGACGCAGCGGGCTACCGGCTCGGTTACGGCGGCGGCTACTACGACCGCACGCTCGCGGCGACGGTGCCGCACGCTTTCCGTATCGGCGTGGGCTTCGACGACACGGAGCTCGCGACGATTCACCCGCAACCCCACGACGTGCCAATGCACGCGATCGTGACGGAGCGGCGCGTGCTTCGTTTCGCACGCTGATTCAGCGCGTGTTGCCCTTTTCCATCAGCGTGCGCATCGGCCGCACTTCGATCGTGCCGTAGCGCGCGGGCGGAATCTTCGACGCGAACTCGATCGCCTCGTCGAGATCCTTCGCTTCGATCGCATAGAAGCCGGCGAGCTGCTCCTTCGTCTCGGCGAACGGGCCGTCGACCGCCGTCACCTTCCCGTTCCGCACGCGCACGGTCGTGGCCGTATGCGTCGGCGCGAGCGCCTCGCCGCCGAGCCGTTCGACGTTTCCGGCGCGCGTCTCGCCGAACGCCATGCATTCGTTGTTCAAGCCGTCCCACTCGCTCTGCGACAGCGCATTGATCTTCGATTCTTCCAGGTACACGAGACAGGCGTATTTCATCAAAACTCCTTTCTACGCTCATGAAAGCTCGGCGATCCGCTTCTCGAGGAAGCGGCGCTCGGGCTCGAGCTGCGTGAGCTCGAGCGCGCGCTCGTAAGCGGCGCGCGCCTCAGCCGATCGCCCGAGCCGGCGGCACAAATCGGCTTGCGCCGCATGAGCAAGATGATACTCGGCGAGATCGCCGCGCCGGAGCAGCTCGTCGATGAGCGCGAGGCCCACTGCGGGACCGTCGCGCATCGCAACGGCCACGGCGCGGTTCAGCTCCACGACCGGCGTCGGCTCGAGCTCGAGCAGCACGTCGTACCACCTCACGATCTGTGCCCAGTTCGTGGCCGCCGCCGTCGCGGCCGCCGCGTGCACGCTCGCGATCGCGGCCTGGATCGTGTACGCGCCGAAATTTCGCGTCGCGAGCGAGCGCTGCAGGAGCTCCGTGCCTTCGGCGATCAGCGAGCGATCCCACAGGGAGCGGTCCTGCGCATCGAGCAGCACCAAGTCGCCCGTCGGCGAAGTGCGCGCGGCGCGCCGCGACTCCTGCAGCAACATCAGCGCGAGAAGGCCGATCGCCTCCGGCTCCGGCAAGAGCTCGACGAGCAATCGCCCGACGCGGATCGCCTCGCCCGAAAGATCGTGACGCGTGAGCGAGCGGCCCGACGACGCCGAGTAGCCTTCGTTGAACACGAGGTACACCACGCGAAGCACGGTCTCGAGCCGCTCCGGCAGCTGCTCGCGGCTCGGCACGACGTATGGGATCCCGGCCACCTTGATCTTGTTCTTCGCGCGCACGATGCGCTGCGCGAGCGTCGAAGGCGCGGCGAGGAACGCGCGCGCGATTTCCTCCGTCGTGAGCCCGCAGACTTCGCGCAGCGTGAGCGCGATGCGCGCGTCGGCGGGCAGTGCCGGGTGGCAACACGTGAAGATCAGCCGCAGCCGATCGTCCTCGAGCTCGAGGTCAAGCATCTCCGCCAGATCCGCGCTCTCGGCCGGCAACTGCTCCGCGTGCTCGTCGTCGAGCGGCCCCATGCGCCGCTGGCGCCGAATCCGGTCGATGCCCTTGAAGCGGCCCGCCGAGACGAGCCAGGCGCGCGGATTTGCGGGCACGCCCTCGCTCGGCCACTGCTCGATCGCGGCCCGAAAAGCCTCGTGCATCGATTCCTCGGCCAGGTCGAAGTCGCCGAGCAAGCGAATCAGCGTCGCGAGCACACGGCGCGACTCCTCTCGATAGACGGCGTCGACGGTGCGGCGTATGTCTTCCATGGCGTCGGTCGCTCCGGATGTCGCTGGGATTTCCGCGCATCATAATTCCTCCGTTCGTGGCCCGCCGATTGCATTTTGCCGAGAGTCTCGATCTGTAGTCGTTCGGCCGCGGCCGCGCTCGACATGGGCGGGGTGCGTGAGTCGCTGTCGAAATTCTGCCGGGCCGTTCGACTATCCCTCGACGGCAGCTCGAGCGGCCACCTTGGCACCGCGAAACCATAGGAGAACGCCATGCAATTCATGCTGTTGATGATTCCGAAGGGCTACGAGACTGCGAAGCCCGGCACGGTACCCACCGACGTCGAGCGCGTCGCCGAGATGATGAAGTTCAACCGAGCGCTCGCGGACGCGGGCGTGCTCGTATCGCTGAACGGCCTGCACCCGGTCTCGGCCGGCGCGCGCGTGTCGTTCGCCGGCGGCAAGCCGACCGTCGTCGACGGCCCGTTCGTCGAGACGAAGGAGGTCCTCGGCGGCTATTGGGTGATCCGCGTGAAGTCGAAAGAAGAGGCGATCGAGTGGGCGAAGCGCTGCCCGGGCAGCGACAACGAGACGATCGAGATCCGTCAAATCCAGGAGATCGAGGATTTTCCGGCCGACGTGCAAAAGGCCGCGGACGGCTTCGCGGCGCTGCAGCACGCCTCGGGCCAGTACGTGGACGGTTTCGTTCTGCCCGTGCCGAAGAGCAAGGTCGAGGACTACCGCCGCGTGGCGGCGGCTGCCGGCGAGGTCTGGCGCGAGCACGGCGCGCTCGCATTCGTCGAGTGCATCGCCGACGACGTGCAACCCGGCAAGCTCACCTCGTTCCCGCAGGCCGTGTACCTCGAGGAAGACGAAACCGTCGTGTTCTCTTACATCGTCTATCCGTCGCGCGCGGACCGCGACCGCATCAACGACCTCGTCATGAAGGATCCGCGCATCAAGATGAACCCGGCCGACATGCCGTTCGACGCCAAGCGCATGATTTTCGGCGGCTTCAACGTGCTCGTCGAAGCGTAAGGAGGCGGCAATGAAGTACGTTTGTCTCGGCTACATCGACCATGCGCGTTTCGACAGTCTGCCCGAAAGCGAGCGCCACGCGCTGATCGACGAGTGCTTCGCCTACGACGACGAGCTGCGCCGGCGCGGGCACTTCGTCGGCGGCGAAGCGCTGCAGGCGGCGCGCAACGCGGCAACGCTGCGCTTCCGCGACGGCGCCGTCACGGTCACGGACGGGCCTTTCGCGGAAACCAAGGAGCAGCTCGGCGGCATCCTGTTCCTCGAAGCGCGCGACTTGAACGAGGCGATTCAGCTCATGTCTCGGCACCCGGGCGTGCGCATCGGGCCGTTCGAGATTCGGCCGGCCGAGGATCTCGGCGACATGATCCGCGAGAGCGAGACGCGGAGAGCGACGGCGTGACGCGGTTCGGGCCGCGGCCGGTGCTCTCGTCCGCCGCCGTCCGTGGACGAGCCGCGGCCGCGAGACTCGGGTGTCGCGCCTCCGAATCCGCGCTTAGCATGGAGGCCAGCGCCTGGCGACGAGGACGAGGACGAGCGATGGACAGCGAGTATCTTCCCATAGTCGATTTCTGGTTCCGCGAGCTGACGCCGCGGCAATGGTTCACGGACGGCGGACCCGCGCTCGACGCGGTCGTCCGGGAGCGATTCGGCAAGCTCGTCGAAGACGCGCGGCGCGGCGCGCTCGATCACTGGGCACGCACGCCGCGCGGCCGTCTCGCGCTGATCATCGTGCTCGATCAGTTTCCGCGCCACGTCTTTCGCGGCAAACGGGAAGCGTACTCGAGCGATCCCGAGGCGCAGCGGCTCGTTCTCGAGGGCATCGACGCCAAGGCCGACACGGAGCTCACCGTTGCGGAGCGACAGTTCTTCTACCTGCCGCTCATGCACGCCGAGGACCCGAATCTTCAAGCGCTGAGCGTCGAACGGTTCACGGCGCTGCGCGACGAGCTCGAGGCCGTGCTCGGATTCGCCGTGGGGCACCGCGACGTCGTCGCCCGTTTCGGGCGCTTCCCGCATCGGAACGAGATTCTCGGCCGAGCGTCGACGGCCGAGGAAGCAGCGTTTCTGGCTTCGGGAGAGAGCACGCTGTCGTGACGTTGCGGCTGCGAACTGCGCGCTGATTCCGCTGCGCTCGGGCACACAGCGAGCCGCGCGCTCCGCTTTGCCCCACAACGGCTTCGAGCTCAAGCGATGCCGTGCTTCTTGAGAAGCGCTTGCTCGTCTCCCGACACCCAGCCGAAGATTTTCGCCGTTCCGCCGAAGTTGCGAACGAAGTAGTGAATCTCGAAATCGATCGCCACGTCCGGCTCGGGGAACCGCTACACGCGCCCGCATGTCGATCGGAGTCTGCGCCGTTCGACCATCCGGTAGACGTTTGCGATTTCATGGATCTAGGAGCCGCGCTGTGACCGCAACAGACCCGTTCTCCGTTCCGACGCCGGCGCCGGCGGCGGCGCCCGAAGCGCCGCGCTCGATCTTCGCCGAGCTCCGCGATGCGATCCGCGGCACCGGCGCCGACTACACGAAGATTCCGTTGCGCCGCGCGGTGTTCTTGCTCGCCGTGCCGATGGTGCTCGAGCTCGTGCTCGAGTCGACGTTCGCGGTCGTCGACATCTATTTCGTCGCGAAGCTCGGCTCGTCGGCCGTCGCGACGGTTGGCCTCACCGAGACGATGCTGTTCTTGCTCTATGCGATCGCCATGGGCCTCTCGATGGCCGTGACGGCCGTCGTCGCGCGGCGCGTCGGCGAAGGCGACCGCGAGCAAGCGGCCGTCACGGCCGTGCAGGCCATTTGGATCGCGCTCGCCGCGTCGCTGCCGTTTGCGGTGGCCGGGATCGTGTTCGCCCAGGATCTGCTGCGGCTCATGGGCGCCGATGCGTGGACGCTCGAGGTCGGCTATCCGTACATGCAGTGGGCGCTCGGCAGCAACGCCGTGATCATGTTGCTGTTCACGATCAACGCGATCTTTCGCGGTGCCGGCGACGCCGCCGCCGCGATGCGCGTGCTGTGGTTCGCGAACGCGCTCAACATCTTGCTCGACCCGATCCTGATCTTCGGCTTCGGCCCGATCCCGGCACTCGGCCTCACCGGTGCCGCCATCGCGACGACGATCGGGCGCGGTACGGGCGTGCTGCTGCAGCTCTGGATCCTGTTCCGCGGCGGCCCGCACCTCACGGTCCTCCGCTCGCAGATCGCCTTTCACGCCGCGACGGTCTGGAACATCGTGCGCACGTCGCTCGGCGGCATCGGCCAGATGATCGTCGCGATGACGGCTTGGATATTCCTCATGCGCATCCTCGCGAGCATCGGCAGCGAGGCCGTGGCCGGCGCCACGATCGCGATCCGCATCATGATGCTCACGATGATGCCGGCGTGGGGCATGTCGAACGCGGCGGCAACGCTCGTCGGTCAAAATTTGGGCGCGCAGGAGCCGAAGCGCGCCGAGTCCTCCGTGTGGCGCATCGGCGCCTACAACATGGTGTACCTCATCGGCATCGCAGTGATCTTTTTCTCGCTGCCCGACGAGATGATGCGCATCTTCACCGACGACGCAGCCGTCGTCGCCATCGGCGCCGAGTGGCTCAGGATCCTGTCGTACTCGCTGTTCGTCTACGGCTGGTGGATGGTGGCCGTGCAGGCGTTCAACGGCGCAGGCGACACCGTGACGCCGACGTGGATCAACGTCGTGTTCTTTTGGCTCATTCAGATTCCGCTGTCGTGGGTGCTCGCGATCGCCTTCGACTGGCAGCATTCGGACGTCTTCTGGGGGGTGTTCATCTCGGAAACGTCGGTCGGCCTCTTCACGCTGTGGCTCTTCACGCGAGGGAAATGGAAGACGGCGCAGGTGTGAGCGACGCTACGAAGGCGGAGAGGCGCGCCGCGGACCGTAAGCGCGGCTACCGTTCGGGCAACAGCGTCACGCGCACGTAGCTCTCGAGGTCGACATGGCGCGCGAGGAGCTCCTTGATCCTCGCCGGCGTCAGCGACTCGTAGACGCCTTGCACGGCCAGCCTGCTCGTGGGGCCGGGGGTCCGTTCGAACTGGTACGAGGCGCTCAGGGCCGCCAGCCACACCTGGCTTCGGCGAAGATCGATCTCGTTCTGGCGTAACGCTGCCGCGCGCACGGCGGCCACGCTCTCCTCGCTCGGGCCCTCTGCCTGCAGCGAGGCGAGCTCGGCGAAGATTCGCTGCGTGACTCGTCGGCGCGCTTGTCAGGCCGCGGCCCCGGCGACGAGCGCGAGCAGCCGCTCCATGGGCGGCGGCTTCGTCAGGTGCTCGTCGAACCCCGACTCGCGGGCCCGTGTGCGATCTTCCGCGCGGCCGTAGCCCGTCAGGGCAATGAGATACGTGCGGAGCCCCTTCGAGCGCAGCAGCTCGGCGACCTTGTAACCGTCGAGACCCGGCAGGCCGATATCGATCAGCGCGACGTCCGGCCGCAGCTTCGCAATCGCGTCGAAGCCGCTCGGGCCGTCCGCCGCGGTGTGCACGGTGTGGCCTTCACGCTCGAGTATCCGCTGCAAGCTCAAACGCGCGTCCTCGGAATCCTCCACGATCACGACGCGGCGCGCGCTGCGAGGTGCGGTGTCGAGCCGCGCTGTAGGGCTCGCGGCCGGAGCCGGGACCGCCGGGAGGCGCACCGTGAAGGTCGAGCCACGAGCCGGGCCGTCGCTGCCGGCCTCGATCGTGCCGCCGTGCAACTCGGCGATTCGCCGCGCCAGTGTGAGCCCGATGCCGAGGCCGCCTCGTCTGCGCTCCGGACCTTGGCGCGCTTGGAAGAAGAGCTCGAACGCGTGGGCCGCCGTCTCGGTGTCCATGCCTGCGCCGTCGTCGCGCACGCTGACCAAGGCCCCGTCGGGCGTTGCCGCGACTCGCACGGCGATCTGTCCTCCGGGCGTCGTGTGCTGGACGGCGTTCAGCACGAGATTGTTGACGATCTGCTCGATGCGCGTGCGGTCGGCGTTCACCCAAACGGATGCGCCTTCCATGGTCACGCACCGGTCGGCCGTCGTGCCCGCGGCGTCGAGCGTGCGCAGCGCGTTCCCGACCGCGGCGTTGAGGTCGATCGGCTCGCGGTTCAGCATGATCTTGCCCGTGATCGCGCGCCCCACGTCGAGCAGGTCGTCGACGATGCGTGCGAGATGCTCCGATTGTCGGGCGATGACGTCCTGCGCGAATTGCCGGTGCTTGTCCTCCAAACCGGCTTGCTTCAGTAGGTGCACGGCGCTCGAGATCGATGCCAGCGGATTGCGTAGCTCGTGCCCGAGCATCGCAAGGAACTCGTCCTTCGCGCGGCTCGTCTCGGCGGCTGCGGCGAGCGAGGCTTGCATGCGTGCGGCGCGTGCGGCGGCGCGCGCCTCCATCAGCGAGAGCAGCAGCGTCGCAAAGAGCACGAACAGCGTGATCGTGGTCACGGCTCCGGCGAGCCAAGCTTTACTGACCAACGTCACGCCGCTCACGGCGCCCGCCGGGAACTCGGCCGCGACCATCGCAGCGTAATGCATGCCCGCGATTGCAAGCCCCATACCGACGGCGCCGAAGGCCTTGTGATACCGGCGCCAACCGGCCTGCGGAGGCGACGAAAACGCGACGCCGAACGCGGCGAACGAGGCCGCGATCGCGATCACGAACGACAACGCCACCCAGGCCGCGTCGTAACGGATCGGCGGCGCGATCTCGATCGCGGCCATGCCGACGTAGTGCATGGCGCAAATGCCGACGCCCATGGCCACGCCTCCGCCGACGAGCGCCGCGCGCCCGACTTGCCGCCGGCTCGCGATGTGCAGCGCGAACGTCGACACGACGATCGCGATCAGCATCGACAGCAGGGTGACGCTCAAGTTGTACGCGATGTCGATCGGGAGCAGCAGCGCCAGCATACCGATGAAGTGCATCGACCAGATGCCGATGCCCATCGCGATACCGCCGCCGACGAGCCAGGCAGGAGCGGTTTGGCTGCTCGCGACGCGAATCCGCAGCGCCAACGTGAGCGCGGTATAGGACGCCAGAATGGCGACCAAGATGGAAACCAGTACGAGCCAGTGATGGTAGTGCTGGGCCATGCCGAGCGTCGAGCGTACCGGGTCGCGCGGCGTCGAGCCAGCCCGGCACCGGGCGTATGCGCCGCGCGAGCGATCGCGCGATCAGTGATGGGCCGTCGCTACGGCGGATCGAGAACTTGCTGCGCGGTCGCTATCCGGCGACAGGCTTGGATTCGGCGACGGCGCCACGGTCTCGATGCCGAGCATCGCGAGCCCGCCGAGTGCCGCTTCCATCGCGCGCTCACCTTCGCGGATCGCCTCCTCGGCGCGGCCGAAATCGAGCAGCCCGATGTGCGCGAGCCGCGGCGCCACCGTGACGTCGGGCGGCTCGCCAGCCATGCGGCTGCGCGTGATCCGCACCTGCATGATGTCGAGGCTCGCCGCAATCACGCCGAGCATCGAGGGCGGCTGCGGCTCGCCGTTCGCCGGCCACAGTCGACCGATGCGGCGCCGCAGCCAGCCGTTGTCGTCAGCCTCGCTGGCATCGGCGTCGTGAACGACGACGTTGCGCCCGACGATGCCGTGGCTCAAGTCGACGGCGATGACGATCTCCGCGCCCATCGCGCGCGCGAGCGACACGGGCACGGGGTTCACGAGCGCGCCGTCGACGAGGATGCCGTCGTCGGTCGGCACCGGCGTGAAAAGCCCCGGCATCGCCAACGAGGCACGAACGGCATTCAGCGTCGAGCCTTTTCGAAGCCACACTTCGGCGCCGTTCTCGACGGACGTGGCCACGGCTGCAAACGGGATTTCGAGCTCCTCGATCGGGCGATCCTCGAACCCGCGGCTCACGAACGCCATGAATCGCTGGCCCTTGAGCAGCCCTCCGCTCAAGCCGATGTCGGCGAACGAAAGGACGTCGCTGCGCCGCATGCCGGCGGTGCCCTCACAGAACCGATCGAACTCCCCGCTGGCGTAGGCGGCGCCGACGAGCGCTCCGACGGACGTGCCGCAAACCACGTCGGGCCGAACTCCCGCGCGCTCGAGCGCGCGAACGACGCCGACGTGCGCCCAACCCCGCGCTGCGCCGCTGCCGAGCACGAGTCCGAGCCGCGGCACGCGGCGCTTGCGTGCGGCGACTCGCTCTTCGCTACTGACGGCCAGGACGGTAACCCTCGAAAAATTCGCCCCTGGCCGGGGTCCTGCAAATTGCATGCCGCGCGAGGGAACGCGGCGTGCACTGCCCTCAGCGTTTCATCTTGAGCAAAGCGCCGCCGAAGAAGCCTTCGACACTGTCGAGCTCGATGATCACCGCGTTGCCTTGGCGGTCCTTGTCCTGGCTTTGCTCGAACGGGTGAGCGTTCTCGTAGACGTGCTTGCGAGCGGCCTCGCTCGTGTCGATGCGGGCTCGACCCCTGAAGACCATGAAGTCGCGGCCGTCTTCGCGGAAATCGCCGTAGATGAGCGCCACGGCCGGATTCTTCTTGACCGCGGCGAGGATCGGGCCTTCGGGCATACGCACCCAGATCGCGAGCGCCGTGTCGCTATAGGCCTGCGTGCTGCCGCGATACGAAAGCTTCGGCGCGTTGTTCTCGTCGACGTACGAGATCGCGACGGGCTTTTTACGCGCGAAGGCGGTATCGATGGCCTTCTTCATCTCCTCGGAGAGCCTGAGCTCGGTCAGTACGGGCGGTGCGCTCATCGAACGACTCCTTCTCATTGGCCGCGAATAGTATCGCAAACTGCGCGCACGGCGGCCGCGCGGCCCATTAGACCGCGCGCATCGCTGCGGCCTGGACAAAGCAGCTGCGACCGTTCAAGGCGGAGCCGGAGCCGCCCAAGTGGGTCATCGAGCGTTGGGCGAACTGCTGACGACGGCGCGCGCTCTTCGCTAGATCCAGCCGAAACCCCGCGCCATCGTGCCGAGCATGGCCGCGGCGAGCGCGAAGTAGAGAAGCAGGGCCCAAATCTTCGCAGCGGCGAGCTCGGCCTTGAGCTCGTCTTTCGTGGCGGCGAGCTGGGCCTTGAGGCCGTCTTTCGATGCGGCAAGCTCGGCCGTGAAGGCGTCTTTCATAGCGGCGAGCTCGGCCCTGAAGCCGTCCTTCGTACCCGCGAGCTCGGCCGTTAAGGCGTCCTTCATAGCGGCGAGCTCGGCCTTGAGGCTGTCTTTCGAAACGGCAAGCTCGGCCGTAAAGCCGTCCTTCATCGAGGCGAGTTCGGCCCTCAAGCCGTCCTTCGTACCCGCGAGCTCGGCCGTGAAGGCGTCCTTCATAGCGGCGAGCTCGGCCTTGAGGCTGTCTTTCGTGCCGGCGAGCTCGGCCTTGAAGCTGTCTTTCAGCTCGACCAGCGCGGCGTGCAAGGTGTCGAGCTTCCCGTCCATCCTGTCGCGCAGCGCATCGAGCTTATCGCGGAACCCATCGATCCTGCCGCGCAGCCCTCGAATTTCGTCTTTGATGTCGCCGACGTCGCTGCATATATGAGCCACATCGGCTTCGAGCCGAGCGATGCGCGCTTCCATCGGCCTCTCCGTAGGAGCGGGTTCCGTGGCCAATTCTATGTCCTCGACTTGTGCCGAAGTCCAGAGCGAGGCCATTGAAGCAGCACGGCTCGCCGCACGCGACGTTCGTTTCTCGCCGACATGCGCAGTTTCATGCGGCGGCGTGTGGGGTTTGCGAAGATGTGTCGCGAACGCGGACGCGACAACCGTCGACAGCTCGTGGCTGTCGGCGGCTGCACGAATCGCCGGCAAAAAGCGGGAACGCCGCCCCTCGCGCCCTACGCGCGCTGCGCGTCCGACGGGCGGTAGCCCGACGACCGGTTCAGGCTCGTCACGGCAAACGCGTGAGATCGCCGCGGCCGCGTGTGATGCGCACGGCCGCCGTTCGTCGTTTCGGCCCGGATCAGCGGGCCGCCGCGGCCGAGCGTCGTCGAGAACTCTCGCCCGATTCGCCCTTGCACCGTGACGGGAAAATCGACGTCGATGCCGCCGTGAACGGTCTCCGTCTCGAGCCGCGCCGAGTAGTCTTCGGGAATCCTCAACCGGACGCCGCCGTTCGTTGTCTCGACGTCGAGCCCCTCGCCTTCCCATGTTCGGCCCGTGAGCTCCGCGTCGACGCCGCCATTCGTCGTTCGGCCGCGAACGTTGCCGCCGACGCCGTCGAGGCTGATGCTGCCGTTCGTCGCTTCGAACTCGAGATCGCCTCGAACGTCGGCGATCGCGATGCTGCCGTTGACGGTCTCGAGGCTCAGATCCGTCTCGCGCGGCACGAGCACGCGATAGCTCACGCTCCAACCGGCGCGGCCTTCGCGAGACGGGCCGTCGGCGCGCACCTCGCCGTCCGTACGGACGTTCACGGCGCTCGCAATGCTCTGCGCTTCGGCCTCGTCGCGGCCCCACGCCTGCACGATCGCGCGAAGTTGCACGTCTCGGCGATTCTCGCCCACGACGCGAATGCTGCCGTTCTGGCGGGCGTCCACCGTTAGGGTGCCGCCGGCCGGCAGCGTGAGCTCGCGAACCTCGCAGACGCGCCCGGCCGGGCGGCCGCGCCAGTTTCCCCAACGTTCTTCGTCGCACTCCGAGTCGTCTTGCGCGTTCGCCGCCGATGCGGCGAGCAGCGCGGTCACAACGAACGCCCAACGAGCAGCCATGATCCCCTCCTTTCCTCGTGAACCACGGACGGACATCGACCAAGACTCTCCGGCGGCGACATTGGTTACAGGGGCCTTCCCCCTGCCGGCCGTGCCCTATTCGTAGCGCAGCGCCTCGAGCGGATCGATCGCCGTGGCCCGCCGCGCAGGCAGGTACGCCGCCAGCATGGCGACGGTTGCGAACCCCACGGCGACGCCGGCGAACGTCGCCGCGTCGAGGGCCTCGAGGCCGAACAGCATGCTTTCGAGGTAGCGCGTGAGCGCGGCGGCCGTCGCAACGCCCAGCACGACGCCGATCGCGACGATCACGGCGCCCTGCCGCAGCACGAGCTTCAACACGGCGTCGCGCTGCGCGCCGAGCGCCATCCGCACGCCGATCTCTTTCGTGCGCTGGCTAACGACGTACGACAGCACGCCGTAGATGCCGATCACGGCGATGAAACCCGCGATGGCGCCGAACGTGCTCAAGAGCACGGCGTAGAACCGCGGCCGCGTCGTGAGGCTCGATATGACCTGCTCCATGGGGGCGGCGGCATCGATCGCGAGCCGCGGATCGATGTCGCGCGCGATGCGGCGCAGGTCCGTCATGATGTCGAGCGGATCGCCCGTCGTGCGCGCGGCGAACGTGATGCTGCTGCCGCCGATGGTCAGGAACGTGCGGTCGGCTCCGGGCGGCGGCGCCGGCGTCATGGCGCGGCGGTCGGCCAGCAGCTGCCGCGCGTCGACGAACACGGCTCGCTCGGGCGGATTCTCGAGGCCACCGAGATGCAGGTGATCGAGCACGCCGGCGATCGTGACGACGTTGTTGCCCGAGCTCATCGTGGCCCCGACGACGTTGCCCTCGGGGAAGTAGTGCTCCGCGAAGGCGCGCGTCACGAGCACGGCAGGGCCCGTGTCCGGCCGCTCGTCGAGCCAGGTGCCGGCGATGAGACGCGCTCCCAAGGCCCGCAGATAGCCGGGGCTCACGATGCGCGTCTGCAAGCGCTCGTTCGCCGTCTGCGTGCGCTGCTCCTCCATCATCTCGGCCTGCGTCTTGCCCGGCGGAACGAACGGCGCGGAGATCATGATGATGCCCGGCGTCAGCGGCGGAACGTCGGCGAACCCGGCGCTCGTCACGCGCGAATCGGCATCGAGCCGAGATGCGAGCGACTCGGCGGCATCGAGCTTCCACTCGGCCGTCGAATCGCCGGGCACGACGAGCGAGAAGCTCAAGACGCCGCGCGGATCGAGACCGGTGTCTATACCCGTCAGCCTCATGAAGCTCCCGACGAGCAATCCCGCTCCGATCAAGAGCGCCATCGCGAACGTCAATTGCACCGCCGCGAGCACGTGGCCGAGCCGCGAATTGCGCTTCATCGTCGAAAGCTGCGATTCCGAGGCGTGGCCGTGCTCGCCGTACCTCGACAAACGCAACGCCGGCAGAAGGCCGAACAGCATGGCCGTGACCATCGAGGTCACGACGACGAAGGCGAGCACCGCGGGATCCACCGAAATTTCGTCGAGGCGCGGCAACACGGCGCCGGCGAACGGAAAGCGCGGATTGACGTACGTGCTCGCCGTCGCTTTCAACAGCGCGACGCCGGCAAATGCGAAGAGCACCGC
>Ga0073934_10004396_pt1 | contig 23554 bp, 20 predicted proteins | sample LarsenN4metaG_FD_76834 | JGI IMG/M metagenome (GOLD analysis project Ga0073934, IMG submission 76834) | Hot spring sediment bacterial and archeal communities from British Columbia, Canada, to study Microbial Dark Matter (Phase II) - Larsen... ... | reverse complement strand
GCTGCGCAGCTGGTCGATAGCGAAGTTGATGGAGTCCGCGATCGCGCCGGTGAAGTCCTCGGATACCGTGGCGGTGATCGACAGGTCGCCGTCTGCGAGGTCACCCAGTTCGTCGAGCAGTCGCAAAATGGCCTGCTGGTTGCGCTGGTTTTCCGTTTCAACCTGCTCGCGGCGCTTGCGGTCTTCCTGGCGCTGGATCAGGAACAGCCCGATGAACATGGCGATACCGGCGAGCGCCATCAGGCCGCCGAGATAGATCAGCACGCCACCGGTCTGCCGGCTGGCGGCCTCGTTTGCCACGATGGTCGAGGAATCGAGCAGGGCCTGCGAGTCGGCGAAGATCTTGCCGGCAGCGTCACGCACCTGGAACAGTTCCGGCGAGGTCTCGAGAATCTCGTCGACGGAGCCCTGCACGTACTCTTCGAAAAGATCGGAAATCTCGGAGAGGGAGTCGATCGCTTCCTCGTCATCGACCTTGTCGATCTGCAAAGCGTTGTCACCGTTGAGCATGCCCTTCAGTACGCGGTCGAAGAGGTTGGCGTCACGGCCGAATGCGTCGGCGGCAACCACCGCGTCCTCGCCACCCTGCAGCACTTTCGCGATCGAGCGGACGATACGTTCGGCCAGCCAGCTCTGGCGCTGGGCGATGGCCACCTGGTCCGGCGCCGCCTCGGATTCGATCAGGGTGTCGACGACGGTTTCGTATTCGGATTGCAGTTGCGGAATCGTTTCCGACAGCGTTTTGGCAACGTCGTGCAGGTCGATCACGGTGTCTTCACCGGCAAGGATGGTGTCGGTGTTCGGGCCTACCCGCGCCCACACTTCCTCGAGCTTCTTCATCTCGTCGATGTCGGACGCCGACGAATCCTTCAGTGCCGCCCACTTCTCGTTGAACTGGTCGCGCGCCTGGCCGAGGGCACGGAACGCCGCCGGGTTGCCCGAGGCCGCCTCGAGGGCGTTCTTGGCGAGGTTCTGCGACAGTACGCGCAGCTCCGACGCGTTCTGTACCGCACCGGTGATGCCGGCGGAGCGTATGAAGGTGAAGGCGAAGATCGCCAGCGACAGCACCAGCAGCAAGGCGCCGCCGGCACCGAGGATCAGGCGGATCTGGCCGCCCTGCTCGCTGGCGCCCTGTTCGGCGAGCTCACTGACGTTGCCCCGGAGCCGCGCAAAGGCCTCGCGCACTTTCGCGCCGACCTGCGAGAACTTTTCGCCGAACTGTGCAAGCTGTGGAGGAAGTTGCTTCATACGCTCAAGGCTCCTGGCCCGGTCTTTCCCTGTTTGTTGTATTCATCGCGCCGGCATCAGCCCGTGCGCGCAACCTGCATGAATCGTGGATCGTCGACGAGCCGGTGCGGACTGAACACGATCCACTTGCCGTCGTCGCGGGTGTAGCAACCGTCGGTATACGGAACGATGGCGGCATCCTGCTCGCCGGAATCGCGCGAGTAGGTGTCCACCGGGAAGTGCTGCATGCCCATCACGTCATCGACCACCAGCCCGGAATAGACATCACCGTGCTCGAGCACCAGCAGGCGGCGACGTTTTTCCTGCAGCGGCGAACGGCGGTTGAAATAACCGATGAGGTCCATGATGGGCAGCAGGCGGCCGCGCACATTGGCGATGCCCTTGATCCAGCCGAGCACGCCCGGCACTTTCGTGTAGCGCGGGACGTGCAGGATTTCCGAGACTTCCGGGATGGGCGCAACGTAGCGCACGCCATCCATGGTGAAGCCGATGCCGCTCCAGTACTCGACGATGTCCGCCTGCTGCGGCAAGCCGATCGCCTTGGCGCGGCACAGGCGCTGCAGGGCAACCAGCTTGAGGTAGGCGGCGGGCGTTTCGGACATGACGGCTTACCCGGCCCCGCCCGGCAGGAAGCGGCTGATGACGTCCAGCAGGACGGCTTCATCCACCGGCTTGGTGAGGTAGTCCTTGGCGCCCTGGCGCTTGCCCCAGACGCGGTCGGTTTCCTGGTCCTTGGTGGTGACGATGATCACCGGGATGTGGGCGGTGTCCGGCCCCTTGGTGAGCTGGCGCGTGGCCTGGAACCCGTTGAGGCCAGGCATGACGACGTCCATCAGGACCAGGTCGGGCTTTTCCTGGCGGGCAACGGCGACGCCGTCGGCACCGTTCACGGCCTCCAGCACAAAATGACCGTGACGCTCGAGGATTTCGCGGAACTTGTACGTCTCCGTGGGCGAATCGTCGACGATCAGGATGCGCGCCATGGATTGCCCCCGTGCAAAGTCACTTCTTGACGTGCTGCTCGATGGCGCCGAGCAGTTCGTCCTTGCTGAAGGGCTTGGTGAGGTACTGGTCGGAACCGACGATGCGGCCCTTGGCCTTGTCGAACAGGCCGTCCTTGGAGGACAGCATGATGACCGGCGTGGACTTGAAGTTGCTGTTGTTCTTGATCAGCGCGCAGGTCTGATAGCCGTCCAGCCGCGGCATCATGATGTCGACGAAGATGATGTCCGGGTTGGTGTCGGCGATCTTGGCCAGGGCATCGAAGCCGTCGGTGGCGGTGATCACTTCACAGCCGGCCTTCTGCAACAGGGTTTCCGCAGTCCGGCGAATGGTCTTGGAGTCATCAATGACCATGACCTTCAGACCTTCGAGATTCTCGCTCATCGTCTGGCAGCCTTGCGTGTCGGGTGGTGGATGAAACGGTATGGGAACCGGGCTTTCGAATTGTTCTTTTCCGGGCCCGCAGGCCTCATGAAAAAGCCTGAAAAGCGACAGAGGGCGTTTTTAACACAGATTCTGCGTTCAATCTATAACCCCCCATAAACACGGGAAAAACCCCCGGAAACGGCGCGCGGAAATCGCACACGGGCTGTGTACTTTCGGTGCCCGGATGCAACGGCTACGATACCCCCCGTCTCCTACTTTCCGGCGATACCGATGCCCCTCTCCCTCGGCGTGGTGATGGACCCCATCGCGGGCATCCGGCCGTACAAGGATTCCACCTTCGCGATGCTGCTGGCGGCGCAGGCGCGCGGCTGGCCGCTCCATTACATGGAACCCGGCGACCTCTACGTCCGCGACGGCGTCGCCCGGGCACGCTGGCAGCAGCTCAGCGTGCGCGACGACCGCGACGCCTGGTACACGCTGCGCCCCGGTGGCGACGTTGCGCTCGGCGAGCTGGACATCATCCTGATGCGCCAGGACCCGCCGATCACCAACGCCTACCTATATGTCACCCACATCCTCGGCATGGCCGAGGCCGCCGGCAGCCTGGTGGTCAACCGACCGGCCAGCGTGCGTGACGCCAACGAGAAGCTGTTCGCCACCCGCTTCCCGCACTGCATGGTGCCAACGCTGGTGTCCAGCAGCAGTGAGCACTTGCGTGCGTTCATCCGCGAACAGGTCGAGGTCATCGTCAAGCCGCTGGACGCGATGGGCGGCGCCGGCGTGTTCCGCCTCTCCGCCGGCGGCCCGAACATCGGCAGCACGCTGGAGGTCCTGACGGACAACGGCCGGCTGCACGTGATGGCGCAGCGCTACATCCCGGAGATCCGCGACGGCGACAAGCGCATCCTGATGATCGACGGCGAACCGGTGCCCTACGCGCTGGCGCGCATCCCGCAGGGTGACGAGATCCGCGGCAACCTTGCCGCCGGCGGCCGCGGCGAGGCGCGAGCACTCACTGACCGGGATCGCTGGATTGCGCAGCAGGTCGGCCCCACGCTGAAGGCCATGGGCCTGGTCTTTGTCGGGCTCGACGTCATCGGCGACTGGCTCACCGAGATCAACGTCACCAGCCCGACCTGCATCCGCGAGATCGACGCCGCCTTCGGCCTGGACATCGCCGGGCAGCTGCTCGACCACCTCGCCGCGCGGCGGGCTGCCGGGCCGGGGCCGACGTGAGCACGGCCGCCTGGAACCGCCAGAGCGACCGCCTCGGCCTTGCCGTGGTGGCGGCCCTGGCCCTGCACGCGGCGCTGTTCGCCGTCACCTTCGTGAAGAGCGAGCCGAAGCCGACACCCAGCGTCCTCGACGTGACCCTGGCACACTTCAAGAGCAAGGCCGCCCCGAAGGACGCCGACTTCATCGCCCAGGCCAACCAGGTCGGCTCCGGCACCGAAAAGGAAAAGCGGCTGCTCACCACCACCGAGCGCGCGGAGATCGAGAGCGACGTCATCAAGGAAACCCTGCAGGTCGAGGAGGCAGCGCGCGCGCCGGCCGAGGAGAGCCGCCACAACCTGGTGCTCACCTACAGCAAGAGCAAGAAGAAGGCCGGCAAGTCGCAGAAGAAGAGCGAGCAGAGTGACGCCCGCCGCGCCGAGCAGGATGCGCTGGAGAGGCGGCGGCGCGAGATCGCCAGCCTGGAAGCGCAACTGGCCCGCGAAAAGGAGGCCTATGCCAAGCGCCCGAAGGTGCGGCAGCTCACCTCCGTGTCCACGCGCGAGAGTTTCGATGCGCTCTACGTCGAGGCCTTCCGCCGCGAGGTGGAGAAGGTCGGCACCGACACCTTCCCGCCGCAGGCGATCCGCGACCGCACCTTCGGCCAGGTGCGCCTCATGGTCGCGCTCAACCCGAACGGCCAGGTGCGCGAGATCGAGGTGCTGAAGTCCTCCGGTTACCGCATCCTCGACGAGGCCGCGATGCGCAGCGTGCGGCTGGCAGCCCCGTTCGCGCCGTTCCCGCCGGAGATGCGCAAGATCACCGACATCCTCGAGATCATCCGCACCTGGAAATTCGACGAGCGCCGCGCGCTGTCGAGCGAGGGCGGCTAGGTCTTCGCGCGGGTTCCCGGCCGGCGGCCCGGCAATCCGTTGCCACAGGTCAATCCCGCCGCCGGCACAGCTTCCTAGACTGCCAGCGTCCGGTTCCCACCCCGTGTGTCTTGCGCGAACCGGCGTCCCGTGACCGCCGAGGAAACCGCCATGAGCGCGCAGGAACTTTTCCACTGGAGCGATGACTTCAGCATTCACGTGCAGGAGATCGACGAGCAGCACAAGGTGCTGGTCGGCCTGCTCAACCAGCTGCACGAGGCGATCTACCAGAAACAGGGCAAGGCCGCCTCGCGCAAGATCCTCGACCAGCTTGCCGAGTACACGCGCACGCACTTCCTGCTCGAGGAAAGCCTGATGCGCGTCACCCACTACCCGGATTTCACTGCCCACAAGCAGCAGCACGAAGACCTGATCCGGCAGATCAGCGAACTGCAGCACAAGCTCGACGACGACAAGGTGACCATCACCTTCGAACTGCTGCATTTCCTGAAGACCTGGCTGACACACCACATCAACAACTCCGACCGCCGCTTCGGCGACTACTTCACGCAGAACCCGCAGACGCAGGGCTACGCGCAGTGGAACAAGGAAGTGGCGGCGACGATGGAGAAGAAGGCCTGGTGGAAGTTCTGGTGAGGCGCGCCAGGCCCTGAGCGGCCGCCCGCCGCACGCGGGCATCGGCGCGAACCCGCGCGGGAACCTATAATCCGCCGATGCCCGCACACGAACCCACCTGGCTGCGCCACCAGCTGCTCATTGCGATGCCGCAACTGGGCGACCCGAACTTCGCCCAGACCGTCACCTGGCTGTTCGAGCACAACGCCGACGGCGCCATGGGCGTGGTGATCAACCGCCCCATCGACATGGACGTGGACGAACTGCTCGAGCAACTCGACCTCGGCCCGCTGCGCGGCGACACCTCGCGCCACCACGTGCTGTACGGCGGCCCGGTGCAGGCCAACCGCGGTTTCGTGCTGCACCGCAGTAGTGACGCGCTGCCGCGCTGGAGCCACGGCATCGAATTCGGCAACGGCATCACGCTGGCCACCAGCCGTGACGTGCTGGAGGCCATCGCCGCCGGCACCGGGCCGTCGACATCACTGATCGCACTGGGCTACGCCGGCTGGGGTGCCGGCCAGCTGGAACGCGAGATCGCCGAGAACGCCTGGCTTGCCGCGCCCTGCAACCCCGACCTGCTCTTCGAAGTCCCGTTCGAGGACCGCTGGGCGGCGGCGGCACGCAGCATCGGCGTCGATCTCGCGCTGATCAGCCAGCACGCCGGCCGCGCCTGAACACCGTCATGGCAGCCGCCCGCGACGCTTCCGCGAATACGCCCCGCGCCGTCACTGCGCTCGGGTTCGACTTCGGCACGCAACGCATCGGCGTCGCCGTCGGCAACACGCTGACGGCGAGCGCGCGCGCACTGGCGGTGCTGCCCACGCGCGACGGCGCACCCGACTGGGAGGCCATCGCGCGGCTGGTGCAGGAGTGGCAGCCGCAGCAGCTGGTGGTCGGGTTGCCACTGAACATGGATGGCAGCGACAGCCAGACGACCGTCAATGCGCGCAGTTTTTCGCGCAAGCTCGGCGGCCGCCTGCAGTTGCCGGTGGCGCTGGTGGATGAACGGCTGACCAGCCGCGCCGCACGCGAGGAAATGCGCGAGGCCAAGCCGCGCGGCAAGGGCAAGGCCGACACGCCCGTCGACGCCGTCGCCGCCGCGCTGATTCTCGAGCAGTGGCTGGCGCAACAGGCCGGCGGCTGAACCGCACGCACGGCAAAGACCGACGAAAGCACACGCCGCCTTCTGGTGCCGGTCTGTGCACCTTCCTACAATGCCCACGCCGTGACACGACAAGCCCGCTTCGGGCAAAGCACCGGTCCGGCAGGAAACCATGAGCCAGACGACCGCGGCGCATGTGCGCCTGCAACTGAATGACCAGGGCCAGCTGAGGCACTTCCTCACCACCGACGGCCTTCCCCGCGACACCCTCACCGCCATCCTCGACACCGCTTCCTCGTACATCCACACCGACGACCGTGCCGCCAGGAAATTCCCGCTGCTGCGCGGCAAGACGGTGGTGAACCTCTTCTTCGAACCGAGCACGCGCACGCGCACCACCTTTGAAGTGGCAGCCAAGCGGCTCTCCGCCGACGTGCTGAACATCGACATCAGCCGCTCCTCCACCTCGAAGGGCGAGACGCTGATGGACATGCTGTGGAACCTGGAGGCGATGGGCGCCGACATGTTCGTGGTACGCCACGGCGATTCCGGCGCCCCGCATTTCATCGCCGAGAAGGTCACGCCGAAAGTCGCGGTGATCAACGCCGGCGACGGCCGCCACGCGCACCCGACGCAGGCGATGCTGGACATGCTCACCATCCGCCACAACAAGGGCGATTTCCGCAAGCTCTCGGTGGCCATCGTCGGCGACATCCTGCATTCGCGCGTGGCGCGTTCGGGCATCGCCGCGTTGCGTGTGCTCGGCTGCGAGGACGTGCGCATCGTCGCGCCGCGCACGCTGCTGCCCGCCGACGCCGAGTCACTGGGCGCCCGGATCTTCCACAACCTCGCCGACGGCATCCGTGACTGCGACGTGGTGATGGCCCTGCGCCTGCAGAAGGAGCGCATGACCAGCGCGCTGCTGCCGAGCGAGCAGGAGTTCTACCGCCTCTACGGTCTCACCAGCGAGAAGCTGCGCGCGGCAAAGCCGGACGCCATCGTCATGCACCCCGGCCCGATCAACCGCGGCGTCGAGATCGGCAGCGACGTTGCCGACGGCCCGCAGTCGGTGATCCTGCAGCAGGTGACGCACGGCATCGCCGTGCGCATGGCGGTGATGGCTATGTGCATGCAGGGCCAGGGCCACGCGCCCGGCGTGGCGGAATGAGGAGCCCGACATGAACGAATTCCCGAGCGAGGGCAAACTCAGCGGCCGCCTGGCGATACGCGGCGCACGCGTCATCGACCCGGCACAGGCGCTCGACCACGCCTGCGAGCTGTTCATTGCCGACGGCAAGCTCGTCGGCCTCGGCGAGGCGCCGGCCGGCTTCGTCGCCGACCGCGAGATCGATGCGCAAGGCCTCGTCGCCTGCCCCGGCCTCATCGATGCCTCGGTGAGCCTGAAAAAACCCGGCGCCGAGCACAGCCGCGGCATGATCCGCGAACTCGCCGCCGCCGCGGCCGGCGGCATCACGCACGTGGTCTGTCCGCCGGACACCTTCCCGATCGCCGATTCCACCGCCGTCGTGCGCCAGATGCACGAAACGGCGTCCGCCGCGCGCCGCAGCTGGGTGTGGGTCATCGGCGCGATGACGCAGGGCCTCGGTGGTGAACAGCTTGCCGACATGGCAGCGCTGAAGCAGGCCGGCTGCGTCGCCGTGAGCAACCGCCGCCGCGCGATGGCCAACAACCAGGTGCTGCGCCGCGCGCTGGAGTACGCGGCCACCTTCGACCTCGCCGTGGTTTTCCATCCGGAAGACGCCGAACTGGCCGCCGGCGGCTGCGCGCACGAGGGCGCCGTGGCCACGCGCCTGGGTCTGCCCGGCATCCCGGCGATGGCGGAAACCGTTGCCGTCGCCCGCGATCTCGAACTGGTTGCGCACACCGGCGTCCGTGCGCACTTCGCGCAACTGTCCACCGCCGGCGCGGTGGCGATGATCGCGCAGGCACGGGCGCGCGGCCTGCGCGTGACCGCCGACGTGGCAGCACACCAGTTGCTGCTCACCGATGACGCCCTCGAAGGCTTCAACGCCATGGCGCACCTGCGGCCGCCGCTGCGTTCCGCCGCCGACCGCGACGCGCTGCGCCGCGCCGTTGCAGAGGGCGTCATCGACGCCGTCTGCTCGGACCACCAGCCCTGCGAGCGCGCCGACAAGCTGGCACCGTTTCCCTCGGCGCGGCCCGGCGCCAGCGGCACGGAAGCGCTGCTTTCGCTGACGCTGCGTCTGGTGGACGACGGCGCGCTCACGCTCAACCAGGCCATCGCGGCGCTGAGCAGCAAGCCGGCGGCGTGCTTCGGTATCGCCGGCGGCAGCCTGCGCACCGGCGAGCGCGCCGACCTCTGTCTCTTCGACCCGCAGGCCAGCTACGTGCTCGGCGGCGATGACGGTGAAGCGATGGTGTCCGCCGGGCGCAACTCGCCGTTCCTCGGCGAGCGCATGCCGGGCCGCGTGCGCTTCACGATGCTGGGCAACCGGGTCTTGTATTCGCGGTGAGTGCATCGTGGAAACCGGTCGCCCCGGTTTCCACACCGCCACGCTCAATACCAGATCGAGTAATACAACCGCGTCACGACCGCGTCATAGCCGTACAACGGCTCCGTTCCCGGCGCCGCGCTCACGCGCACGTCGCGGAAATCGGCGTACTGGAAGTCGATGTAGTCGATTTGCAGGTTGAAACTCATCTGCTGCCACGGGCTGGTTTCCGGCGCCTTGATCAGATAGGTGGCGCCGATGCCGTACAGCACGGATTCGAAGGTGGACATTTCCTTGTCGCGCGCGAGGTAGTTCTGCGCGTCGCGGTAGGGAAACAGGTCACTGTAGAAATCGGCGCGGTCCTGGGTATAGCTGCGCACGCGCGCTTCCAGGCGCCAGTTCGGCGTGATGTCGCGCGTGTAGGCCAGCGAATGGTTCTGCGCGGCGATGCCCCAGGTGTCCGAGAACACGCGCACCTCGCCGCGGATCGCGTCCTGGTTGTCCAGGTGCCAGGCCGCGCGCAGCGCGGTGGCGTTGCTGGTGCGCGTGCGCGGGTAGATTTCCGCCTGGTAGCTGTAGCCCACCGGCACGCTGCTGTCGAGGAAGCGCACCGAGCGGTAGGCGTTGTTGAGGAAGCCCTGGTCGGCCACCACTTCGTGCGCGAAGCCGAGCACGGCGGTTTTCGAGAGCACCTGCGCGTAGCCGAGACGGAAGGTGTGGCGGTCCACGGACTCCCTGAAGGTGGCGTCGGTGGACTGGCCGACATCGTCCTGGCCCAGCGCCAGCCCGAAACTCAGCGCGCTGAGGTCGCCGAAGAAATCCTGGCTCCAGCTCAGGCCCACCGTGCGCGCGAGGTAATCGTTTTCTTCCGACTGCGTGAAGGACGCCCCCATCGAGGTCTTGTCATGCAGGTACTCGACGCCCACCGACATTTCCTCACGGTGCTCGGTGTAGGGGCTGGCAGTGGTGACCACGTCGATGGACGCACTGGACACGTTGTCCACGTAGTAATTGGTGACCACGGACACCTTGTCGCGGAAATTCTTGCGCACCAGCACGGACGGGCCGTCGATGGTCATGCCGCCGCCTTCGTAGCGGTGGTAGAGCACATCGGCGCGTTCTTCCGGCAGCACGGCAGCGACAGCGGGCAACGCAGTGCCCGCGCACACCGCGAGCAGAACAACAGGCCCCGCCCGGCGTGTGTTCACGAACAAGCCCGCCATGCGTTCAGTTGCAGCCACAGCCACCGCCTCCGCCGCCTTCGGCGCCACGCGCGCCTTCACGCGCCTGGAACACGTGGTGCATGTAGCTGCCCGCCACCGGGTCGCGCTCGAAGCTCATCACCGGGTCGGCCAGCAGGTTGCGCTCGTAGGGCGCCACCCACGGCTTCAGCTGGCAGCCGGCGAGCGACGCGGCCGCCAGCGCCAGCAGCAGCGGCCGACACGGCGAGGCCGTGACGCGCGGCGCGCGGTGGCTTGCCATCACTCCATCACCAGCTGCTTGATCTGCTCTTCGTACTTCGCCTCGTAGCCGGGCTTGTAGCCGCGGTGCACGTGGCGCACGACGCCGTTGCGGTCGACGATCACCGTGTTCGGCATGCCGTCGACGCCGTAGAGCTTGGCCACGCTGTTGCTGCCGTCGTTGAGGATCGGGAAGGTCACCGGCACGTCCTTCAGGTACTTCTGCATGCCGGAGGTGTCCGCTTCCACGTTGATGCCGAGCATCACGAAGCCGAGGTCCTTGTACTTCTGGTTGAGCTTTTCCAGCAGCGGCATTTCCTGGCGGCACGGGCCGCACCAGGTTGCCCAGAAGTTGATGAGCACCACCTCGCCCTTCAGTTCGGCCAGGCGGATGTTCTTGCCGGTGGTGCTTTTCAGCGTGAAGTCCGGTGCCGGCTTGCCGACGGCTTCGCTCGGGCCGGCCAGCACGGCTGCGGAAAACAGCAGCGCGGCCAGGGCAATGAAGGCCGCGCGGAAGGGGTTCGGTGTCATGGGCAACTCCTGTCGTGGGGTGGTTGTCTGTGTGGGTGCGGTGCGCGCCGGCGCGCCTGTCAGAAGAACGTCGTCAGCCCGGTCTGGATCTCGATGTTGTGCGTGTCCTTGTCCTCGCCGGTGATGTCGGATGCGAACACATGGTCGCGGTAGCCGACGTGCCAGGCGGCCCAGTCGTTGATCAGGAAGCGGTAGCCGACGCCGATGTTCAGCGTGAAGCGGTCCTCGCCGCCGAACCGCGTGGAGCCGATGCCGCCGAGCAGATAGAACGCGGTGTTGAAGGCGGTGCCGCGCCCGAGGAAGGCCTCGCCGGGAAACACGTTGTAGCCGACCGCGAGGTCATAGGCGAACAGCTCGCGCTCGTCGTCGGTGAGCAGGCGCGTGCCGCCGCTGAGCACCTCGTAGCTGCTGAGGCCGGCCTTGGCGGAATAGACATGCGCCTGCAGGAAGAGATCCTCGGTGAAGTGCCAGCCGAGCTGCCCGCCGACCAGCGGCGAGGTGCCGAAGTCCTCGATGGACAGCAGGCCGGTGTAGACACCGAACTCGATGTTCTCGCTGTCGATGAGCACGCGCCGCACCTCGCGGCGTTCGACTTCCGGATCGATGAGCGGTTCCTCGCTCGCCGGGTTGAGCGGGTCCACGTAGTCCTCGTCGGCATGCGCCGGGGCACCGGCGGCCAGCGCCAGGCACAGCGCCAGCAGCGGCACGCCGCGCCCGGGCCGACGCCGCGCAGGCGTCAGAAAAAGACTGCGAATCCGGCTTTCCATGTGTCGATACTCTCGTGTTCGTCGCGGCTGGTCAGCAACAGGTATTGGCGGTACTCGAGGCGCAGCACGAAGGCCTGCGACACCCAGTGCTCGACGCCGACGGCAGTGCCGAGCGACTGGTCCTCGCGGCGCTTGGCGGCCACCAGCACCGCCGAGGGTTGCGTCTGCACGAGGCCGGTGCCGAAGCCGACGTAGGGTGACCACGCCCACTCCGGGAAGGGATGACCGACCAGCGAGGCGTCGAGGATGAAGCTGTCCGCCACGCGGCCCACCGACTGCTGCACGCTCAGCTCGGCGGACATCGTCGGGATGAAACGCCAGGCGGCGAAGAAACCCATGGCGGCTGCGCCCTCGAAATCACCGAGCCAGGTGCCGATTTCATAACGGTGGCGCCGGAAGTCGTCCTCGGTCATCTCCTCGATGCGGAACTGCTCGCCGCCCGGCGTCAGCGTGCGCAGCATCTGTTCACGCGAGGCCCAGCCGCTGCGGCCGCGATGCGTGCGCAACAGGTACCAGGTGGTGCGGTTGGCGAGCACTTCGACGGTGCCGCCGCGCTCGACCACTTCCAGCACCGGGTAGCCGCGGCCGGCGCCGCTGCGCAGCTCCACGAAGGGATCGAGGATGGTGACGCGCTGGTAGGCATCGCGGCTTTCCGCCCGCGCACTGGCAGTGGCCAGGCAAAGCGCTGCCAGCAACAGGGGGAACAGCCAACGCGCATTCCGGAGTGGCATCGGCATCAGTCCAGCGGCGCCGCGAACGGATCGTTGTAGTACTGCCCGCCGATGTCCACCCACTCGGAAACCAGGCGCAGTTCGGCTGCCGTCATCCGCCCGGCATGCGAGCCGGTGCGGAACAAGGTGAAGAAGCGCGTGCTGCCACGCGCGTTGCCGGCGGCAAGTGGCGACGGCACCCGCACGGTGGTGAGCTGCGGCACGCGCTGGCCGAATTCGTCGAGCACGAAGGTGCCGTCCGCGTTGGTCTGGTACACGATGTTGCCGCCGGCATCGCGCACCGGGACCTGGCGATCGCGGAGTGTGCCGGTGTCGGCGTCCAGCTCCTGCTCGTTGTCGGCAAAGAGCAGTTCGCGGTAGGCATTCATGTGGTCGGTGACTTCACCGGAGTAGCCGTCGCGCAGGTCCAGCTGTGCCGCGGGCACCACCTGCATGTCGGCGGTGTCGCGCGAGGTGTGGCAACCGCTCTGCGTGCAGGTGTGGTTGGCCAGTTCCGTCACGCCGTCGGTATCGAAGACGCGGCGATCGCGGCCCCACAGCGGGTGGATGTGCGCTTCGTAATGGATGGTGGTGCGGCACAGCGGCGCCCACCCGGCCTGGCAGGCCGCGCTCGTCGGCGGCGGCGTGACCAGGTCCGCGTAGAGCCAGGCCAGCGGCGCGTCCGGCGCGCGCAGGGAGGCGTCGGTCCAGATGTCGGTGAACAGCACGTCCATCGACGGCGCCAGCGTGTCCTCGTCGAGGCGCGCGCGCAGTTGCGCCATGGTCTCGCCGGCATTCGCCACTTTCGCCGGATCGGTGTTCGGGAACGGCGCGCCGCCGGCGGCCCCGGCATGCAGCGGCGCGATGCCGGAATCGCTGCGGCCGTGCGGCGCGTTGCTCAGCGTGGAGTGGCAGCCGGCGCAGCGGCGTTCCTCGCCCGGCACCAGTTGCAGCCAGGCGGTGTGGCGCGTGTTGAGGCGCTGGCCGTTGTTGTCGAGGATGCTGAAGGTGAAGGGCACGTTGGCCGGCACCTTCACGCGCACCGAGCCGTCCGGCTCGATCGGCGTGTAGCCGAGGATTTCACGCATGAAGTTGCTCGCGCCGAACGCGCTGCGGCGGAAATCGCGCACCTCGCGGTCGGGGATGGCGACGAGCTTCTCGATGCGCAGCCAGCGCGCCGGCCGCTGCGCCGCGGTGGCGACGGAAGGATTGGCGAACGCCGCGATGCTGGTGAACGGCGGCCCCGGGTTGGTGATCGCGGAGAAGGCGCCGTCGAGGTCATAGATGCTGCGGATGTCGAGCACGCCCACGCCTTCATCGAACCAGTCCTGCTCGACGTCGACGCCCGGCTCGGCGTCGGGCAGGTAGGTGGCGAGCGGGCGCGGCGTCACCACCGCGACGTGTTCGTAGACGGTGTCCTCGCGCGGCACCACCACCGGCAGCCGCGCACCGTTCGCCGGGTCCAGCACGAACACGCCGTAGATCGGCGGCGCCTCGCGCCACTGCGCGCGCCAGGCGTCGCTGTCCTCGATGACGCTGCCGGCGCAGGGCACGGTGCGCGGCGGCGTTGCCGCCACCGTTTGCAAACGGCAGGACGTCCAGCTCACCAGCAGGCGGCCGGTGCCGTCGCCGAGCGGCACGGCATCGGCGTAGCGCCCGGCGCGCGAAGGCAGGCGTTCGCCGGGAAAGGCCTCCATGTCGATGGCGCGGATGCCGCCGGTGCCGGTGCTGCCGTCGATGCGGCGGGTTTCATCGGAGAACGCCCCGATGTCGATGACGGCGAGCGCACCGCCGAAGAAGCCCGTTTCGTAGGGCCGCTCGATCACCAGCACGCGACCGTCGTCGAGCACGCGCGGCTTGACGAACTGCACCTGCTGCGCGCGGCCGGCGAGATCCGGTGCCGTGTCATGACTGTTGCCGCCGAACGCCGGCGCGAGGTCGCGGCCGTCGGGGCGCGCGCTGTACAGGTGCATGGCAACGCGGCCACCCACCTGCACCTGGCGCGAGAACAGCACGCGGCCGTTGTTCATCACCGTCGGGAACAGATCGTGCGCGGCGTTGAAGGAAATCTGGTGGATGTCGCTGCCGTCGGCCTCCATGACGTGCAGCACGTAGACCTCGTTACGATCGTCGTCGAGCATCGGGAACTGCGGCTTGCCCTCGTCCACCAGCACGGCGCGCGAGGCACGCTGGCGGGTGGAGGCGAAGACGATGCGGCCGTCCGGCAGGTACGCCGGCATGATGTCGTGCCCTTCCTCGGCAATCAGGCCGGAGGCGATCACGCGGCGCAGGGAGTCCGCGGCGATGTCGTATTCCCAGATGTTCCAGGTGGGCTGGTCTTCGTCCTGCGCGTCCTCGAGGTAGGGGCCGCGCAGGGCGAACAGGACGCGGGTGCCGTCCCAGCTCGGGCTGACGTCGCGCACGTCGTAGCGCTCGCCGGCCGCGAACAGGCGTGTCGTGATGTCGATGGCGGGCGCTGCCGGCGCCGCCCGCCGCTTCAGCATCAGGCGCGCCCCGGGGCGGAACTCGCCGGGGTCACGCAGGTTGTCGGGCAGCACGGCGCCGGTATCCTCGTCGCGCGGAATGGGACGCTCGACCCAGATCACCGGGTACTCACCGGTGACCACCAGGCCGGAGTCACCGTCGTCGCAGCCGGCCAGCGTCAGCAACAGCAGACCGGCGACGAGAAATGCACGATGAATGGTCTGCCTGCGGAGCGTCGTCATCGAATCCAACCTGTCGACTGTGAATGCGCGCACGTTTCCGGTGCGCACGCGGCGCGCGCCTGGCACCGGCGGCGACAGCCACTGTAGGGCGGCAGCGGAGAAAAAACCGCGTGCATCATCACAAAAGTCACTGCAGCGGAACAGGGTTTTTGCAAAGGCGATCACAACGCGGCGCGGGCGCGCGGCCTAGAATGGCACTCGAACAAATCGGCATCGGCCGGCCCGTTTCGCACGCAGGGATTCCCTTGAAATGAACAGGCAACATTCCGGACACATGCGCAGCCAGCGGCTCATCGCCGCCGCCCTCGGCCTGCTGCTCCTGCTGCCCGCCCTGGCCGAGGCCGGGGCGCGCGAGCAGGCCAGGCGCCTGCACGACCGCATTGCCGGCGTGCCGCCCTCGCAGGCGGTGCTCAACGCCATGCAGGCGCAGATCGAGGCCGGCAACCCGCGCGCCGCCGCCGACATCGCCATGCAGAACAAGTCGTTCTTCAACGTCACGCTGAAAAACATGGTGACGCCCTGGACCAACGAGGCGCAGACACGCTACGCACCGCTCAACGACTACACCGCCACGGTGATCGGCATCGTGCGCGACGACCTCGATTTCCGGCGCGTGCTGTACGACGACGTCCTCTACGTCGGCGTGGCGCCGTCCGGTGCCGCGCTGCCCGCCTACAGCAACGACAACAACAACCACTACGTCGAGCTCGAGCGTCGCAACCTCAACCTCGGCGACGACAGCGTGCTGCTGCGGCGCGACCAGAGCGACGTCACCGGCCTGCCGGCCGCCGCCACCGCCGGCGTGCTCACCTCGCGCGCGGCCTCGCACGCGTTCTTCATCGCCGGCACCAATCGCGCGATGCTGCGCTTCACGCTGATGAACCACCTCTGCCGCGACCTCGAACAGGTGAAGGACAACACGCGACCGCCCGACCGCATCCGCCAGGACGTCTCGCGCAGCCCCGGCGGCGACAGCCGCGTGTTCCACGGCACCTGCCTGGCCTGCCACGCCGGCATGGACCCGCTGGCACAGGCGTTTGCCTACTACGATTTCGACGGCATCGAGGGCGAGGCCGGCGGCCGGCTCTCCTACAACCGCGACGGCGACATCGATGCCTTCACCGGCATCCGCGTGAAGAAGAAGTACTGGATCAACAGCAACAACTTCGTGCACGGCTTCATCACGCCCGACGACAGCTGGGAGAACTACTGGCGGCGCGGCGTCAACGCGCACCTCGGCTGGGACGCCTCGCTGCCCGGCAAGGGCAACGGCGCCAAGTCACTGGGCCAGGAACTGGCGTACAGCACGGCATTCGCGCAGTGCCAGGTGAAGAAGGTGTTCCGCACCGTCTGCCTGCGTGACCCGAGCACCGCCGCCGACCACAACGCGGTCAACGCCATCACCGGCACCTTCCGCAACAACGGCCACAGCCTGCGCCGCGTGTTCGCGGAAACCGGCACCTACTGCATGGGGAACTGACGATGAACGCCTTCATCACCCGCCCGATGCTGTCCGCCGCCGATGCTGCCGTGCGCACTACGCGCCTGCTGCTGGTCACGCTGCTGGCGCTGTTCCTCGCCGCCTGCGGCGACGACTCCGAGACCCAGACCAAGCCGGACCTCTCGCACGACATCGACCCGGCCGCCTACAACGGGCCGCCGCCGGCCACCGACGACGTCAACGCCTACAAGCAGTTCCTCTGGAACAACATCGCGGTAGCCAACCGCTGCGGCTCCTGCCACGGCACCGGCGGGCAGTCGCCGCAGTTCGTGCGCAGCGACGACATCAACCTCGCCTACGCCGCCACCAACCCCTACGTCGACCTCGCCAACCCCGAGGACTCCATCCTCGTCGAGCGCGTCGCCAGCGGCCACAACTGCTGGAGCGACGACCTCTCGCTGTGCGAGGACGTGATGACCACCTACATCCGCAACTGGGCACTCGCCACCATCGGCGGCCCGGCGGCCAGCGTCACGCTCACCGCGCCGCCGGAATTCACGCCGGGCGCCACGAAGCGCTTCCCGGCGTCGTCGTCGCTTTTTGAAGTCACGGTGTACCCGCTGCTGGAGGAATACTGCGCCGGCTGCCATTCACCCTCCGCGGGCACGCCGCAGGCGCCGTTCTTCGCGGCGGCCGACGTCGATGCCGCCTATGCCGCGGCGCGCAACAGCATCAACCTGAACGAGCCCTCGCGTTCGCGCTTCGTGCAGCGCCTGCGCGACGAGTCGCACAACTGCTGGGACGGCGACTGCGCGGCGGCGGCAGCGGAAATGCAGGAAGCGATCCGCCTGATGGCGGTCGGCATCCCGGTGGCGGCGCTGCCGGACGGCACCGTCGCCAGCCGCGCGCTCGGCCTGCGCCAGGGCATCGTCGCCACCAGCGGCGGCCGCCACGAGACCAACGTCATCGCCAAGTACGAATTCAAGGAAGGTGCCGGCAGCGTCGTGCGCGACAGCAGCGGCGTGGCGCCGTCGCTGGACCTGAACCTCTCCGGCGCCACCGAGTGGGTGGGTGGCTGGGGCATGCGCTTCGACGGCGGCAAGGCGCAGGGCAGCACGCTGGCCAGCCGCAAGCTGCAGCAGTTGCTCTCCGCCAGCGGCGAATACTCGATCGAGGCCTGGGTGGCACCGGCGAACGTGACGCAGGAAGGCCCGGCGCGCATCGTCAGCTATTCCGGCAGCGAGGAACGCCGCAACTTCATGCTCGGCCAGAGCATGTACAACTACGACTTCCACAACCGCAACAGCGTCACCGACGCCGACGGCGCGCCGGCGCTGTCCACCGCCGACGCCGACCAGCGCCTGCAGGCCACCCTGCAGCACGTGGTGGTCACCTACACCGCCGCCGGCGGCCGCCGCATCTACGTCAACGGCGAGTACACCGGCGACGCCGACCCGCGCGGCGGCGGCACGCTGAACGAGTGGGACAACTCCTACGCGCTGGTGCTCGGCAGCGAAGTCGACGGCAGCAACCCGTTCCGCGGTGTCATCCGCATGGTCGCCATCCACAGCCGCGCACTGACGCCGGAACAGATCGAACAGAACTTCGACGTCGGCGTCGGCGAGAAATTCTTCCTGCTGTTCGGCATCGGCCACCTCGTCGATGCGAGCGAGCCGCCGCCGCTGTACGTGCTGTTCGAGGGCAGCCAGTTCGACAGCTACAGCTACCTGTTCGCGGCGCCGCGCCTGGTCAGCCTGGACCCGGACTACGTACCGGACGGCCTGCCGCTGGCGGGCATGCGCATCGGCATCAACGGCCGCGAAGCCGGCTTCGGCCAGGCGTTCCAGACGCTGGACCTGGCCATCGACAGCAGCACCTGGATTCCCGGCAACGGCGACGAGCTCTCGCGCATCGGCACGGTGATCCCGCTGGAAGACGGCCCCGACTTCGACCAGTTCTTCCTCACCTTCGAAAAGCTCGGCGCGCACGAACACGCGGTGACGGAAGTGACGCCGCCGGCGCCGGAACCGGTGGCCGGCGACGCCCAGCCGGACATCGGCCTGCGCCTGTTCGAGACCATCAACGAATCGCTGGCGATGATCACCATGATCGATTCCACCGACCCGGACGCCGCCGCCACCTATGAACTGGTCAGGCAGCAGTTGCCCGCGAGCGACCAGATCGCCGGTTTCTCCAGCGCGCAGCAGATCGGCATCACCCAGCTGGCCGTCAGCTACTGCGATGCACTGGTGCGCGACCCGATCAGCAGCGTGTATTTCGCCGGCTTTGACCTGAACGCGAATTTCAACAGCGCCTTCAGCACGCCGGCACGGCGCAGCGCGGTGATCGACCCGCTGCTGGTGCGGGTGGCCAACACCGCGCTGCTGACCATGCCGGACGTCACCGACATGGAGACGGAACTGAACGCGCTCATCGACCGCCTGATCGGCTCCTGCACCGGCAGCTGTGCCGCGGCGCCGCTCGAGCGCACGAAAACCATCGTCAAGGCAGTGTGCACGGCAGCCGCCGGCAACGCCGCGATGCTGCTGCAGTGAGGCCCGCCATGCGCAGAATCTTCCAGAAAATCCCGCAGGGCGTCGCTCCCGATGCACCGCTGCACCTGGCCGACCACGGCAAGCCGGTCACCCGCCGTGATTTCCTCGCGCGCGGGTTGATGCGCGGCGCCGCGATGGTGGCCGCACCGGGCGTGCTGTCGCTGTTCGCCAGCCCGCGCGAGGCCTGGGCGGCGCTGTCCACGGACATCGCCACGCTGCGTTCGCAGTGCGGTATCCGCGTCGCCGGCGCCGGCAAGATCCCGTTCATCTGCTTCGATCTCGCCGGCGGCGCCAACATCGCCGGCAGCAACGTGCTGGTGGGCGGCGTCGGCGGGCAGACGGACTTCCTCAGCACCGCCGGCTACAGCAAGCTCGGCCTGCCCGGCGACATGATTCCCGGCCTCGCCGAGGCCACGCCCGCGCCCGGCGGCAACGGCCTGCACGTCGATACGCGCCTGGGCCTGGCCTTCCACACCGACAGCGCCGTGCTGCGCGGCATTGCCGAGCGCGCCAGCGCCGCTGCGATGGGCAACACCAACGGCGCGGTGATCCCCGCGCGCTCCGAGAACGACACCGGCAATAACCCGCACAACCCGATGTACGGGATTTTCCGTGCCGGCGCCGACGGGCAGCTGTTGTCGCTGATCGGATCGCAGAACAGCGAATCCGGCGGCAACTCGCAGTACCCGATGCACCTGTTCAACGCCTCGGCGCGGCCGGTGAAGATCGACCGGCCCAGCGATGTCACCGGCCTGGTCGACACCGGCAAGCTGGTCGACACGCCGGTGCGCCCCGGCCTGCTCAGCCAGGCCGATGCCGTTGCCGTGATGGAGTCCATCGCGCGCATCAGCGACAGGAAACTCGGGCGCGTGCAGACGGCCGTTACCGCCGACGACGTGCTGAAGGATCTCGTGCGTTGCGGCTACGTGAAATCGGCGGACCTGGTCGACCGTTTCGGCGACCCGACGGCGCTCAACCCGATGATCGACCCGCTGATCACCGGCGCCAACCCGATCTTCACCGGCGAGGAAATCCTGCGCGACGGCGAGTTCGCGAAAACCGCGGCCGTGATGAAGCTGGTGGTGAACGGCTACGCCGGCGCCGGCTGCATCAGCATGGGCGGCTACGACTACCACACCGGCGACCGCTCCAGCGGCGAGCTGCGCGACCTGCGCGCCGGCCGCTGCATCGGCGCCTGCCTGGAATATGCCGCGCGCGTCGGCACGCCGCTGATGATCTACGTGTTCAGCGACGGCGGCGTGTTCAGCAACGGCATGGTCGACAACTCCGCCAACGGCCGCGGCAAGGGCGTCTGGACCGGCGACGACCAGTCCACTGCCGCCACCTACTTCCTCGTCTACAACCCCGGCGGCCGGCCGCAGTTGCGCGGCAGCACCGACCTGCAGCGCGCGCAGCGGCAACAGCTCGGCTATTTCCGCGACAGCGGCGACGTCGAGACCGCCGGTTCGCCCTGCGCCAACAACGTCAACCTGCTGGTGGAAACCGTCGCGCTCAACTACATGGCGCTGCACGACGAAATCGGCCAGTTCGCCGCCCGCTTCAACGGCCACGGCCTCGGCAACGCCACCGCGCTGGAGCGGCTCTCGGCGTTCCAGCCGATCGTCAACGGCACGCGGTAGGCAGCCGGCCCCGCGTGCACCCGCGTCTGCGCCGCGCACCCTCGGCCGCGCGCGCACGCCACCGCGCGCGTGGCGCGCTGCTGGCGCTGGCCTGGCTGTTCACCGGCGCCGCCAGCGCGCAATGGCACACGCACGCGTGGACGGTGATGACCACGCGCGCCTTCGTCGAGTTCAGGGTGCCCGAAGGCGCCAGTGCGGACGCCATCACGCAGTCAGTCGTTGACGAGTTCGCGCGCATCAATGCGGTGTTCAGCCCCTGGCTGGAGAGCAGCGAACTGGCACGCGTCAACCGCGACGCCTTCGCCGGCGCGGTGCCGGTTTCCGCGGAAATGTTCGCGCTGTTCGCCACCGCCGGCGATTACACGCGGCTGACCGCCGGTGCCTTCGATGCCAGCTTCGCCGCCGCCGGCAGGCTCTACGACTACCGTGCCGGCATCGCGCCCGGCGACGCGCAATTGCGGGCGGCGCTGCCCGGCGTCGGCTGGCGCCATGTACAACTGGATGCCGCTGCGCGCAGCGTGCGTTACCTGCACGCGGACACGCGCGTGGACTTCGGCGGCATCGCCAAGGGCCACGCCATCGACCGCGCGGTGGCGCTGCTGCGCGCACAGGGCGTGGCGCACGCCTGGGTGGCGCTCGGCGGCGACAGCTTCGCGCTCGGCGAACGCGACGGCCGGCCCTGGCAGATCGGCATCCGCCACCCGCGCCAGGCCGGCGCCGCGCCGCTGATGATTCCCGCCAGCGACCTCGCGGTGTCGACATCCGGCGACTACGAGCGGTTCTTCGAACGCGACGGCGAGCGCGTGCACCACATCCTCGCGCCGGCGACCGGCAAGCCCGCGCGCGGCCTGGTCAGCGTGACCATCCTCGCCGACAGCAGCACGCGCGCCGACGCCCTGTCCACCGGCGTCTTCGTGCTCGGCCGCGAACGGGGGCTGCAACTGGTGAACCGCCTCGGCGATGTGTCCGCCATCGTCATCGACGACCACGGCAAGGTGCACTACTCGGACGATCTCGAACCGGCGGCGCCGTCTTCACCGCCCTCGGCCGCACCGGCGCCGTCCGCGCCGCGCTGACCCGCCGCGCCGTCCGCGCCCGCCGCCGCCGGCTGCCCGCGCCGCGATTCGCGCAACGCCTTCCAGCGGCCGTGCTCGATCTGCGCCATCGCGTAATAGGCGTCGGCGGCCAGCCCGACGATGCGCTCGCGGTTGGCGCGAATGGTTTCGCGCGCATCGTCTTCCATGCGCAGGCGCAGTTTCTCGCGCAGCGCCTGCGAGCGCTGCGCCAGTTCCGCGAGCGTGTCGCCGTCGGCGTTGAGTGACGGCAACCAGCCAGCGACGCTGGCCTGCTGCACCTGCATGGCAGCGGCGACACGTTCGCGCTGCTGCGCGGCGCGCTCGACCAGGCGGCCGTTGTCGCGCACCACCTTGCGCAGCGCCCAGGCCTGCTCCGGCTGTTCGCGCGCGATCTCCCACTGCAGCACGCCGCGCAGCAGCGTCAGCTTGTCGCGCTGCCGGCTCCAGTCACGGTCCGGCCAGCGTGCCATGCGCGCTTCCATCTGCTCGATCATCGCCAGCAGGCGACGGCGTTTCTCCGAGGCCACCAGCGCCGGGTCGTCGGCGCTGACGCCGGCCTCGACGCGGCCGGCGAGCGCGGCGTGGCGCGCCTGCAACGGTTCGACCGGCGTGCCGGCCAGCAAGTCGCCGGCCTCGACGACCAGGCGGCGGTGCCGTTCCTCGCGCGATTCCACCAGGTAGCCGAGCACCGGCACGCGTTCCTGCCACGCCTGCGCCAGGCGCGCGAGCGAGCTGACCTCGACGTATTGCGCGAAGGTCAGCACGAAGCGGTTGCCGGCGAACTGGCGGTAATGCAGCGGCATGCCGACAACGTCGTCGTCGCTGACGCCGGCGCGGTCGTCGCGCAGCACGATCAGGCCGGCACGCTTTTCCAGCGCGGCGAACCACTGCCCGCTCTCGACGGCGGCCGCCTGCCCCTTGAGGTAGTCCAGTTCGGCGTTGAGGTGTTTCAGTGCTGCCTTGTAGGTGGCCACCGCGCGGCGACGGTCGTCGCGCGCCTCGTGCACCTGGCCGAGCGCGATCCAGCCTTCCTGCACCGCCTGTTCATGCATGGAACGCCGGGTGAGGTTGCCGAGCGCGGCCGCGGCCTGCGCGTGGTCGCCGTTGCGCAGGCAGGCGATGCCGTACACCAGCAGCAACTCACCGCTGTAGGGGCCGTTGAGGCGCGCGTTCTGCAGCGTGGCGACCGCCTTCGCGGTGTCCTGCATCTGCAGGTAGGTGGCGCCCAGCGCCAGCGCCACGCGATCGCGCAGCGCACGCATTTCGTCGTCGGCCGCCGGCATCGCCAGCAGCGTGTCCAGCATGGCGGCACCGCCAGCGGCATTGCCGGCCGCCACCTGCGCCACCGCGATGTTGAAGCGCAGGTAGCGCGCTTCCGGCCGCTGCGACAGCTCGCCCTTGCCCAGCCACTCGATGGCCTCCGTGTAGCGGCCCAGGCGCATCAGCGACTTCACCGCGATCACCACGGCCTCCTCCGGCGCGCTGGCGCGCTCGAAGCGCGTGGCGACAATGGCAATCGCCTCCTCGAAACGCTCGCGGCGGTAATTCAGCTCCGCCAGCGCCAGCCAGACGCGCGCCGCCTGCGCGGCATCGGCCGGCGTCAGCCGCTCGAACACCTCGCGCGCGGAATCCGGCAGGCCGTACTGCACGTAGAGCCCGCCGAGCAGCAATTCCGCCTCGCCGGCCTGCTGCGCGAACTCGCGGCGCTCGCG
>Ga0073934_10004395_pt1 | contig 23562 bp, 19 predicted proteins | sample LarsenN4metaG_FD_76834 | JGI IMG/M metagenome (GOLD analysis project Ga0073934, IMG submission 76834) | Hot spring sediment bacterial and archeal communities from British Columbia, Canada, to study Microbial Dark Matter (Phase II) - Larsen... ... | reverse complement strand
GGCGATCCCGGCCCGCGCCCCCCCGATGGCCCCCCGCTCGCGCGGGGTGACACGCACGCCAGCGCTGGGGCCGGCGCACTCTCTCGGCGATCCCGGCCCGCGCCCCCCCAATGGCCCCCCGCTCGCGCGGGGTGACACGCACGCCAGCGCTGGGGCCGGCGCACTCTCTCGGCGATCCCGGCCCGCGCCCCGTACAGGCGAGCCATCCTCGGCGCGACCGGGGCTCCCGCCGCCGGGCGCGGGCGTTCTGATCGATTCCGCGAGCATCATCGGCGCCGGCGCCGGCGCACTCGCTTCTCCGCCCCGCGCCCCGCCGGCGGACCCGACAGCGCGTCGACGACGAGCTCGACGGCCGCCTCCCGCGCCGCCGCGTCGTCGATCGTCCATCCCGACGGGTCGCGGTGCCGGTGCATCGCGAACGAGGCCACGGTCTCCACGACGAAGCGAGCGGCGGCCGCCGGATGCGACGCCCGCAGCTGCCCTGCCCGGGACCGCGCCGCGAGGTAGCGCTCCAGACGCTCGAGCAGGCCGCGGCGCGTCTCCTGGTAGAAGACCCGGGCGAGGTCCGGAAGGTCGAGCGCCGACCGTTCGAGCACGACGATGCCCGGCCAGGCGCGCTCGACGACCTCGTAGAGGTCCCTCACGATGGTCTCGAGCTCGCGCCGAGGGTCGGCGGCCCGGCGGCGGCGCAGCGCGGCGTCGAGAGCGGGCAGCGCCGCGTCGGCGGCGAGCCGCTCCCTGAGGCGGGCGAGCGTGGCTCCCGGCGCCGGATCGGGCGCGGGAAGGGCCGGCGCCGGCGGTCCGGGCGAGCGGGCGAACGCGCGGTCGATGACCAGGTGGAAGAGCCCGTCCTTGCTCGTCACGTACGAGTAGAGCGTGCCCGGCGCCACGCCCATCTCCCGCGCGACGTCCGCCATCTGGGCGCGGCGGTAGCCCTTCTCGGCGAAGACCCTCAGCGCGGCGGCGATGATCCGGTCGAGCCGGTCGGGCGGGCGCGGTCGCATGCGCGGGATCATAAATGAATAAACGATTCAGTCAAGCACTTTCAGCGGGCCGGTCACCCGTCGGCGGGACGGACCGGACGGCGAGGACGCGCTACCGCCGGACGCCGGCGGGGGCGCCCGGGGCCGCCGTCGGCCGCGCCTCCCGCATGACCGCCGCGACGACGAGCCCCGAGAGCAGCGTCAGCGCGGCGACCACGTGGATCGCCGCCGCGATGCCGGCCAGGTCGGCGATGACGCCGGACAGCAGCGCGCCGGCGGCGTAGCCCAGGTCGCGCCAGAAGCGGTAGACGCCCAGGCTCGTGGCGCGGGTCGCCGGGTGGGCGTGGTCGGTGACGGCGGCGAGCAGCGTCGGGTACACCATCGCGGTGCCGATTCCCTGCAGGACGGCGCCGGCGATCCACGCCGGGTATGCGGGCACCACGACGGTGAGCCAGATGCCCGCGGCCTGCACGACCATGCCGCCGGCGATGAGCCCCTTCCGCCCCCACCGGTCGGAGAGCGGCCCCGTGGCGACCTGCAGCACGCCCCAGACGGCGGGGTACGCGGCCTTGATCGTGCCGATGGCCTCGACGCCGAGGCCGAAGCCCGCGAAGAACAGCGGGTACACGCCCCACGACATCCCGTCGTTCAGGTTGTTCACCAGCCCCGCCTGGCAGACGGCGAACAGCGACGGGTTGCCGATCGTCGTGGTCCACGCGACCCGGCGGAGCGACGCGTCGGACGGCGCCGCGGCCGCGCGGGCCTCGAGCCGCGCGTGGGCCAGCGTGTCGCGCGCCACGAACGCCGACAGCGCGAGCCCCGCCAGCGCGATGGCCACGCCGAGGTAGAACGGCTGCGGCCGCAGCGCGTACTGCGCGGCGATGTAGCCCGTGGCCCACGACACCGCGCCGACGGCGAGGTACCCCGCGCACTCGTTGAGGCCCAGGGCGAGCCCGCGGCGGCGCGGGCCCACGAGGTCCACCTTCATGACGACGGTCATCGACCACGTCATCGCCTGGCTGGCGCCGAGCAGGACATTGGCCGCGTCCACCCACCACCACGCCGGCGCGTACATCAGGAGGAACGGCACGGGCAGCGCGAGCAGCCAGCCGGCGACGAGGACCGGCTTGCGCCCCACCCGCTCGGAGATCCGCGCCGCCGCGAGGTTCAGCACCGCCTTGGTGACGCCGAAGCCGACGATGAACGAGACGATCGCCGTCTCCGAGGCGAGGCCGAACTCCTGCTCGCCGAGCAGGGGCAGCACGGTGCGCTCGAGCCCGACCATCCCGCCCACGAACGCGTTGATGAGCACGAGCAGCGCGAACTGCGGGAGGTTCTCGCGCAGCCCGAGCCGGACGGTCACGCCAGGCCGAGGTTGATGCGCCGGTTCTCCGCGAACTGCGGGGGCTGCGGCGGGAGGTCCGCGAGAACGAACCTCACGAACTCCTCGCGGCGGCCGAGCTGCAGCGCCGGGTTGAAGCGCCGCTCGAAGCCGATGGTCGAGCCCGGCTTGCCGCTGAGCCCCCTGCCGCACGCCGCGCCGCCGAAGTGCGCCGCGTAGACCTCGAGATGGTCGGGGAGCGCGAGGAGCCGGTGGACGCTGTCGTAGAGGTCGGCGGCGAGCCGGCCCTCGGCGCCGCTCCCGAGGAGGTCGGGCCGGCCCACGCCGCCGGCGAACAGCGTGTCGCCCGTGAGCACGAACCACGGCTCCGGCGCACGCGAGCGGTCGGTCACCACGAGCGAGATGCCGTCGAAGGTGTGGCCGGGCGTCGCCACCACCTCGATCCCGACGTTGCCGAGGTCCAGGCGGTCGCCGTCGTCCAGCTCGGCGTGCGGGAAGCGGACGCCGGCCGCCCGGTGGACGAGGACCGTGGCGCCGGTGGCCCCGGCGAGGCGCCGCGCGCCGGAGACGTGATCGGCCTGCACGTGGGTCTCGATCACGTGGGTGATCCGCATCCCCTTCTGAGCGGCCGCCTCGAGGTACGGCGCGATGTCGAGCCGTGGATCCACCACGGCGCAGGCCGCTGCGCCGCTTCAGCCGAGCAGGTAGCCGGCGCAGCCGCCCTCGGGCACGAGGAACTGGCGGAAGATCATGGCGTCACCTCCGCCCTTGTCGTACCCGGCGCCGTCGTATAGGGTCAAATACATCGTCACGATGGTCGCGATAGGCTTTCATCTATGACGATCCGCCAGCTCGAGGTCTTCCTCGCGGTCGCGCGCGCCCAGAGCTTCAGCCGCGCCGCCGAGCGCATCCACCTGTCCCAGCCGACGCTCTCCGAGCACATGCGGGAGCTCGAGGGGGAGCTGGGCGTGCGGCTGCTCGTCCGCCAGGCGCGGTCCGTGTCGCTGACGGAGGCGGGGCGCGTCTTCGCCGACTACGCGACCCGCGTCGTCGCGACGCTGGCGGCGGGGCGGCAGGCGATCGCCGACCTCGACGCGCTCCAGCGCGGCTCGCTGGTGGTCGGCGCCAGCACGACGCCGGGCACCTATGTCCTGCCCCCCGTCATCGCGCGGTTCCGCCGCCGCCACCCGGGGATCGCCGTCGCGCTGCGGGTCGCCAGCTCCCGCGTCGTGGAGCAGCGCGTCCGCGACGGCGAGGTCGACGTGGCGGTGATCGGCGGCCACTTCCTCGGTCCCGGCGAGCGGTGCGTCGCGGCCGGCATCGTCGACGAGCTGGCGCTGATCGTGGCGCCCGACCATCCCGCGAGGACGGCCATGTCGCGCGCGCAGCTCGCCCGCGAGCCGCTGCTGCTCCGCGAGGAAGGCTCGGCGACGCGACAGGTCACCGAGCGGGCGCTCCTCCAGGCCGGCGTGACGCCCCGGGTGGAGATGGAGCTGGACCATACCGAGACCATCAAGCGCGCCGTCGCGGCGGGGCTCGGGGTGGCCTTCGTCTCGCGCTACGCCGTGGAGGAGGAGCGGCGCTCGGGGCGGCTGCGCGTCGTCGGCGTGAACGGGCTCAGGATCCGGCGCCACTTCCACGTCATCCACGACGAGCGCCGGCCGCTGAGCGCGAGCGCGCGCGCGTTCATCGACTTCCTGGGGGCCGAGGGCGGCCCCGCGAGGCGGCCGGCAGGTGCCGGACGCCGGGCGGCCCCGGTCAGGGCCGCCCGGCGAATCCGTTAGGACGTCAGCGCCCGACGAACGCGCGCGCCTCGCGGACCTCCGGGCGCTCGCTGCCGGAGGCGGCGAGCCGGAGGAGCGACTCGTACGCCGCGCGGGCCCTCGCCTGGTCCCCCGCCGCCTTCGCGGCGCGCGCCACGCCGAGATGGCCGCGGAACCGGTTGGGCTCCCGCTTCTGCGACGCCTCGAACGCCGCCAGCGCCTCGGCCGGGCGGCCCGCCTCGAACAGCATCTCGCCGAGCAGCTCGCGGGCGGGGACCAGCCGGCCCGGGCTCACGATGTGCTTCTCGGTGAGGTCCTCGGCGTCCGCGGCCGCCCGCATGAGCCGGACGGCCTCGTCCGTCCGCCCCTCGACCCGCGCGATCCACGCCCTGACGGTCTGGCGCTGGACGTCGACCTCGCCGGCCCAGTAGCCCTGCTTCATGGTCGCCAGCGCCGCGTGGATCGCGTCGAGCCGCTCCAGGTCCTTCCGCGCGGTGTCGACCTTGCCGGTGCGCGCGGCGCCGAGGGCGCGGGCGAACACCAGCAGCGCCTCCGCCTGCGGCGTCTTGCTCCACTCGTACTCGCTGGCCGGCAGCGTCAGCGCCGCGGCCTCGGCCCACTGGCCGCGCTCGAGCGCGTAGCGCGCGGGGATCGCGGCGATGGAGTAGCCGGCGGCGAAGAAGAGCGGGTTCTGCATGTCGATCGCCGTGATCGCGCGGACCTCCTCGAGGACCTTCCGCGCCTCGACGTCCTCGCCGAGCTGCAGGTGCCCGTACACCATGTAGTCCTGGGCGTGCAGCTTGTTGGCCTGGTTGCCGACCGCGGCCGACGCCCGGTTCGAGTCGATGGATTCCCGCCAGGCGCCCACGCGCGTGAAGATGTGCGAGGGCATGTGCCGGGCGTGCGGCGAGGCCGGCGCGATCGCCGCGTAGCGGCGCGCGGCGTCCAGCCCCTTGTCGGCGATCGGTGGATAGTCGTAGCTGTGGATCAGGTAGTGGGCGACGCCGGGATGCTCGGGCTGCTCGGCGAAGATCTTCTCGAGGATGGCGGCCGCCTTGAGCTGGTTCGCGTACGTCTTGTCGGTCGGCGGCGCCGTCATGTTGAGCGCGAGCGCGTAGAAGATCGCGGCCTCCCGGTCCTCGGGGTGGCGCCGCGAGAGCTGCTCCATCGCCTTCTCGTAGGCGAGGGCGCGCGTGCGGTGGTCGGCCTTGTCGAAGTCGCGGTAGAACGTCTCGAGGGCCTCCACGTAGCCGCGCTCGCGCGGCGTGCGGGGGCCGGCGGCCTTCGCCCGCTGGATCGCCTCCCACCCCTCCTCGACGGCCTTGCGCTGCGCGGGGGCGGCGAGCGGGTTGCCGAGCTTCACCATCGCGGTGCCCCAGTGGGCCATCGCGCAGGCGGGATCGGCCTGGGTCACGGCGGCGAACGCCTTGCCGGCGGCGTCGAGCCAGAACGAGTGGAGGAGGGCGACGGCCCGATCGAAATCGGCCTGCACCGCCTGGCTGCACGACGTCGGGAACGAGACCTTGCCGAGCTGGCTGGATGCGGTCGCCGTCGTCGCGACGGCGACGAGCCCCACGGTCGCGAACAGCAATGCGCGGAACGATCGGATCATGGTGGTGGACCTCCTCCTGAGGGCCGGCGCCCGCGGGCCTCGATCGCCCGCCGCGCCCGCCCCTGGACGGTCGGATGCGTGGTACGATGCACGCCGCTCCACGTGAGCGGCGCATGACGGGACGTCTCCTCCTCACCTCCTTCGGCCTCGCGCTGCTGCTGACCTCCCGGGCGGCGGCCGTCGACGACGGCCCGCTCCCGGCGCCGGCGGCGCCCGCGCCCCGGCCCGCCGTGAGCCCCGAGCAGCGCTACAACGAGGGGCTCGCGCTGGCGAAGCGGCGCGACTGGCGCGGCGCCGAGACGGCCTATCGCGACGCGCTGCGCGCGAAGCCGACGCTCGCCGAGGCGTGGAACGGCCTCGGCTTCGCGCTGCGGAACCAGGAGAAGTACGACGAGGCGGTCCGGGCGTACGGCGAGGCGCTCAGGCTCAGGCCGGACTACCCGGAGGCGATGGAGTACCTGGGCGAGGCGTACGTGAAGATGGGGCGACTGGCGGACGCGCGCCGGCTGCTGGATCGCCTGCGCCAGCTGGGCGCGCGCGAGGCGGACGACCTCGCGCGCGCCATCGACGGCGCGTCGCCGGCCAGGGGGCGCTGACCGCCCGCGCGCCGGGCGCGGGCCGCCCGGCGCGCGCCCGGACCCCGCCCCCGCGAAGAACCCGCCCACGTCGTCGAGCCGTCTCATGTGCTTCCGCGGCAGGTGCGGAGGCAACCGCGGTGCCAGGGCGCCCGGCGGCGTCGCGTGGACGACACCGCCTGCGGCCGCGCCCGCTCGTGCCGCACATCACGAGCGCGGACCCAGTCGGTCCTCCCCCGGATCCCGCGCACTTGCGACGGCGCCACCCGGCGCGCGCGCGCTCCGCGGGCGCGCGGCGCCAGCGCGAACCGGCGCGCGCGCGGCGCGAGGCGCCAGGGCAAGGCGCCCGATCGGATCGGGCAGGACGGGGTGGGCGGATCAGGCCGGGCGGATGCCGACGCGGCGGATCCGCGGGCCGTCCATCTCCAGCACGGTCCAGCGCCGGCCGCCGACCACGATCGAGGCTCCCGGCGCCGGCACCGCGTCGAGGGCCGCGAGCAGGAGCCCGGCCACCGTCGTGTAGTCCCTCGACTCGGGCAGCTCGACCCCGAGGTGCCGCTCGATGTCGGCGACGGACGTCATGCCGTCGACGACGAGCGAGCCGTCCGGCGCCCGCGTGACCAGCTCCGCCGCGCCCTCCGTCTCCTCGCGGATCTCCCCGACGATCTCCTCCACGACGTCCTCGGCGGTCACGAGGCCCACGACGCTGCCGTACTCGTCCACGACCATCGCCAGCCCCTGGCGGGTCTGCTGGATCTGGCGCAGCAGGTGGCTGATCTGCACGGTCTCGGGGACGAACACGGCCGGCCGCATCAGCGCCGCGAGATGGAGCGGGCGGCCGGCCGCGAGGGCGGCGAGCAGGTCCTTCAGCGTGAGCACGCCCATCGTGGCCTCGATCGATCGGTCGTAGACGGGGATCCGCATGTGCCCGGCCTCGACCGCCGCGCGGAGCACGGCCTCCGGCGGCGTGCGCAGGTCGAGCCCGCGGATCCTCGGCCGCGGCGTCATGATCTCCCGCACGGTCGTGTCGGCGAACTCGAAGACGTTGTGGACCAGCTCCTCCTCGACCTTCTCGAAGATGCCCTTGCGGGCGCCCTCGCGCACCAGGTAGCGGACGTCCTCCTCCGACACGAACGGCGACTCGGTGGCCTGTCCGAGCCCCAGCGCCCGCACGACGGCGCCGGTCGACGCCGTGAGCACGCGGACCAGCGGCGCCGACATGCGGCTCAGGCCCGCGATCAGCGGCGAGACGAGCGCCGCCAGGCGCTCGGGATCGCGGAGCGCGATGGCCTTGGGCGCCAGCTCGCCCAGCACGAGCGACAGGTACGTGATGGCGACGACCACGATGGCGAGCGCCAGGGTCTCCGCGGCCGCGCCGGCGCCGAGCCCCTCGAGCCAGGGCGACAGCGCCTCGACGGCCGCGGCGCCGCCGACGGCGGAGGCGAGCGTGCCGACGGCGGTGATGGCGATCTGGATCGTGGCCAGGAACGTCTCCGGCGTCTCCTTCAGCCGCATCGCGGTCGCCGCGCCGCGGACGGCCCGCTGCCGCATCTCGGCGAGCCGGCCGATGCGCGACGAGACGAGGGCGATCTCGGAGCCCGCGAACAGGCCGTTCGCGAGGATGGCGGCCACGATGAGCGTCAGCTCGACCCAGATGCCGTCCATGGCGGTCCCTCTCCCGGTGGCGCGCGAGGTGTGCAGCCGCGACGGCGACAGTGTACGACCGGCGGAAGTCTCGCCGCCAACGGCGGCGGGCTCACCGGTCCGTGAACTCGGCGGCGCTGGGGCGCGGGCAGCGGCGGGCGGCGAGGATCTCGTCCAGCGCGCCGCGGAGCATCTCGCGGACGTCGCTGTCGTCCTCGACGGCGAGAACGCGGAGGCTGCTCACCAGCCGCGCCGACGCCCGAGGGCCGCGCGGACGGGCGCCGACGCGTTTCCCGGCGGCGCGGCGCTTCAGGCGCTCCGGAACTCCGACAGCCGGCGGGCGAGCGAGCCGTCCGGCAGCCGCACCGGCTCGACGACCGCCTCGCTCGCGAGCGACCACGGCCGGATGACCGCCGAGTGGCCGCCACGGCCGCCAGCCACGACGATCTCGACGTCGCGCGGGCTCCGCGTGACCCGCACGCGACCGTCGGCGCCCGCGGGCGGCGTGATCGCGGCGATGCCGCGCGGCGCCAGCGCGGCGGCGGGATGGCCGGCGGCGGCGTGGATCCGCTCGCGCAGCGCCGCCTTGTCCCAGCCGGCCGCGGCGAGCTGCCGCGCGTGGTCCGGCGCGAGGACCAGGAGCAGCGAGCCCGGCATGTAGGCGTTGTTGCTGCCGAGGCTCGTGCAGCAGTCGAGCAGCGTGCCGAGCAGGTCCTCCGCCCGCCGGCTCCGGAAGTCGGTCACGCCGTGCGGCGGTTCCGCCTTCAGCGCGAGCACGGTGGTCGCCCCGGCGTCGAAGCGCTCGGCGTTGATCGGCGGCCACGGCCCGGGCGCCTCGGCGAAGCAGTACGTCCACTCCGCGGGCGACCCGAGGCAGCCGAGGTCGGCGACGCCCGGCACGGCGCGGGCGACGTCGACGAGCGCCAGGTTCAGGGCACGGCCCACGGCCGCGTTGGCCGGAAACCCGGGACCGAGGCAGCCGGCGCCGCCGTGGAGACCGGCCTCGCCGGCGAGCGGACCGCTCACGACGAGGAGGTGACCCGCGTTGTGCGAGGTGATCAGCGCCTGCAGCAGGTTGAATGCGGGGCGCGCCACCGCGCGCGCCGCGGTGACGAGGATCGGCATGTGCTCCGGGCGGCAGCCGGCCATCACGGCGGCGATGGCGAGCTCGCGCACCGTCAGGCTCGCTCCCGACGGCGCGAGGTCTCCGGCGAGCACCGTGGCGGCGTCCCACGGCGCGAACGCGAGCATCGCCTCGTAGCGGCGCGGCGTCGGCGGGACGACGGGCAGCCCGTCGCCGACCCCCAGCGCGGCGAGGGCGTCCAGCACCGCGTCGTGCCAGGCGTCCGGATCGCCGCCGGGTCCCCGCAGCCACGGCGCGACGTCGAGCATCCCGTCGGCGGCGGGCGCCACGGCGTCGAGCGGGAGCGTCACGCGGTGGCGCTCCGCGAGCGTCTCCGCCGGCGCCGTCAGCGCGTCGAGGATCTCGGGCCACGCCCGGTCGGTGGCGGCCGCGACCGCCGCCGCGTCCGCGTCGGGGACGAGGTCCATCCGCACCAGCGGCAGCGCGCCCGCCTGGTAGAACGCCACAGCGCGGGCGAGCGCGTGACCGGGGTCGGCCGTGAGGCAGACGGCCGGCAGCCCCTCGGCCTCGAGGGCGATGGCGAGCCGCGCGGTGGCCGGGCTCACGCCGACGTCGGCGAGGGCCACGATGGCCGCGGCCGCGCCGCTCGCGGCGAGGGCGCGCGCGCGCCCGCGCAGCGCCTCCACGCTGGCGCCGCGGATCGGCTCCCGCCGCTCGGCGATCGTGGCGACGCCCAGCGCCGACAGCCGCTCGCGGAGCCGCCGGAAGACCACCGGATACGCGCCCTCGGCGAGCTTGCCGTTGTCGTAGAGGAGGACCGGTCCCCGGCGGAGTCGCGCGAGGTCCGGGCGCGGCGCCAGCGGCCGGGCGCTCCGCGGCGCGAGGGCGCGCGGGTCGAGGACCCTCGGGACGGCGGCGGCCGTCACGCGCCTCGCGCGCGCCGCAGGCGGGTCAGCCGCGCCCGCCAGACGCCGAGCAGCGCGGCGGCCGCGACCAGCGACAGCCCCAGCGGCAGCCGCGCGCGCTCCCGGGCGCGCGCCCTCAGCTCTCGCAGCACGAAGCGGTCGCCGGTGGCCAGCTCGGTCCGTCCGGCGATGTACTGCCGCAGCCGCTCTCGCATCTCCGGCGACATCTCCCTCGCGCCCCACTGGATCTCGTCCTGCATGCGCCGCGTCCGCTCGAGCTCCGCCAGGCTCTCGGCGAGCCCGCGCTCCGTGTCGGCCCACGCCTGCCGCTCGTCGCCGTCGAGGAATGCCGTGTCGAAGGGGGCGAGCCACGGCTGGTCCATCCGCGGGAACGCGACGAGCAGGACGCCCGCCGTCCCCAGCACGACGGCGAGGGCGAGCGCGACGTCGGCCAGCGCGGCGCGCCGGTCGGCGCGCGCGCGGGCCAGCCACGCCCGGGCGCCGAGCGCCAGCGCGACCACGGCCAGCAGCGCGCCGAACGCGGTCACGATCGTCGCCCCCGTCGGCAGGTCGCCCACCCACGACGCCAGCAATCCCGCCGCGCTCACCGCCGCGCCCACGCCCCAGCCGACCAGGAGCCGGGCGCCGACGCCGCTGGCGACCAGCGCGCCCACCACCGCGGGGACGATCAGGTAAGAGAACACGAGCAGGACGCCGGCGACGCGCACCGAGCTGGTCACGACGACGCCGAAGGACGCGTAGAAGAGGAAGTCCCACGCCGCGAGCGGGCGGCCGTCCCGGCGGGCCCGCTCGGGGTCGAGCGAGATCTCCAGCAGCGGGCGGCGGACGAGGAAGTGGACGAGCCCGATCGCCGCGTAGAGGCCGGCGAGCCCGGCCACCTCGCCGGGCGCCACGGTGAGGATGCCGCCGACCAGCAGCTGCTTGATGTGCTCGCTGCCCTGGGGCGCCCGATCCACGACGAGCACCGCGACGGCGGCCGCGACGGCGTAGACGATCCCGATGATCGCCTCCTGGGGGACGGGCGCGCGGTGGAAGCGCGTCACCGCGAAGAGGCCGGCGCCGAGCAGCGTGAACGCGAGCGCGTACCAGTACGCGGCGTCGCTCCGGATCCCGTGGCCGGCGAGCACCGCGACCGACAGCCCGAGCGCCGCCACCTGGGCGAGCGCGAGATCGACGAAGATCACGCCGCGCGCCAGGACGTGGAGCCCCAGGTACGCGTGGATCCCCGTCAGCACCAGGCAGGCGAGGAACGGGAGCGCGAGGAGGTCGATCACAGTCCGCCCAGCGCCGCGGTCAGCCGGCGGACGTTGGCGTCGAAGAGCGCCAGGTAGTCGGTCGCCTCCGGGTCCGCGCCGACGGAGGTCAGGAGCGTGACGGCGCGCGCCCCGCTCCGCGCCGCGAGCTGCGCCACGACGGCCTCGCTCGAGTACGGCTCGGCCAGGATCAGCGCGACGCGGGCCTCTCGCATCCGTCGCGGCAGCGCCGCCAGCACCGACGGGGCCGGCGGCACCCCGGGCGTCGTCTCCACGGTCGCCACGATCTCGAGGCCGAAGCGCCGGGCGAAGTACGGCCACGAGTCGTGGACGGCCACGACGCGAGCGCCGCGGTGGGGAGCGAGCGCGGCACGCCAGCGGAGCAGCCCGGCGTCCAGCCGCTCGAGGAAGCGGCGCCGGTTCGCCTCGAACAGCGCGCGGTCGGCCGGCCTGAGCCGGGCGAGCGCGTCGAGGATCGACGCCGTGACCGGACGCGCGTTCTCCGGATCCAGCCAGTAGTGGGTGTTGCCGAAGCCGTGGACGTGCGTGGCGCCGCGCTCCCGGAGCCGCGGCCCCTCCGCCTGCAGCAGCTCCACGCCGCGGGAGGCGTCGAGGTCCACGAAGCGGCGCTCGCCGGCGGCCCGGACGGCGCGCGCGAGCCACGGCTCGTGGTCGAGGCCGATGCGGACGAGGAGCGCGGCCTCGCGGAGGCGCGCGAGCTGCCCGGGCTTCAGGTCGACGGCGTGGGGGTCCTGGCGCGGATCGACGAGGCTCTCGGCGCGGACGGCGCTCCCGCCCACCGCCTCGACGAGCGAGCGGAGATCGGTGGAGGTGGTCAGGACGGCGAGCGGGCCGTCGCCCCGGGCGGGAGCGACGGCCCACAGCGCGACGGCGAGGGCGGCGAGCGCCCGGGTCAACGCTCCTACGACTTCTTCGTGAAGATCGACTTCGGGATCATGCAGTGGACGCCCTTGCGGACGTCGACGACCTGGGTCACGCGGCAGTCGGCCGTCATCGACGCGAGCGAGTACGCCTCGTAGCGGTCCATCGGGACCATCTTCTGGGTGCTGAGGAAGTCCACCGTCTCGCGCGTGGCGTTGACCATCGCCTTGTCGAGGTCCTCGTCGAAGCCCATCATGATCCAGTGGGTCTTCGTCTCGGCCCGCGGCCACTCGAGCTTCATGTCCTTCCGGACGATGGGCTGCAGCACGATCTCGCGGTACGAGCACTCGAGCGCCGTGAGGTTCACCTCGCCGTTGCCCTGGCGGCAGTGCGAGTCGCCGGTCCAGATGAGCCCGCCCTTGAGGAAGACCGGGATGAAGATCGTGCTGCCCGCCTGCAGCTCGTTGAGGTCCATGTTCGAGCCGTTCTTCCACGGCCGCAGCGTCGAGACCGGCGCCAGCGGGTCGTCCTTCACGCCGCCCTTGCGGGGCGCCGGGTCGTTCGGGTCGATGCCGACGGCGAGCGTGCCGGGAAACGGCGCGAGGTCGATCGCGATCCCCGGCTTGAACTCCGCCGTCCGCTTGCCCGGCGTGAGCGTGAAGAACTTGATGAAGCCCTCCGGCATCTCGGAGGCCAGCGCGCCGATCGTCGGGAACTCCTTGCCCGGCAGGTTGAAGTTGATGCCGAAGTTCTTCGGCACGATCTTGAGGATGCGGATCTCCATCACGTCCCCGGGCTCGGCGCCGTTGACGTAGATCGGCCCCGTCAGCGAGTGCGGCCCGCCGCCGGGGTTCGCCTTCCGGAGCGCCACGATCTCGTCCATCGTGATACCCGGCCGCACCTTGTCGTGGGAATGCATCATCGTCTCGATCGAGACGATGTCGCCGGAGTCGATGGTGAGCTTCGGCGACTCGCGGGGGTCGAGCCAGCCCCACTGCACGGTCTCCAGCGTCGCCGCCAGGCGATGCTGCTTGCCCTTCGGCGCGTCCCCGCGCGGCGGGTCGGTGCGGGGCTGGGCGACGGCGTAGAGCGCGGCCGACGAGAGCGCCAGGACGACGGCGAGGGCCACGGCGAGCGCGACGTGCTTCTTCATGTCCGCCTCCTGCGAGGGTGCGCTGCGCGAGCGGAACGGAAGTGGCGGGATTCTAGCACGCGGCGTCGGGCGGCGGCCGGCGCGGCCCTCGCGCCGCGACGCCCTGTCCGGCCCCGACGACGCGGCGAGTCACGCCGGCGGCCCGGCGCCCCGCCGACGGCCGGGCAGGCGCCCGCCACCGATTGACGCCGGACGAGTCGGTGAGAACATGGGGGCCGGGACGGGCGCCCATGCACTACCGACGGCTGCGGTACCGCTCCACGACGACGCTCCGCGCCGGGTCGCTGGCCGGGCTCTGGCAGAGCGAGCGCTTGCGACTCCTCGCCCAGGCGCGCTGGCAGCCCGACGCCGACGTGTACGAGACGGCGACCGGGGTCGAGGTCACCGTCGACATCGCGGGCGTCGACGAGGACGACTTCGAGGTCCAGCTCGCCGAGGACACGCTCGTCGTCGAGGGGCATCGCCGGCCCGGGGCGTGCCCCGGCGAGGCCGTCTACCACGCCGCCGGGATCCGCTACGGGCCCTTCCGCATCGAGCTCGCGCTGCCCGCGCCCGTCGACGCCGACCGCGTCGAGGCCCGCTACGAGCGGGGGGTGCTGCGTATCACGCTGCCCAGACGCCCGCCCCCTCGCTGATGGCGACCCCCCGTGGCGGCTTCGCCGAGCCCGTCATCCCCGACGCGCTCCCGGTCCTCCCGCTGCGCGACACCGTCGTCTTCCCGCTGACGGCCGCCCCGCTCTCCGTCGGCCAGCCGCGCTCCGTGAGGCTGGTGGACGACGTCATGCGCGGCGGCCGGCTGCTGGTGCTGGTGGCCCAGCGGGACCCCGGCACCGAGACCGCGGGGCCCGACGACGTGCACCGCGTCGGGACCGTCGCCGTGATCCACCAGCTCGTGCGCACGCCCGACGGCGGCATGCGCCTGATGGTGCAGGGCCTCGAGCGCGTCCGCGTGCTCGACTGGCTCTCCACCGAGCCCTACCTGGTCGCCCGCATCGAGGTCGTGCCCGACCAGGCGGCGGAGAGCACCGAGGTCGAGGCCCTCGGACGCGCCGTCGTCGACGTCTTCCGCCGCATCGTCGAGATCTCCTCCGAGCTGCCCGACGAACTGGCGGCCGCCGTCCAGGACGCCGATCCCCGGCACGTCGTCTACTTCGCGGCCTCGGTGATCCCGCTCGACGTGCCGTCGCGGCAGGCCATCCTGGAGACCGATCCCCTCGCCGGCAGGCTCCGCCGCCTGCTCGACCTCCTCCAGCGCGAGCTGGCGGTGCGCGAGCTGGGCCGGAAGATCACCAGCGAGACCGAGGAACGGCTCACGAAGAGCCAGCGCGAGCACTACCTCAGGGAGCAGCTCCGCGCGATCCAGCGCCAGCTCGGGGAGGACGGCGGCGGCGGCGAGGTCGACGACCTGCGCCGGCGCATCGAGGAGGCGAAGCTCCCGGACGAGGCGCGTCGCGAGGCCGAACGCGAGCTCGACCGGCTCGCCGGCATCCCGGCGGCGTCGCCAGAGCGCGGCATGATCCACACGTACCTCGAGTGGATGGCGAGCCTGCCGTGGAGCCGGCTGGGCGGCGGCGAGATCGACCTCCACCGCGCCCGCCAGGTGCTGGACGAGGACCACTTCGACCTGGACAAGGTCAAGACCCGCATCATCGAGTACCTCGCCGTCAAGAAGCTGCGCCAGGAGCGGGCGGGCGCGGCGCCGCCGCCCGAGGCGCCGCGGGTCACCGGCGACACGCCGGCCCGCGAGCCGATCCTCTGCTTCGTCGGCCCGCCGGGCGTCGGCAAGACGAGCCTGGGCCAGAGCATCGCCCGGGCCATGGGCCGCCCGTTCGTGAGGATGTCGCTGGGCGGCGTGCGCGACGAGGCCGAGATCCGCGGTCACCGGCGCACGTACATCGGGGCCATGCCCGGCCGCATCGTCCAGGGGCTGCGGCGCGCCGAGACCCGGGATCCCGTCTTCATGCTGGACGAGATCGACAAGATCGGCGCCGACTGGCGCGGCGATCCGTCGTCGGCCCTGCTGGAGGTGCTCGACCCGGCCCAGAACCACGCGTTCGTCGACACCTACCTGGGCGTCCCGTTCGACCTCTCGCAGGTGCTCTTCATCGCCACCGCGAACACGCTGGAGACGATCCCCGGCCCGCTCCGCGACCGCATGGAGGTCCTCGCGCTGTCCGGCTACACCGACGAGGAGAAGGTCGGCATCGCGCTGCAGTACCTGATCCCCAAGCAGCGCGCCGCCCACGGGCTGGCCCCGGACGAGCTGACGTTCGAGCCCGACGCCGTCCGGCGCATCGTGCGGGCGTACACGCGCGAGGCGGGCGTGCGGAGCCTCGAGCGCCAGATCGCCGCGGTCGCCCGCAAGGTCGCGCGCCGGATCGGCGAGGGCGCGCGCGAGCCGGCGCGCGTCACCGCGGACGCCGTCGTCGAGTACCTGGGACGGCCGCCGTTCTTCGAGGACGTCGAGGAGCGGACGACGCGCCCCGGCGTCGCCACGGGCCTGGCGTGGACGCCGGCCGGCGGCGACGTGCTGTTCGTCGAGGTCACCATGATGCCGAGCGCCGAGGAGCGGCTGGTCCTCACCGGCATGCTGGGCGACGTCATGCGCGAGAGCGCGCAGGCCGCGGTGTCCTACGTCTGGTCGAACGCCGCCGCGCTCGACATCGACCCCGCCGTCTTCGCGGGCAAGACGATCCACGTCCACGTGCCGGCGGGAGCGATCCCCAAGGACGGCCCCTCGGCCGGCGTGACGATCATGGCGGCGCTGGCCTCGCTCGCCTCCCGCCGCCCGGTGCGCGGCGACGTCGCGATGACGGGCGAGATCACGCTGCGCGGCAAGGTCCTCCCGGTCGGCGGCATCAAGGAGAAGGTGCTCGCGGCGCACCGCGCCGGCATCCGCACCGTCATCCTCCCGGCCAGGAACGAGCGCGACCTGGAGGACGTGCCGGAGGAGGTGCGCCGCGACGTCTCGATCGTGCTCGCCGACGACGCCGAGGAGGTCCTGCGCCACGCGCTGACGCCGGCGGAGGCCGGCGTCCGCCCCGCCGCCTGAGGGCGCCTCACCCGCCGATGCCGCGCCGGTCGCCCGTCCGCCTGAAGAACTCCCGGAGCCCCGGCGGGCGGTAGCCGGCGTCGGCGTCCCAGCGCTCGAGCACGCTCGGGTGCAGGGACTGCGTGGGATCCGGCGGCCGCGGGGCGTCCCCGGGCTCGTCCGGCGCCCTCGCCACGAGCCCGATGGCCCGGTCCGTCCCCTCCGTGAGCCGGTAGAGCCCCCGCTTGGAGTCGTGCAGCGGCCCGAGCGGGTCGGGATGCAGCGGGTGGGCGTCCATCGCCTCCTTGTCGAGCGCCAGCCCGGCGGCGCGCGCGCGCGACAGCATCCAGTCGAGGGCGATGTCCGCGAGCCCCCGCTGCGGGTAACCGCCGCCGACGTCGCCGTGCACGCCGCAGAACCAGACCTGCTCCACCGTCTGGTTCGGCTTGGGGACGTACCGCCACAGCGTCGGCTCGAACGGCGCGCGGCGCTCGTCGATCGCCAGCGCGTGGTGGGCGCGCTCGACGATGCCGCTCAGCTCGGTGTCGTGGAACTGGTGCTTGCGCCGCGTGATCCAGCGCAGCCCGCGCAGCGGGATGCCGAGGGCGCCGACCGTGTCCCACACGCCGATGAACTTCACCGGGATGCCGTCCTCGCCGCCGACCGAGAAGTCGCGCCTGAAGCGCCGGTGCTCCGCGGCGTCGGGATGCGCGCCGTCGCGGTAGCGCGCGATCGCCTCGGGGTAGCGGTCGACGACCTCGCGCCGCAGGATGCCGCACTCGCGGATCATCCCGACGACGCTGCGCACCGTGTAGGCGCCCCGGCTGAAGCCGAAGAAGAACAGCTCGTCGCCCGCCTCGTAGTTGGCGACGAGGAAGCGGTAGGCGTCGTGGATGTTGTCCTCGAGTCCCGCGCCGAAGGCGCCGCCGGTGTAGCGGTCGAGCGCGTTGCCGGTGCCGACGCCCTGGTCGTAGAACACGACCTGCGGCACCGCGCCGTCCCGCTTGGCGATCCGGAAGGCGGCGCGCACCACGTTGGTCGGCGTCGGCTCGTCACCGGTCTGCTGATCGACGGTGTTCCAGGTGCCGTCCGAGCAGACGATCACCCGCTTCATCGCTACAGCGCCACCACCATCCCGTCGTGGGCGCACTCCTCGGGGATCGCGGCGGCCCGCGCCAGCATCTCGCGGCTCATGTGCGTGAGGATCAGCCGCCTGGCGTCGATGTCGGCGCGGTGCGCGGCGATCGCCGGGTAGTTCAGGTGCCACCGGACGGGCTTGTCGTGGAAGTAGCACTCCGCGATGAAGAGGTCGGCTCCGCGGGCGGCGCGGGCGACGTCCGGCGTCCACTCGGTGTCGCCGCTGTAGGCGATGACCCGGCCGCCGACCTCCACGCGGAGCGCCAGCGGATTGGTCTCCGGCGTGTGGCGCGCCGGCTCCGCGGTCACGCTCAGGTCGAGGATCCGCGCCGCCCGGCCGGGCGTCAGCTCGACCCACGTCAGGGGAAACCGGGGCGCCATGACGTGCGACCCCGGGAAGAGCGCCTCGCGGATCGCGTCCATGCGCTGGCGGACGTCCGGGGGCCCCGCGATCGTCAGCGGCCGCGTGCGCCTGGCCGTCAGCATCGCGTCGATCAGCAGGAACGGCACGCCGGCGCAGTGATCGCCGTGCAGGTGGGTCAGGAGGATCGCGTCGATCGAGTCGTGCTCCACTCCCTGCTGGGCGAGCGCGATCAGCGAGGAGGCGCCGAAATCGATGGCGAAGCGCGACGCCGGCCCGTCGACGAGGATGCACGTCTGGAAGCGCCCGCCGCTGCCGAACGCGTCCCCCGACCCCACGAAGCGGACCGTGACCGGCATGCCGGCATCGTATGCGAGAGCCGGGCGGAGCGAAAGGGACGGGGCAGCGAAACGCGACGGGGCTGCGACGCGACGGGCGGAGCGACGGGACGGCGCGGGGCGGGCGCCCCGCGCCGTCGCGAGGGTCAGGCCTTGTCGGGGACGAGCGCCACGTAGAGCGCGGCGTCACCGCGCTCCAGGCGGACGGTCAGCCGCTCGCCCTTCTTGAGATCGCGCGTGGCGCGCTCGAAGTCGGCGAGGGTCTTCACCGGCTGCCGGTTCACCTCGACGATCACGTCGCCGCGCTGGATGCCCGCCTCGGCGGCGGCGCTGTCCTCCTCGACGCGCGCGACCACCACGCCCTCGGTGCCGCGCCGGTTCAGCTCGCGCGCCAGCTCGGGCGTGAGCGGGCGCACCTCGAACCCGAGCCGCGAGACCTGGCGCTCTCCCGGCGCCTCGGCGAGGACGACCTCGACGGTCTTCTGGGCCCTGTCGCGCCACAGCGTGATCCTCGCCTTGCGGCCGGGCGCCGCGAGACCCACGGCGCGCGCGACGTCCGAGGGGCCGTCCACCGCCCGGCCGTCCACCTCCAGCACGATGTCGCCGGCCTTGAGCCCCGCCTTCGCCGCGGGGCTGTCCGGCGCCACCTCGCTCACGAGGGCGCCCTTCTTGCCCTCGGCGCCGAACGACGCGGCCAGCTCCTCGGTGAGCGGCTGCAGCACGACGCCCAGGTAGCCGCGCGTGACCTTGCCGTTCTCGAGGAGCTGCGCGGACACGCGCTTCGCCATGCTGGCGGGGATCGCGAAGCCGATGCCCGAGCCACCCCGCACGATGGCGGTGTTGATCCCGATCACCTCGCCCCGCATGTTGACCAGCGGACCGCCCGAGTTGCCGGGGTTGATGGCGGCGTCGGTCTGGAGGAAGTCGTCGTAGGGGCCGGCGCCGATCTGCCGCGCCTTGGCGCTCACGATGCCCGACGTCACCGTCGCCTGGAGCCCGAAGGGCGAGCCGACGGCGAGCACCCAGTCGCCGACACGGACCTCGCTGGAGTCGCCGAGCGGCAGGTACGGGAACTTCTTGCCGCCGGCGTCGAGGCGGAGCACGGCGAGGTCGGTCTTCTTGTCGAGGCCGACGACCTTCGCCCTGTGCTTGGTCCCGTCGGCCAGCGTCACCTCCACCTGGGTGGCGCCGTCCACCACGTGGGCGTTGGTGAGGGTCACGCCCGAGGCGTCGATGATCACGCCGGAGCCGAGGCCGCGGCGCGGCATGCGCTCGGGGACGTCGCCGAAGAAGCGGCGGAAGTACTCCTCGCCGTAGAACTCCTCGAGCGGCGAGCGGCCGCCCCCCCGGCGCTCGGTGTTGACGTTGACGACCGCCGGCTTCACCGCCTCGGCCAGCCTGGCGAAGGTCCCCGAGTCCAGGCGCATCTGCACCGGGACGACCGGGGGCGCGGTCGCCGAGTTCGCCAGGCTGCTGCCGAGCAGGCCGGCCGAGAGCCCGAGAACGAGGCCGAGAACGAGACCGGCGACAGTACGGGTCTTCATCGTGGCGTCGAACCTCCTTGATCGGTGGTAGGGATTGCTCGCATGCCGGGACTTGCACGATTGGACGCCCGGAGACCCGTATCCATTCATATACGCGCCTCATGTGCGCGCCGGCTCACGGCGCCGCGGCGGCTCGGGAGGGGCTCCCGGCGGCGCCGGTGGAAGCTCCGCTGCGCCGCGGTGTTACGGTCGCTCCGGTCTCCGGCGCGCCCCCGGCGGCGCCGGCGCGGGACGGCGCCGATCGCGCGGCACGCGCCGTGCACCGGGGGCGGCGTGAGGCGCCTGGGGATCGTGCTGCTCGTCGCGGCGGCGGTCGTCGTCGCGCTCGTCGCGACGGGCATCCTCGACGTCGAGGTCCGGCTGAGGCCGCCCGGCGAGCTGCAGGCCCAGCCGTTCTGGCGCGACGCGCGCGGGGCGGCGAGCGTCCCCGAGGCCCTCCGGATCTGGACGGAGATCGCCCGCTCCGTGACCCCGGCCGTCGTCCACATCAGCACGACCCAGCGCATCAAGAGCCCGCTGGGCGAGGAGTTCTTCCGGCAGTTCTTCGGGGGCCCGGTGCCCCAGTCGCGCACGGCGCTCGGCACCGGGTTCGTCGCCTCCCCCGACGGCTACGTCGTCACCAACCACCACGTCATCGCCGACGCCAGCGAGGTCGTCGTGCGGCTGGCCGACCAGCGGGAGCGCCGCGCACGCATCGTGGGAACCGATCCCCTCACGGACCTGGCGCTGCTCAAGATCGACGCCGAGGGCATGCCCGTGATCCCGTTCGGCGACTCCGACCGGATCGAGGTGGGCGCGCCGGTGATGGCCATCGGCAACCCCTACGGCCTCGACCAGACCGTGACGACCGGCATCGTGAGCGCCAAGGAGCGCTTCATCGGCGCCGGCCCCTACGACTCCTTCATCCAGACCGACGCCTCCATCAACCCCGGCAACTCCGGCGGCCCCCTCGTCGACACGAGCGGCGCCCTCGTCGGGATCAACAGCGCGATCTTCTCCCAGACCGGGGCCTGGAGCGGGATCGGGTTCGCCATCCCGGTGAACCTCGCCAAGAGCGTGCTCGGCCAGATCCGCGCCACCGGCCGCGTCGTCCGGGGCTACCTGGGCGTCGTCGCCGCTCCCGTCTCGCCCGACGTGGCGGCCGAGCGGAAGCTCGACGGGCCGCGCGGCGCGCTGGTGGCCGAGGTCGTCGGCCGCTCGCCGGCCGCGAGCGCGGGCCTGCAGCCCGGCGACGTCATCACGGCGTTCGAGGAACAGCGTGTCGGCTCCCCGCGCGATCTCACGCGCGTGGTGGCGTCGACGGCGCCGGGCACGCGCGTGGACGTCGAGGTGGTGCGCGGACGGGGCGAGCGGCGCACGATCGCCGTGACGCTGGGCGAGCTGACGGCGCGCGAGAGGCGCTGATCCGCGCCGCCGGCCTCCGGCGGCGCCCGGGCGCGCCGGTGAGGCGGCCGCCCCGGCGGGCCGGGGCGAGCGCCCTGCAACCACTCGCCGCCATCGACCACGCGCCGGGCGTCGGGGCTGGCGGACCGCTTGCACCGCGAGCGCCCGATGACCCCGGAACGCCCGATGACGCCGAGCGCAGCCGATCGCGTCACGCCCCTGGCGCGCCGAGGCAGGGTCGCCGCCGCTGGCACCCCGGGGAGTGAGGGCCGCCGGGCCGGGCGTCAGCCGCGGACGACCACCTCGGCGTCGCCGGACCGGCCCAGGATCTCCACCGCCGCGTGCTCCCGGCCCTGGCTGACCCGCAGGTCGATCCGCGACTCCCCGAGCCTGAGCCCGCGGATCTCGATCCAGCCGAGCCACGGCGGCAGCTGGGGGCGGTGGAGCATGAGGTAGTTGGCCGGCGCGTCGGGGGCGAGGCCGAGGATGCCGCCGACCAGGTGGAAGACGGTGCCCGCCGCCCACGCCTGGGGCGAGCACGCCACCGGGTAGCGCGTCGGGCCGTGGCCCTCGACGCGCGGGAAGCCGCAGAACAGCTCGGGCATCCGCAGGCCGTCGAAGTTCAGCACGGCCTCGAAGAGCGCGGTCGCCAGCGTCAGGAACGACCCGGTGTGGCCGTAGCCGCGCATCCCGAGCGCGGCGATCGCCGTGTCGTGCGGCCACACCGATCCGTTGTGGTAGCTCATCGGGTTGTACGCCGCCCGCTCGCGCGACGAGAGCGTCCGCACGCCCCAGCCCGTGAACATGTCGTCCGCCATCAGCCGCCGCGCGACGGCTCCCGCCCGCGCCTCGGCGGCGATCCCCGTCCAGAGGCAGTGGCCGGGGTTCGAGGTGATCACCCGGCACTGCCGTCCCTCGCCGTCGAGCGCCAGCGCGTAGAAGCCCTCCTCCGGCATCCAGAACGCGGCCTCGAAGCGGTCGCGCACGGCGGCGGCGCGGGCGCGCAGGGTCTGCGCGTCGCCGGCGCGCCCCATCGTCTCGGCGACGTCGGCGGCGGAGAGCAGGGCCGCGTAGTGGTAGCCCTGCGCCTCGACGAGCCGGACCGGCGGCTCGGCCGGCGTGCCGTCGGCGTGCACGATCGCGTCGTGCGAGTCCTTCCACCCCTGGTTGTCGAGGCCCAGCGGCGAGCGGCGCCGGTAGGCGAGGAGCCCGTCGGGGAAGCGGGCCAGCCATGCCACCGCGCGCTCCGCGGCCGGCCACAGCTCCTCGGCGAGCGACACGTCGCCGGTCCAGCGGACGTAGGCGGCGAGGAGCACGAGGAAGAGCGGCGTCGCGTCGACGGTGCCGTAGTAGGGGACGAAGGGCACCTCGCGGCAGTTCGCCAGCTCGCCGTGGCGCAGCTCGTGCATGATCTTGCCGGGCTCGGCGTCGGTGAAGACGTCGTCGGCGAGCGCCTGGCGGCGGGCGAGGTAGCGCAGCGTGCCGCGCGCGACGTCCGGCTCGAACGGCAGGAGCTGCAGCGCCGTGATGACGCTGTCGCGGCCGAACGGCGCCACGTACCACGGGATCCCCGCGTAGACCATCCAGCCGTCCGGGGTCTCGGTGAGCAGCTGGTGCAGGTCCTCGCGCGAGCGCCGGCACCAGCGGTTGAACGCCTCGTGGTCGGTCTGGATGCGGGTGGCGTCGCGGTGGAGCGTGTCGCGCGCCAGGCGCCGCCGCGCCAGCGCGGTCGGCCAGTCGGCCGCCGCCGGCGCCGCCCGGTCGTCGCTCGCGGCGGTGACCGTGACGGTGAGCTTCGCCCGCGCCCCGGGGACGAGCAGCAGCGCGAACTCCGCGCATCCGGGATCCAGGCGCGCCGGCGGCGGGTCGAACTCGAGGCGCGTCGTGCGCGTCACGTCGTCGAGGCCGCGATACCCGAGCGTCGCGGCCGCCTTGTCGACGACGACGGGCAGCGGCGCGCCGCGCTGGCGCCGCGGATGGCCGCGCACCTCGAAGACGTCGGCGAAGTCGGTGTCGAAGTGCCAGGCGAGCGCCAGCTCGAAGGCGTGGCGGGCGAAGCTCTCCAGCACGACCGTCTGGAAGAGCTGGCGCCGGAACAGGAGCAGGCGGCGGGAGATGCGCAGGGCCCGCGCGGGGAGCACGAGCCGCTCGTCCTCCACGATGTCCGGATTCGTCAGGTCGATGCCGCCCTCGAACGCGTCGCCCCACACGGTGGCGTTGAGGAGCAGCGGCCGCCAGCCCTGCCCGCGCAGCTCGAGCTGGGTCAGGAAGCGCGTGCCGTCGACGTAGAAGCCGAACTCGCTCCCCGGCAGCCCCGGGAAGTCGCCGCGGCGGTCGGCGACGATGAAGCCGTCGGCGTGCTTGAGGACGAGCTTCGGCAGGTCGGCGGCGACGCTCGACGCGAGGATGTAGTAGCGGTCGCCGACCAGGACTTCGTCGCCCCCGTCGCTCACTGGACTACCTTCCCAAGAAGTGGTGCACCGGGCCCTTTCGGGGGGATGTCAGGGTATGGGCAGGTGACCGATCGTCGCTCCTGGGGGCGCTGGGCGAT